>Ga0210410_10005500_pt1 | contig 11027 bp, 9 predicted proteins | sample IncBWC4MmetaG_FD_161058 | JGI IMG/M metagenome (GOLD analysis project Ga0210410, IMG submission 161058) | Forest soil microbial communities from Barre Woods Harvard Forest LTER site, Petersham, Massachusetts, United States - Inc-BW-C-4-M | ecosystem: Environmental > Terrestrial > Soil >... | reverse complement strand
CGTCCAGTAAAGTGACGCAATCAGTTCTCTGCGGTGCCATGAACGGCCGCTACTTTTTCTCACCTGCAAAATCGCCTGCTATAATCCCGTCTTAGACGTCTTTAGTCGTTGTTCGGCAGTCTCCAGCGACCTGTAAGTTATTGAAAGTACAAGTTATAGATAGATTGACACGGTAGAGGTCAGGAGTTCGAGTCTCCTCGTGCCTACCATCCCTTCCCAATAGACAAGTGGTTCTGCTAAACAAGTGGTTCTGCAATTCCGCGATTCGGTCCCTGCGCGCGAATTCACCTTTATCATTCAGGCGAAGCTCCTCTTACATGTCCGATAACTTCGCCCAACTCGTCAAGCAACAGGCCGACATCGTCCGGATCATCGGCGACTACCTCAAGCTCCGCAAATCCGGAGCCCAGAACTACACCGGCCTCTGCCCCTTCCACAAAGAAAAGACCGGCTCCTTCTCCGTCAACGCGACCCACGGCTACTTCTACTGTTTCGGCTGCCACGAAAAGGGCGACGTCTTCACCTTCGTCATGAAGATGGAGAACATCAGCTTCCCCGAGGCCATCCGCGTCGTCGCCACCAAGTGCGGCATCCCCCTCCCCAAGCGGGAGTTCAGCTCCCCCGAGGAAGCTCACGAAGCCGGCCTCCGTCGCCAACTCCTCGACATCCACGAAGCCGCAACACAATACTTCGAAGCCGCCCTCAAAGCCCCTGAAGCTGCCCGCGCGCGCGAGTACCTCACAGGCCGCGGCGTCACCCCTGACACCATCGCTAAATTTCGCATCGGCTACGCCCCCGACGACTTCAACCACATGCGCGAGCAGCTGGCCAAACACTTCCCCGACGAAGTCCTCCGCGCCAGCGGCCTCTTCAGTTCCAAAGAGCAAGCCGACGGAGCCCATGGCCAGCTCTATGCCCGCTTCCGCAAACGCATCACCTTCCCCATCGCCAACGAACAGGGCAAGACCATCGCCTTCACCGCCCGCGCCCTCGACGCCCAGGACGAAAAAGGCCGAGACATCGCCAAGTACCTCAACTCCCCCGAGACCACCCTTTACAGCAAGGGCCAGATCCTCTTCAACCTCGACAAAGCCAAGGCCGACATTCGCACCCTCGGCTTCGCTCTCCTCGTCGAAGGCCAGATGGACTGCATCTCCGTCTACATGGCCGGAATTAAGAACGTCATCGCCACCTCCGGCACCGCCTTCACCGAGATGCAGGTCCGCCTCCTCAGCCGCTTCGCCAAGCGCGTCATCGTCAACTTCGACCCCGACACCGCCGGCGTCGCCGCCACAGAAAAATCCATCGCGCTCCTCACCGAAGAGGACTTCGAAGTCAAGATCGTCACCCTCGAAGGCGGCCTCGACCCCGACCGCTTCCTCCGCGAGCAAGGCGTCCAGTCCTACATGGCCGCGCTCCGCAACGCCAAACGCCACTCCGACTTCCTCATCGACCACGCCCGCGAACAGTTCCCCGGCCGCACCGCTGACGCCAAAGTCAAAGCCCTCAACTTCCTCCTCCCCCACATCCGCCGCATGCCCAATCGCATCCAGCGCGACGAGTTCGCCGCCGACGCCGCGCAAAAACTCGGCATCGACTCCGCCATCCTCCGCCAGGAGCTCAAGCAGGCCGCCGCCCAGCGCGTCGAAAGCGTCCGCGCCCACAACCACGACCCCGCCAGCGAGACCGAGCGTGTCCTCCTCCGCGCCCTCGTCCTTCCAGAGCAAGACCCCGCCCGCATTCTCGCTGCCGACCAGCTCTCTCAGCACCCCGAGTGGTACGACAGTCTCCCTTCTGCCGCCCTGCTCGAAGCTCTCTCCAGCGCCCCGGCCCCACCCAACCCCCTCGACGCCGCCCCCGACCAGCACAGCCACGTACTCCTGGCCCGTGCCCTGCAGCACGAAGCCGACCCCGCATCGTCAACTCAATCCATGACCGAGCAGGTCGAAAACGCCCTCCACACCCTCGCGCATCGCCAGCTCGAACGCCGCCAGCGAGAACTCCGCACCCACATCGCCGAAGCCGACCGCCGCGGCGACCAGGAGATGCTAAGAAAACTCACCGCAGAAAAACTTCAGATCGATCGCAAACTCCGCGAACACTGACCCTCAAACATCGCTCGGAGCCGGATTAGCAGCGCACACCGGCAAGCCGTTAGACTTGCTCAGGATGAAGGAACACCCCCAGGCATGAGTATGGATGGCTCAACAAAGCGGCGGCTGATGCTTGGCTTCTTGACCAACTGGGTGGGAAAACTCTCGTCGACAGTCATCCAGTTCATCCAGATCCCCGTCTTCCTCCACTTCTGGAGCGTTCCGCTCTACGGCGAGTGGATGATCGTCAACTCCATCCCTGCTTACCTCAGCTTCAGCAACGCCGGCTTCGGCAGCGTCGCCGGCAACGAGATGACCATGATGGTCGCCCGCGACGATCGCGACGGCGCCCTCCGCGTCTTCCAAAGCTGCTGGTGGCTCATCTCCCTCATCTGCACCGCCACCATCGTTCTCCTCAGCGGAACCCTCTACTACCTTCCCGCCGCTCGCCTCCTCAAGCTCACCAGCCTCGGCGAATCGGATACCAAGTGGATCATCTTTTTCCTTGGCGTCTCCGTTCTCCTCGGACAGCTCGAACAGCTCCTGCAGTCCGCCTATCGCTGCATCGGCCGCTACTCCTACGGCACGTTCCTCAAAAATATCTTCTCCCTCGTTGCCTTTGGCGCCATGATCGCCTCGGTTGCGCTCGGCATGGGCCCGCGCATGGCGGCGCTTATCTTTGCTTCCATCAACGTCACCGTCACCCTGATCTTCTGCATCCTCGTTCGCCGCGACATCCCCTGGATCAAATACGGCTGGCAACACGCCAGCTTCCACGAGATCCGCAAGCTCTTCCGGCCCGCCATCGCCTTCATGGGATTCCCTCTCGGCAACGCCCTCAGCCTGCAGGGAAGCCTGCTCGCCGTCGGGTACGCTCTTGGCCCCACCCAGGTCGTCATCTTCAGCACTGCCCGCACCGTCTCCCGCGTCGCGCTGCAGATGGTCCAAATGGTCAACTTCACCTTCGAACCCGAGATGTCGATCGCCTACGGAGCAGGCAACTACGCCCTCACCCGCACCCTGCTCCGCCGCGCCTGCCAGCTCGCCCTTCTCGTCGCCGTCGTCATCGTTCTCGTCATGATCACCTTCGGTCCATGGTTTCTCACCCACTGGACCTCCGGCCACGTCCCGCCCAGCCGCAACCTGCTCAGCATTCTCCTTCTGGTCGTCGTCCTCTACGCGCTCTGGTCCACCAGCGCCACCCTGATGACCGCCACCAACCAGCACCAGAAGCTCGCCACCTACTACATCCTCGGCACCAGCCTCACCTGTGTCCTGTGCTTCTTCTTCGCCCGCGCTTATGGCCTCTATGGCGCTGCCGCTTCACTGCTAATCTCCGAACTCGTCATGAACCTCTACGTCGTCCCCGCCTGCCTCCGCATCGCCCACGACACCCTCCCTGCCTTCTTAGTCAGCCTTCTCCACTACCCCCACTCGCTGCGCCCGGCCGCCCTCCTCGCGCGCATCCGCCGTTCCAAACCCGGCTTCGAAAGCTGAGGGCTCAACAGATACCCAATTTTAGGTTATAACCCATGTTATAATAACGGCTAAGGAGGCTATATGGCCACAGCTGTCAAAGTGACTACGATCGGCAACTCCGTCGGCATCGTCCTGCCTAAAGAGGTGCTAAACCGTCTTCACGTCGAAAAGGGCGACAGCCTGTATGTTTTGGAAACTCCAGACGGAATCACCCTCACTCCGTATGACCAGGACTTCGCCGGGGAGATGGAAGCCGCAAAGCGCGTGATGAGAAAGCATCGCGATGTCCTGCGAAAACTGGCTAAGTAATGAATGAGCCGCTTTGGGTGTCAAAAAAGGCCGTATTGGCCATACACAGTGCTCAATTAGCAGAACATGGCGGATCCGACGGTATCCGCGATGAAACCCTGCTCGACTCCGCCCTCGCCAAGCCGCGCAACGTCTTCGCCTATGCCGACCAGCCGGATATCTTTCGGCTCGCCGCCTCCTATGCCTTCGGAATCGCCCGAAACCACGCCTTTGTTGACGGCAATAAACGCACCGCGCTGGTCGTTTCCCTCACTTTCCTGGACAGAAATGGCTGGGATATCGTGGCCCCGAAAGAAGACGTCTACTTCACCTTCCTCCACCTCGCCGACGGCTCCCTCACCGAGGACGAACTGACCGCCTGGTTCACCCAACACGCCGTGCCTTTATAAACCCAAATCCAGCATTCTACGAATCTTTTTCCTCCGCAAAACGTCTAAAGAATGTGGTATTCTGTGATTCGCTGGGGACGTGTGCCTTCGAATGCCCAGACCTTAGGGTCGTCGGGCTTGCCAACGCGGTCTAAACCGCAATCTGCTCCCTGCCCATTACGCAACATCCCAGGGATGCCTCCGCTTGAATACCACAATAACGAGTAAGCGGCATCCCCATCATCTGAATCTTTCGCAGGAGTGCGCACAGCCGTGGCTGAAGAAATTGACAAGTACGAAGACGACATAGACAAGCTCATCGACACAGGGAAAGAGAAGGGATACCTCACCTACGGCGAGGTCAACGACCTCCTCCCCGGTGACATCACCACCCCCGACGATCTCGATGACCTTCTCACCACCATCAACACTCAGGGCATCGATGTCCTCTCCGGCGACAAATTCGCCGGCGACCGTGAGAAATACGAGCCCGAAGCCGGCGAAGAGTCCGACGACGTAGAACTCGACCTCTCGCCCGGAACCCTCGAGAAAACCAACGACCCCGTCCGCATGTATCTCCGCGAGATGGGCACCGTGCCCCTGCTCACCCGCGAGGGCGAAGTCGAAATCGCCAAGCGCATCGAGCGCGGCCAACTCCGCGTCATGAAGGCCATCTCGCGCTCGCCCATCGTCATCCGCGAGATCGTCGGTCTCGGCGAAGACCTGCGCCGCGGCGTCCGCAACATCAAGGAAGTCGTTACCTTCGACGAAGAGGAACTCACCGAAGAGATCCTGCAGGCCCGCGTTCGCGCTACCGCCGGCCGCATCGACGTCATCCTCAAGCACCAGAAAAAAATCCACGCGCTCGAAGAGAAGCTCGCCGCGCCCCACGGCAAGGACGCCAAGGCCAAGGCCAAAGACACGCGCAAGACCCGCTGGCTCATCGGCCGCGAGCACGTCTACATCAACCGCATCGTCCGCGAGCTCAAGTACACCAACGGCGAAAAGAAGCGTCTGCTCGACAAGGTCAACAAGACCGTCGACGCCATGCGTACCCTCGAGCGCCAGATCAAGACCCTCGAGGCCAAGTACGAGAACTCCAAATCCGAAGAGCTGCGCAAGGAGTACAAGCGCCAGCAGAAAAACTGCCGCACCGACCTCGAGCGCGTCGAAGCCGACGCCGGCATCTCCATCGCCGATCTCAAGCGCACCCAGCGCGAGATGATCCAGGGCGACATGGACGCCGAGCGCGCCAAGCGCGAGCTCATCGAAGCCAACCTTCGCCTCGTCGTCTCCATCGCGAAGAAGTACACCAATCGCGGCCTCCAGTTCCTCGACCTCATTCAGGAGGGCAACATCGGCCTCATGAAGGCGGTCGACAAGTTCGAGTACCGTCGCGGTTACAAATTCTCAACCTACGCCACCTGGTGGATACGTCAGGCCATCACCAGAGCCATCGCCGATCAGGCCCGGACTATCAGAATTCCTGTCCATATGATCGAGACCATCAACAAGCTCATCCGCACCTCCAGGCAACTGGTGCAGGAGCTGGGCCGCGAAGCGTCTTCGGAAGAGATCGCCCGCCGCATGGATATCCCGGTCGCCAAGGTCCGCAAGGTCCTCAAGATCGCTCAGGAGCCCATCTCCCTCGAAACCCCCATCGGAGAAGAGGAAGATTCGCACCTCGGCGACTTCATCGAAGACCGCATGGCCGTCTCCCCGGCTGACGCCGTCATCAGCGTCAACCTCAAGGAGTACACCTCGCAGGTCCTCCGCACTCTGACCCCGCGCGAAGAGCGAGTCATCAAGATGCGCTTCGGCCTCGAAGACGGCAGCGAACACACCCTCGAAGAGGTAGGCCAGTCCTTCCAGGTCACCCGCGAGCGCATCCGGCAGATAGAGGCCAAGGCACTCCGCAAGCTCCGTCACCCCAGCCGCAGCCGCAAGCTGAAGGCCTTCGTCGACGGCGTCAAGGACATGTAAGCCAACATCAACTCAGAAACACGGAAGAGGCCGCGAGCAATCGCGGCCCTCTTTTGCTCGTCCTAAGCCCTTGGCACCGGTGGCCCGGCAATCAGCGGTCTTTCACCTCGTACCGTGCGACCATTCCGGCCAGCATATGATCGCTGATGTGGCAGTGATACAGCCAGATGCCCGCTGCGTCGGGAACCATATCCGCGGTAATCATCTGGGCCGATGTGACAGAAAGAACATCCGTGCGCTGGCCCCCAACAATGACGGTATTTCCGTGCCAGTGCGGTGTATGTCCGTTGTTGAAGTCACCAAGGGTGGCGACATACCAGCGAACATGGTCTCCCTTCTTCATGCTCATCATGGGCATGTTGCCGTAGATGTATCCGTTGATCGACCACTTTATATTGGTGTTGATGAAACCGGTGTTGGCTACGACCGTAGCGAACCCGGTTGCCGTGCGCAATCCAAATCCATCCTTATTGACACCCTTGGGATCGGTGCAATGGTCCTGGATGTTGTCGTCCAGGTACCAGGTCTCATTCTCACTGATGGCAATCAAGATGGTGACAAACTCGTGATCAATGCCCTTAGGCCGGCCATCGGGAAATGCTTCACCGCGTCGCGTAACAACGAAGCCCCCGAACAGTCCGGACGCGACATCGCGGATCTCATCGCAATGGGAGTGGTACAGCCAGAAGATGGAACTCGGATCGTTGGGACCAGGGCCGGCCCGTTCTGGAATCTGCCAGGTATAGGTGTGGGTGGCCCCCGGCGCGACGCATCCATCTTCTTTTTCCTTGCCGCTGGTATTGTCGTTGTAGTCGGCGCCTTCAGAGTCTTTCTCATACAGCACGCCGTGCGGATGCATGCTATACGGATGGGTAGCCTTGTTCCTGAAGACGATCTTGAACGTATCACCCACCTCGCCATGGAAAATCGGTCCGAGAATGCCAAGATACGCATCTTCCGGGCTACGGATCTTCAGCTTCGTGAAGGTGCTATCGGTGTATTCGCGATAGATTGCCTTTTTGTTGATGCGGCCAATCTGGTGCGGACCGGCTTCGGTATAGCCCCTTGCCACGGCATCGAAGTCCATACCCATGGCTTCATCGCGCCCGGAGGGAGCATAATCCCAATTCACTTCCTCAGCCGCAACGTAGTAGACGCGAGTCTGGCCGCTGGTTTTGCCGTCCGGCCCAGCAGCGCGCGCCGCCTGCAGCCACGTTCCTCCAACACACGCCATGAGCAAACAGAGCCCGACTGATGTCCGCTGCATCTTTCGCCTCGTTTCAATTTCAGATCTGCGTCTACTGCACCCCGACAATGCAACAAGCTAATGCAATACGGCGGCCCGGCAGGAGCAGCCCAAAAACGGCAAGCCCATAGCACAGAGAACCAACAATAAGCGCCATTTCCGGCCGCTATGTCGAGGTTGAATCCGAAAGAATGACGTAAAGCGTATCCCCTTGGAGTCAAAGAGTAAAGAAATTTCCAACGCCGTTCGGAGACAACCACCAACGACAGACCGGTTCGCGCACCTCGTCATCCTTTGAGGAGAACTCGCCAGCGCATCCGCCAGATAGAGGCCAAAGCACTCCGCAAGCTCCGTCACCCCAGCCGCAGCCGCAAGCTGAAGGCCTTCGTCGACGGCGTCAAGGACATGTAAGCCAACATCCACTCAGAAACACGGAAGAGGCCGCGAGCAATCGCGGCCTTCTTGTTTGTGACGGAGACAAGTCAAATTGCTAAAAGGCTTCTCCAACCATCTCTTCACTCTTCTTCCAGAGCGCCAGGGCGTTGGCCGGATCGAGCGCATAGGCGCGCACACCTTCACTGATAACGCTGATAGGGGCGTCCCCGGCAACGACCTTTCCTACATGGCAGTTCTCACAGTACTTGCCGCCAACCTCATCGGCGGGTGCGACAACTGCGGCCCATACAGATGTTGCGGAGCCCTGCGGAATGGTCTTCCATTGAAAGGGACCTTTGCCTTCAGCGGCGAGTTGCTCGTTGATCTGCGCGATCACCTTTTCGATTCGGCCAGGCTCAGCGTAGCGGCCAAGTTCGGTCTGGATGCCTCCTGGATGCACGGCTGCAGCCCGCACCCCACGGCCACGATGGCGCTTGTCAAATTCCAACGCGAAGAGAATATTCGCCGTCTTCGAGCGTCCGTAGGCCACGAAGGGCTCATAAGGCGTCCGCTCAAAGTTGGGATCGTCGAGATCGACGTTTGAATATCGATGCCCTGCCGAAGACAGATTGACGAGCCTTCCGCCAGCGCGAATCAGCGGCGCAATCCGGTTGACGAAAACAAAGTGGCCCAGGTGGTTGGTCCCGAACTGTGTCTCGAAGCCGTCCGTTGTGTGGCCAAACGGCGTTGCCATAACGCCCGCGTTGGCGATGACGAAGTCGAACGGCTCGCCCTTTGCCAAAAGCCCGTCTGCAGCGGCGCGCACGCTCTTGAGGTTGCCAAGATCAAGCTCAATCAGCTCGAAGCCTCCGCCGTTTGCTGCGGCGTCTTTGCGAACCTGCGTGGTCGCGGCCTCGGCCTTCGCCATATCGCGCGCCGCGCCAACGACATAGGCGCCATGCGCCGCGAGAGATCGCGCGGTCTCCACGCCAAGCCCGGCCGAAACACCGGTCACCAGAATCCGTTTACCCTTCAAGTTCACTCCCGAGAGAACCTCATCGGTCGTCGAGGTCGCTCCAAATGTGTTTGCCACTGTATTTGCCATGATGTTCTCCTTCGATTGGGCCCGTTCCAGGGTGCTTGCCTGCATAACCTATTGACGGGCCGATGCTGTTGCAAATAAAACGGAGGATGTCTCCGGAATAGTAGATAATCGGAGACGGCCTCCGGTTGCAAAATCTTTAGAGATGGCGACAAAACGTTCCAAATCCGCCCTGCGAAAGCCCCGCGCCGATGCGCAGCGAAACCGCGAACGCATCCTCGAAGTAGCGAAGGACGCCTTTACCCGCTCTAACGGCGAAATCAATCTGGACGACGTCGCCAGGCAGGCCGGGGTCGGGGCCGGCACCTTATACCGGCACTTTCCGACACGCGAAGCGTTACTCGAAGCTGTCTATCGCACCGAGGTCGAAAAACTTGCCGCCGCGGAGCGCAGATTTGCCCAATCCATGTCTCCCATCGAGGCGTTGCGAACCTGGATGTTGCTCTTCGTGGATTACATCGCGGCCAAGAAGATAATCGCTCCTGCGTTGAACACGATCGTCGGCGGGCCATCGAAGCTGTTTGAAACCACCGGCGCGCAGGTCAAGGGAGCAATTCATGCACTTGTGAAGCGCGCCATCAAGAGCGGCGACATTCGCGCAGATCTCGACCCAGTCGATCTGCTCCGCGCTCTTATCGGTGTCTCCAACGTGGCCTCGGGGCCTGACTGGACCCAAAGCGCAAAGCGGCTGGTCGAAATCCTGATCCGCGGTTCGCGGCCTGTCCGGTAGTGAGGCCTTAGCATTCACAACCGCCATCCGAATCCAGCATCGAATAGAGATCACCTAGCAGATCACCTATGACCGACCACAAAGTCTTCTCCATCCCCGACCTCGCCGCCACGCTGCCTGCAACCGCCGAGACCATGCTCACCGACATCCGGCTCACCGACGAGCAGGCCGCCAGTTGCCGCATCTTCCGCGTCTACCGCACCGTCCCCGCGCACTATCACACCAGTTGTGACGAGTATCTGTACGTCCTCTCCGGCAGGGCCGAGATCGCCATCGCTACCGATGCGCCGCAGGAGGTCCGTCCCGGTCAGTTGATCTTCTTCCGGAAGAACACCATCCATGCGCTGCCGAGAATTCTGGAGGAGCCATTCACAGTGCTCGCCATCGACACGCCGCGCCGCCCGCCTGAGGACGTTCATTTCGTGAATCCCGCCGACGGGACACCGCAGAGTTTCATCCGCACGCAATATTGAAACGGCGCCGATTGCATTGCAACGATCGCCGCCGCGCGAAGCCCTTCCCGCTGCCGCCACACCTTTTCATCCGGCTTCAGCGGCTCATCTGCGATGATGGTAAAAACACATCGGAGGAACTCCCCGCCTCATGACCGTCAACTCGCCGGAGCCCACCCGCCTCGCCCACTGGCTGCGTCGTCTCTGGCCCCTCTACTGCTTCCTGACCGCCCTCGTCACCTTCGGCTATGCCATCTACGACGGATACCAGATCGACGGCGACGCCGTAGCCTACATGGACATCGGCGACCTCATGCGCGCCCACCAGTGGGCCGGCATCATCAACGGCTACTGGAACCCGCTCTATCCCGCCGCGCTCGCCATCGGCAACATCCTCTTCCACCCAACCCGCTACACCGAACTCCACGCCTACTACATGGTGAACTTCGGCATCTTCCTCCTGGAGATGCTCGCCGTCGTAGCCTTCACCGACGCCCTCATCCAACTCCGCGAACTCCGCGAAACCTCCACCGCCGCCCGAAACCACTACCTTCACGACCGCTACACCCTCCGCTACCTCGGCATCGCGATCCTCGTCATCTCCTCCCAGCGCGAACTCAGCATGGGCAAGGTCCGCCCCGACGCCCTCCTCCTCGCATTCCTTCTTTTCGCGTTAGCAGCTCTACTGCAACATCTCGCCACTAACTATCTCCGTTACGCCGCTCTCATGGGCCTGGCCCTCGGCCTCGCCTATCTCACCAAATCCTTCGCCTTCGTCTTCACCTTCCTCTGCATCCTCGCTCTCATAACCTTCCGCTTCTTGTGGCAGCGCCAACCCATCGCCCGCATCGCAGCCTCCGCTGTCCTCGCCTTTGTCTGCTTCTCCATCG
>Ga0210410_10005498_pt1 | contig 11028 bp, 9 predicted proteins | sample IncBWC4MmetaG_FD_161058 | JGI IMG/M metagenome (GOLD analysis project Ga0210410, IMG submission 161058) | Forest soil microbial communities from Barre Woods Harvard Forest LTER site, Petersham, Massachusetts, United States - Inc-BW-C-4-M | ecosystem: Environmental > Terrestrial > Soil >... | reverse complement strand
AGGCTCGGTGATGTTTTCCGGCATCGACGTCAAGGCCGCGACCGAAAACCAGATGCGCGACCTGCGCGGCCGCGAGATCTCGATGATCTTCCAGAATCCGCGCGCGGCGCTCAATCCGATCCGCAAAGTCGGTGACCAGATCGAGGACGTGCTGCGTCAGCACGTGCAGCAGGCGGCGGTGACCGATCGTGGCGAGAAGGCGATCGAGGCGCTGGAGCAGGTCAAGATCGCCCGTCCCCGCGAGCGCTATCACGCCTATCCGTTTGAACTGTCGGGCGGCATGTGCCAGCGCGTGGTGATCGCGCTGGCGCTGGCCTGCAATCCGCAGCTTCTGATCGCGGACGAGCCGACCACCGGCCTCGACGTCACCACGCAGAAGGCGGTGATGGATTTGATCGTCGAACTGACCAGGAGCCGGGGCATGTCGACCATCCTGATCACCCACGATCTCGGCCTCGCCGCGGCCTATTGCGATCGCGTGGTGGTGATGGAGAAGGGCAGGGTGGTCGAGACCGCGCTATCCGCCGACATCTTCGCCGCTCCACAACACGCCTACACCAGGAAGCTGATGCGCGCGACGCCGCGGCTCGGCGTCTCCTTGCGCGATCTGTTGCCGGAGGAGGAGGCGGCCGGGCTTTCGTCTTCCTCAACCTCTCCCCGCGCATCGACCGTCAAGCCCGGGGGTGACGATTCAGCAAGTGGCGACGCTTTGGCCAAGCCACTTCTTCTCGTCGAGAAACTCGTAAAAGAATATCCGCGCCAAGGGGCCACCGCGACGCTTTCAAAACTGTTCTCGCGGAAGCCGCCGGTCGAGCTGGAGCAGTTCCGCGCGGTCGACGGCATCAACTTCAGCGTGGGCCACGGCGAGAGCGTTGGCCTCGTCGGCGAATCCGGCTGCGGCAAGTCTACCACCTCGATGATGGTGATGCGGCTGTTGGACCAGACCTCGGGCCGAATCGTGCTCAACGGCGACGAGATCGGCGCCATCCTGCCCAACGCGTTCGCGCGGCTGCCGCTGCGCAAGAGCATCCAGATGGTGTTCCAGGACCCAACCGACAGCCTCAATCCGCGCTTTACCGCGGCGCGCGCCATCGCCGACCCGATCATGCAGCTCGGCGACATCAGGGGACGCGACGCGGTGCGCGCCCGCTGCGAGGAACTGGCCGGGCTGGTCGGCCTGCCGGTTAATCTGCTCGACCGCTTCCCGCATCAATTATCGGGCGGACAGAAGGCCCGTGTCGGTATCGCGCGCGCCATCGCGCTGCATCCGAAGCTCGTCATTCTCGACGAGCCGACCGCGGCGCTCGATGTCTCGGTGCAGGCGGTGGTATTGAATCTCTTGCAGGATTTGAAACAGTCGATGGGCATGAGCTATTTGTTCGTGTCGCACGATCTGAATGTGGTGCGCCTGCTGTGCGATCGTGTCATTGTGATGCGGTCGGGGCGAATCGTCGAACAGGGTCCGTCGGAACGCGTATTGGGAGATCCGCAGGATGCCTATACAAGGGAGCTGCTGACGGCGATTCCGCATCCGCCACTGCCGGTTCACTGAAGCGCGCGCATTGGAAGAGGTTTGGGCGAAGGGAGTATTGAGAGAACGATGGCCGCTGATCCGCTTGACGATTATATCGACGCCGTGTCGAAGGCGCTGGCATTGCCGGTCGAGGATGCCTGGAAACCGGCGGTGAAGGCCAATCTCGAAGTGTCGCTGCGGCTGGCGCGGCTGGTCGACGAATTCACGCTGCCTGATGAAACCGAGCCGGCCAGTGTCTTTGCAGCCTGATCCCGCGATGACCGCCGCCACTGACGGGCTGTCGGCTGCGGAAATCGCATCCGCCGTATCGGGGCAAAAAGTCTCGGCGCTCGCCGTGACCGAGGCGGCACTTGCGCGGATCGCCAAACATGATTCCGTGTTGAATTCCTTCACCGACGTGACCGCGGATCGCGCGCGCGCCAGGGCGCGCAGCATCGATGCCACGATCGCCGCCGGGAAAAACGCCGGCCCGCTCGCCGGCGTGCCGTTTGCGGTGAAGAACCTGTTCGACGTGCAGGGGCTCTCGACCCGCGCCGGCTCGAAGATCAATCGCGATTTAAAACCCTCGCCGCGCGACGCCACGCTGATCGAACGCATGGAGGCGGCCGGCGCCGTGCTGGTAGGCGCGCTCAACATGGGCGAATATGCCTACGACTTCACCGGCGAGAATGTGCACGACGGCCCGTCCCGCAATCCGCATGATGTGACGCGGATGACCGGCGGCTCGTCGGGCGGTTCCGGCGGCGCGGTCGGCGGCAATCTGGTGCCGCTGGTGCTGGGGTCGGACACCAACGGCTCGATCCGGGTGCCGTCGTCATTCTGCGGCATTTTTGGGCTGAAGCCGACCTATGGAAGGCTGTCGCGCGCGCGTTCGTTTCCGTTTGTCGCAAGCTTCGACCATCTCGGTCCGTTCGCGCGCAATGTCAGCGATCTGGCGCTGGCCTATGACGCGATGCAGGGACCCGATGCAGAGGATGCAGCGTGCACGACACGCCCGGCCGAGCCGGTGATGCCGCTGCTGACCCAGGACATCGGGGCTTTGCGCGTTGCAATCGCCGGCGGCTATTTCCAGAAGAACGTGTTTCCCGAGGCGGTCGAAGCCGTCGCTCGCGTCGCCAGGGCGCTCGGCGCAACCCGCACGGTCGAAATTCCCGAGGCCGCGCGCGCCCGCGCCGCTGCCTATGTCATCACGACCACCGAGGGCGCCTCGCTGCATCTCGATCGCCTGCGCCAGCGCCCGAACGATTTCGACCCGGCGGTGCGCGACCGCCTGATCGCGGGGGCCATGATCCCGGCGCCGCTGATCGACCGCGCGCAGAAATTCCGGCGCTGGTATCGCGCGCAGGTGCTGGAGTTGTTCAAGTCGGTCGACGTCATCATCGCGCCGGCGACGCCCTGCGTCGCGCCCAAACTGGGGCAAGCGACCTTCCTGCTGGATGGCGTCGAACTGCCGGTGCGCGCCAATATCGGCATCCACACCCAGCCGATTTCCTTTATCGGATTGCCTGTCGTCGCCGTGCCGGTCCCGCTCGAGCCGATGCCGATCGGCGTTCAGATCATCGCCGCGCCCTGGCGCGAGGATATCGCGCTGCGCGTGGCCTATGCGCTGGAGCGTGCCGGCGTGGTGTCCGCGCCGCCGCCGAGGGGAATTTGAGAATGCAGGTCGATCTTCCCGACGTGTTGGCCGAGGTGACCGCGCAGTTCGAGCGCTACGAGAAAGCGCTGGTGTCGAACGATGTCGCCGTGCTCGACGAATTGTTCCGCAACGACGACCGCACGCTGCGTTACGGCATCGGCGAAAATCTCTACGGCTATGGCGCGATCACGGCCTTTCGCGCCGCGCGCTCGCCGGTCGGGCTGATGCGCAGGACCGACAAGACCGTGATCACGACCTATGGCCGCGACACCGCGGTGGCTTCCACGCTGTTCTATCGCGACACAGCGCCCGGCAGAGTGGGGCGGCAAATGCAGACCTGGGTGCGGTTTCCCGAGGGCTGGAAAATCGTGGCCGCCCATGTCAGCATCATCGATGAACCGAGAGATCAAAAGGAATGAGCCTGGACGATCTTCCGACCGGAGCTGCAACGCGTGCCGCCGCCGAGGCGGAGACAGTGGTTCGCCGCGTCGACCGCGCTTCGCCCTATCCGGACAAGATCACGCGCGCCGAGGAACTTCGCCTGCAACTGGCCGATGAAATCGTGCGCGGCGCGCTGCCGCCGGGATCGGCGCTCGACGAGACGGACATCGCCAGGCGTTTCAACGTGTCGCGCACGCCGGTGCGCGAGGCGTTGCGCCAGCTCGTCGCCTCCGGCCTGGTTGATGCCCGGGCGCATCGTGGTGCCGTGGTGGCGCGGCCCTCGATCGAGCGGCTGACCGGAATGTTCGAGGCGATGGCGGAACTGGAGGCGATCTGCGCCGGCCTCGCCGCGGAGCGGATGTCCCCGACGGAGCGCCAGCGGCTGGAGGCCGTTCACGAGGAATTGCGGGTGCTGAGTTATGCCGGCAATCCGGACCGGTTCCACGAGGTCAACGAGCGCTTTCACAACGCGATCTATGCCGGCTCGCAGAATGCCTATGTCGCCGAGATCACGCTGGCGACGCGGGTACGGGTGCAGCCGTTCCGCCGCGCCCAGTTCCGCAATCTCGGCCGGCTGGCGAAATCGCATGCCGAGCACGACCGCGTGGTGGTCGCGATCCTGCGCGGCGACAAGGCCGGCGCTGCGGCCGCGATGCGCGCCCATATCGAGCTGGTGCGCGACGAATACGAGATTTACGCGGTGTCGGTGTAGCTCGCCTTGCCTCTCCCTGCGAAGAGCCGGGTGAGGGAGCAGACTTAGCTTACCCCGCCGCGGCTTCCGCGACAAAGGCGCGCCAGCCGCCGAAGGCCGAAATCTCGCGGGCGCCGGCGACATCGGCGGCTTCGACAATAAAACCCTTGACGCCGCGGCCGTCGGCGAGGCGCACCGTGCCGATCGACAGCGGCGGCGGCACCGCCTCGACGAATGTTGCGAAACTGCCCGCCGGCAGCGCCCACACCTCGAGCTCGATCGACGATCCCGTTCCCGCCTCCACGCGCAGCATGCCGGGCTTCGGCGGCGTGGTCTTGAGCGCATAGAGCCGGTAATCCGCGGCGGTCCTGGCGGCCTCCAGCAGCCTGCCGCCGAGCGCCTTCAATTCGCCGTTCAGCGCCATGCCGGAAAGATGCGCGCCGACCACCGCGATCGCGATCTCGTCGCCGCGCACGCCCGCAGGCAGCGCTGCAAGCGGCGGCTGCGGCAGCTTCTTCGCGCCCATTGGCAAGCGGGTGTCGGCATGGAAGACGCGGCCGATCGAGGCGAGCTGCGCGTCCTGGCCTGCGGGCGCCAGCAGCGTGATGCCGAACGGGGTATTGTCGCTGTGCATCGCCGCCGGCAATGCGAGCCCGCAGAGGTCGAGCAGATTGACGAAATTGGTGTAGGTGCCGAGCCTCGAGTTGAGCTCGATCGGATTGGCCAGCACCTGCGCGGTCGAATACACCGTCGGCGCCGTCGGCAGCACCAGCGCGTCGATGCCGGCGAAGGCGCGCTCGGCGACCTTGCGCAAGCCCTGCAGCCGGTACAGCGCGGCAAAGGTGTCGGCGGCGGAAAGCCTGCTGCCTGCGATGGTGATCTCGCGCGTCACCGGATGGATCGCGTCCGGCGACGATGCCAGGAGGTCGCGGATCACCAGATAGCGTTCCGCCACCCACGGTCCTTCATAGAGCAGCCGCGCGGTTTCATAGAGCGGTTCGAGATCGAACCCGACCAGCGCGGCGCCGAGCGCGGTCCAGCGCTTCAGCGCTTCGCCGAAGGCTGCCTCTGCCTTCTTGTCGCCGAAGAAGATCAACTGGCCGCTGTGCGGTACGCCGAGCCTGAGGTGGGCCGGGAATGCGGCAGGCTGCGCCAGCGGCCGGTCGCGCGAATAGGGGTCGGCGGCATCAGGACCAGCCATCGCCGACAAGGCCGCCGCAGCATCGTCGACGGTGAGTGAGAACACCGACACGCAATCGAGCGTCCGGCAGGCCGGCACCAGTCCCGCGGTCGAGATCAGCCCCAGGCTCGGCTTCAGCCCGACGATGTTGTTGAGCATCGCGGGCACGCGGCCGCTTCCCGCGGTGTCGGTGCCGAGCGCCAGCGGCACGAGGCCAGCCGATACCGCGACCGCCGAGCCCGAGCTCGAGCCGCCGGGAATCAGATCACCGCGCAACGGATTTTTGGGAATGCCGTAGGGCGAGCGCACGCCGACGAGGCCGGTGGCGAACTGGTCGAGATTGGTCTTGCCGATGATGATGGCGCCGGCCGCGCGCAGCCGCGCCACCGAGGTGGCGTCGCGCGCCGGCGCATAGGCAAAGGCCGGGCAGGCCGCGGTGGTGGGCAGGCCCGCGACGTCGATATTATCCTTCACCGCAACGGGAATGCCGTACAGCGGAAGCTGCGAAGCGTTGTTTTGCGTGGCCAGCCGCTCGGCTTCCGCCAGCGCCTGTTTTTCGTCGCGCAGGCTGATGAAGATGGCGGGATCGTCGTGATCGCGGATCCGCTGAAAGCTGCGCGCCACGGTCTGCGCGGGCGACAGGGCGCCTGCGCGGTGCGCGGCGAGAATCGCGGCGACGGTTTCAGTCACGCGCGGACCCCGACCCGGCATGGGCATTTCGGATGCGACAACGGGCTTCTCCGGACCGATAACGGGAGGGGTGGATAGACGGTCTTCATACCTCAATGCACTCCGGAGAGGCGGAAAGCCTTCCCCGATCGAAGCAAGCGGTGTGCCATTGTGTACATCGGCGAGACGATGTCCAATCGCCAAAATCGGTGCATGTTATCATGGGCTTGATCGACTTCTTGGGCGCCGATGAGGTGCGCGCCGGCCAGGTCGCTCAATCGGCTTTGCTTATTTTGTAAGCAGGGTCTGTCGTCGGCATCGCGCCGACCACCTTGCTGGAACCTTGCGTGATCAGCCGCGCGGCGCGCTGGTCGCGGGCGTGAATCCAAAGCCAACTCAGCGCGACGCTGAGCCGGTTGCGCAGGCCGATCAGAAAATAGATGTGCGCGATGCCCCAGATCCACCAGGCGATCGCGCCTTTCAGTTTGATGCGGCCGAAATCGATCACCGCCTTGCGCTTGCCGATCTGCGCCAGGCTGCCGGAATGCGTGTAGCGGAACGGCGCGAGCACTTCGCCGCGCAGCCTCGCCTTGATCGCTGCGGCGACGTAGCGGCCCTGCTGCTTGGCGGCGGGCGCGATGCCGGGGACCGGTTTTCCATCGGGGCCGGTGACCGCGACGGTGTCGCCGATCGCAAAAATATCCGGATGGCCGGGCACGGTGAGGTCGGGCAGCACTTCCAGGCGGCCGGCGCGGTCCGCCGGCGCGCCAAGCCATTCGGCGGCGGGCGAGGCGCGCACCCCCGCGGCCCAGATCAGGGTCTTGGCCTGCAGGGTCTTGCCGCCATACACCACGCCGTCGGCCGAGCATTCGGTGACCGCCTGTCCCAGCACGACCTCGACGCCGAGGCTCTCCAGCGAGCGCAACGCGTAAGCCGAGAGATCGTCGGGAAAGCCCGCCAGCACGCGGGGTCCGGCCTCGATCAGCACGACGCGTGCCTTCTGGGTGTCGATGTTGCGGAAGTCGGGCGGCAGCGTGTCCCGCGCCAGTTCGGCAATGGTGCCGGCGAGTTCGACGCCGGTCGGGCCGGCGCCGACGATGGCGAAGGTCAGCAGCGCCGCACGCCGCTCCGGATCGCTCTCGCGCTCGGCGCGCTCGAAGGCGACGAGAATCCGCCGCCGCAGCGTGGTGGCGTCCTCCAGCGTCTTCAGGCCCGGCGCGAACAGCTCCCATTCGTCGTGGCCGAAATAGGCGTGCCGCACGCCGGTGGCGACTACGAGGGTGTCATAGGGCAGCGTGTCGCCGTCATCGAGCAGCACGCGCTTGTTCGTGGCATCGACGCCACTTACCGTGGCGAACAGAGTCGTGACCTCGTGCCGGCCACGCAGCAGATAGCGGATCGGCCAGGCGATCTCCGAGGTCGCCAGCGACGCGGTGGCGACCTGATACAATAGCGGCTGGAACAGATGATGGTTACGCCGGTCGATCAGCGTGATGGTGACGGGGGCGCCGGCAAGCCGATAAGTTGTTTCCAGTCCGCCGAAGCCGGCGCCGACGATCACCACGTGATGGGGTTTTGCCGGCGCTTCGCTCGTCATGTCAGCGGCCTTGGGTTGTCGGACTTCTCCGTACGCCTCATTGATGTAGGCGTTTAGCGGTCCCGGTCCAAGGCCGATTCTCTAATCGAACGATAGCGAAAGCCTATCGTCGGCGATCGTCGTGGCAGCATAAATGTGTCAGGCGCTTTCGGGCGCCCGAGCAAGCGCGAGGCGGCGGCGCGCCGGCAGCCAAATTCCGGCGACGGCTCCCAGCAGCGAGAGCACAGCTGCAAGCATCATTGCGGCAGCGAAACCGGAACTGAAAGTCGCAGGCGTATTGACCGACCCATCGGCGGAGAACACCGCCACCAAAGCGGCGACGCCGAACGCGCCGCCTAGAAAGCGCCCCATATTGAATACGCCGGCCGCCTTGCCCATTTCGGCCAATGCGACCGAACTCATGACCGCATTCTGCGCGGCCGGCATCGCCATCGACACGCCGACGCCGGCAAGAACCAGCGGTGCGATCAGGCTCGAATAGGCCACGCTGGGTGTGACGACCATGGCGATCCAGCCAAGCCCGATGGCTTGCATCAACAAGCCCAGCACGACCAGCCGTCGCTCGCCGAACCTGTTGACGGCCGTGCCCGCGACCGGCGCGGTGACGAACAGCGTCGCGGTCCAGGGCAACAGCCGCAGGCCGGCGCCGAGCGGCCCATAGCCGAGCGAGGTCTGCAGAAATTGCGGCAGCAGGAACAGGACGCCATACATCGCCGCATAGAACAGCAGGCTTGCGGCAATGCCCGACGAGAACGCCCGCGACCTGAATAGCCGCATCGGCACCATCGGCGCCGGCGCGCGCAGTTCCCAGGCGACGAAGGCGGCCGCGAACAGCGCGCCTCCGGCGAGTGCGGTCATGACTTCGGCACTGGCCCATCCTGCGGCATTGCCGCGCAGCAGGCCCCACACCAGCACCAACGCGGCGGCGACCATCACCAGCCCGGGAATATCCAGTGCGACCTTTGACCCAAAGCTCTCGCGCAGCCGCGCCAGCGCCAGAGCGACGGCGAGCGCGCCGATCGGAAGATTGATCCAGAAGATCCATCGCCACCCGAAATTTTCCGTGATGAAGCCGCCGGTCGCGGGTCCGATGATGAGAGCAAATCCGGTGACGCCGCTGAAGATGCCGAGCGCGCGGGCGCGCTCTTCTTTGCCAAAGGCGGCGCTCAGGATCGCCATCGCCAGCGGCATCACCAGGGCTGCGCCGGCACCCTGGGCGGATCGCGCCGCGATCAGCGAGACCGCGCCGGCGGACAGCGCGCACACCGCGGATGCAAGGGCGAACAGGAAAATGCCGGCGGCGAACATCCGGCGGCGGCCGAAACGGTCGCCCAGCGCCGCACCGGTCAACAGCAGCACCGCGAAGGTGAGATTGTAGGCATTGACGGTCCATTGCAGCGTTTCGACCGACGCGCCGAGGTCGCGGCGAATGGTCGCAAACGCCGTGGTGATGACCTGCGCATCGAGCGCCATCATGAAAGACGCCAGCGCGGTCACGCCGAGCGTCCAATTCTTGCTGCCTTTCGCGCGATGTTCCTGCATCCTGTCTCTCCGCTTTTTTCGGCCGCGTCATGCGGTACGTCACGGACAGGACGAACGGGAATTGGCGGAGGATTTGGCCGAAAAATATTTCTTTGCGACCGAATCCTTCTCTGGCTCCCCAGCGTCTTAAGGGGTCGAACGGCGATGAATTCGTCCCTATGAGCCTATGGAGAACATGATGAAACGAACCCTGATCAGGTATAAGACAAAGCCGGATTTGGCCGATGCGAACGCGGAGCTGATCACGCGCGTGTTTGAGGAATTGAAGGCCGCGAAGCCCGAGGGCGTTCGCTATCTTTCGCTGCGGCTCGACGACGACACGTTCGTGCACTTCGTCGAGACCGATTCCGATTCGGCGAGCGCGCTTCCGGGATTGGCGGCCTTCAAGGCGTTCCAGAGCGGGATTCGCGAGCGCTGCATCGAGCCGCCGCAGCCCGGCGGCGTCACCATTGTAGGCAATTACCGGATGCTCGCCGAGCCGGGAAGCTAGTTGCGGGAAGCAGAGAATGGAATCGGTTCCGGACCCGTCGGCCACGGTGAATATCAGCGGCCTGTTCGCCGAGATGCGCCCCAGACTGCATCGCTATTGCGCGCGCATGGTCGGCTCGGTGATCGATGGCGAGGACGTGCTGCAGGACGCCCTGATCAAGGCGGTGGAGTCGGCCGCCGGTCCGACCGCCAATCCGCAGGGCTGGCTGTTCCGGATCGCGCACAACACGGCGCTGGATTTCCTGCGCCGCCGCAACCGGCAGGAAGCGCTGCGATCGGGCGAGGAGGTGGACATGATTGCCGATCCGGCCGACGACATCACCAGCCGCGAGATCGCCGGCGCGAGCCTGCGCACCTTCATGCGGCTCCCGGTTGCCCAGCGCTCCAGCGTGATCCTGATGGACGTGCTAGGCTGCTCGCTACAGGAAATCTGCGGGGTGATGGACTTCAGCCTGCCCGCGGTGAAGGCAGCACTTCATCGCGGGCGCGCCCGGCTGCGCGAGCTGGCCGAGGAGCCGGACGATTTGCCGCACCCCGAATTGTCGAAGGCCGAGCGCGATCGCCTCGGCGCTTATGTCGCGCACTTCAACGCGCGGGACTTCGACGCCATCCGCGCGATGATCTCGGACGATGTGCGGCTCGAACTCGTCAACAAGACCCGCCTGAACGGCAAGACCGAGGTTTCCCGATATTTCGGAAATTATTCCAAAGTCACCGACTGGCACCTGGTGCCGGGACTGGTGGAGGGACGACCCGCGATCCTGGTGTTCGATCCCGGTGAGCCGGGCGCGGCGCCGAAATCCTTCATGCTGCTGCAATGGTCGGCCGGCAAGGTCGCGCAAATCCGCGACTTCCGCCACGCGCCCTACATCGTCGAGGGCGCCGAATATCGGATCTGATGCGCCGGCGAACGCTTATTCGAGTTCGGCCTTGTCCGCCGCCATGCCCTGCAAGCGTCACGCCCGGGGCCATCCAATGGAAAGCATTTTGCCCGTTGCGCTTTTGCGGTGCGGTCGCTTCGCGCTAATCCGGAATTATAATTCTTGCCATCGCCAATTCATAAGAATTATGGTGCATGAGGCGTTGCGCCGGGCCGAAGGTTCTAAGGCGGAGCCCTTGGTTGGTGCTTGCTGTGGGCTTCAGATTTTGCGCACAACACCGGGGAAGCCGACAACGAACGGCGTCGGCCGCGCTGCCCTGACAGGGCCGGCTTGACCGGATCGGGTTGGATCATGAGGGAGGGGAGACG
>Ga0210410_10005496_pt1 | contig 11031 bp, 9 predicted proteins | sample IncBWC4MmetaG_FD_161058 | JGI IMG/M metagenome (GOLD analysis project Ga0210410, IMG submission 161058) | Forest soil microbial communities from Barre Woods Harvard Forest LTER site, Petersham, Massachusetts, United States - Inc-BW-C-4-M | ecosystem: Environmental > Terrestrial > Soil >... | reverse complement strand
CGGCAGAGATCGAACGCCAGCGGGCAGCGCGGGTTGAAGGCGCAGCCGGGCGGCGGATCGATCGGATTGGGGATCTCGCCCTTGACCGGAATCCGTTGCCGGCCGGACATCGCGAGATCGGGAACCGCGCCCAGCAGCATTTTGGTGTAGGGCATGCGCGGATTGTTGAAGAGTTCACGCCCTTCCGCGATCTCGACGATGCGGCCGAGATACATCACGCCGATGCGGCTCGCCATGTGGCGGACCACGGCGAGGTTATGGCTGATGAAGAGGTAGGTGAGACCGAATTTGTCCTGCAGGTCGCGCATGAGATTGAGGATCTGCGCCTGCACGGAGACGTCCAGCGCCGAGGTCGGCTCGTCGCAGACGATGAATTCGGCTTCCGAGGCCAGCGCCCGCGCAATCGCAATGCGCTGCCGTTGGCCGCCGGAGAACTCATGCGGAAATTTCAGGCCGTCATCGGCGTGCAGGCCGACCAGGTTCAACAACTCCCCGACGCGCGCCCTGATGTCGCGCTCGCCCTGGATCAGATCGAAGGCGCGAATCGGTTCTGCGACGATGGCATCGACCCGGAAGCGCGGATTGAGGCTCGCATAGGGATCCTGAAAAATCATCTGGATGCGGCGGCGCAGACGCTGGCGTGCCTGCGATTGCTTGCGGTCGGTCATCGAAATGCCGTCGATGATCACCTCGCCCGAACTCGGCGGCAACAGTCCGACCACCATGCGCGCGACGGTAGTTTTTCCCGAACCGGATTCGCCGACCAGCGCAAACGTCTCGCCCCGCCTGATATCGAAGGTGACGCCGTCGACCGCTTTGAGAAATTCCAGATGGCCGCCTTCGAGCACCCGGTTCAGCCACGGTTTTGAAACGTCGAACACGCGGCGCAAATTCCTGACGTCGATGAAGGGTGCCGGGCTCATGCCGCGGTCTCCTTGACGTTTTCCTTGGCGGCGGGGTCGTAGAGATGGCAGGCCACCGCCTGCGTGCCATGCGGAATCGGCTCCGGCCGTTCGACGCGGCAGCGATCGAACGCGAACGCGCAGCGCGGGTTGAACGAGCAACCCGGCGGGATCGCCGACAGCCGCGGCATCGAACCTGGAATTTGCACCAGCCGCTTGTCTTCGCCGGCCAATGTCGGGATCGCGCCCATCAGGCCCTTGGCGTAGGGATGCAGCGGGTTCTGCACGACGTCCTGCACCGGCCCGATCTCGGCGATCCGGCCGGAATACATCACCGCAACCCGGTCGGAGGTTTCGGCGATCACGCCCATGTCGTGGGTCACCAGCATGACGGCTGTGCCGTGATCGCGGCCGAGGCGCTTGATCAAGGAGATGATCTGGGCCTGCACGGAGACGTCGAGCGCGGTGGTCGGTTCGTCCGCGATGATCAGCTCCGGCCCGGCGCAAATCGCCAGCGCAATGACGACGCGCTGGCGCATGCCGCCGGAGAATTCGTGCGGATAGGCGTCGATGCGCTTTTCAGGTGCGGGAATGCCGACCTCGGCCAACAGATCGATCGCGCGCTTGCGCGCTGCGGACTCCGACAGATTGCTGTGGGTGCGGATGGTCTCGATGATCTGGTCGCCGATCCGGTAGAGCGGATTGAGGCTGGTCAGCGGATCCTGAAAGATCATGCCGATGCGTTTTCCGCGGATGCGGCGGATCTCTTCCGGCGGCAGATGATCGATCCGCATGCCCGACAGATAGATCTCGCCGCCGGCGATCCGGCCGGGCGGGTCGATCAGCCCGATCACCGCAAGTCCCGTGACCGATTTGCCGGCGCCGGATTCCCCGACCACGCCGAGCACTTCGCCCTTGGCGATGTCGAACGAAACCCCGTCGATGGCGCGCAGCGTATTGTGGCGGGTGACGAACTCCACCTTAAGATTACGCACGGAGAGGACAGGAGCGGTCATCGAAGCTTCGGATTGAGCGCGTCGCGCAGCCAGTCGCCGAGCAGGTTAATGGAAAGGATCAACGCCGCGAGCGCCATGCCGGGGAAGGCGACGATCCACCATTCGCCGGAAAACAGATAATTGTTGCCGATGCCGATCAGGGTGCCGAGCGAGGGCATGGTATCGGGCATCCCTGAACCGAGAAACGACAGCGTCGCCTCGGTGATGATGGCAAGCGCAAGGTTGATGGTGGCGATGACGAGGATCGGCCCCATCGTGTTGGGCAGCACGTGACGCAGCATGATGACGGGGGCGGGCAGGCCGATCAGCTGCGCTGCGGCGACGTAATCCTTGCTCTTCTCCACCAGCACCGAGCCGCGCACGGTGCGGGCATATTGCACCCAGAAGCTAAGGCCGATCGCAACCACCAGCACGGCCAGCATGTTCATCGCGTCCAGCCGGTTGCCGAACACCGACTTGACCACGCCGTTGACGAGCAGAGCGATCAAAATGGCGGGGAAGGTGAGCTGCACGTCGGCGATCCGCATGATCAGGCCGTCGACGGCGCCGCCGACATAGCCCGCGATCAGGCCGAGCATGATGCCGAGCGCGCCGGAGAACACGACGCCGAGCACGCCGACCACGAGCGAAATCCGCAGGCCGTACAGGATCGCCGAAAGCACGTCGCGGCCCTGCTCATCGGTGCCGAGCAGGAACGGGCTCTGGCCGTCGGCGGTCCACAGCGGCGCGATGCGCGAATTCATCAATTGAAGCTGTGCCGGATCGAACGGGTTCTGAACGGCCAGGACGGAAGCGAAGATCGCCAACAGGAAAAACAGGATCGTGATGGCCGCCGCCACCATTGTCAGCCTGGAACGGCGGAATGAATAGAACACGTCGCTTTCGAGCGCGCGCCGCAACCAGCCGCGGCCGGCGCGGCCGCGCGGTGCGCTCGGTTCGGCTTGATGCGGGACAACGGCGTCGGACATGAAAATCTCGCTCTAGCCCGGACGGCTGATGGTCGAGCGCAAGCGCGGATCGACCACGGTATAGAGGATATCGACCACGAGATTGATGGTGACGAAGATCAGCGACACCATCAGCAGGTACGCCGCCATGATCGGGATATCCACGTTTTGTACTGCCTGTACGAACAGCAAGCCCATGCCGGGCCACTGGAATACGGTTTCGGTGATGATTGCAAATGCAATAACCGAGCCAAACTGCAGCCCGGCCACGGTGATGACGGGAACCAGCGTGTTCTTCAGCGCGTGGCCGAAATGGATCGCCCGCGTCGTCAGCCCGCGGGCGCGGGCGAAGCGGATATAGTCGGTGCGGAGCACTTCGAGCATTTCGGCGCGCACCAGCCGCATGATCAGGGTCATCTGGAACAAGCCAAGCGTGATCGACGGCATGATCAGCGCCTTGAGGCCGGAAACCGTGAGCAGGCCGGTGGTCCACCAGCCGAGCCGCACCACCTCGCCGCGGCCGAACGAGGGCAGCCAGCCCAGCGTCACCGCGAACAAATAGATCAGGAGGATGCCGATCAGGAAAGTCGGCAGCGAGATTCCGATCAGCGATACCGCCTGGAATATTTTGGCAAGCAAGGTGTCGCGCCGCAGCGCCGAATAGACGCCCATCAGGATGCCGAACACCATCGCGAAAATCGTGGCGCAGATCGCAAGTTCCAGCGTCGCCGGCATTCGCTCCTTCAGGAGGTCCGCGACCGGCTGGCGAAACTGGTAGGAGACGCCGAATTTGAATTGCGCGGCGTTGGCGAAATAGTGCACGAACTGGACCGGCACGGGATCGTTGAGGCCGAGGGACTGGCGGATCGCGGCGCGCTCGGCGGCCGAGGTATCGATCGCAACCATCTGGTTGACGGGGTCGCCGGCGAACCGGAACATCGAGAACGCGATGATGCCGACCGCGATCATGACGCCCATGGCCTGGATCGCCCGGCGAAGAGTGAAAGCGAGCATGTGATCCTTTCACTTCTCTGTAAGTGTGACGCGCGTCATTGCGAACCGTAACGAACAGTCCCGGAAGCGCGAGGCTCCCGGGACCTGTGCATTCAAGCTGCTACTGCTGCTTCGTCGCCCAGTACAACAGCACCTCGTTGTCCGCGCGCTGGGTCAATTTCACCTTGTTCGAGACGCCCCAGGCCAGGGCCTGCTGGTGCAGCGGGACGTAGCTGTAGTCCTTGTTTCCGATTTCGAAGGCCTGCTTGATCAACTGGTCGCGCTTGGCCGCATCGGTCTCGACCAGGATCTTGTCGGTGAGCACATCCAGTTCCCTGTTACAGTACCCGCCGAGATTGGCTTCGCCGCGGTTGGGGTCCTTTTCGTCGTCCCGGCAGCCCATGATGTCGTGCAGCACGTTGTGCGAATCCGATGAGGCCGGCGTCCAGCCCAACATATAGAACGAGGTCTTGAACCCGCCGGGCTTCAAGACCTTGGCGAAGTACTGCTGCTTCGGCTGCGCCAGGAGGTCAACCTTGACGCCGATGCGCGCCAGCATGCCGACCACGGCCTGGCAGATCGCGGAGTCATTGACGTAACGGTCGTTGGGGCAATCCATCGTGACTTCGAAGCCGCTGGGGTAACCGGCCTCGGTCAGCAGTTTCTTGGCCCCGTCGGGGTCAAATTTCGGCCGCGTGAACTCCCTGGAAAGCGCAAACAGCGGCGGGGCGACCATCAGCGCCGACGGGGTCGAGAGGCCGCGCATCACGCGTTTCTGGATCAGGTCGACGTCGACCGCCTTGTAGAAGGCTTCGCGGACGCGGATGTCCTTGAACGGGTTCTTGCCCTTGACGTTCGAGTACAGCAATTCGTCGCGGGTCTGGTCCATGCCGAGGAAGATGGTGCGCAGTTCCGGCCCGGTCAGAACCTTGGCGATCCCGCTCGCATTGACGCGTTCAATGTCCTGAATCGGAACCGGCTCGATGACGTCGACTTCGCCCGAGAGCAGGGCGGCAACGCGCGTCGCGGCGGAAGCGATCGGCGTGAAGTCGATTTCCTTCAAATTATGTTCGGGCTTGCCCCACCAGTTCGGGTTAGCCTTGAACACGGTCTTCACGCCCGGCTGATGGCTCTCGATGTAGAATGGGCCGGTGCCGTTTTCGTGCAGCGATGCGTAGCTCGGCGTGGTCGCCGAGGCAGGCGTCGGCGCCACCGAGTTGTTTTCCTGGCACCACTTCTTGTCCATGATGAACCAGCCGTCCCATTGCGAAACGAGAATCGGATTGGGCGAGTCGAGCATCACGTCGACCGTGTAATCGTCAACCTTTACGAACTTCGCGTCGGTCGCAACGTTGGTCAGAAAATTGGAGCCCGTGGCACGCACGCGATCCGCAGAAAAGATCACGTCCTCGGCGGTGAAGGGGTCGCCATTGTGGAACTTGACGCCCTTGCGCAGATGGAAGCGCCACTGGGTTGGTTTCAGGATTTCCCAGCTTTCCGCCAGTGCCGGAACGATCTTCAGATCCTTGTCGCGGGTGACCAGGCCCTCATAGACATGCGCATGATGGGCGATCGTCGTGGTTTCCTTGAGCGTATACGGATCCAGCGATTTCAGGTCGCCCTGGTTGGCGTAGCGCAAGGTTTGGGCCGATGCCGGCAGCGTCGCAATCGCGACAGTTAAAGCTGTGGCCGTTGCAAGAAAACTCTGACGTACCGACATATGACTGACCTTGTTCCCGTTATGATCAGCCGGTTCGCGCGCTACCGGCAGATATTACCTTTTGTATTGTTGCCAGAGTTTGGCCGCCGCGCAAGCGCGATTTCCCGTATTGGCGAACCGGTTTGCGTCGCAATGCCGCAATGACTAGCTTCACCTTAAGCCGCGCGCGCAAGCGCGTGACATTCAACTTTCGGAGTGCCGATGGCGGAATTGAAGGCCGATGTACTCGTCCTGGGTGCGGGCATGGTCGGCGTCGGCGCTGCGTTGCATCTGCAGAAGCGGGGCCGCGATGTGGTCCTGATCGACAAGCACGCGCTCGCCGGCGAAGAGACCAGCTTTGGAAACGGCGGACTGATCGAATGCGCCTCGGTGTTTCCCTACATGTTTCCGCGGGATTTTCGCCAGATCCTTCGCTACGCGATGAACCGCTCGCCGCAGGTGCGCTACAGCCTGTCCGATCTTCCGGCGTTCCTGCCGTGGCTGGTGCGCTATTATCTGGCCTCTTCGCCGGCGCGGGCGCTGCACAGCGCAATGGCCGAATTGCCGCTGATCCAGCGCAGCCTGATCGAGCACGAGGCGCTGATCGCGGACGCCAAGGTGCCGGAGTTGTTGCGGCGCACCGGCTGGATCAAGCTGTTTCGCTCCGAAGCGACGCTTGCCAATGCCGGCCGCGACCTCGAACGGGCCAAACAATATGGCGTTGCGAGCGAGATTCTCGATCCCAAGGCGATCGCGGCGCGCGAGCCCAATCTGACCGGTGACTTCGCCGGCGCAACTTACTTTCCAACACCCGGCTTCGTTCCCGATCCCGGGGGCCTCGCCAAGGCATATGCGGCGCTGTTCGGCCGCAAGGGCGGGCGGTTTCTAGTCGGCGACGCGCGAACGCTCGAAGCGTCCGGCGGGCGATGGCGGGTGGCGACGCTGGAGGGGGCGGTGACCGCGCGCGAGGTCGTCGTCGCGATGGGCCCGTGGTCCGATCAGATATTCGGTCCGCTCGGCTATTCGATCCCGCTCAAAGTCAAGCGCGGCTATCACCTGCATCTTCAGTCGCGCGGCAATGCCGTGCTCAATCATCCCGTTCTGGACTCCGATCTCGGCTACCTGCTGGCGCCGATGAACCGCGGCATTCGTATGACCACCGGTGTGGAGTTCGCCCGTCGGGATGCGCCGCCGACGCCGCTCCAGGTGCTGCGGGCGCTGCCGCGGGCGCATGCGCTGTTTCCGCTGGGAGACCCGATCGAAGCCAAGCCATGGATGGGGGCGCGGCCCTGTTTGCCGGATATGCTGCCGGTGATCGGCAAGGCGCCCCGCCATGCCGGGCTGTGGTTCGATTTCGGCCACCAGCACCACGGGCTGACGCTCGGGCCTGCAACCGGCCGTCTGCTGGCGGAAATGATGACCGGCGAGACCCCGTTCGCCGATATCAGGCCTTTTGCGGTGGAACGTTTTGGTTGACCATGTGGGACGAATGAGGGGCAAGGGCAGTGTCTTGTCCTTGCGTGACTCGGCCTGACGCGGCGATACTGCGGCAGGCGATCAAGAGAAGGAGCGGTCATGAAGGTAAACGTCGAAATAGATTGCACGCCCCTCGAAGCCCGGCAGTTCATTGGGTTGCCGGATGTGCAGCCGATGCAGACGGCCGTGATGGACAAGCTGCAACAGCAGATGCTGAGCAATATCGAAAAGGTCTCGCCCGAAGCCCTCATGCAGAGCTGGTTCACCTTTGATCCCAAGATCGCCGAGCGCTTTCAGGACATGTTCGTGACCATGGCCGGCCTCGGCGGCGCCAGCAAGAGTAAGAAATAGTGGCCGCGACGGACGGGAGCGCGCCGGCGGAACAAAAAAAGCTTCGTGCACCGAGCCTGTTCCTGATGCTGGCCGAGGCGAGGAGCCTGTTCGAACTCAATTCGAGCCTGCTGCTGTCGCCGCTATTGCTGCGCGCGCCGAGGGGCGACGGTCATCCGGTGCTGACGCTGCCGGGATTTCTTGCCAGCGACCTGTCGATGGCGCCGATGCGGCGATATCTCAAGGAACTCGGCTACGACGCCTATGCCTGGAACATGGGCCGCAATCTCGGCGGCATCTCCGGTCTGCGCGGCGCGCTGAGCGACCTCCTGAAACGGATTCACGAAACCACCGGGCGCAAGGTCTCCATCGTCGGCTGGAGTCTCGGCGGCGTCTACGCGCGCGATCTCGCACTGCAACTGCCGGACATGGTGCGATCGGTGATCACGCTCGGCAGTCCGTTCGCCAATGACGTCAGGGCGACCAACGCCACGCGGCTCTACGAGGCGCTGTCTGGCGAGGGCGTGAACGACAATCCGGAGATCCGGGAGGCGATCGCCGGCGACCTGCCGGTTCCCGCTACCTCGATCTATTCCCGTACCGATGGCATCGTGAACTACCATACCTGCCTGCTGCGCCCGTCCGAAACGGCCGAAAATATCGAGGTCTATCTCGCCAGCCACGTCGGTCTGGGCGTCAATCCCGCCGCGCTATGGGCGGTGGCCGATCGGCTGGCGCAGCCGGAGGGCGAATTCAGGCAATTTGACCGATCGGGGCCGTTTGCCATTGCATATGCGCCCCCGGAAAATGCACAATCCTGATCGATGTCCTGATATCTTCAGGGCCGTGAGAACGCCAGAAGCGCCGCCAAGGCGCCGCGTGATTTGTTTCTCGGGAGGAAAAATATGAGCGAAGCCAAAAAGCTGTCCTCGATGGACGCCTCGTTCCTTTATCTGGAAACGCCGGAAATGCCGATGCATGTCGGAAGCATGGCGATCCTTCGCCTGCCCGAGAATTACAACGGCAATTTCTTCGAAGAGTTCAAGGCGATGATCGCCTCCCGGCTGCACATCGCGCCGATCCTGAAAGCGCGACTGGAAAAGGCGCCGCTCGATATCGATCATCCGTCCTGGGTCGAGGACGACCAGTTCGATATCGACCGCCATATTTTCCGCGGCAGCCTGCCTGCCCCCTACGACCGCGCGACGCTGGAGCGCATCGTCGGCTGGATGCATGCCAAACTGCTCAACCGCGCCCGTCCGCTCTGGGAGTTCTATGTCTTCGAGGGCATGAAGGACAACGAGATCGGGCTGTATTCGAAGATGCACCACGCCTGCATCGACGGCGGCGCCGGCGCAGCGCTCACCAACATGATCTACGATGTGACGCCGGTGCCGCGGGTGGTCGAGCCGCCGATTCCGCAAGCCAAGGGCGGGCCGGAGCCGCGCGACATCGCCGCCAACCTGATCGATTCCTATCAGGCGCTGTGGCGGCAGCCGTTCGATGCCTCGTCGAGCCCGAAGACCATCGACCTGCCGCGCTCGGGAAAGAGCGACCTCGGGTCGATCCTGTTCGACAACGCCATGTTCCAGATCGAGAGCGCGGTGAAGTTCGCCAGCAGCGTGCCGACGATGCTTAAGAGCGTTTCCGAGGTGATCGGCAAGGTCACCGATCCCAAATCGCGCGACAGCATCGCCAGCATGGTTTCGCCCTCGACGATCCTGAACAAGGCGATCTCGTCGGAGCGCAGCTTTGCCGGCACCTCGATCTCGCTGTCGAAGGCCAAGGCGCTGGCCAAGCAATCCGGCGGCAAGCTCAACGACGTCGTGCTGGCGCTCGCCTCCGGCGTGGTGCGGCGCTATCTTTTGGAGCGCGGCGCCCTGCCGGCCAAGGCGATGACCGCCGCGGTGCCGATCTCGCTGCGCGAAGAGGGTAACACCGACGCCAACAACCAGGTGTTCGGCATGATCTGCTCGATCGCCACCAACGTCGAGGATCCCAAGACGCGGCTGGAAACCATCATCGCGCAATCCACCAAGTCGAAGGAGATGTCGCATCCGCTGCGTGCCTTCATGCCGCAGGTCTCCAATATCTCGATGCTGGGCACGCCGATCCTGGTCCAGATCATGGCGCTGCTCTACAGCCGCTCCGATCTCTCCAACGTGCTGCCGCCGGCGGCCAACATCACGGTCTCCAACGTGCCGGGGCCGCGGCAGACGCTCTATGCGGCCGGCGCTGAACTGCTGCACATCTTCCCGGTCTCGATCTCGACCCACGGGCTTGCGCTCAACATCACCGTGCAGAGCTATCGCGACCAGCTCGATTTCGGCTTCATCGCCGGCGCCAACATCATTCCCCATGTCCAGGTTTTGTGCGACATGCTTCCGCTCGAATTCGAGGCGCTGGAAAACGCGTTCGCGCCACCGCCGGCCGATATCAAGGGCGCAGCTGAATAGGGGCATGATCCGAAAAAAGCCCGCCCCGCACTTGATGCGGGGTGGGAAACCGTTTTTTGAGGTCATGCCCAAGAGAAAACAGAGATCGTTCGATGATAGAGATGCCGCCGCTGCAGTTCGCCCAGACCAACGGGATCCGCATGGGTTATTACGAGGCGGGCCCGACAACCGACAAGCCACCGGTCATTCTCTGCCATGGCTGGCCGGAGATCGCATTTTCCTGGCGTTACCAGCTCAAGGCGCTGGGCGAGGCCGGCATCCGCGTGATCGCGCCGGACCAGCGCGGCTATGGCGCGACCGACCGGCCGGAGCCGGTCGAAGCCTATGACATGGAGCACCTGACCGGCGATCTCGTCGGCCTGCTCGACCATTTGAAGATCGACAAGGCGATTTTCGTCGGCCACGACTGGGGCGGTTTCGTCGTCTGGCAGATGCCGCTGCGGCATCCTTCACGCGTCGCCGGGGTCGTCGGGGTCAACACGCCTCACCTGGGTCGCGCGCCGGCAGATCCGATCGAGCTGTTCCGCCAGCGCTTCGGCGACAGCATGTATATCGTGCAGTTTCAGGCCCCCGGCCGCGAACCCGACAAGATTTTTGGCAGCCGTGTCGAGCAGACTTTCGACGCCTTCATGCGCAAACCGGTGACGCGCCCCGAAGGCACGCCGGAAGAACAGCCTATTGCGGGCGTCGGCGCGTCAGCGCGACTCAATCTGGCGTTTCCGCAGATGATCGCGAATTACGACGCCAAGCACGATCCGCGCACGCCGATCCTGTCCCTGGAGGAAAAGCAGGTCTTCGTCGACACCTTTACGAAGACGGGCTTCACGGGCGGCATCAACTGGTATCGCAACTTCACCCGCAACTGGCAGGGCTCGGCCGGCCTCGATTACACCGTACGGGTACCGTCGCTGATGATCATGGCCGAGAACGACGCGGTGCTGCCGCCCTCCGCCGCCGACGGCATGGAGAAGCTCGTTCCCGATCTGGAAAAATATCTGGTCCGGGACAGCGGCCATTGGACGCAGCAGGAAAAGCCGGAAGAGGTCAGCGCCAAGCTGATCGAATGGCGTAGGAAGAGGTTTGGGTGAGGCGACGCAGGGACAACAATTTCGTCATTGCGAGGAGCGCAGCGACGAAGCAATCCATTCTTTCTTTTTGCCGCGCGATGGATTGCTTCGCGGAGTTTGTCATCGGGCGCGCATTCGCGCGACC
>Ga0210410_10005495_pt1 | contig 11031 bp, 12 predicted proteins | sample IncBWC4MmetaG_FD_161058 | JGI IMG/M metagenome (GOLD analysis project Ga0210410, IMG submission 161058) | Forest soil microbial communities from Barre Woods Harvard Forest LTER site, Petersham, Massachusetts, United States - Inc-BW-C-4-M | ecosystem: Environmental > Terrestrial > Soil >... | reverse complement strand
TTATCTGGCCCGCGCGCAATGGGTTGCGCTGGAAAGCAAGGATGCTCTCAGGAGAGATGAGCTAGCCGCGCTGCTCCGTGAATCGTACGATTTCGTTTTTGCGAAGCTACCAAAGAAAAGCCAACAAGCATTGCTGACAACTAAAATCAAGAAATCAAGCCGCGTTAGCCGCAGGTCTGGAAAGGGCAAAAGTCGAAAACGGACTACTTGAGAAATACATCTCGCGAAACTAGTGCACTTGACTAGGACACTTGCCTAGTGCACTTCGGCCGGGAGTGATTTCAAATACGCGACAATCGCTCGCGCATCAGGCGGGGACATATGGTAGATGTGCATCGGCGGGCGCAGCTCTTCGCCATTCGGCCCGGTTCCGTCTTCCAGCACCTTCTCGGCCTGTGCATCGGTAAAACTGGGGAGGCCCGCGAGAGCAGGCGCCCGGTCGGCCCAGTTCGGGATGGGAGCGACCGGCCGGATCCAGATCGGCGCGCCGCGCAGCCAAGCTGCTTCATCAAGCTCACCGTTTGGCTTACGAGGAGTGTGGCATTCCGGGCACTTCGCTACTTCCTCGACCAGGTAGCGCCCACGCTCAACGTCTGCTTTCGTTGGAGGAGCTGGGAACGCAAATCGCTTCTGGAACGCATTTGAGGATGCAACAACCACGCCGCTTACCACGACGGCAGACACCAGTATCACCCTTAGAATTCTCATGAGTCCTCATTCCACCCCTGGTCTTGGGGAGCGCGATGCAGTTAAAGAATGTGCTCCCATTGAAAAAACCCCATATTGCGAGTAAGGGTTTCTAAGGCCAATCCGGTATTTAATGGCCATAATCGAGAATATTGCTGTACGGCAGTCCCCACGTTTAGCGCAACGAAATCCACACAAGCGGCTGAAAAGCCTGTGCTTTGACGGGCGTTCACGGATAGATTGGTTCGCGGATTCTTGGTAGATTTGGCGCATGAACACTAACGGGAAGAATCAAGAGATCAAAAGCAACATTCCCCCGCGAGCCGCCGAGCGCTACTGGCGTGCGACGATGTCGCGCGATGCTCGCGCCGACGGCACATTCGTGCTGGCGGTGCGCTCCACGCACATTTATTGCCGGCCATCGTGCCCCGCGCGGCGCCCGCTGCGGCGCAACGTAGTCTTCTTTCGAACCGGGGTAGAGGCGGAGGGGCAAGGATTCCGGCCGTGCAGGCGGTGCCGTCCGAATGAAGTGGCGGGGCCAGTAGCGCTTGTGGAGCGCGCGTCACGTGAACTGGCGAAGTCCGGAGAGGACGAAGGGATTCGGTTTGCGGCACTCGCGGCAAGGCTGAACACAACGCCGGGAACGCTCCGGCGAGCGTTCCAGCAGGTGACGGGTTTGCGTCCGCGCGACCTTGCGGCGGCACTGCGGCTTGCACGCTTCAAGAAAATGCTGCGAGAAGGAAAAGGAATCGCGGAAGCGCTTTACGAAACGGGTTACGGGTCGACGAGCCGGGTCTACGAAAACAGTAACGCGCAGTTGGGAATGACGCCTGCGACATATCGAAGAGGAGGAAAGAACATGAAGATCGGATATGCCATCGCGAAATCATCGCTGGGAAAGATTCTGGTCGGAGCGACGGAGAGAGGAATTTCGGCGGTTTATCTGGGAGACGCGGATGCAAAACTGCTAGGAGAGCTGCGCGACGAGTATCCGAAAGCAGAAATTTCTGCCGGCGGGGACACGTTCGAACAATGGGTCAAGGAAATTGTGCAGCGCGTGGAGGGAAACCCGCCGCGGATGGAGCTGCCGCTGGACCTGCAAGCGACGGCGTTTCAGCGGCGCGTTTGGCAGGAGCTGCAGAGGATTCCGCGCGGAAGCACGCGAACTTATACGCAAGTGGCGCGGGCACTGGGGAATCCGAAGGCAGTGAGAGCGGTGGCGCGGGCTTGCGCGACGAATCCAGTCTCGATTGTGGTTCCTTGCCACCGGGTGATCCGTGGGGACGGCAGCTTGGCGGGATATCGCTGGGGGCTGTCGCGGAAAGAGCAATTGTTGGCGCAGGAGCGCGCCGCTGAGTAGCAGGCGTTTCAGCGACTGAAAGCAGCGTGCAAGAAAAGTTTATTGTCGCGGTTTGATGTGAGCGGCGTTCTTGGGCCAATCCGGCTTGAACCTGGAATCGGGAATCTTCAGGTTTTTCATCATATTGGAATACTTGACGAGGAAGTAGTCGCCGCCGCCGGCTTCGAAAAACTTCTGCTGAACGGGAAGCCAGGACGACTGGTCAACCCACATCTGAATTTTGGTGATCTGCTTGCGAACTTCGTCGGACTTAGGAGTGAGTTCGAGAAGCACGGCTTTGTGATGATCGATCTCTTCTTCGCCAAGGAACTTGACGTCGTAGCTTTTCTGCAAGTCCAGGGACTTGGTGCCGAAGCCTAAGCGCATGTACTGGTCGACGATCGAGCGGTTCTTGCCGAGATTGTATTCCTCGACGCGGTTAATTTTCGGGGTGTAAATAAAGAGAGAGTCTCCGGTGCGCAAAATCGTCTTGGGATCGGGCTTTGTAAGTTCGATACGCATTTTTTGATCGCGGCGGACGAAGATTTGACCGGTTTCGGTGGAGGTGTCCTTCACTACATCGGTGTACTTGAGCTGCTCGATTTCGGCGCTCAGAGTGCGAAAATCAGACGCGGCATTATCGAACCTGGTGAGAACGCTTTCGGTGGTCCAGCCAGGAGTTTCTTGCGCGAAAGAAACACGGGAGTGCAGGACCGAGGCCAGTGCGCACAATCCCGCGATAACCATGAAAGAAACGACTCTTTTCAAGCTGAACCCCTGTCGCCGGAAGGACGGGCCGGCAGTTTCAAATCAATGTAATCGTAGCACATAGCAATGGATGCGCCGATTGAGGCAGGCGTTTCAGCAAGGAAAGCAGAGAGGATCAGCGACGAATTTCGACCTGGTAGGCGATCACGGTGCCTTTTTCGTTGCGCACGGCCTCGATATTCGTGATCGAAAAGCGTCCGTTGCGCAAATCGGGCAGGGCACGCTGTAGAGCCTGGTGCAGCTCATTCTGCAGGGCGGGAGTCTGCTGGGGAGGAGCGAGAACGCGGGCATCGACGCGATACTCTTGTCGATGGCCATCGTCTGAGAAAAGGACGAGTTGGACCTGCTCCGAGGCAACCGGAATGCCGACTTGCGGCTGGTCGCGAAACCAGCCGCGAGGCGTGAGCAAGACAAAGATGAGGATGAGAATCACAGCGACGTCATACTGCCAGGTGCCGCGCTCGTAAGACCAAAAAAATGTCCTGGCGAGAATCTGTTTCAGGCCGGCCATATCAGTCCGCCGGGATGCCGTCGACGATCACGCCGTCGCGCATGTGCACGACGCGGTCAAAATGGGTGACCGCTTCGGGATTGTGGGTGATCATCACAATGGTTTGTCCCAGATTTTTGTTGAGCTGACGCAGCATCTGCAGAACGATTTCAGAGTTTTTTGAGTCGAGGTTGCCGGTAGGTTCGTCGGCGAGCAAAATTTTAGGTTCGTTGATGATGGCGCGGGCAATCGCAACGCGCTGCTGCTCGCCGCCGGAGAGCTCGGAAGGTTTGTGATTCAAGCGGCCTTCGAGACCCAACATTTTGGTGACCACGTCGAAGCGGTGAGGGTCGAAGCCATCGCCATGAATGAATTGCGCGATGGCGATGTTGCCCTTGGCGGTCAAAGTGGGCAGCAAATTGAAACGCTGGAAAACGAAACCAATCTTGTGGCGCCGGAGCTTGGTGCGCGCCGCGTCGCTGAGCTCGGTCAAATCGTTCCCGTCCACCAGGACGCGGCCTCGCGAGGCCTGTGCCAATCCGCCGATGACGTAAAGGAGTGAGGATTTTCCGCAGCCGGAAGGGCCCATGACGGCAACGGATTCACCCGGCAAGACTTCAAAGTCGACACCGCGAAGCGCGGGTACTTCGACTTTGCCGGCCCGGTAGAGCTTCCACAATCCTTCCGTTTTTAGTATCGGCTCCAAATCGTTTTGCCCTGGAAAAATCAGCGCGTTGGCAGGTTGCTGTATTGTAGCTGCGATTGTCATACGTGCCTAGCCACGCTGCAATGGATTCTTGAGATTTTTAGTCATAAGAGAGCGCCTCGACGGGATCTTTGCGGCTGGCCACCCAGGCCGGATAGCTTGCGCCAAGTATGGCTCCGGCCAAGGCAATGCCGGCCGCGCGCAACACCCAATCCGGAGTGATTAAGATCGATAGCGTGGGAAAGCCGGCAAGAAAAGCGGCACGCACGGCGTAGCTCAACCCAACGCCAGCAGCAATGCCAAAGATGCAGAGCGCGGCAGATTCGGTCAGCAAGGCGCGGACGATGAAGCTGCGATTGGCGCCGAGCGATTTCAGGACGCCTATATCGCGGGTGCGCTCGATGACCGTGGTGTACATGGTCAGGAAAATCACGAGCAGGCCGATGGCGATGGCCAGCGCGATCATGGCGTGAATGAACGTCTCAAGGCCCGGAATGTTGGTGGAGGTCATGAGTGACAGAAAATCTTTCAGCGGGCGGATGGTGTAGCCGGGCAGGACCGGGCGTATCTCCGCCGTAACGTCTTCTGTGTGTTCGGGGCGAGTGCACTTGAGGAGAAAGATGGAGGCTTTATCGTGCGCACCGACGAGGTCTTGCAGGGTGGTTATCGGAACGAACAAGCGAGCGCCTTTGCCATGCTCGACGATGCCAACCACATGCCAGTCGTGATTCAGGAGATTATAGGTGTCGCCAACTTTTAGATTTTTGGCTTTCGCCGCCCAGTCATCGACGAGCAAATCATCCGGACCTACCATATCGCGCCCTTTAAGGAAGACGAAACCTCCGGAAACAGAGCGGAAGCTTTCCGGATCGATTCCGTAGATCACTTCGACGCCGCCGGTGGAATTGAATTGCAGCAGCGCGGGGGCAACGGCCTGGACATATTTGAGCTGTGCGAGCTTGTCGCCGATCTTGATGGGCATGGGCGAGCCGCTGAAGCCAAGAAAAATGGAGGCAGCAGGGGGCTGGACCATGATGTCCGCGCCGATTCCCTGGATGCGCTTGGCAGTCTCAGTGAGGAGACCGGAAGTGAGGCCCACGATCAGTACGACGAGGGCAACTTCCACAGCGACAGCCATGACACCGATCATGGTGCGCAGGGGGCGATGCAGCAAATTGCGTATTACGAGCTCGCCCATCATTGCGGCTTGCCTCCGGGCGCTTTGTCCTCTGAAGTCTCCGCCACGCGAACTAGTTCGGTGCCCGCAGGTTGTTCTAGCTTGAAGCGCTCCGGCGGCAAATCTTCGTTCAGCGCGATCTTGATGATCTGCAAGTCGAGTCGATAGTCATCGTGCGGGCGTTCGATGCGAATTTGACGGGGAAACACGCTGACAACACCAGGCGTGGAGGGCGCAGGCCTCTCCTGGTCCCCCAAGACCGGCTGCCAATCCGAAACATGAACGTCGGATAGCAAGATGCCTTTCGGACCGAAGGTTTGCAGCCGGGAAACCTGCAAATTGGAGCGATCAAACCATATTTTGCGAAGAATCTCGGTGCGGTAGCCGCCGCGTAGCACGGTCAACACGTAGTAGCGAGCGGTTTCGTCGTTGAACTCCTCGAAGAGCACGCTTTCTTCTTTGCGAACCTCCGGCCACAACAAGGCCTCGAGCAAGTGCTGCGGCCGGAGGTTTTCGATAGGCTTGTTGCTGTTCCGCTCCAGAGCGACGGAGCCAACTAGGAATTTGGTTTTTGAAGGGATATAGACGCGAAATGTTTCGCCGTCGCTGGCCATGTCGAAAATCGTCGTGCCGACTATGGGCGCCTGGCCAATCATGCGGATTTGCGTGGGGCGCTGAGCGAGGAGAAACGCTTTTACCTCGTGATATTCCTCGATGATACCGCTGTACCTTGAGCCGGCGATAGGCTTGAGATCGACAGTGGCGTTGACGCTTTTTACTTCGTGGGCAATGTCATTGTACTTGTCGAGTAGTTCATCGCGCGTGGCGTCGAGCACCACGGGCTTGGAGTGTGGGGGCAAGGTAGTGGTTTTTTTGATGCTAGGGTGGCCACAGCCGCAAGAAAGCGACACCAGTGTCGCCCACACCATCCAATTCAGCACACGTATGTTCAACCTTGCCGTCCTCGTCTGTACGAAAGAAGCAATTTAACAACCACGGAAATCCGCGTCAACGCAGCGGAGCAGCGGGCCGGCTTCAATGAGGCCGCGCGATGTAAACGTCAAATTTTTGCACAGCCGGGCGAATGCGGCGAATGACTTCTGTGGGCCAGAGTGTCTGGCTGAGGAGCGTGACCCAGCCGTCTTCGGGCTCGCACACAGCGCAAAATGTGTAGCGAGTGTACGCCGGTTGATAGGCGTCAAGACCACGGCGCGAGAGGGCCTTCTCAAGCTCGGCGTCTGCGTCGGCGTCGGCGTCGCCGCCTTGCACTGGACCGCCAGCGCGGACGCCGAAGGTCTCGCCCTCGAAACGTTGGAAAAGTTCTTCGAGCTGTGTTTCGGATGGCTGCGGCAGCACGAGACAGCGTTCAGCGGCTTCGCGATAGTGAATTTCGTGAAGCTTGCAGAATTCGCGGACGCGGTCGAGATGGCTGAAGAAGTCCACGACAAAGAATTCATTGGCAGCGAGAGCGGGAAAAACGCCGGCCCAAATTAGAGCGGCATCTTTGCCGCGGACAGGTTCGCGGTCTTCCGTTCCAAGCAGCTCAAGCCCGACGGCTTTGACATCGGGTCCGAGGTCGAGAGCCTCGACATCAAGAGAGAACGGCGGCAACTCTAGCGCGCTGGGGTCGAGCGGCGGCTTGCCGGGCGCGCTCATACTTCGGATTCCGCCTGGGGAAACTTTTCCTGGAAATCCGGCGCCTGCTTGCGGACGTCCAGCCAATTGAAAAACGCGTCCGGGGTTTCCAGCCAGATCCGGAACCAGTTGGCGATTTCGAGTTTCTCGGCACGCTTATGGGGTTCAACCTTGGGGTTGCGAGCGATCATTTCGGCGCGGCGCTTGCCGAGCCGCGCTACGTTCAAGACGCGCTCGACGGCGGCACGCTCTCCGTGCTCCTGGAACTTATGCATTAGCTCGTCGAGGCGCATGATGCTGAGTTCCGCATCGGACAAAGTTTTAAAATGCAGCAAATCCTCGAACTCTTCCTCATACTGCTCCTCGGCCTCTTCTTGCTGCGAGAGCACAACGCGGAATCCGGCGCTCTTCAGAACGTCCGCAATGTAATCTCCGCCGGTTTTTCCCTCTTCCCCGTGATCCGCGATCAAGCGGCGCCGCACTTGCTCAATTTCGGCAGGAGTGAATTTCTGAGCGCCTATGGATCGGGCGGCTTGCAGAATCAGCGCCTTCTTAGTGTCCATCATGTCGTTCATTGGGAGGCGACCTTTTGCTGCTTGGCGCGAGATTTCTGTTTGGCTTGCGATTTTTTGGCGGTCGCGACGTGTTTCCTCTGTGGTTTTGCGGTCTGCTTCTGAGCCACAGGCGGATCTGGGGGCGGAGCCGGCGGGTCGGCAGGCAATCCGGCAAGGAGGCGGCGATATTTCGTCACATTGCGATTGTGTTCGCTTAGCGTAGCGGCGAAAAAGTGGCCGCCCTGCGTGTTGGCCACAAAATATAGATACTCGGTCTTGGCGGGTTGCAATGCTGCACGCAAAGATGCTTCACCGGGATTGCCGATTGGTCCGGGCGGCAGGCCGGGATGTGCGTACGTGTTGTAAGGCGACTGAAAGTGCAAATCGGCGCCGGTAAGCGTGCCCTTGTATTGCCCGGCTTCCTGCAGCGCGTAGATCACGGTCGGATCGCACTGCAGGGGAATATTTTTTCGGAGCCGATTTTCAAAGGCGCCGGCGACGAGCGGGCGCTCCTCTGGCCGCGGGGTTTCGCGTTCAACGAGAGACGCGAGAGTCACGACCGCGATGACCGGCCGGCCATGCTCCAGGCCGGTAGTATCGTGCCTGCTCTCCGGCGGCGCGATGCTCTGCCACTCTTCTTTAAATTTGCGGACCATTTCGGCGGCCACGTCCATTGCAGTTGGATGCCGGGGCAGGAAATATGTAGCAGGGAAGAGAAAACCCTCGAGGCTCTTCGCGTGTGGCGCGATGTCGCGAATTAGCTCCGGATTTTGCGCGACAGCGAGGAATTCGTCGGAGGTCATGAGCTTTTCCGCTTCCAAGTCGTAGGCGATGTCAAAAATAGTTTCGCCCTCGCGTACGGTGAAAGGCTGCTCGTAAATGTGGCCGTCGGCAATTTGCCAGAATACATCGTGACCGCTGATGGCGTGGTCGAAGAAATATTCGCCAGCTTGCAACCGCCGCCGTGGATGGCGGCGCGCGTAGGCCTCGAAGGCGAACGCGCTGCGAATTACGCCGTTCTGCTTCAGCAAACGGGCGACAGTCCTGCTGGACACGCCGTGCGGCAGGTCAACAAATACGCCCTGGGCGGCGAAACCCTGGTATGGACTCTCGATGGAATACCAAGCCCAACCTGCAGTTCCTGCGACGGCAAGCAACAGTAACACAGCGACGATGGCGACAATCCTTCTCAATTCAGCCCAGCTCCTCTGCGTTGTGGTCGATAACGTGCACTATCAATTTTGCCTTGTTTGCGCGGCTTTATCGAATCCCGCAATCCTGGCGAGAGCTAAAGTAGTTACGCTTCCGTGCGGAGCAAGGTGTTACGCTCACGCTCTCCCTCCCAATAATTAGATGTTTTGTGGGTTGCTTTTTGTCACGCGCCGGTGTTCCAGATATTCCTTTAGAATTACGGCAGCGGCTACAGCGTCGACCGAGGCTCTGGGGTGACCAGCACCTCGGTGGGCACCCTTAACCTGCGTTTTTGCTTCGTGCAAGACCCTTCCGGACTGCTCTTCAAGCAGGCGTTCCGCTTCCCAACTGGTGAGGCGTTCGTCGACCATATCCACCGGCAAACTCAATTGTTTGCGGAGGCGTGCGGCAAAGCGCGTGGCTTCCTCGGCCATTTCACCGCGCGTGCCATCGAGCCGGAGAGGCAGCCCGACGACGATTTGCCGAACACCGTGATCGCGCGCAAGTTCGCGCAAGCGTCGCATGTCTTCATTGCGATTGATGCGCTCGAGAGTGAGGAGCGGCCGAGGCATTCCGGTTTCCGCTTCGGCGATGGCGAGGCCGATGCGGGCGCGCCCGTAGTCCACCGCCAGGATTGATCCGGCTGTGGTCTCCTTAGCGGGCAAGTTCGCGTCTGTAGGCATGTCTTGCACTATGGCTTTCGGCCCCTGGCGCCGTTTTGCCATAGCTCCCAGTAGCCGAGTTCCTTCATTTTTTCGTCGAGATGCGCTTCTGTCAGCAGCCGCTCCATTTCGACGCGCGATAAACGTTTACCGAGCGGCTCCGTGCGGTCGGCGATGCCCCAAGCAGTGAGAGCGGCAATGGCGGTGTTGATCTTCAGCTCCCGGATGTCCACTTTGTCGAACGTGTCGGAGGCCGCGTGGTAGTTGGGAAGATAGTTGGCCTCGTCCTGCTCGGCGACGAGCGTGGGAACGCCTTCGAGAAAGAAGTCCCAATTGTCCGTGCCAATGTCGCCATCCAGGGTATGGTGCGTGATATCCCAGGAAGCGAGCGGCTTGAGGATTTCGCGAACGCCGTCCTCAATATCTCCCCGGCCAGTCAGCGAGTAACCTGTCACACGCCCGACGCCGGAATCGAAGACCACCACGGCGCGAATTTTGTCTAGATCCGCGCGATGCGCCAGTGCGTATTGCCAGGAGCCGTACATGCCTTGCTCCTCGCCGCTGAAGAGCACAAAGCGAATGGTGCGGCGGGGCAACAATCCTGTGGCTTTGATGGCGCGAGCTGCCTCGATTACCAGAGCTGCATTGCAGCCGTTGTCGAGTGCGCCCGTTCCGAGGTCCCAAGAATCAAGGTGGGCCCCAAGAATCACTGCTTCCTCCGGCTTCTCACGACCTCGAATCTCGCCAACTACGTTCTCCTGCTCGATGGCGGGTCCAATTTTGTTTGGCATACTGAACCGCACCCGCACTTTACCGGGATAGGTGCTTATCGTTCGCGCCAAGCGCATGGCATCTTCGCGGGCAACGACGGCTTGAGGAATGCGATCCAGCTTTGCGTCGCCGGTGTTTGTGTGACGGTACAGCAGCAAGCGCTCGCGAGCGCCCATCCAGAGAATCGCTGCTGCGCCATTCTTTACTGCGCGATCGATTACCCCTGGGGGCTGCGTGTATTCGTTGAAAAGATCAGCCCACGTGGACCCCAAATCGGTCCAAGCGAGAAGAATTGCGCCCTTTACGGCAGCGCCCGCACGCACAAAATCCTGCTCGCCGCCATATCCGATATCGATCAGGTTCGCTTCCATACCGCCCGCGGGCGTCGCTGGGGACCAGCCTTCGGCCACCAAGCGAATCGGAAATTTCACCGGTTCCAATAGTTCCAAACGAGTGTCGCCCTCGCTCCAAGTCAGCGGTAGCGTGTACTTCTCTGTGTGTACGGCAATGCCTTCGGCGCGGAAAGCGGCCACTGCCCAGTCCACTGCCTTGGCCATTTCCGGCGAGCCGGTCACGCGACCGCCCACTTCGTCGGTCAGGCGTCGCAAATTCTCTTCGAGCGGCGAAGGACCCATGACCTGCGGGAGGATTTTGGAGGCCGCCTCCGCGCAAGAAGCCTCGGTGGCGGAGCATGCCGCGGCCCCTTGACCCGACGGCGGTTTGGCTAACGGATCGGTTTTTGCCGGGGGTAATTGCGCGGAGAGCGGAGTAGCCGCAAACCAGGCGACAAGACTAATAGCGAGCAGAACAGGCCGCATCAATTGTTCCTCAAGGGTTATCCCTCTAGCTGTGCGTCTGGAAAGTTCGATCCTCACAAGGTTGGCGCGAGGAATTATACCGCATCGAGAGCGGCCTGTTCCAAAGGCCAAGTGACTCTCTGACGCGTAGCCCCGGGGAAATTACGTCTGAAGCGAGCTCATGGCGCGATGATGTTAATACCGGCCTTCGGAGGTACTTATATGAAAAGAAAGCTACTGATCGTCGCGGGATG
>Ga0210410_10005494_pt1 | contig 11031 bp, 9 predicted proteins | sample IncBWC4MmetaG_FD_161058 | JGI IMG/M metagenome (GOLD analysis project Ga0210410, IMG submission 161058) | Forest soil microbial communities from Barre Woods Harvard Forest LTER site, Petersham, Massachusetts, United States - Inc-BW-C-4-M | ecosystem: Environmental > Terrestrial > Soil >... | reverse complement strand
CCTCCGACGATCCCAACCCCGATCCCACTCACCCCCAACCCATCCCCTTCCCCAAAATCATGTGACACCTGGCTCAAAAGGTGTCATTCCGAATCCCGTTCGCTTTCTGAACGGGTGAGGAACCTGCTTTTCCGTCCCCGCCGTCCCTCTCTCCAACTCCTTCAAAATCACCACTTATAAACCGATACAAAACAAACCACTTCATCCTCCTGCAAAATCAATCACTTTCAAAAAATAGGGGGGGAGGGGGGGTATCCAACCAATTAACACCAGAAACGTTCATTTCCATTGATCGGCGCACTATGCCGCTATTTCATCGTTGGCTTAAACACTTTGGGATTGACTCCGGTCCCCAGATTCTCGGCGCGCTTGCCAAGCTTTTTCAATGTCGTTTCAAGAGCTCGCAACTCTTTCGGGCTCGTATCGGCAAAGATCTTTTTAATTTCGGCGGCGTGTTTCCGAAAGACCGGTGCGATCAATCTTTTGCCTTTTGGTGTGAGCGACACGACGCGGACGCGCCGATCCTCAGGACTCTCGACCCGGCTTACCAAGCCTCTTTCGACGAGGCGGTCTACGGCCGTACTGATCGAACCGGGGGTCAGAAACACTTTTGGGCCGATCGTATTCACTGGCAAAGGCCCTTTGTTCAAAAGGGCCTCAAGGATCCGGAAATCGGTGTCGTCGATTCCAGTCTCCGCCAGTCCCGCATAGAGATATTTTGAAGCCGCCTGAAAGGCCTTCACCAATATCAGCCAACAGTGAACCGGGTCTCGCGAGGTCTTATCCATGACAAACTATTTTGCCTTTTCATATAACCCCTGTCCAGTATAATGTATCTATGTCAATAGACTTGGAATCAATAGGTAGTGAAAGAGAGGCACACTGCATATGGAACGCACAAATAAGAAACTTATCGCCGTAGTCGGCGCAACGGGGCAACAAGGGGGCGCCGTTGTACGCGCTCTTCAAGCCGGCAATCAATTCAAGGTACGCGCTCTGACTCGCAATCCGGCCAAGCATCGCGAACTCGCCAACGAAGTCATCCAAGCGGACTTGACTCGCCCCGAAACCCTGAGGGCTGCATTTGAAGGCGCGCATGGCGTATTTTTAGTCACTAATGCTTGGGAAGAAGGTTCCGGCGAGATCGAGCAGGCAACCGCTGCGATACGCGCCGCCAAGGATGCCGGTGTCAAACACTTTGTCTGGTCCACGCTGCCTGATGTAGAGGGAATCAGCGGCGGCAAGCTCCACGTTCCCCATTTTACCGACAAGGCCAAGGTTGATCGGGTAGTGAAAGAAGCCGGGTTTGAGAATCATACATTCGTCATCGCGCCTTTCTACTATCAGAACCTTATCGGCGTTCTTGCTCCGCAAAAACAGACTGACGGATCCGTGGGCTGGACTCTTCCGCTTGATCCAACTGTGCGGAGCATTCACATGGGCAATATTACGGAACTTGGCGACATCGTGGCTGGAGCATTCGCGCAACCCGATCAGGCCGGTCACGGCGAGTATCTGCCCCTAGTCGGCGATTTCGTGAGCTTCAATGAAGTCATCGCTACGCTAAATCGACAAGGTCACAACTTCTCTTTCAACCAACTGCCAAAGGAAGTCTTCGCGGGTCTGTTTCCTGGGGCCGCCGAGATAGCGGAAATGTTCAGTTACTTCCAGGCGCACACCTACTTGGGTTCCGATTCGCGCGACCAAATTGCGCTCGCAAACAAAATCGCAGGGCGGCAACCGACGAAGTTCTCGGCGTGGGCCCAGGTGAATTTCTCGGCTCCAAAGAACGCCACTCAGCTGCACGCTAAGTGAAGACAGTACACGCGGGCGGAAAATCGTGCAAACCGGGCTGTGAAGCTTCGTGAAACAATTGCAGATCAGAAATCAGTCAGCGGATGTGTGGGTAAGGCAACGCGCACCGCGTTTAGGACAGCGGCGAGGTCTATGATTTCCTGCGTGATAGCTCCTCCGATTGGCGGCAGGTATCCGAACGCGGCTGCGATCATGCCCAAAATACTCAGTGCCATCCCGCCGATGGCGGATTGAAGAGCAATGTGACGCATGCGCCGGGCAATATGAATCAGTTCGTCCACACGCCCCAGGGAAGTTTCCAGGATGACTGCGTCGGCAGCCTCGGACGTAATGTCGCTTTGTACTCCAAAGGCAACGCCGACCGTTGCGGCTTGCATCGCCGGAGCGTCGTTGATGCCATCTCCAAGGAACAGCGTAGGGGCCTGAGCTGCCTCCTTGCGGACGATGTCAACCTTGTCTTCCGGGCTTTTAGCTGAATACAGTTCCGTGATTCCCACTTGCTTGGCCAAGTGCCGCACTTCCTGGTCGCGATCGCCAGAAACGATTAAGACACGGTTGACCGCATGGCGCGGTCCTAAATGCTTGATAAACGTGCGGCTCTCCCTGCGAGGGATGTCATGGAAACGAAAAGTGGCAGCATATACGTCATCCACAAAGAGCAAGCATTCTAACCCCGGAGCGACCGGTGGTAAGGCAAGCTGTCTTTCGACAACCTTCTTGCGGTTCGTAATCCAAATACTACGCTGGCCTACCGTACCCTTTAGTCCCTCACCGGGTCGCTCGCTGATTTCTGAAACGAGTTCCACGGGAAGGTTTGCGTTTTGAGCTGCCTCAAGAATCGCCCGGGAAAGGGGATGTTTTGAATAGTGCTCCAGGCTTGCAGTCACTCGGAGAACCTCGTCCTTCGTAAATCCGGGAGCACAAAGGATCTCGGACAGCGAAGGCTTGCCGTATGTCAGCGTTCCAGTCTTATCGAAGATAAGGGTGCGGCAACGGTCTATTTGTTCGAGCGCGGCGGGATTCTTTATGATGATTCCGCGTCTCGCGGCCAGAGAAATTGCTCCAATCACTGCTATGGGGATGGAAATTAGAAGTGGGCAGGGTGTTGCTACGACTAAGACGGCCAGGAAGCGGTGGGATTCGCCTGTCGCGGCCCAAGCGACTCCTGCGAGCGACAGTGCCAGTGGTGTGTACCAGGCGCCAAGCTTGTCTCCTAAGCGACGGATGCGGGGTCGACGTTGTTCTGCGTCTTGCATCACTTGCATAATTCTCGCGTAACGCGAATCTACGGCCAGTTTTTGAGCACGAATGTGCAAGGCGGCATCGCCATTTATGGAGCCCGAAAGCACTTCCGAGCCTGGCGTTTTGGCGATCTCGAACGGTTCACCTGTGAGATAGGCTTCATTCATCTTTCCGTGACCCTCGATGACCACACCATCAACGGGGCAAATCTCGTGTGGAAATACGACGAGCGTGTCTCCGACCGTGATGTCCCCGAGTCTTACATCCGAAAAATCGGCGCCGCATTTCCGATGGGCGACCTGTGGCATCCGTTTCGCGAGCGCATCAAGAACTGAGGAGGCGCGCCGGCTGGCGAATTGTTCAAGGGCCGTTCCCCCTGAGAGCATCAGAATCACGATCGCAGCGACAAGGTATTCGCCGAGAATTACCGACGTTATGATCGAGATTCCGGCGAGGTGATCCGATCCGAATTCCCGCGCAAAAAGTTTTTGCGTCAAGGGTACAAGGAGAGGTATACCGCCGATTATCAAGACCGCGATGAGGGGAACTTGCCAAGCGATTCGGGAAGAATGCAGAAGGTAACGAAGAAACAGATGGAGAAGAATGCCTGCAATGGTGAAGAACGCAATGTTGTTCGGCCTCGTCCACACAATAAACGCACTGGGTCCTTCCACCTGCAGTGTCTGCATGGCCCGCACTGCTCCGAGCGTGCTGGGCTGTTCGGAAATAACGATTCCGCTCGATGGGGAGGTCTTAGTTTCATTCTGAAAAGTCTCGTCCTGGATCATACTCACTGGGCAACTCCACTTCCTTTCCCAAGACTCATGGTTCAGCGCACCTTCACCCCAGCGTCTAGGGCGCGCGGCGAATTATGCCTGGCCTAACCCTTCGCCTTCGGTTCGGCCACGTCGGGCGGGCTCAACTTTTTGCCGGCACGGCCAATTCCTCTTCGACCTTCACTGCGGGCAAGAGGGCGACTTCGCACTTAAGAGACCGTGCGATGAGGCACGATTTTTCGGCCTTTTCAAGCAGCAGGATAGCCCGGTCACGATCTTCTTCTTTGAGGACGGTGAGGACCGGCCGCAGCTTGATTTCAGTAAAACGCCAGATACCATCCTCGTTGCCGAGCACGCCTACCGCGTCCAGATTGAAGGACGCAAATCTCAGGCGGGACTTCTCCGCGATACCCGAAAAGGTACTGACAAAACAGCTTGCCACAGCGGCAACGAGGAAGTGTTCCGGTGTCCAGCGCCCTGGCTCCCCCAAGAATTCTGGTGGGGCGCTAAACGATATACAAGCCAGGACTCCTTCCGCGTGGACGACGCCATTGCGTCCTCCCGCGCCGAATGCCTGGATTCGATATTCATGGTGAGCTTCCATTTTGTTCTCCTTTCATCTTGTCAGAGAGGGCCGCATCCGACACTGCCCCCGCGTGGGCAATTCAAACATAACAAGGGAGCCTTTACGGCGGTGTGACCCGAGTCACGATTGAAAGTGATGGCCGTCACAGCCAAACGGACTCGTCTCGGCGTATTCGTGATACGTAGGGAGGTGGCCCATGAAAGCAGTTCAAGCAAGAACAAGAATCTCACTGAAAAATATTCTTTTTGCGACTGACTTTTCTCCAGCCGCAGACGCGGCCGCGCCGTTCGCGGTCCAGATCGCACGGAGTTATGGAGCGAAATTGTACGGCGTGCACGTGAACGCATTCGACGATTACACGGCTGCGGCGCCCGAGGCCTGGGCGGCGATGGCTGAGGCGGCTGAAAGACAAACAAAGGAACATGAAGAGCGCCTGAATGAGCAGCTCAAGGACGTCGAACACGAAGTGGTGATCGGCGAAGGCAACATTTGGGAAGTGATGTCGATCCTGCTCAAACAGAAGGAAATTGACCTGATTGTGCTTGGGACTCGCGGGCGGACGGGGCTTGGAAAGGCATTGCTCGGCTCTGTTGCCGAACAGATTCTGCGGCAAGCGCCGTGCCCGGTTCTGACCGTGGGACCGCACGTCACACTGCAGCCCGAGAAGGCGGTTAGGATGCAGGAAATCCTCTACGCCACCGATCTCGCCGCGGACTTTCCGGCAGCCGCACCCTACGCCATCTCGCTGGCGCAGGAAAACCAGGCGCACTTGGCACTGCTGTACGTCATCGAAAACCAGAAACCTGGGGAACTTGTGAATCCTGCGGAACTCGCGGAGTCCAAATTGTCCAAGCTGCGTCAATTGGTTCCCCAAGAGGCAGAGCTATGGTGCGAGCCTCGATGCCTGGTCGAGCAGGGGACCCCGGCAGAGAAGATTCTGGAAGCCGCTGACAAGCAGCGCGCCGATCTGATCGTGTTGGGAGTCCAGCCAGCGAAGTGGCTGGTCACACACCTGAACGCGGGCACAGTTCACAAGGTTGTTTCTGAGGCAAAATGCCCTGTTCTCACTGTTCATGGCTGACGGCAAGATAAGCGCGGTGTGACTCGGGCAAACGCGTTGCATCAAAATGGGGTTGGGGTTCCGGCGAGCAGAATTTTCTCAGGGTTCGCTGGCCTCAACCCCGACATATGAGAGGAGTCGCTTCCGTGAATGTAGGCACGACCCTTTGATTAGTTCGCACTTGCTTGCCCACTGATTCTCGCGGAGGCCAATCTCCAACACTCTATCGCAATTGCCCAATCTTCTTGAGCGCGCACGATTAAAATTCGAACGGCTGAATCGGAGAGGGAAATGTCCTGATCTGCGGATGACTTCGCATTCTTCGCGGCGTCGAGTTTCAGACCAAGAAATCTGAAGTTGGCACACGCTGCGGCTCGCACCGCCGGTGAATTTTCACCGATGCCTGCGGTAAAGACCAAAGCATCTATTCCGCCCAACACCGCAATCATCGCGCCGATTCCAGCTTGAAGGCGATGCACGAAAATATCGAAAGCCAGCTTGGCCCGAGGATGGCCGTCGTTCATCGCGGCCACTATCTGCCGCATGTCGCCGGAAATCCCAGAGATTCCCAATAGGCCTGATTTGGTGTTCAGCAAATCGTCGAGCTGCTGCCCCGTGAGCTGCCCCCTTCGCATTTAATAGGTGAGGATTCCGGGGTCCACGGAACCTGATCGCGTCCCCATCATCAGGCCTTCGAGAGGTGTAAACCCCATCGTCGTATCCACGCTTCGTCCTTCGCGAATAGCTGCCAAAGAACAACCGTTCCCAAGATGACAGGTCACAAGCTTCAGCGATTGCAAATCCCTTCGCAGGAGCTGCGCGGTGCGCTCCGCGCAATATTGATGATTGATTCCGTGAAATCCATACCGACGAATCCCTTGTGCGAGCCATTCGTAGGGGCCAGGGTATACAGCGGCAGGTTCCGGCAATCGGCTGTGAAAGCCAGTGTCGAACACGGCCACCTGGAGAACCTCGCCAATGTGTTTCTCAATGATCTCAATCCCTTCCAGCTCGGCGCGATTATGGAGTGGTGCAAAGACGGACATGCGCGCAATTGCAGATTTCACTTCCGGTGTGATGGCAGTCGCTTTCACGAGCTCTTTACCGCCGTGCACGATCCGATGACCGACCACGTCGATCTCTGAAGGCGCGGAAACGATGCGCAGATTTCCGTTCCATAACGTATCCAGCAGTCGGTCGATCGCATCCGAGCGCGATGCAACCTGGACGCGCTCTTTCAGCTTCGCTCCGTGTGAATTCTGCACCTGGATGTCAGCATGGTCGCCGTCCCATTCAATCTTGCCTTCCCAGGCTGGTTCAGGCGGATGTTCCGGGAGGGTGTTTCCGATATCGTACAGGCAGCTCTTCTGGCTGCTGGAACCCGAATTTAGCACTAAGATCTTCATGACCTAGTAGGGCCATTTCCAATCCCGGATTTCTGGCAAGTCGTCTCCATGTTCGCGGATGTATTGTTTGTGCTCGACGAGCTTGTTGCGCAAGAACTGTTTGAAATCCGCGCCGACGCGTTGCAAGCGAGGGACGCGGTCGACCACGTCGCCCGCGAGGTGAAATCGATCCAAATCGTTCAGGACCGTCATATCGAAAGGAGTCGTCGTTGTTCCTTCCTCCTTGTATCCGCGGACATGGAAGTTGTCATGATTGGTACGCCGGTAAGTCAGGCGGTGAATCAGCCACGGATAACCGTGATACGCAAAGATGACCGGCTTGTCGATTGTGAATATCGAGTCGAACTCACGATCGGGAAGTCCATGGGGATGTTCAGTTGAGGGCTGAATCGTCATCAAGTCAACCACATTCACGACTCGGACCTTGATGTCTGGAAAATGCTGGCGCAGCAGATCGACGGCCGCAAGCGTTTCCAAAGTCGGGACATCTCCGGCACAGGCCATAACCACGTCCGGCTCGCTCCCCTGGTCGTTCGAAGCCCATTGCCAGATTCCGATTCCGTTCGTGCAATGCTCGATGGCTGATTCCATATCGAGCCACTGTAACGCAGGCTGCTTTCCTGCAACGATAACGTTGACGTAGTTTCGGCTGCGGAGGCAGTGATCAGCCACCGAAAGGAGGGTGTTTGCGTCCGGAGGCAGGTACACGCGGACAATGTCCGCCTTCTTGTTCACAACGTGATCGATGAAGCCAGGGTCCTGGTGGGTGAAGCCGTTATGATCTTGGCGCCAGACGTGTGAGGTAAGGAGATAATTCAATGAGGCGATTGGCCGTCGCCAGGGAATATCTCTCGTCACCTTGAGCCACTTGGCGTGCTGATTAAACATGGAGTCCACGATGTGTATGAAGGCTTCGTAGCAGGAGAAGAAACCATGGCGGCCAGTGAGCAGATAACCTTCCAGCCAGCCCTGGCACATGTGCTCGCTGAGCACCTCCATCACGCGGCCATCTCTTGAGAGATGTTCATCCGTAGGAAGAACCGGCTCCATGAAAACTTTCTCAGTGACTTCGTAAAGTGCATCGAGCCGATTCGAGGCCGTTTCATCAGGACCGAATACCCGAAAGTTCCTGGAGTCTGCGTTCCGTTTCATAACATCGCGCAAAAGATTTCCTAAGACCCGAGTGGCTTCCGCAACCTCATTGCCCGGCTTTGATACTTTCACCGCATATTCGCGGAAGTCCGGCATTACCAGGTCCTTAAGCAGCAGGCCTCCATTTGCATGGGGATTGTCGCCCATCCTGCGTGTGCCACTCGGCGCGAGTTCCGCTAGTTCTGGAATCAGCTTCCCATTTCCATCAAACAGTTCTTCGGGCCGGTAGCTCTTCAGCCATTCTTCCAATATCTTTACGTGGTCAGGGTGGGACACAAAATTCGTAACCGGGACCTGGTGCGCGCGCCAGGTGTCTTCGACCGGTTTTCCGTCCACTACCTTTGGCCCAGTCCAACCCTTCGGTGTTCGCAGTATGATCATTGGCCACGCGGGAAGTCCGATAGACCGTCCTGCGCGGGCGTCATTCTGAATCGTGGCAATTCCCGTGATGATCGTGTCGAGCGTGTGTGCCATGAGTTGGTGCATTGCCTCCGTCTCATGGCCTTCGACAAAATACGGCTTGTAACCATAACCGGTGAATAGCTGAGTCAACTCCGCATTACTTAGACGGCTGAGTATGGTCGGATTCGCGATCTTGTAGCCGTTCAAATGCAGAATGGGAAGAACCGCGCCGTCGCGAGCGGGATTCAGAAACTTGTTCGAGTGCCAACTGGCTGCGAGTGGACCGGTCTCGGCTTCGCCGTCACCGACGACGCAGCATACGAGCAAATCAGGATTGTCGAAAGCAGCGCCGTAAGCGTGAACAATGGAGTATCCCAGTTCTCCGCCTTCATGAATCGAGCCTGGTGTCTCCGGTGCGACATGGCTCGGAATACCTCCGGGGAATGAGAATTGTTTGAACAGATTCTTCAGGCCCTCTTCGGTTTGTGAAACGTGCGGATAGTATTCGCTGTAGGTGCCCTCCAAATAGGTGTTGGCGATCAAACCGGGTCCTCCATGACCGGGGCCGGCGACATAGATGACGTTCAGGTCGTGCTTCTTGATCAGTCGATTGAAATGAACATAAATGAAATTTAGCCCGGGCGTCGTCCCCCAATGACCCAGCAAGCGAGGCTTGATGTGCTCGACCTTTAGCGGTTCATGCAGCAATGGATTCGCGTACAGGTATATCTGCCCCGCGGAGAGGTAGTTCGCCGCTCGCCAGTAGGCGTGCATCTTGCGCAGCTCTTCTTCGGAGAGAGGCCGTTTGGATTCGGAAGGTTTTGCTGAGCCTGTGGGTGTCGCTGAAGCCATATCAGTGTCCTCCCTGCATTAAATCGAACCCGCTCATTACTGGCCGGGCAAGAAAAAGTCCTTTCATTGCCGAGGCCACGATTCAATCTTATCCCCCGAATTTGAACGGGTCATTACTGCTAGCGGACGGCCCAGCCCGTGAACTTTGAACGAGCAGAATGCCTGGGATTGGGGCAAGGAGTGGCGTGCTGCCTTCACACGGGTCTGCTAAAACCGGATCGGCCCGAAATCGAAAGAACTTGCCGTTGCCGGTTCAACGCTGTCGAACTATCGGGCTTTACGGACTTGGGATGGTGTTTCTGGTAGAGAGGTGTCCCTCTCAGAGTTTCGTGACTCGAGGTCGGCTGCTTTTGTTGATCCCTTCGAATAGCCGTCTGCTCTTCTGCCAGACATCGAATTATGGCCCGAAGCAAGCTTCCAGCCGTCTCTTCCATCAGATCAAATTTCACAACTTCCAAAACGTCCCTGTAATCCTTTTGCACCTTGCACCTCTCTGCCAACTGAAAATACGCTGGAACCGCTAAGCTGGCGACAACTCATTGTGAGCTTCCGGAACGGGAAGTTCCTGGCACAACGGCTTAAGCACGACTCCGCATCCTTCCTCATAAACCAGAGTGAAAACATGCGAGCAACGCTCGCAGAGCCAGTAGTGCTTCATGCCGTGGATTCCGCGCGGTGAATCAGTTGGGGAACTACTCTCACTTGCGGAGACCGCATCGGGCCGAAATCGGAAGTACTTTCCACCGCCCGTCCAATGAAAGGCGGTCGGACACACCGAGTTCGCACACTTCGGTTGCTGCTTATGGTAGAGAGGCGTTCCACTCAACGCCTCTCGGCTTGGAGTTGGCTGTTTGCTGTGAGCCTGTCGAGCAGCCAACCGTTCTTCTTCCAAACGTCGAGTAGTTGCCCGCAACCAGCCTCCAACTGTTTCTTCGATCTCGTTTTGATCACTATACGAATACAGAGAATCCAACGTCTCGCCGGATACGTTGAAGGGAATGTGACGGCAGGGAATCTTTTCGGAACGGCGCTCGGGTGGCACCAGGTGCATCAGAACACAATCACTGCACGGACCGGGATTCTCTTTGGAATCGTAGTTCATGCAAGTGAGAGAGTCTTCGAAGATATATTGAGGCCTCCAAGGCGTCCTCGCCGAACGGCGGTAGCCTCCATCTTCGAGGAATTGAAGTTCAAATTTTAGAACTTTCAAGAGGTCGCGCTCATCCTTTTGCATCTTGCACCTCCTACACAAGTCAAAATATGCACTTAGCCGAAAGGGGCCGCTGTAACCCTCGTCACATGGCAGCGTGACGCCCATCACAGCCGAGGAACCATCCATTCCAGTAAAAACATGGGAGTTGGTTGTCATTCAGGGGACGGATGTGTATGCCAAGCGGGTTTCGTTTTGTATCGCGTAGAGAGGGAGGTATACTCCGGGGCAGTGAACTCATGCGCGCCCCCTACGGCTTAGAAATCATTGAGAGTTGCCTGGCCTGCCCTCACCGTGAGGACCGGCTCTTCTGTAACCTCTCTCCCCCCGCGGTGCAGAAGTTGGCAGCAATCACCTCGGCCGCGGCCTATCCGAAAGGCGCGACCCTCTTTGTAGAAGGGCAGTTACCTCGCGGCGTCTTCGTTTTATGCAGTGGCAAAGTCAAACTGTCGACCTCGTCTGCAGACGGGAGAAGTCTCATTCTTAGAATCTCGGAACCGGGAGAGGTCCTGGGTATGCCCGCGACAGTA
>Ga0210410_10005492_pt1 | contig 11032 bp, 10 predicted proteins | sample IncBWC4MmetaG_FD_161058 | JGI IMG/M metagenome (GOLD analysis project Ga0210410, IMG submission 161058) | Forest soil microbial communities from Barre Woods Harvard Forest LTER site, Petersham, Massachusetts, United States - Inc-BW-C-4-M | ecosystem: Environmental > Terrestrial > Soil >... | reverse complement strand
CGCGTGCGCGATCTCTTTGAACAAGGGAAGAAGAACGCGCCATGCATCATTTTCATTGATGAAATCGATGCCGTCGGACGGCACAGAGGTGCAGGACTCGGTGGCGGACACGATGAGCGCGAGCAAACGCTGAACGCGTTGCTCGTGGAGATGGACGGCTTTGAAACGAACGAAGGCGTAATCTTGATCGCCGCGACGAACCGGCCCGACGTCTTGGATCCGGCGTTGTTGCGGCCAGGGCGCTTCGACCGCCGTGTGGTGGTGGCGCGTCCCGACGTGAAGGGCCGCGAAGAGATTCTGCGCGTGCACACGCGCAAAGTGCCCATCAGCGATGACGTGGATTTGTCCATCATCGCGCGCGGCACGCCGGGCTTCTCCGGCGCGGACCTGGCAAACCTGGTGAACGAAGCGGCGCTGTGGGCCGCGCGCCAGAACCGCAAGTTCGTCATGATGGTCGACTTCGAGATGTCCAAAGATAAAGTGATGATGGGCGTCGAGCGCCGGTCGATGATTTTGTCGGACGAAGAGAAGAAAAACACCGCGTATCACGAGGCCGGGCACGCGCTGGTTGCAGCAATGACGCCAGGCGCCGATCCGGTTCACAAGGTGACGATCATTCCGCGCGGGATGGCTCTGGGCCTCACGATGCAGCTTCCGGAAGACGACAAGCACACCTACACGCGCGAATATTTGGAAGCGATGCTGGCGGTGCTGATGGGCGGGCGTTCGGCGGAGGAAATTTTCCTCGGCCACATCACCACCGGCGCGGGGAACGACATCGAACGCGCCACGGACATCGCCCGCAACATGGTTTGTGAATGGGGCATGAGCGAACTGGGGCCGCTGGCCTACGGCAAGAAGGAGGAGGCCATCTTCCTGGGCCGCGAAATCGCGCAGCACCGCGACTATTCGGAAGACACCGCCATCCAGATCGACAAGGAAGTGAAGCGCATCGTCAACGGCGGCTACGAGAACGCGAAGAATCTGCTCTCTAAAAATCGGGATACGCTCGAGCGGATCGCGCAGGCACTCCTCGAGCGGGAAGTCATCGACGCCAACGAAGTAAAACTGCTTATGGAAGGCAAGCCGCTGCCGGAGAAGCCGCGTACGCCTCCCACACCGCCGCCGCAGGCTGCTCCCACCGCGGACCCTAAGCTGGTGCGCCCCGAGCTTCGCCCCGCACCTGGCTTCACCCGGGGCGAGAACCCGGCGAAAGCGTAATGTAAGTCTGGTTTCGGCAACCGTAGGGGCACCCGCCGTGGCGGGTGCCCCTACTTTTTTGGCTGAAGGAGTACAATAGGGTCTATGGGAAACCGCAGCGGCGAAAATCTGAATGTAACGTGCCCGTGCTGCCAGGCAAAGCTCGTCGTGGATCCCGTTTTCGGGGCGGTGCTTTCGCATGAAGCGCCGGTCAAAGCCGGCCCTAATGTAGACCTCTCGGACGCGCAAAAGATCCTTGCTGAACAAAATCGCCAGCGCGAAGACAAGTTCGCGGATTCCTGGTTCCAGGAAACCAACAAGGAAGACATCCTGGCCAAGAAGTTTGAAGAAGCCATGAAGAAAGCCAAAGATTCCCCGGCGGGCAAGCCCATCCGCGATTTCGATCTGGATTAGCAAGCTGAGAGCGCTTGTTATTTTTCTCTTCATGGGATTCACAAATTGGATTTGACCCCAGGAATGGTTCTGTCTAAGCTAAATGGGTTTACGACATCCAGCGACTACTTTGAAGAATACGCGCCAACTCCGCTCGCAACTGGACCACAACACTTCGTGTTGCTGTCATTCTTGCGAGTCGGCGCGTGGAGGCTGATGGCGTAGCGCAAGGTTTCTAAAGCTATTCCCAGACGGCCACCGTCAGATTTGCATCTGGCAGTGGCCGTTTCTGTTTTTGCGCGGCATCCGATTCAGGAGAATCCATTTGAGACTCACACCAAGAATAATCACTTTGGCCTGCGCCGGGCTGCTTCTGGCGGCAAAAGCCCGCCCGGACGATCGCTGGCCGAAAGAAATGTCATCCGCTTGCGTGGCCGCAACAGAAATAGCGGCAGGGAGGGATTGCCCCGCTCCCCCAGAGGACCCCTCGGCGCAGGAATCTGATCAGAAAGTGAAAGACAGAAAACGCGGTTTTCTTCGCTCCTGGTTCCGCATGGCCGCGGAAACGGAGGCCAAACAGCCGGATTGGCTTTCTCCCTTGGCAACCACATCGGGCCGGCTGAAGCAGGAGTTGCGTTACGACATCTGGGACCAGCCCGCGGCCCAGGGGAACAGAACTTACCAGTTTGGCGGCGGCAAGGGACTTGAGTTCATCACCAGTTCGCGGACTCAGATCTTGACTGGGATACCGACCTACACGCTTCACTCTCCCAATGGGCCCCCAGGCGGATTTGGCGACTTACCGTTGATGCTGAAATTCCGGATTGCTTCGGGGGAACGCGGAGAAGGCAACTATCTCCTCACGTTTATTCTCGGAGTCACGGCGCCCACAGGGTCGCGCCGCTACGGTGCAGGCGACGCCGTGCTGACTCCGACGCTCGCGTTTGGCAAGGGTTGGGGGAGATTTGACGTTCAGTCTACTGTTGGGCTCAACCTGCCGGCAGGAGCTACCGCAAAACTCGGCCGTCAGTTCCAATGGAACACGGCTTTCCAGTATCAAGCGGGCTGGAAACTTTGGCCGGAACTGGAAGTGAATTCCACGTTCTACACAACAGGACCGAACGCCGGTGATAAGCAAGTTTTCCTGACACCTGGGCTCGGATTTGGACGAGTACGCCTTCGGAAGGGGTTCCGGTTTTCTTCGGCGGCGGGCCTTCAAATTGCGGTGACGAAATTCCATACCTACGACCATCGCTGGATGTTCTCGCAGCGAGTTTCGTTCTAGGCGACAGGCACGGCACCTGCGCTACACTCCCTTTGCGGATATGGCCCCAAGCCGAAAAACATTCCGGTTGAAGCTGCCTTCGCGCACGCTGGTCCTGGGGGAACGCACGCTCGTTATGGGCGTGCTGAACGTCACTCCAGACAGCTTTTCCGACGGCGGCAAGTTCCTGCAGCCCGAGAGCGCGATCGAACATGCCTTTGCTATGGAGCGCTCCGGCGCCGACCTGCTCGACATCGGCGGTGAATCGACACGGCCAGGATCCGCAGAAACTCCCGCCTCCATCGAGTTGGAACACATTCTTCCTGTACTGGAAGCGTTGCAGGGCCGCCTGAACATTCCGGTCTCGGTGGACACGCGGCGATCCACGGTCGCCGAGATCGCGCTGCGCGCAGGGGCCCAAATCATCAACGACGTGTCCGGCTTGAAAAGCGACCCGCGCATCGCGGAGGTCGCGGCGCATCGGCGTGTGCCGCTCATCCTGATGCACATGCGCGGAGAACCGAGGACGATGCAGGCCGCTGGATTTGCACGGGAGGTTATGAAGGATGTAATCCACGGGCTGCGCCGGTCCGTCGCCATCGCGCAAAAAGCCGGCGTCGCGAAATCGCAGATTGTCCTCGACCCGGGCATCGGCTTCGGCAAGAGCTTCGCGCAAAACTACGAATTGCTGCAAAAGCTGCCGCAACTGGCGAAGCTCGGTTATCCCCTGCTCGTGGGAACTTCACGCAAGGGCTTTCTTGGCGCGACCTTGGCCCGGGATGGCGAACCTGCTCCCCCGGAAGAGCGCATCTGGGGCACGGCGGCAACGGTTACCGCGAGCATCTTGAACGGAGCGCACATCGTGCGCGTTCACGACGTTGCAGAAATGGTGCAAGTGGCACGCGTCGCGGATTGCCTCCTTAACCCGAATCGAAGGCCAAGAAACTGAACGCATAGATGCAGAGAGCGCTGAGAATAGCGCCTGCTGGAGGTCGCTCTAGGTTTCCTTCGGTATAATTCCCAGGGCAAACGGTCGCGCAGGCCGCCCATCACAATTTCTAGAAAAGAGAGCCAACTAATGCCCGGTCGCACAGTTCCAGTTATATCTCTGTTGCTTTGCTTTTCTGCTTCGGTGACGCCACTGCGGGCACAGCTGCCGCCAGCGAAACCGAATCCGCTGATCCCTGGGCAAGGTGCCCAGGGAAATGCAGGCTGCTCTGTAACGGGGGCATCGTCGTGCGCGGATGCTGCCGCAAAGATTCTGCCGATTGTGATGGGCCCGTCACCGATGGAAGAGAATCTGCGGCGTCTGACGGATGAAATCGGCGGACGAGTGACCGGCTCACCGGAGATGACCAGAGCCGTGGAATGGGGTAAAGGTGCATTTCGAGGGGCGGGAGTGGATGTTCACAGCGAGAAGTACCCGATGCCGGTGACGTGGAGCGAAGGAGACACGCGGCTGGAATTGCTCGGCGCAGTGAAGTTTCCCGTGCGGCTGAAAGCGGAGGGGTGGTCTCCGGCAACGCCGGCAGGTGGGATTGAGGCAACGGTCGTCGATGTGGGTTACGGGAGCGACGATGATTTTGCGAAAGCAGGCACCTCGACCAAGGGCGCGATTCTGCTGGTTCACAGCGATATCGGCTCGACATGGGCGGATCTCTTCAACGAATACCTGCGGCCGCCAACGATTATCGAGCATGCCGTCAAGGAGGGCGCGAAGGCCATTCTGTGGACGGGAGCGCGGGAAAGATTGCTGCTTTATCGTCATACGAACTCCCTGGCCGGTGAGATTGACAAGATTCCTCAGGCCGTCCTGGCGCGCGAAGATGCCATGCGGCTGGCGCGCACGGTTGCGGCATATCCGGGGAAGGTGCGAGCACACTTCGACATGCCCAATAGAATTGGAGGGCCGATCGAGCAGGAAAATGTGGTGGGCGAGATTCGTGGCTACGAAAAGCCGGATGAAGTCGTGATTCTCGGCGCGCACCTGGACTCGTGGGAACTGGGCACGGGCGCACTGGACAACGGCTGCAACGCGGCGCTGGTGATTGAAGCGGCGCGGGCGATCAAGGCCACCGGGCTTTTGCCGCGGCGGACGATTCGCTTCGTGCTCTTCAGCGGCGAGGAGCAGGGCACGATTGGTTCCTACGAATACGTGAAGGCGCACCGCACCGAACTCGACAAAATCCGCGCGATGATCACCTACGACTCGGGCATCGGCCGCGTCACCGGATATTCGCTGGGCGGGCGCCGTGACATTGACGCCGGCGTGCGCGAAGTCCTGAAGCCGCTGGAATCCTGGGGCGCAAACAATCACACGTTTGACGCTTCCTTCGGCACGGACAATTTCGACTTCCTGCTGGAAGGCGTGCCAACCCTCGTGGCAAATCAGGAAGAGGCCAACTACCTGCCGAATTATCACGCCGCTTCGGACACGCTCGACAAAGTCGACATGCGCGAATTGAAGCTGCACACCGTGCTGGCGGCTCTGACGGCCTGGGGTATCGCCGACCGCGCCGAACCGCTCGGGAAGCGGCTTTCGCGCGCCGAACTCGACGTGCTCATGAAAGAAACCGGCCTCGACCAGCAGCTCAAAGCGCTTGGCTACTGGGAAGCGTGGCTGAGCGGCGCACGCGGCCGCAAACCGTAGACATACTATTAACCTCTTGCGACACATCCTTGTGACGGGCGTCTCTTTGGGCGCATCGCATAAATCGTGGTGTCCTTCCCGGTATACTGGAAGCGTGGCAAACGCCAAGAACGATTCGAACGGGACTGAACGCCGATCCATCCTGGCGGTGGACTACGGCCGCGCGCGGATGGGGCTGGCCCTGGCGGATGCGGAGACGCGGATGGCGCAACCGCTGGGTATGATGGAGCGCGTCAACCGCAACGAGGACATGCGGCGGCTGCGCGAACTGGTGCGCGAACACGCCGTGAAGCAGATCGTCGTGGGGCTGCCGCTGCGGCTGGACGGCACGCGCGGCGAAATGGCGGAAGAGACGGAACGCTTTGCGCAGCGCGTGCGGAAACAGATTGGCGTGCCAGTGGAGATGGTGGACGAGCGGCTGACAAGCTGGGAAGCCGAGCGCTTGCTGGAAGAAGTTCAGGGAAGATTCATCCGCGAGGAAAAGTTGAGCGGCGGCAAGAAACCGAAGAAGGCGCAGGGCAAGATGACCGTGGACGCTGTGGCGGCTGCCGTCATTTTGAAAGAGTACCTGGATCGACAGGCGTACACGGCCGGTAAGGCATGAGCGAACTAAAAAAGTAAATCAGTGAGGCTGACTTGAAGTATTTGCTAGCGCTGTTGCTTGTCATCGCGCTGATTGCCGGGGGCGCCGCGGCGTGGATCTGGCATGGCTTCGCCAGCCCGTATCAGGGCTTTGGGCCGGAAGGCGTGTTCGTGGATGTGCCGCATGGAGCTTCGCAACGATATGTGGCGTATATCTTGAAGAAAAATGGTGTGGTGGGCAGCGCGCTGGCCATGAGGATTTACGCGCGGCAGCATCCGAAGCGCACGCTGCAAGCCGGCGAATACTTTTTCGATCATGCCATGACCGGCAGCGAAGTGTTTTGGAAGCTGGCGAACGGACAAGTGTACCAAGTGCCGTTCACGGTGCGCGAAGGCGAAACGATGTTCGACATCGCGCGCGAACTGGAAGCGGGAAAGTTCATGCGCGCGGGCGATTTTCTTTTTGCGGCGGGTGATCCGACGCTGATCCATGATCTTGCTCCGGATGCCAAGACGCTCGAAGGGTTCCTTTTCCCCGCCACCTACGAACTTCCGCGGCATCCCGCGGCGAGTGAATTGAGCGCGGAAATGGTGCACAAGTTCAAGGAAGAGTGGAAGCATGTGGCTTCGCCGCCGGCGACGAGCGCGCCTACCGGCGAAGGCGGACACCAGGGCGTGAACCGGATCGTGACGCTGGCGTCGCTCGTGGAGCGGGAAACACCGAAGCCGGAGGAGCGGCCGCTGGTGGCAGGCGCGTTTGAAAACCGGCTCCGGAAAGGGATGCGCCTGCAATGCGACCCCACGGTCATCTATGGGATGGAGCGGCTGGGAAAATATAACGGGACACTTACGGGCAAAGCTTTGAGCTTCGATTCCCTGTATAACACCTATGAGCACGGGGGGCTTCCTCCCGGGCCGATCGGAAACCCTGGCGAGGCGTCGTTGCGCGCGGCGCTACAGCCGGCGCAAACGAATTATCTTTATTTTGTGGCCAACACGCAGGGCGGGCATTTTTTTGGCGCGACGCTGGCAGAACACAACAAGAATGTGGTGAAGTACCGCCGGCTGCTGGCCGGCCTGCCGGCGGAACCACCACCGCCGCCACCGACACCGCCCAAGCCGAAGAAAAAGCACGCCAAGGAGCACCGAGGCAAAGCCCGATGAGCGAAGACTTGAAGGCAAAAAAGGCGCTGATCCTGGAGACCGCCCGGGAGATCAAGGTACAACAATGGACGCCGGCGGAAATCGACCAGTTGCGGCGGCGGCTCCTGGCGGAGCACGGCGAAGCCGGCAAGACGGGGATGGAATACATCGCGGACGTGTTGAAAGACGCGGGACAAAAGGTGACCATTAACCAGCAGGAGGAAGCCGAGGAACAGTACGAAGAAGAGTTCGAGGACCTTCTGCACTTCAAGACGCTGGAAGACGCCGAGGTCAGCATCATGCGTCTGGACGAATTGATGCGCAAGTTTCGCTCGCAGGCCGAGCACGCCGCGGTGGAGCGCGTATTGAACGTGGCGCGCCTGGGAAAACGACGCGCGGAGATGATCTCGCGCAACCGCAAAGTGGAGCCGCAAAAGCGCGTCGAAAAAGAAGAAATCGCCGGATGGTTCCGCATCTGGCTGGAAACACCGGATGCTTTCTTCGACTGGCTGGACGTTCGCAAGCAAGCGCCAGATTTTCGCGCCAAGTTTCCGCAACTGGAGTCCGAGGTATGAGCACGACAGGAACGGCGGCGCCAGGAAGCGGCGCGCTGGAATTGCCGCCGTTTTCGCTGGACGTGCAGGCGCTGGGTCTCGGGGGTGACGTGAAGGCGGTTGGACTTGAGTTGGTCGAAACCGAAAACCGCGAGCCGGTGCGCGGCAAGGATGCGGCTGCGATCTGGTCGGCGGTATTCCCAGCGCTTGCGGGGGATGAATCGTATGCGGTGGATTTTTTCAGCCACACCGAGCGCGTGAGAGAGTTTTGCAAGACGCGGGAGATTGCGTTGCGCGAAGCCGCGGAGCGCTGCGTGGTGCTGCCGCAGCCGAATCCAGAGCAGTTACGGCAGATCTTCGAGCGTTTCGAGGGCGAGACGTTTGGCCTTCGTGCGGGCGCAGCGGCGCAATGCGCTGATGCTGCGCTTGAAGGCGACCTCTCGAAGCGCGGGCTTGACGCTTACCAAACGGCGTATGCCCGCTACACGTTTTGCGGCATTTGCGAGCCGGAGGATGGTTGGGTGACGCTGCTGAGCGAGACGCTCTGGGCGAGCGAAGTCATCCGGCGAGCACGGCCGGCAGTACAGCCTTTTGACATTTATATTGCACGGCCCAATTGAATGCCTTCCTGGCTGCGCCCCACATGGATTGGCAGCATCCAAGTGGCAGGTAGATTGCTTTATCTATACGTGTGAGGACGGAACCGATTGATGCGACGTGTGAGTATGTGCCTGCTCCTGGCGACACTGGCGGCGATTTCTTGCGGCTGTGGCGGCGGAAAAGTTGTGACCAGCCACACTGTGGTTCCGCCGCAGGTCGCCAAGGAGGCCACGCGCGAAGAGCTCCTGGAGGCCTACAATCTGATTGCGCGCAACACGAAAACGATGAACGCCACGGTGGAGATGAAGCCGACGGCGGGATCGAAGTACAGCGGCGTCATCGACGAGTACCACGAGGTTAAGGCGTTCCTCTTGGCGGCAAGGCCGGCGCAGATTCGCGTGATTGGGCAGGCACCGGTGATCGGAACGACGGTGTTCGATATGGCCAGCGACGGCGAAACTTTTCGCGTGTCGATTCCGTCCAAGAACAAGTTCCTCGTTGGACCGGTGGCCGTCGAGCGCACCAGTAGCAAGCCCATCGAGAATCTGCGGCCGCAGCACCTGCTGGAGGCGCTGCTCTGGCCGGAAATTCGCAAGGAAGAAGCGGTGACTTTGAAAGAATTTAACGATGAGAACGCCAGATACTACATTCTGACTGTTCTGCGAGGCGGCTATCAGGTGGAAGTGCTGCGCGAAATTTGGTTTGAGCGCTCGGAGTTGCACGTCGCGCGTATGCAGACGTTCGGGCCGAAAGGACTCCTCATTTCGGATACTCGCCTGGGGGAATGGCAGCCTCTGGACAACGCCGCGGCGCAGACGGCTTCGGCCTCGCCATCAACCGCGCCGACATCGTTTCCACGTGCGATTCGAATTGAACGGCCTCACGATGACTACAAGCTCGATTTGCAAGTCACGAAGGTTATCTTGAACGGCGAGATTCCCGCCGAGCGATTCAAGCTCGAACAACCGGCAGGAGCGGAATTGGTGCGCGTCGGTGAAGCCACGGAGAACAAACAGCCATGATGGGCGAGCTGATCCTCCGCAACTTGCTGCACCGTCCGCTTCGCACCCTGATTGGCGCCATGGGCATTGCCGTGGAAGTTGCGCTCGTCGTCTTGATCGTCGGGCTAACCAGCGGCCTGTTGACCGAAACAGCCAAGCGTATCGAAGGTGTCGGGGCAGACATCATGCTGCTGCCGGCGAATTCGTCCATCTTTTTTGCCTTTGGCAGCGCACCGATGCCCATCAAAATCGGTGAAAAGCTTGCCGAGCTGAAGTACGTTCAATCCGTAGCCCCCGTGCTCTTCCAATTCAACACCTCTGGCGTGGAAATCGTTTATGGAATTGATCAGGAACGCTTTCGTGCCGTGTCGGGCGGATTTGTATTCCTTCAGGGCCACGACCTGGAAGGCCCGGACGATATTCTTGTGGACGACGTGGCTGCAAAGGTGAAGAAAATACAGGCGGGAGAAAGCTACCGGATCTTCAATCACGATTGGCATGTTGCGGGAATCGTTGAGCATGGAAAGGGCTCGCGGCTTTTTGTGCCCCTGGCGACGCTCCAGGAATTGGTGGGTGCGCGGGACAAGGCCAGCGTCTTCTTTGTAAAGTGCACGCGCCCCGAGCACACCGAAGATGTGATGGAAGAGATGCACCATCTCCTTCCCAATTACACCATTCGGCCGCTTAGGGACTATCTGTCGCTGATGACCTCGACAAATATCCCGGGGCTGGAGTCGTTTATCAACGCCATGATCCTGCTGGCCATCACCATTGGGCTGCTGGTCATTTTTCTCACCATGTACACCACTGTGATCGAGCGCACCAGGGACATCGGCGTCCTGAAATCGCTCGGCGCCAACCACTGGTTTGTTGTCCGCGCGCTGCTCTCGGAATCCGCGGCCCTTTGCCTCATAGGGATTGGCGCGGGCATCGGTCTGAGCTACCTTGTGCGGGCCGGGTTTCTCTGGAAGTTTCCAACGCTGACCATTCTCATCACTTCCGGATGGATTCTTCGTGCCGCCGGCATCGCGCTCCTGGGCGCGCTGTTTGGCGCGAGCTATCCCGCGTGGATGGCGAGCCGGAAGGACGCAGTCGAAGCATTGTCTTACGACTAGGGAACAAAGAATTTGCGGCGGAACGCGCCGAGGACAGCGCGGCTATCAAGATGCGAGGAAAGGACCGCGAAGCAAGCGGGATGGCTAGGCACGAATGGGAATCGCAGCTACAATACCTGAACCTGCCGAAGGGCTGATTCTCCAGGGAAAAAAGAGCGTGGAGCCGATACTCAGGACAGAAAACTTGTGGAAACTCTACCGCGCGGGCAAGGTCGACGTCCCGGCGTTGCGTGGCGTGAATTTCGAAGTGCTGCCGGGCGAATCGGTCGCGGTGATGGGGCCTTCCGGTTGCGGCAAGTCTTCGCTGCTGTACGTAATCGGCGGGCTGGCGCAAGCTTCCCGCGGCAAGGTGTTGGTCGACGGGAATGACCTCACCGAACTGAGCGACGCCGCGCGCACCAAACTGCGCCGCCACAAAATAGGCTTCGTCTTTCAGCGTTTCAATCTGCTCCCCACCCTGACGGCCAAGGGGAATATCGCCATCGCGCAATTCATTCACGGCGACGGTTTTGACCCGCATCGCTTCGACG
>Ga0210410_10005491_pt1 | contig 11034 bp, 7 predicted proteins | sample IncBWC4MmetaG_FD_161058 | JGI IMG/M metagenome (GOLD analysis project Ga0210410, IMG submission 161058) | Forest soil microbial communities from Barre Woods Harvard Forest LTER site, Petersham, Massachusetts, United States - Inc-BW-C-4-M | ecosystem: Environmental > Terrestrial > Soil >... | reverse complement strand
TTTTCTAGGCGCGACAGTGAGCAGTGAGACAACAGCGGCGATTACTGGAAGGGTGGGCCAGCTGCGGCGCGATCCCATGGCGATGCTTCCGTTTTGCGGCTACCACATGGGCGACTACTTTGCGCACTGGCTGAAGATCGGAGCGGGTGCGGACGCGTCCAAGCTGCCGAAGATTTACTACGTGAACTGGTTCCGCCAGGACCAGAACCACAAATTTCTGTGGCCCGGATACGGGGAAAACAGCCGGGTGCTGAAGTGGATCTTCGAGCGCTGCGACGGCAAGGCCCGCGCCAAAGACACCGCCATCGGCCGAATTCCCGACGCAGCCGATCTAGACACCAAGGGACTGGACATCAAAGGCGCCAACGTGGATGAACTGCTCAGCGTCGACGTAGAAGGCTGGCAAGCCGAGATACCGCTGATCAAAGACCACTTCGCCAAGTTCGGCGACCACTTGCCCAAAGGGCTGCAAGATGAGGTCGCAGGTCTGGAACAGCGGTTGAACGCGGCAAAGCGCTAGGACGCCTCCTCCGAGGAGTTCGTTACAGTGATTTTTGTTGAGTGGTGGGCAATCGAACGGCTTTGCGTGGTACTACTGATCGCGGCGACCGCGAGTTTAAGCATCTGGTCTCTGCGAAAGAAGCGTTGGTTCGTTCGCTTTCCAATCCACTTACTTCTGGGGGTGTTGCTTTTCGTAATACTCTCTTTGTTCACACTTGTTTCGATCTTGCCCGGCAATACCTATTCCGAACCGGTTTATTCTCCAAACAGGAAGATGGCGGCCCGAATTGTCGAATACAATGCATCTGGCCTCGGGGGTGCAAACGACACCGTGAAGTTGTTTGGAGCCCATGGCTTGAGTTCAGATGTGGTGTTTTTCGGCGAGTTCAAGTCGGTCAAAGCTGAGAATATTCGATGGAAGAGCGATTCCGAACTTGAGATTCCTTACGAAGGAACACCATACCAATGTACAAGCACCCATCGCGTAAAGGTTGTGTGTTTTAGCACACGGCAAAGCGTGCGGTAGTGAACGACAACTGCTTTGGTTAAGTCCCTTGCGCCCAAGTTACTCGACGCACCTAACCACCTCCTTCGTGCGAGAGGTAGGCAGTTCCCTCAATTTTTCCTTGAAAACGAATCCTTGATTCCAACAGTGCCCATCATCCGTCCTGTGACTCCCGTTTCTGCGCGATGCGAAAAGAGCAGGTCGGGACGGCAAGCGGTGCACAGCGGCGAGGCGCTGATGTTTTTCGGCAGGACACCAACACCAATGAGCTGTCGGCGGTTGGCTTCGACTAAGTCCAGAACAATTTTCGTTGGCAGTTCGCTGTGGCCGGGAGCCCGTGCCGTCAGAAACAGCAGCGGGTACTTTTCGCGAACCGGGTCCGATTCTTTAGTCTCGCGAAACAAATCGTCGGCGTAAGCGAACTGCGATTCGAACTGCTGGCGAACTTCCGGGCCGACCTCGTAGCAACAGCTGTGGACGCCGGGTCCGATGGCCGCTTTGATGTCTCTAGGCAGCGTGCCGAAGTGGCGGCGCATTTCTCCCACCCCTTTTTCAACCATGCGTTTGACCGTGCCGCGCCAACCCGCATGGAAGACTCCGACGGCTCTCTGCTTTGTATCGACGAGTATGACTGGCAGGCAATCAGCCGTTTGGATTGCGACGACAACTCCTTGCATGCGGGTGATGAGGCCATCGCCTACCAGCGGTTCCTTCGGTACCTCTTCCACGCAGTGAATGAGGTCGGAGTGAATCTGGCGCAGAGTGACGAGAGGCCACAGCTTTTTGCCGGTGACAGCGCCGAGTTCCGACAAGAAAGCCTCTCGGTTCCGTTCAACTGCGATCCGAGTGTCCTGTTTGGTAAGTCCGAGATTTAGCGTCCTTCCGCCGTAAACACGTGAGAATCCTGCGCTGCGCGTGCTGAATCCATGAATCAGCCACGGAACGCGTGTGAGGGTTTCAGAGCGAAGGACGGTCAGTCGAGCTTTGTTGACACTCTTGGTTGACACCAGAACATACTAGAACTCATCTCGTGAACAAGCTACTCTGAGCATTACCGTCGAAATGACGATATTCAACAACAGAGCCCCGATGCTTTGCCTTCCTACCAGGGGGTACATCACCGTGGCTTGAGACCGCTATTGGGAGCGTAGTGTGAGGAGTTTCTTATACTTCATTCCGTTTTTGATAATTGGGGCCGTCACCTTCAATCTGATCGCTCGCATGGTGGAAGAGGTAAACAGATGTCTTCCTCTGGCTGAGCAATTTCAGATTCTCAGGCGAGGCCGCGGCTATACCATTCAAGGCGGTCTTCGGCAGTTGCGACGCAAGCACCGTGAGCTATATCCGACCAGCGGGCTTGCACAATGGGAAGGCGTTTGCGAACTGCTCGCCGCTGGATACTTCCTCCTCTTTGGGATTTGGGTCGTCTTTTTTCCAAAATAATCTTATATCGGCGTTCGGCGCGTATAATCCGCAATGCCATCAAAACGAGCCGCCAGGAACCCGGAGGAACGAGTATGAGTCGCACTGTGCAAACCACGAGCGGAATGGCTTTGGCTCTCATCGCTTTTCTTGTGGGAACGTTGATGTTGTTCGCGCCGCCAGCCGCCTTATCACAAACACAGAGCGCCGTCCCGCCAGATCCCCGCCTGCAGAATGCTTACAAGTTTCAGCAGGGCGGATGGACCTATGTCCACCTTGAAGGTTCTCCCGAGCAAATCGGCTTCCAGCACGGTTACCTGCTGGCCCGCGAGATTACCGATGCTTTCGAGGCAATCAAACTCGAAGACACTCACACTACCAAGCGCGACTGGGAATTCTTCAGAGAAGCTGCGCACGAAATGCTTTGGCCGAAAATCGATGCGGAATATCAACAGGAACTGACCGGCATTGTCGAAGGACTAAAGGCTCAGGGCGTGGCCATGGATCTATACGATCTGGTTGCGCTCAATGCCTTCGAAGAACTCCCCGGTTACTACGTGCCCTGGTTCGACCAGCAACAACACGTCGCGGGCGCGCCGCGGCTGGCGAGTCCGGGAAATTGCAGCGCGTTTATCGCCACCGGGAGTTACACTCGCGATCATCAGATCGTGATCGCACACAACAACTGGACCAGCTACCTTATTGGCTCGCGCTGGGTGATCGTTTTCGACATTGTTCCTGAACACGGAAACCGGATTTTGATGGACGGCTTTCCCGGGGTCATCACCAGCGACGATGACTTCGGCGTGAACTCGGCGGGAATCATGATTGCGGAGACTACGATCTCCGGGTTTGTTGGCTGGGATCCGCAGGGCAAGCCGGAGTTTGTGCGCTCGCGCAAAGCTCTGCAGTACGCCAATTCGATTGACGACTACACCCGCATCATTCGGGACGGGAACAACGGCGGCTACGCCAACGACTGGCTTATCGGAGACCGCAAGACCGGCGAGATTGCTTATCTTGAGCTGGGCCTGAAGCACACGCCGATGTGGCGTACGAAAGATGGATATTTTGTAAGTTCAAATTTTGCCCGCGATCCCGCGGTGATCAGAGACGAGACCTCTGATTTCGATCCCAGGGACGTTTCTACTTCCCCCAATGCCCGGCGCGTCCGTTGGGAGCAACTTATAAAGCAGTCTAAAGGGCAGATTGACATCGCCATGGCGCAGAGTTTCATGGCTGATCATTTGGATAGCTTCGAAAAGAAAGAGCAGCCGGACGAGCGCAGCCTCTGCGGTCACGTGGACAACTCTTCGAGGGGAGTGAAACTCTGGAAATGGGGAGCTTACTACCCCGGTGGCGCAGTCCAAGGGAAGGCGATGGACAGCGGGTTGGCTGAGCGCATGAGTTTTCAGGCACGGGCAGGACATCCCTGCGGACAGGATTTTATCGCCAAAGAATTCTTGACCGCGCATCCGGACTACTCCTGGGAAGCGCCTGCCCTGCGTGATATGAAGTCCGGGCCGTGGACACTATTCCACACTGGACAGCGCGCGGGACAGTGATCGAGTTTACGCCGCAGCCAACTTTGGGGTTCGTTTGTGCCAATCCGTGGCCTGTTCGTAGGCATACGCCAACTGTAGAACTCTGTCCTCTCGCCAATGCGGACCGATGATCTGAAGCCCGACGGGGAGACCAGCGGCGGTAAATCCGCAGGGAACTGAGATGGCCGGCAGTCCCCACACATTTGACGGGCGTGTATTACGGAGCAACAGGATTTCGCGCGGACGGAGAAGATCTGGATTTTCCTTCAGTTCATCGATGGCAGGCGCGGGAACCGGAGTGGTCGGAGTTACAAGAACGTCGAAATCCTCAAACACCTTCCGAATCTCGCGCCGAATTTGTTCCTGCTCACGGCGCCGCTGCTCAACTTCCGCGCCGCTAATGCCCTCGCCCTTTCGGATGCGTCGCAGTGTTTCCGGTTGATACAACTCAGGACTTCGGGAAACAAATTCGGCGTGACAAGTGTACGACTCCGCGGTCTGGAGCGTGCGGTCCGCAGGAATCTCAATCTCGATCTCGGACAAATTCCTGGCGAGAGTTCTTAGCACGCCGAGCGCCCGTTCCACCGCGGACGCAACCTCCGGGTCAAGATCTTCGTAGAAGAACTTTCTAGGGACGCCGATTCTCGCCGGCTTCGATTCATCACGCAGCGCCGCGAGGTAGTCAGCAACCGGCACGTCGGCGCTGTTCATGTCCCTCGCGTCGTAGCCTGCGATCGCCTGCAAAATCACCGCAGCATCTGAAACCGTGCGCGCGATCGGGCCCACATGATCAAGCGACGGAGAGAGCGGGATTACGCCACAACAGCTGACGCGCCCGTAGGTGGGCTTCAGGCCAACGACTCCGCACAACGCCGCAGGCTCGCGGACCGAGCCCGCCGTATCCGTTCCAATGGCGCCGTAACCAAGACCCGCGGCCACCGATGCGGCCGAGCCTCCCGACGATCCTCCGGCGATGCACGTGGGATCCCACGGATTGCGAACCTCACCGTAGTAGCTGATCATCGAACTCCCGCCATACGCGAATTCATGGAGGTTCTGCTTTCCCAAAAGGATGGCGCCAGCATCCTTCAAACGACGGACGACTTCAGCGTCTTCAGCCGGGATTCGATCCTTGAACAAAGCGCTGGCGGCAGTGGTGCGAATACCGGCGGTATCGATAAGGTCTTTCAGGGCAAGTGGGATTCCATGTAGTGGCCCGCGCCAACGTCCCCGCACGATTTCCGCCTCGGCGGTGCGCGCCTGCGTCAGGGCCAGATCGGCGGTCACTGTGATGAAGGCGTTTAGCGCAGGGTTGAGCCTCTCAATTTGCGCCAGGCAGTCGTTCGTCAACTCGACGGGCGACGCTTCCCGCTTGCGCAACAACTCGCCAATTCCCAAAATGGATGAGGGCACGTTCCTTCTTTCTGGCGCCAACCTGGTATCGGCCGAATCAAATATCGTCTGACATCATGTTTTGCTGCGTGCGAAAAGTCTATAATCTTTACTTCGCTTCCGGCGGAGGTGCAAGAATTACACCATGGCTCAGATGACTGCCACTCCCGTCGCAACCCGAGCATTCCTCCTCGATGGTAAATGGATAGAGGAAGGCGACCACATTGAAGTTCGAGCTCCCTACGACGGGTCCGTTGTGGGTAGCGTGTTTCAGGGGAGGCGCGAACACGTCGACGCGGCCATCCGAGCCGCCATCAAAGCCTTTGGCACGACCCGACGACTGCCTGCGTTTGAGCGACAGCGCGTGCTCCGGCGGGTTGCTGAGAGCATTGCCCAGCGCAAAGAAGAGTTTGCCCACACTCTGGCTCAGGAGGCGGGAAAGCCGATCAAGGCGGCGCGGAGTGAAGTCGAACGATCCATCTTCACCTTCACTGTAGCCGCCGAAGAGAGTACGCGTATCTACGGCGAATATTTGCCGCTGGATTGGCAGGAATTCACGGCGGGGCGGTGGGGAATTGTGCGCCGTTTTCCTTTGGGACCGATCGCGGGGATTACGCCGTTCAATTTTCCATTGAACCTGGTAGCGCACAAAGTGGCCCCGGCGATTGCCTGCGGTTGCACGATGGTGTTGAAGCCCGCGCCTGAGACGCCGCTAACTGCATTGCTGATGGCGGAATCAGTGCAACAGGCCGGTTGGCCGGACGGGGCCCTGAACGTCATTCCACTCTCTAACGAGGACGCGGGACTGCTGGTGAGCGACGAGCGTCTGAAACTTATCAGTTTCACGGGCAGCGCCGCGGTCGGCTGGGAGATCAAGCGGAAGGCAGGCAAAAAGAAGGTCGCCCTGGAATTAGGTGGCAACGCAGGGGTCATCGTTCATAGCGACGCTGATCTGGCCTACGCTGCCGGGCGCTGCGTGACTGGAGGGTTTGCTTACGCAGGGCAATCTTGCATCTCTGTGCAGCGCATTCTGGTGGAGCAGTCGGTACTGGAAAAATTCCGGGACATTTTCGTGGCGGGCGTAAAGAAGCTCAGGACCGGAGATCCGCTACAGGAATCGACCGATGTTGGCCCGCTCATTCGAGAAAGCGATGCCATCCGCGCCAGCGACTGGATTCAGGAGGCGGTGAGCGGCGGCGCCCGATTGCTGTGTGGCGGACAGCGCAACGGATCCGTAATTGAGCCGACCGTTCTGACCGGAACGCGCTTGGAGATGAAGGTGAATTGCCAGGAAATTTTTGCGCCGGTGGTCACCCTGGAGGCCTATCATGACTTTTACGACGCCCTGAAACAAATCAACAGCTCTCCGTACGGCTTGCAGGCGGGGATTTTCACGCGCGACGCCAAGCTGCTTTTTGACGCATATGAAGAGCTTGAGGTCGGAGCTCTGATGGCCGGCGATGTACCGACATTTCGCATCGATCACATGCCCTACGGCGGCATCAAGGACTCGGGATTGGGCCGCGAAGGGTTGCGCTACGCGATCGAGGAGATGACTGAACCGAAGATGTTGGTTATGAACTTGCGATAAACCAACGCTGTTGTGGCAGAACGACAGCGCAGATCACGGTGCAGTAAAAAGCGGACGAAGTCGAGCGCCTCAATCAAAGGCTTTCGTCGATTTTGTCAAAAACGCTGATTGAATTGTTCCGAAGGCGATAAATCTTGCGTAAATGTTTGAAGATTGAATTGCGCGGCCAATCATAAAGTAGCACGAGCTGTTATAATCACCAGTTTTCGTGAACTGGATCACAGGTGTCTGTGACCGTCTGATGAGCAACCGCAACGAGCCGGAGACTGCATGGGGCGTCTCTGTGGCATTGAAAGTCTGATCGATGCAGATTTTTCATCGCAGTACCAACACAATCTCACGCGCCACGATTTACGGGGCGGCATTCCTGGTGGCTGCATTGCTCTGGGCAGTGCTCGAGTTGCAGCGCTCGCCTTACATCACCTACGCCAAGGTGGCGCGTCCGCAGCCTGTGCCCTTCAGCCATCAGCATCACGTCGCGGGGTTGGGCATTGATTGTCGGTACTGCCACACTTCGGTTGAAAATTCGGCGTTTGCCGGGATTCCTCCGACTAAGACCTGCATGAACTGCCACTCACAGATTTGGACGGGAGCGCCGCTGCTCGAACCGGTTCGCGAGAGCTTCCGCTCAGGCAAGTCGTTGGTCTGGACCCGGGTCAACGATTTACCCGATTTCGTTTACTTCGATCACAGCATTCACATCAACAAAGGGGTTGGCTGCAATACTTGCCACGGCCCGGTTGATCGTATGCCGCTCATGTTCAATTACGCCTCTTTGCAAATGGAATGGTGCCTGGAGTGCCATCGCGCTCCGGAGAAAAATCTGCGGCCTCGCGACCAGGTATTCAATATGCGCTACGAGCAGCCGAGCAGCGACAAGCCAGTGCTGCTCGATGGTAAGGTTTACACCGATCAGCATTCGCTGGGCATGGATTTAGTGAGGAAATATAATTTGCGCACGGTGACGGATATTACGAGTTGTTCGACGTGTCACCGATGAGATTCTGGAAGTTCTAGACTGAGATGGAAGAGCCAAAAAATAAACGCGAGGACGTTTGCCCTGGTAAGAAGGACAAGCTCGATCTGAAGACGGCTCGCGCCCAAATCGCCGAGACGAAGGGCCCGGAGTACTGGCGAAGCCTGGAAGAACTCGCCGGTAGCGCCGAGTTTCAGGAGATGATGCATCGCGAGTTTCCCAAAGGCGCGTCGGAGTGGCTGGATGCAGTTTCGCGACGCGGTTTCCTGAAGCTGATGGGGGCTTCGCTGGCAATGGCGGGGATGACTGCTTGCACCAAGCAGCCGCTGGAGCCCATCGTTCCCTACGTAAAGCAACCGGAAGAAGTGATTCCGGGCCGTCCGCTGTTCTACGCCACCGCTTTCACCCTCGGCGGATACGCCAGTCCGATCCTGGTTGAAAGTCATCTCTATCGTCCGACCAAGATTGAAGGCAACGAGCAGCATCCCGCCAGCCTCGGCGGAACGGATATTTTTGCGCAGGCTTCAATCCTCGGAATGTACGACCCCGACCGGTCGCAGACGATTGCATATTTGGGCGACGTGCGCACCTGGGGGAATTTTCTGGAAGCAATCCGTGGACCGCTCAGCGCGCAGAAAGCCGTGCAGGGAGCGGGCATTCGCATCCTGACGCCCACCGTTTCTTCCCCCGCGCTGGCTGATCAGCTGCGATCGGTAATCAAGTTGTATCCGCAAGCGAAATGGCATGTGTACGAACCGGTGAATCGCGACAATGTGCTCGAAGGCGCGAAGATGGCTTTCGGCCAGCCGGCCGAGACGCAATACAAGCTGGAGAATGCCGACGTAATCGTCTCGCTCGACGCCGACTTCCTGGCGGCGGGCTTTCTGGGTAGCACGCGCTATATCCGCGACTTCGCTAAAAGGCGGAATCCGGACAACGGCACCATGAGCCGCCTGTATGTGGTCGAGAGCACACCCAGTTCAACTGGGGCCAAGGCGGATCATCGTTTGCCTGGAAAGGCTGTGTTCATCGAAACCTGCGCAAGGGCGCTGGCATCCGCTTTTGGAGTCAGCGCAGGCGGCGGGGAGCTTCCCGAAGAACACGGCCCGCTGTTTGCCAATGCGATCGTCCAGGATTTGAAGGCGCATCGCGGTTCTAGTGTCATAATCGCCGGAGACCACCAGCCCCCAGTCGTGCATGCTCTGGCCCATGCCGTGAACCAAACTCTGGGCAATGTCGGTAAGACCGTCATTTACACCGATCCTGTCGACGCCAACCCGGTGAATCAAACCGACTCGATCAAAGACCTCGTTGCTGACATGCGTGCCGGCAAAGTGGACATGCTCTTCGTCCTGGGAGGAAATCCCGCCTTCGATGCGCCTGCCGACTTGGGCTTCGCCGATGCGCTCAAGAACACCAGCATCCCGCTTCGGGTGCATCTGGGCCTTTATCAGGACGAGACCGCTGAGCTTTGCCAATGGCACGTGAACGAGGCGCATTATCTCGAATCATGGGGCGATGCTCGCGCATACGACGGCACCGTAAGCATTGTGCAACCCCTGATTGCTCCGCTTTACGGCGGCAAGAGCGCTTACGAACTCACCGCGTTGCTCGCCGGTCAAGCTGAAGCTACGGGCCACGAGGTCGTTCAAGGCTACTGGAAAAAACAGCATCCGGGCGCGGACTTTGACGCCTTCTGGCGGAAATCACTGCACGACGGATGGATCGCAGGTACTGCGCTGGCGCCTAAAGAAGTGAAGTGGGGGGCTGCCATCGGCACTGCCCTTGATTTGGCCTCCAAGCAGGATGAAAAAGCCATCGAGATCAACTTTCGCAGTGATCCTTCGATTTACGATGGCCGCTTCTCCAACAACGGCTGGTTGCAGGAACTACCCAAACCGATGTCGAAGATCACTTGGGATAACCCAGTGCTCATCGGCCCGGCCATGGCAGCGCGGTTGGGGCTGAAGACCGAAGATCTGATCGAGCTTGAACTCAATGGCAAGAAGGTGACTGCTCCCGTCTGGATACAGGCGGGTCACCCCGACAATTCCGTCACTGTATTCCTGGGTTATGGACGCAGGCGCGCTGGCCGAGCCGGGACGGGCGCGGGCTTCGACATGTATCCACTCCGCTACAGTGCGACGCCGTGGTTCACAAACGGCGTGAATATCACCAAGGCCGGCGGAACTTACAAGCTTGCATCCACTCAGGGCTACCAGACGATGGACACGCCAGTGGGATCGCGGCCGCAGGTGCGACACGCAAGCCTCGACGAGTATCACAAGGAACCGGATTTCGCGAGAGAAGAAGAGCCTCCTACAGAGCTGACGCTGTACAAGCCTTATCCGTACGAAAAAGAACCCTACGCATGGGGCATGACCATTGATTTGAATGCCTGCGTGGGTTGCAACAATTGCATCGTCGCTTGCCAGTCAGAAAATAACATCCCCGTGGTCGGCAAAGAGCAAGTTGTAATCGGCCGCCACATGCACTGGCTGCGTGTGGATGCTTACTATCAAGGCGACCGCGATAATCCTAAAGCGTATTTCCAGCCCGTCCCCTGCATGCAATGCGAGAACGCGCCTTGCGAGCTGGTTTGCCCGGTGGCGGCGACCGTCCACAGCGGCGACGGGTTGAATCAAATGATCTACAATCGCTGCGTCGGCACGCGCTACTGCTCGAATAACTGTCCATACAAGGTTCGGCGGTTTAATTTCCTCCTGTACTCCGACTGGTACACGCCCAGCCTCTTTCCAATGCGGAATCCGGATGTGACGGTGCGCAGCCGCGGCGTGATGGAAAAATGCAGCTACTGCATCCAGCGCGTCAATGCGGCCAAGATCGAATCGGAGAAGCAGAACCGCCGGATCGCGGACGGCGAAGTGGTACCGGCTTGCGCGCAGGCCTGTCCGACGCGCGCGATCGAGTTTGGCGATATCAACGATCCCAAGAGCAAAGTGGCTCAGCTCAAAGCGCAGCCGCGCAACTACAGCCTGCTCGAAGAATTGAACACGCGTCCGCGAACCACTTATCTGGGCCGGCTGCGGAATCCCAACCCGGAGATTCAGAATGGCTGATCGCCTGACCGAAGAGCTCGAAG
>Ga0210410_10005490_pt1 | contig 11034 bp, 8 predicted proteins | sample IncBWC4MmetaG_FD_161058 | JGI IMG/M metagenome (GOLD analysis project Ga0210410, IMG submission 161058) | Forest soil microbial communities from Barre Woods Harvard Forest LTER site, Petersham, Massachusetts, United States - Inc-BW-C-4-M | ecosystem: Environmental > Terrestrial > Soil >... | reverse complement strand
AGACCTTTCGCTTCGTCCAGCCGCGCCTCGCTGTTGCGCAGGGCATGACCATCCGGCTGCGCCTCGGGATCGCCGCGGCGCATGCGCAGATAAGGGCCGATGACAATCACCCGCCCGGTTGCATTACCCGCTGCCGACCGCGGACGGTCGGCACCCCCTTCCAGATTCCGGGGTTCCAATCAGATCACTCTCAAGCCGGAGCATCCTCGCCGCCTTCGAACAACTGGATCGGGGCGCCAGGCATGATGGTCGAGATCGCATGCTTGTAGACAAGCTGCGAATGACCGTCGCGCCGTAGCAGCAGGCAGAAATTGTCGAACCAGGTGACAATCCCCTGCAGCTTCACTCCATTGACCAGAAAGATCGTCAGTGGCGTTTTGGTTTTGCGAACGTGATTTAGGAAGGTGTCTTGTAGGTTTTGTGCGCGGTCTGCCGCCATTGTTGTTATCCCGCAGTCTTGTTGGCTTCTTATTTATTGAACCGATGGCTGCCCTCTTTCGGAGCGTCCCCGGCCGCCGGCATCCCCTGAGATCCCCCTCCGGGCGCGCGACCGCATGATTAGAAGGCAGGCGCGGTTTTTAGGCAAGCCAGTTCGCGCCCTGCCAACGCAGAACGTCAGCGCATATCCCGGGAAAAGCCTGGAAAGGAGGCAAATTTCTCAAGCAAATGCATGAATATATTGACACGGCCAGCTCAGCCCACCCCCAGCGCCTTGAGCTTGCGATGCAGGGCCGAGCGCTCCATGCCGACGAATTCCGCGGTGCGAGAGATATTGCCCGAGAAACGGCTGATCTGGGCGATCAAATAATCGCGCTCGAATACCTCCCGCGCCTCGCGCAACGGCAGGCCCATAATATGCTCGCCGTTGTTGCTGGTCGGCATTGCCGGCACCATCGAGCCGACATCCTGCGGCAACATATCGGCGGTGATGATGACCTCCGGGCCACCGCTCGCCAGAATCATGACGCGCTCGACATTGTTGCGAAGCTGCCGGACGTTTCCGGGCCAGACATGCGACTGCAACACCGCCATCGCGTCCTGGCCGATCTGACGTTTCGGCAACCCGCTGGCGATCGAGATTTGGTCCATGAAATAGTCGATCAGCTCGGGAATGTCCTCGCGGCGCTCCGACAAAGGCGGCACGCGGATCGGCACCACCGACAGCCGGTGATAGAGATCCTCCCGGAACCGGCCTTCGGCGATCTCCTCTTCCAGGTTGCGCGCGGTCGACGAAATAATGCGGACGTCGACGTTGACCTTGGTGGTGCCGCCGGAGCGCTGGAAGGTCTGATCGACCAGGACGCGCAGGATCTTGTTCTGCGTCTCGCGCGGCATGTCGCCGATTTCATCGATGAAAAGGGTTCCGCCGTGGGCTTCTTCCAGTGCGCCGGGCTTGCGCTGATGCTCGCCATTGGACTGCTCGATACCGAACAGCTCGACCTCCATGCGCTCCGGGGTGATCGCCGCGGCGTTGATGACCACGAAGGGTCCTTCGGCGCGGCTTGACGCGTTATGCAGCGTGCGCGCCGCCAGTTCCTTGCCCGAGCCGGAGGGGCCGACGATCAGAATCCGGCTATTGGCCTTGGCCGCCCGCTCGATGGTCTGGCGCAGCTGATTCATGCAAGCCGAGCGACCGGTCAGCACGCTCGCCGCCGGCGCTAGTTGCTTGAGTTCCTTGACTTCGCGCTTCAGCCGCGAGGTTTCGAGCGCCCGTGTCGCCACCAGGATCAGGCGGTCGGACTTGAACGGCTTTTCGATGAAGTCGTAGGCGCCGCGCTTGATGGCTGCGACCGCGGTTTCGATATTGCCGTGGCCGGAGATCATCACCACCGGCATGTCGGCATGATCGCGCTTGACATGTTCCAGCAACTGCAGGCCGTCGAGCTTGCTGCCCTGCAGCCAGATGTCGAGAAACACCAGATGCGGGCGGCGGTTGGCAATTTCCGCCAGCGCCGAGTCGCTGTCGCGCGCGGTGCGGGTCGTAAAGCCCTCGTCGTCGAGAATGCCCGCAACCAGTTCACGAATATCGGCTTCGTCATCGACAATCAGAATGTCACTTGCCATGGGTTACGCCCTGTCTTGTCAGTTGCCTGTTGCGGCTTCGATTTTTGCTTCATTGTTAGTCGCGTCTGCCGGCTCCGTGGTTTCGGATGCCGATTGTTTTGTTTCCGGACCAGCCAGCTCTTTGACCTCGGCCTTCGGTGCATGGCCCGATATGGCAAAGCGCAACCGCATCCAGGCCCCGCGCTGACCCGGCCGGATGTCAGCGGCATCGTTGAGTTCGATCCGCCCGCCATGGTCTTCCAGAACGCGGCCGACGATCGCCAGCCCAAGCCCGGTGCCCTTTTCGCGCGTCGTAACGTAGGGTTCGAGCAGCCGTGCCCGGCTCACCTTGGGCAGGCCGATCCCGTTGTCAATGACATCGATCACGATATCGTCGTTCTCGCGCGCGGCGATGACATCAATACGACCCTTCCCCAATTGATCCGGCGGGACGGCCTCGATCGCTTCGGTGGCGTTCTTGATGATGTTGGTCAGCGCCTGAGAAATCAGCCGGCGGTCGAACTGCGCCCGCATCGGCTCTTCCTTGATCTCGGCCTCGATGTCGATGTCGGGATGTCCGACCCGCATCAGGAACACGGCCTGGCGCACGGTGTCGGCGACGTCCTCGCCTTCGATCACCGGCTTCGGCATCCGCGCGAAGCGCGAGAATTCATCGACCATCCGCCTGATATCGTCGACCTGGCGTACGATCGTTTCCGTGCACTGCTCGAAGACCGCCTTGTCCTCCGTGATCACCCTGCCGAACTTGCGGCGAATGCGTTCGGCCGAAAGCTGGATCGGGGTCAACGGATTCTTGATTTCGTGCGCGATGCGGCGGGCGACGTCGGCCCATGCCGAGGTGCGCTGCGCGGAAACCAGTTCGGTAATGTCGTCCAGCGTGATGATGTAGCTGTCGCGCGACTGGCTGGTCTGCTCGGCGCTGACGCGGACCGAAAGGTTGCGCTCGTGGTCGTCGCGGGTGATCGTGATCTGGCCCTGCACCAGCCGCTGCGTTCCCTGCCGCGCGGCTTTCATCATGTCGTCGAGTTCGGGCAGCACGTCCGACAGCGGATGACCCAGGGTCTCCGATTCGGCATGGCCGATCAGTTTTTCCGCCGAGCGGTTGAGGATGCCGACGCTGCCCGAGGCGTCGACGCCGATGATGCCCGCGCTCGCCGAGGACAATACCGCCTCGATGAAACGGCGCCGGCTGTCGATCAGGTCGCTGGCGTTGACGAGTTCGTCGCGCTGGCTGCGCAACTCCTGCGTCATCTTGTTGAAGGTCTCGCCGAGCTGCGCCAGATCGCCTTCGGACTTGTGCACTGGCACCTGCACGTGCAGGTCGCCGGTTGAAACAGTGTTGGCGGCATCCATCAGCCGCCTGATCGGGGCGACCAGCCAATTGGCGAAGTTCAGCCCGATCAGGATTGAGGCCATCAGGATCGTCAACGCGATCACGGCGAACATCAGCGCGAAATTCACCTGGATGCCGAGCCGGCGCGATTCGATCTCGGCATATTCGGCGACGCCGGTTTCGGTTTGCTTGAGTTGCGCGACCACGCGGGGATCCAGCGGGCGGGCCACGTAAAGGAAAGTATCGTTGAACGCCCGCAGCCGGATCACCGCCGCGACGTAGTTCTCTTCGGGCAGCACCGCGATCTCGGGCTCGTTCTCGTTGACGTTGCTCAAAAACTCCGGCGGCGGCGTCGAGACACCCAGTTGAGTCCCGGCCTGCGCCGACTCCAGAATATTGCGGTCCTTGTCGATCAGCATGGCGCCAGGCAGGTCGCGCGAGGCGGCACTCGCCGTCAGCAGTTCACGAAAGGACCCGCGGTCCTGGTCATACAATGGCCGCGCGTGGGCGATATCGTTGGCCATCCCCAGAATGTCGCCCCGAATAAGCTGCGCGTGCTCGTAGGTATAGGCGCGGGCAATCGTCAGGGAGTTCTGGATCACCTCGCGCATCGGACCTGAAAACAGCCGGTCGAGGCCGCGCTCGATGGTGACGTTAGCAACGATCGCCACCAGCACCGCCGGCACCACGGCGATCACCGAGAACAGGCTGACGATCTGGATGTGCAGCCGCGCCGCCGCCCGGCCACGGCGCCGGGCCTGCATCACGAGCCAGACCTCGCGGACGATGATGCCGACCAGCACCAGGATGGTCGCGCCATTGATCAGCATGAAAGAAAGCACGACTTCGCGGGTCGGCTCGATCGGCGTCAGGCCGGTCAGCACCACGAAGGTCAGGCACGCGGACAATAGCGCCAGGACAATCGCGAACGGCGCCAGCCACCGCCAAGGCGACCACCCCTTGGATTCGGCGAATGACGGATCGAGCGATGCGGCCGAGGTCTCTGCGCTGGTCATTCCGGCAAGGGAGGTGAGCTGAAGGCCTTTCCGTCTGCCGGGAAAGCCGACAACGGACCTGATGCATTCATATCACAATGTTGCCAAATTGCGACAATTCCGCGGCGTGTTTTGCCCTTCAGACGCACAGATTGCCTGTTGTCCCGGACCCTTCACGGACGGAACAGGTGATAAAGCTGCTAGTTGCCGCTGCGGAAGACCTGGATGTCCAGGTCGCGAATCTTCTTTCGCAGCGTGTTGCGGTTGAGGCCCAACAGGTCGGCGGCACGGATCTGGTTACCCCGGGTCGCCGCCAGCGCGGCCGTGAGCAGCGGAACCTCGATTTCCTTGAGGATGCGATGGTAGAGGCCCGGCGGCGGCACGCCGTTGGGGAACCCGGAAAAATGCGACGACAGATAGGCTTCGACCGCGCCGCCAAGATTGTCGACGCCGTGATGCACGCTGCCGCCTGACGTCACCGCCGGCGGCGCCAACTCACCGTCGATAACCGAGCCCGTGATCACGTCCTGCGGATAAAGCGCAGCGAGCCGGCGCGCGAGATTCTCCAGCTCGCGCACATTGCCGGGCCAGCGATGCTGCTTCATCCGTTCCAGCGCCAGCGTGTCGAGTTTTTTCGGCGGCAGGCCGTCTTTCTCGGCGAGCGAGAAGAAGTGCCGGATCAGATCGGGCAGATCCTCGATCCGCTCGCGCAGCGGCGGCAGACGCAACGGCACCACGTTGAGGCGGAAGAACAGGTCCTCGCGGAACAGGCCCTGCTGAATCAGGATGCGCAGGTCCTTGTTGCTGGCCGCGACAATACGCACGTCGGTCTTGATCGGGGTGCGGCCGCCGACGGTGGTGTATTCACCCTGCTGCAGGACCCGCAACAGGCGGGTCTGCGCCTCCATCGGCATGTCGCCGATTTCGTCGAGAAACAGCGTTCCACCCTCGGCCTGCTCGAAGCGGCCGGAGGCGCGGGTGTTGGCGCCGGTGAAGGCGCCGCGCTCATGGCCGAACAATTCCGACTCAATGAGATCGCGCGGGATCGCCGCCATGTTGACGGCGACGAAGGGGCCGTTGCGCCGCTTGCCGTAATCGTGCAGCGCGCGCGCCACCAGCTCCTTGCCGGTACCGGACTCGCCCGAAATCATCACCGTGAGGTCGGTCTGCATCAGCCGCGCAAGCACGCGATAGATTTCCTGCATCGCCGGCGAGCGGCCGACCAGGGGAATCGAATCGAACTCGGATTCGTCGACCTGATTGGCGACCCGCTCCTTCGGCTCCGCCAGCGCGCGGCCGACAATGGCGATCAGCTCCTTGAGGTCGAATGGCTTCGGCAAATATTCATAAGCCCCGCGCTCGGACGCGCGGATCGCGGTCATGAAGGTGTTTTGCGCGCTCATGACGATGACCGGAAGGTTCGGCCGCATCTTCTTGATCCGCGGCAAGAGATCGAACGCATTCTCGTCGGGCATCACCACGTCGGTGATGACCAGATCGCCCTCGCCCTGGCTGACCCACCGCCACAGCGTGGCCGCGTTTCCCGTCAGCCGCACCTCGTATCCGGCGCGCGACAGAGCCTGGTTCAGAACGGTACGGATCGCCGTGTCGTCGTCGGCGACAAGTATGCTACCTGCGGGCATCGCTATTCCTCATCGTGAGTCCTGTGAGGCATGCAACGACGGCGTCCCCGGTACGTCATCGCGATTGCTTTGATCGAAGTGTTTGGTGCTGTTGAACATCGGCAACAGCACCCGGAAGATGGTTTTGCGCGGCTGGGATTCGCATTCGATGATGCCGCCGTGATCGCCGACGATCTTGGCCACCAGCGCCAGCCCGAGACCGCTGCCGGTCGGCTTGGTCGTGACGAACGGATCGAACAGATTCGGCAACAGGTCTTCCGGCACGCCCGGGCCGTTGTCCTTGACGCAGAATTCCAGCGGCAACGATACCCGGGATTTCTTGCCCGGGACCGAGAGGCGGACGCCCGGACGGAATGCGGTGGTGAGCTGGATCTCCGCGTCGCTGCCGAGATCGGCCACCGCTTCGGCGGCATTCTTCACCAGATTGAGAAACACCTGGATCAACTGGTCCTGATTGGCCAGCACCGGCGGCAGCGACGGATCGTATTCCTCGACGAAACGGATGTTGCGGGCGAAGCCCGATTGCGCCAGCCGCTTGACGTGATCGAGCACCGAATGGATGTTGACCGGACCGCGCGCCACCGGCCGGTCGTCGCCGAACACTTCCATGCGATCGACCAGAGTGACGATGCGGTCGGCCTCATCGCAGATCAGTCGCGTCAGCATGCGGTCCTCCGACGAGGCGGCCTGCTCCAGCAGTTGCGCCGCGCCGCGGATGCCGGACAGCGGGTTCTTGATTTCATGCGCCAGCATCGCGGCCAGTGCGATCACCGAACGCGCGGCGCTTCGATGCGTCAATTGCCGGTCCATCTTGTCGGCGATGGTGCGCTCCTGCAGCATCACGACGATATGGCCGGGCCGTTCGGTCAGCGGCGCGACGTGAAGATCGACCTGGCGATCGCCGCCGATCCGCGGGGTGCCGAGATCGACCTTGTACTCGTTGACCGGCGAGCCGCTACTGCGCACCTGGTCGATCAGCGCCAGCAGCGGACTGCCGAACGGCACCAGCTCCTTCAGCGACTGGCGCTGCAGGAATTGCGTGGAGATCTCGAAAAACGATTCGGCGGCCATGTTGGCGTCGACAATCCTGCCATCGGGCGCCACCAGCAGCACCGGATTGGGCAAGGCGTTGAGGATGGCCTCGCCATCGGTGGGAACCGGCCTGCGATATTCTGCGGCTGAAGTCATGCAGCAGCGCTCCATGCAAAGTCGTCGAAGGCATCCGCTAGCGATCGATGAACGCCCGCGGGATCGTCGGAAGTGAGGATCTTCCCGCGCCAGGTCTTGAGCGTGGCCGCCGGCGCGCGGCTGCACCGGGCGGCAACTTCCAGCGCCCAGCCGAGATGTTTGCGCGCATGGCGCAGGCCGACGCGCAGCCCGTAATGGCTGCAAACCTCATCGTAGAGCGTGCGGACGAATGCGAGCTGCTCGGAAAGCTGCGGCGAAGCCTCGGCGACGCCGGTCTCGAGGCGGCGTCCGATCTGACCTGGCAGCCACGGCTGGCCCTGCGCGCCGCGGCCGATCATGACCGCGTCGGCGCCGGACATCTCGAGCGCGGACACGGCTTTCTCGTACGAAGTGATATCGCCGTTGACGACAAGCGGAAGATTGGTCGCATCGCGGACCGCGCGCACCGCAGCCCAATCGGCGTCGCCCTTGTAGAACTGGCAGCGCGTGCGCCCATGCACCGTAATCATCTGCACGCCAGCGGCTTGCGCGCGGCGCGCCAGTTCCGGCGCATTGAGCGAGCGCTCGTCCCAGCCGAGCCGCATCTTCAGCGTCACCGGCACTTTCACGGCCGCAATGGTCGCCTCGATCAATTTCATCGCGTGATCGAGATCGCGCATCAGCGCCGAGCCGGACTGGCCGCCGGTCACGTGGCGCGCGGGGCAGCCCATGTTGATATCGATGATGTCGGCGCCGGAGGCTTCCGCGATCCGCGCGCCCTCCGCCATCCAGCCGGTTTCGCAGCCCGCAAGCTGAACAACATGTGGGCCAATGCCGGCCGCCTCGCAGCGCAGCACCGACATGGGACGGGCATTGACCAGGTCATTGCTTGCCGTCATCTCGGAGACGACGAGTCCGGCACCGAGTCCTGCGGCCAAGCGCCTGAAAGGCGCGTCGGTAATGCCGGACATTGGCGCGAGAAGTACCCGGTTGGCGACCCCAATATCGCCTATCTTCAATGGCTTAAGGCGTAAGCATTCCGAGCCGGTCACGGACTTCTCATTTTTCTGGCAGCCGCTTCATCGCGACTGCCCGCGATTCATTTTGAGCACAAATCTTGTGCAGTCAAGCTCCATGCCTACACTTTAGACAGTTCCGGCAATCTTGCAAGTGCACTGCAGCAAAATATGCTTTTTCCGCCGCCATGGTGAAACGCTCTGGATTCGGGCCCCGGCGTGATAAGGGCTGTGCGGCCTTCGAGCCAACGCTCCCTCGTCAACCCCTTGATCCCCCAGTCGAGTCCAATGCCAAAGCCTGAGCGGACTGCAGCCATCCTTGTCGCGGCCGGACGCGGCCTTCGCGCCGGCACGGGAGGACCGAAGCAATATCGCTCAATCGGCGGGCAAACCGTCATATTCCGCGCCATGGAGCCTTTCTGTCGCCATCCACAGATTTTTGCAGTGCAGCCTGTCCTCAACCCCGACGACGCCGCAATGTTCAACGACGCCGTCAGCGCATTGCGCCATGAACCTCCCGCCAGCGGCGGCGCGACGCGGCAGGCCTCGGTGCACGCCGGACTGGAAGCACTCGCCGGCCAGAAGCCGGATGTCGTTCTCATCCACGACGCCGCCAGACCATTCGTCTCGGCGGCGCTGATTTCGCGCGCGATCGATGCCGCCGGCCGCACCGGTGCGGCGATCCCCGCAATTCCCGTCGCCGATACCGTCAAGCTGATCGACGCCAGCGGCAACGTCGAAGCCACCCCCGAGCGCGCGCGGCTGCGGATCGCGCAGACGCCGCAGGCGTTCCGGTTCGACGTGATTCTCGACGCCCATCGCCGCGCCGCGCGCGAGGGACGCGGCGATTTCACCGACGATGCGGCACTCGCCGAATGGGCGGGATTGACGGTGACGACCTTTGAAGGCGATCCTGCCAACATGAAGCTGACGACCCCGGAAGATTTTGTCCGTGAAGAAGCGCGCCTCGGCGCCATGCTCGGTGATGTCAGGACCGGCACCGGCTATGACGTGCATGCCTTCGGCGACGGCGATCATCTGATGATCTGCGGCGTCCGGGTGCCGCACAGCCGCGGCTTTCTGGCGCATTCCGACGGCGACGTCGGCCTGCACGCGCTGGTCGACGCCATCCTCGGCGCGCTGGCGGACGGCGATATCGGTTCGCATTTTCCGCCGAGCGATCCGCAATGGAAGGGCGCCGCCTCCGACCGTTTCCTGAAATACGCGGTCGATCGGGTGACCGCGCGCGGCGGGCGCATTGCCAATCTCGAGGTCACGCTGATCTGCGAGCGCCCCAAGATCGGACCGCTGCGCGACACCATGCGCGCGCGCATCGCCGAGATCACCGGGGTCAACGTCTCGCGTGTCGCCGTCAAGGCGACCACCAGCGAACGGCTCGGCTTTACCGGCCGCGAGGAAGGCATCGCGGCCACCGCAAGCGCCACCATCCGCCTTCCCTGGAGCGACTGACATGAGCGGCAGCGACGCCCGCGCCCTCTCCCGCTCGCTGCTCGATCTTTGCCGGATGCGCAAGCTGACGATTGCCACGGCTGAATCCTGCACCGGCGGACTGGTCGCCGGCGCGCTCACCGATATTCCCGGCTCCTCCGACGTCATCGACCGCGGCTTTGTCACATATTCCAACGAGGCCAAGCGCGCGATGCTCGGCGTCAAGGCCACCACGCTCGAGAGTTTTGGCGCGGTCAGCAAGGAGACCGCGATCGCGATGGCGGTCGGCGCGCTGGAGCGGGCCGGCGTCGATCTCGCCGTCTCCATCACCGGCATCGCCGGCCCCGGCGGCGCCACGCCGGGCAAGCCGGTCGGCCTGGTGCATTTCGCGGTCGCCGCCCGCGACGGCCGGATCATCAACCGCGAATGCCGCTTCGGCGCGATCGGCCGCAGCGCGGTGCGCGCCCGCTCCGTCGTCGAGGCGCTGCGCATGCTGATGGAACTGGCGCGCGGGCCACAGGCCGTAGCAAAACCGCGCCGCGAGGCCGCCAGCCGCCTGCGGCCGCGCGTCGCCCGCTCGCCGCGCCGCAGTGCGGCCAAGCGGCGGCGGCTGCCGCCGCGGACGTAGTCAGTTCCGGCGTGCGATGCGCCCCGGTCCATAAATCGCATCCGCGCGCTTTTCGAACGCCGCGGCAAAGCGCTGGAAGGCGGCGTCGAACATCGTCCCCATCAGCATCGCCAGCATCCGGCTCTTGAACTCATACGACAGGTAAAACCCGACGTCGCAGGTCGTTTCCGACTTCGGCTCGAAGCTCCAGCGGTTCTCCAGATTGCTGAACGGGCCTTGCAGATATTCGACCAGGATTTTCAGACTGGCGCGGTCCAGCGTCACCCGGCTGGTAAAGGATTCCCGGACCAGCTTGAACGACACCGTCATGTCGCAGACGATGACTTCCGTGCCGTCGGGCCTTTGCGTGCGCTGGCGTATTTTCAGCGAGCGGCACAGCGGCACGAATTCCGGATAGCGCTCGACGTCGGCGACCAGATCGAACATCTGCGCCGCGCTGTGGTTGACCCTGCGCCTTGAGTTGAATTTCGGCATTGCCCTGAGCGCTCAGCCAGATTTTGCAGCGCGTGCCGCCTTGAGTTTTGCGAAATCGTCGCCGGCATGATGGGACGAGCGGGTCAGCGGGCTCGCCGACACCATCAGGAAGCCTTTCGTGTAGGCGACCTTCTCGTAACCCGAAAATTCGTCCGGCCGCACGTAGCGCATCACCGCGTGATGCTTGCGGGTCGGCTGCAGATATTGCCCGATGGTGAGAAAATCGACATCCGCCGAACGCAGGTCGTCCATCACCTGCAGCACT
>Ga0210410_10005488_pt1 | contig 11035 bp, 8 predicted proteins | sample IncBWC4MmetaG_FD_161058 | JGI IMG/M metagenome (GOLD analysis project Ga0210410, IMG submission 161058) | Forest soil microbial communities from Barre Woods Harvard Forest LTER site, Petersham, Massachusetts, United States - Inc-BW-C-4-M | ecosystem: Environmental > Terrestrial > Soil >... | reverse complement strand
CACTCCGTGACCGGCTGGGCTTTGACGGGTTCGCACCAGCTGGCGCCGGCGGGCAAAGTGGTGGCCTGCACGGATTGCCACGTAGGCAACAACTACACGTTCACGGTCGCGAACACGGATTGCTATGGCTGCCACCAGACGGCCTGGAACAGCACGCCGACATTTGGTGGGAATGTGCCTAACCACCTCACGGCAGGCTTTCCGACCTCGCTCTGCTCGACCTGTCACGACACGGTGCTCTGGACGGATGGAAAGTTCGACCACAGCACGACGGGCTTCCCGCTGCAGGGTCCGCATATGCTGCCGCCGCGTACGGCGGTTACGGGCGCGATTGGGGCCATGGTCAATGCGTGTACCGACTGTCACCTGGGCGGCAACTACACTGCCGGTTACCCGGCAACGGATTGCTATAGCTGCCATCAGTCCTACTTCACAAACGCGCAGACTTATGGCACTACGGTTCCGAATCATGTGTCGGCGTCCTATCCGACAACTTGCATAAGCTGCCACACGACTTATGTGACCACCGCCTGGCTGGGGGCGGTATTCAACCATACCTACTTCCGGATTCCGCACAATGGCTCAGTGTGTGCTGATTGCCATATCACCTCGACCAACTATGCAGTGTTCTCCTGTATCAGTGCCTGCCATAGCGGGAATTCGCCGCACACAAACCAGGCGCAAACCGATGCAAAACACAACGGCAAGAGCGGTTATGTGTATAACGCCACGATTTGCTATAACTGCCATAAGAATTGATGCACACAAGCAGCCGCCCCGCCTGCTTTTGTAAAGAGGTCAGTCCAGGGAAGCGCAAAGAAGAAACCGGCGAGACCGGGAGAAATCAACACTGGGGGAATGATTTACGTGTCAGATTGGACCCGTACGACAAGTCTGTTTTCGAGAAGCCTTTTGGCCCGCGCGTCGGCGCTGGCGCTTCTGACCGGTTCGCTGTGTGCCGGTTGGACTGCCCCAGTTCTAGCGCAAGCTTCTCAAGTTTCTTCACCCGCACCCGCGCCAGCGAACCGTCCGGAAAAGGACAGCAAGAAGCCTACGGTATTCAAGGTCAAGTACGTGGGTGACGATACGGTGTACCTCGAAGCGGGCCGCGATGCGGATTTACAGGAGGGCATGAAGCTTTCTGTAGTGGAAGCTCCGCCGGATGGTGTGATTGCAGAAGGGATCCAATACCGGGGCTACGAGCACGTGGCGGAAATTGTTGTTTCCTCGGTTTCCGATTCATCAGCCGTCTGCGACGTGGTGAAGGCGAACGGTGAGATAAAGGTCGGACAGGCGGCGTTTCTCACCCCAGAAAGCGTTGTGAGCCGACGTGAGACGGACCTGGCCGCCGAAGAGGACAAATACCCCATCGTCATGACCTTTACTTACGGCGATCCGCTGGATGAAGAAATCCGGGAAGCTAAGGAGTCCCAAGAGACGCGCCTGACTCCGTTGCAGCGTTCACAGGGACGCATCGGCTTCAATTTCGGCAGCACGAGCGAATCCGGGGGCTTCAGTTCCCGCCAAATGGGATTGGTGATTGATGCCGATATGCGGAATATCGGCGGGACATTTTGGAATTTTATAGGCTCATGGCGCGGGAATTTCGGTACCAGCAGTACGACGCTTCCCGGTGCCGGAGCGCAGACGCTGACGGACTTGGTCAACCGCACCTATCGCATTGGACTTACCTACCAGAGTCCCTATTCCCCGGTAACGCTGGGAGTCGGTCGGTTATTTCTGCCCTGGGCGCCGAGCCTGAGCACGATTGATGGCGCCTACTTGGGCCGGAAGATTTCGCGCGAAATCACTGTCGGTTTCTTTGGCGGCTCAACTCCAGATCCCTCCTCTTGGAGTTACAACCCGAACCAGCATATCGCCGGAACGTTTGTGAATCTGGAGCATGGTAGCTTCGATCGTTTCAGGATCTTCAGCACCGTGGGAGTGGCGATTACCAGCATCCAGTGGAAGGTGGCCCGGCAATTCGCTTTTACTGAAAACACCTGGTCGTGGAAGCAATACGTGTCTTTTTACAACTCGCTGCAGGCGGATGCGGCGCGGACCTCTCCACTCCTCAATGGCGGCCACAATCCCACAGCAGTCTCGCAGAGCTATACGACTCTTCACTTCCAGCCGGTCAAGCTCATCGGGTTCGGCGTGAACCACAATTATTTCCGCGCGCTGCCAACATTTGATCCACGTTTGCTGGGAACCGGTTTGCTGGACCAGTACCTCTTCCAGGGATTCAGCGGCGACGTAAGGCTCAGTTTGCCAAAACGTATCGGTCTATACGCCAGCCTCGGGGAAAGCAAAACGACCACAGATAAAAAGAACTCGCTCAACCAAGCGTTCGGTGTTTCCTTCGGCAGCTTGTGGAAGACCGGCTTGATCTTGGACCTGCACTATTCGAAATTCAACAGCTCCTTCGGCAGTGGAAAATACGAATCGTTTTCGGTCTCGAAAAGCCTCACCGACACTTTTCACGTCCAGCTTTATGGCGGACACCAGGTCTTTGATACCGCTCTGTCTACCAACACCAACTCCAACTTCGTCAATGCCGTAGTGGACTGGAACGTCGCGAAGCGCTATTTCCTGGAAGGCAACTACGGCTATTATCACGGCACGAGCCTGAACTATTGGCAGTGGTCTTCGACCTTCGGATATCGCATTGGAGGATTCCGAAAATGAGCATCGTTCTCTGCACTCTCCATTCGATCTCAACGAAACACCCGGTGCGAAGGTGTGTCCGTTTTTTCGCTCTGGCTTTTGCGCCGTTCTTGCTCTGGGCAAATCTGTCCGCGCAAACCGCCGATCCCATTCTGGCTGTCACGGAAGCTCCTCCCCCTACCGTGTCGCCCGCGATGGACGCTTTAGTGCGCGCCCGCAAACTCGTCGAAAAATACTTCGAGCAGGCCTCTAATGTGGTCTGCACGGAAAACGTAACCCAGGCGGTGGTCGGGAAGAACGGCAAGGCTAACTACCGCGAAGATTCCGTCTTTGAGTATCAGATGCAGGCCAACACAAACTCCGGTTCGTTGAAACTCGTCGAATCGCGCGACACCCGCAAAGCCGCCTTCCGCGACTCAGGGCGGTCGCTATTGATCACCACCGGTTTCACCAGCATGCTACTCATCATTCACCCCACCTATGAAACCAGCTATGCCTTTGAGTCCGGCGGCAACGAGTCTGTGGATGGCATCACCTACGTCCGCATTCGTTTCAAGTCCGTGCCTGGGGCTTCCTCTCCCGCAGCGATGCAGCTTCGCGGCAAAAACTACCCCATCCCGCTTTCCGGAACCATCTGGATCGAGCCGCAAAGCGGCGCCGTCGCCAAGCTGGTCGTTTCCATGGAATCCACCTTGAGCGACCTTGGGCTCCAGGCCATGCGCAGCGAGATCCACTACGCCACTGTTCATTTCCGCGATCCCGAAGAATCTTACTGGATGCCCGTCTCCGCGGTTATCGATGTGGAGACCCCCCGCCAGCACTGGCGCAATATTCACCGCTTTGCAGGTTACAAGAGATTTAAGGCCACCATTCAAGTCGAGGAAGTCGAGAGCAAACCATGAGCGCATCCGCAACCATTGGTACCGCCGTTTTGACTCGCGAGGACCCCGAAAAGGGTCATCGCACACGCGTGTTCCTGGCGTGGATGCTGGCATTGGCCGTCGTTCTGGTCATCGCCGGCTATGGTTGGGATTACTACGCGCTGAGCGCCGCGCAGCGCCCGTTCTCTCCCAAGCACCAGCTCCTACGCCCCAGCGGCACCATCGGCGTCAAGTTGGGCATGGTAGGCGTCTTGATGTTTTTTCTCATCTATCTCTATCCACTGCGCAAGAAATGGGGATGGCTCGGCCGCATGGGAAATTCCCGCCACTGGCTTGATTTCCACATTGTCCTCGGCACGACGGCGCCCCTGATCGTCGCCTTTCACTCTTCTTTCAAATTCGGTAACATCGCCGGCATGGCCTTCTATAGCATGCTGATGGTCACGCTCAGCGGTTTTGTGGGGCGCTATCTCTATGCCCACATTCCGCGCGGCCTCAGCGCCGCGGAGCTCACCATGAAAGAAATTCAGGAGAAAGAAGAGGCTCTTTCCAAGGAACTCGCCGAACAAAAAGCCAATTTCGGTTTTTCCGTCGATGCTCTTTACGAGTTGCCTTCACCGGCCGAATTGGCCAAAACCCCCCTCATCGCCTCACTTCTTTCCATGTTTGTGCTCGACATCAAGCGTCCTTTCACGGCTTCTCTGTTGCGCCTGCGTGAAGCGGGCTTCGGCGCTTGGGTGTTTGCCGGCTTTGGATTTTTCTCTACCGGTGACAAGAAGCTTGAGCGCGCCCTTGTCCTATCGCAAAAGCGGTCCTCATTGGCCCAGAGCATCGCCTTTCTCAGCAGAACGCAGCGCATCTTTCAGCTCTGGCACGTTATCCACCGGCCCTTCAGTTACGCTTTCGCAATCCTCGCCATTGTTCATATTGGCATCGCCCTTTTCATGGGCTATAGACTGTAAGGGAGAAAAATGGAATTGCTTATGAAACGATCGTTCGCAGCCGCACTGCTTTTCGTATCCTTCTTCCTCACCGACGGATGCAAGAAACAGCCCCACGATAAGGACGCCATCCGCGCCGGCATCCTGCAACACTTGACCTCCGTTGGCACCCTGAATATCAGCGCCATGGACATGGATATCCGCAGCGTTTCGATCAACGGTAATCAAGCCCGTGCCGAAGTCGAATTCCGCCCGAAGACCGGAGCCGCCCCCGGTGCAGGCATGCAGGTCACTTACAATTTGGAAAAACGTGATGGTTCCTGGACCGTCCTGAAAACGCAAGCTGCGGGAGGGGGCATGCAGCACCCAGATCCAAACCAGAACCCGCATCAGAATGGGGCCGTTCATTCCGGCAGCTTGCCGAATTTCAGTGATGTCTTGAATCCAACTGGCGCCCCTGCGCAAGGCGCTTTGCCCCCCGGTCATCCGCCGGCGGCCTCCCAGCAACCCAACTCCCCACCCGCCGCGCAAGATACCGCTGTGGCGCGGAAGCCGCGCTGAACCATGGATACTTTTGTTGCTTTCGTCGCCGCTGTACTCGTCATCGGCTTCTTCATGCGCAGTTACTTGAAGAAGCAGAAAAAAACGGAACAGCTAGCGCTGGAGGCCGCGGAAAAGGGGTCGCTGCGTTCGGACGGTCCGCAATCCCAACATCCTCACATTGACGCCAATTACTGTATTGGCTGCGCGGCTTGCACCATGGTCTGCCCTGAGGGGGACGTCCTCGCCATGCTCGGCGGCAAGGCCGTTATCGTTAACGGATATAAGTGCATCGGCCATAGCCTGTGCGCGGAAGTCTGCCCCGTCGGTGCCATCACCATGGTCATGGCCAGTCCCAGCATGGGCGGCGACGTCGCTTATTTGACGTCCGAATTTGAAACTACTATCAAAAACATGTATATCATTGGCGAACTTGGCGGTTTGGCGCTCATCAAGAACGCCATCAACCAGGGCCGCGAATGCGTCGACGTTATTGCCCAAAGAGCCGCATCTCGCAGTGGCGCACGGTGTTCCCCGGACGTATACGACGTGGTGATCGTGGGTGCGGGCCCTGCGGGAATTAGCGCTGCCCTCCGCGCCACGGAGAAAAAGCTCAACTACATGGCCATCGATGAGGGCGAGATGGGCGGCACCGTGGCCAAGTATCCGCGCCAGAAACTGGTGATGACCAGTCCCGTGGAATTCCCGATGCACGGGAAATTCAAGAAGACGGAACTGAGCAAGGAAGAACTGATCGCCTTCTGGCACAAAGTCCTGCAGCGCGCGGATTTCAAGCTGCGCCAGGGTGAAAAGGTAGAGGACATCAAGAAGGGCGAGGACGGCATCTTCACTGTCGCGACGGCCAAAGCCCAATATCGAGCAAACGCAGTGGTTCTCGCGCTCGGCAAGAGCGGCAGCCCGCGCAAACTCGGTGTCAAGGGCGAGGAACTTCCTAAAGTAATGTACCGCTTGATTGAAGCCGATCACTATATCAACAAGAAGATTCTGGTCGTCGGGGGCGGCGACAGCGCCATCGAGGCCGCCATGGGCCTGGGCCACCAGGTTGGCAACGAGGTTGTTCTCTCCTATCGTAAAGAGGCCTTTAGCCGCATCAAGGAACGGAATTCGCAACGCATTCAGGAATCCATGCGCAAGGGCAAAGTGAAGGTCGTCTTCAACTCCATTCCCACAGAATTCAAAGACAAATCCGTGATCATGGAAGTCAATGGCAAGCTGGAGGAGATCCCCAACGATTACGTCTGGATCTTTGCCGGCGGCGAACCCCCCACTGCATTCTTGAAAAAGATGGGCATCGGGTTTGGAAACCAAGACCTAACCTCGACCGGGAGCAAAGAAGCTAAAGAGGCCAATGCAGCCAAACGGACAAATCAAGCGAATCAAGAAGCCTTGTCCAATCCTTAGCGAGTCGGCAGCTGCCCGCGTTGCCCGTTCCCGAAGGCACCTTTGGCTCTAAGAGGCGCTTGTAGTGATTGCGCACCGCAGTCCTATCAGCAAGGGTCATTGGAATCCACGACCGTGGGGAATCTGATCGTTCTGTTATTCTCAAGACTTGGACGGACGCGAAGCCTCCAAGCCAAAATCGAAAGTACGGTCCTCGCCATGCAGCTGGTCGCAGGAACCATTTGGTATTACTACGCTTACTGCGAATTGGGATCAACGCGCGCAGCTTCGTTTCTGGTCGCCTACAGGCCGGTGGGGGCTGAGACACGGATTGACCATGAGCGCGTGCAAGCTGCCAAAAATACCGAATATGGGTCAACAATCCACGATATCTTCAGACGCGAGCAGCCTCCTCCCCTCCGGAAACTGTTTCACGTTCCAAATCAGGGGTCCGGATTACGTGTCGTCGGTAGCGCCCCCCTTCACGGCCTCCGGAGCTTCCCTTAAAGTTGGTTGGTTCGGGAACCGTCCTGGGCGTTTCTCGCCGTCGTGCTTTCCTCACTTTCGGCACTCTGTTTACGCTGCTGCCGCAGGCGACGCGCTGCCTGACCGCTATCGCATTGTCAAAATCGGCCGCGCGAATCTTGAGGTTGAGCACTGGCCGACGCGGCTTCACTTCTCTCGAAGATCAGGAGTCTGCTCTGTGAAGTAGTCTGAAAAGTTCTGCATATATCAAATTCAGCTATGGCGATGAGCGAGAGTTCAGTATCTCCGGCAAGCTCATTGGATTTGGTCCGAGCCCGGTGGCGAAGGCCCAGATCATGCGACCCCGACGGTTTGATGCGCCTAGCCCATACCAGACAGCAGTCCGGACAAGCGAGGCAGCGCTCCATTTGCGATTGTATTCACGTGGCTCCGAACTCTTTTAGTAACCCTGTCCAAAGGAACAGGTAACCTTTGTCTCTCCTGTCAGTTGACACGCATGGGCGTACCACAGGACGCTATCTATTAAGGGGAGAGCGCACGATGAAATGCTTACCATTTGTGGTCACAGTTGCAGCACTGATTCCCGCACTGGTCTATGCCCAGAATCAGCAGTTTTCAGACTGTCACACCTTAGAGGCTGCCGGGAATTTTATTGGAGCGGACGAAGCTCTGGTAAACGGGTTGGTATGCAAGGTGAGGCAGTCGAAAACGAACTCGGTGGCGTCCAGCTCTGTGGGCACAGCACCAACACCAGAAGCGACTCCAAGGCATGCGGCGGCCGATTCTACAGCGGGTGGAGCGCCCCAGTCTTCGTTTTTTGAGATGATCCCCGACAAAAGCCTCGGGGAGATCGCGCGGGCGTATCGGGAGAAAGCTGGGGCGCGAACAACAACCCAGCCCGGAGAAGGCGACGTGGAACGCAAGAAGCCCACGGTTAAGCTTAAGCGCGTGGCGACTCGATCTCATAAAACGCCAACCCCGGCAACAGTTGCCGAAATCCAACCCGCCAGAAGTACGCGCGTCCCCCCGGCGGCAGAGTCACCAGCGGCTGCGAGGAAGGCAGAAATAGTTGCTGCAGCTCCTGCAACGGTTCTAGCCGTTCCTGAAAAGGCACTGCAGACCACGAAGAACGAGGTAATTGCTGTTCGACAAGCGCAGGCGACCGCGGTAAAGCAGGAAGCAAGCCCGGCAACTGCCGGGCCACTCCACGATCCCGCCGTGAAACTCGAAACAAATTTGCCAGCCATGATCGTAACATCTGCCGGTTCTCCTGAGGTTCAAGCCCCGGCACAGACGGAAGTAATTGCATCAGCACAAAGGACACCGACAAGGGAACGGACCGCAGCTAGCCCGGTGCCTAGTGCGTGGGAAGAGGCGCCGGAACCCGAGCCAGAGCGGTCGGTCAGAGTTGGAATATTTGCCAGTTCACAACCACCTGCCACAAATCTTTCACCGCAGCCCCTGGCGAATACTACAGCAGAGGACAGTGCATTCAAAGAAGGGCAGTTATCAACCTGCATCAAAAACGTTTCATTGGGGAGTATGGATAAGGACAAACTATTCCTGGCAATTCCGGAATGGGCGTTGAAGTGGCATGAAAAGAATCAGAAGAGGTTTCCCGGAATATGTTTTTCGAACTCACTCATGCCCGGGGTGCAGAATTATTTGGTTGTCTTCTACACGGCAGAGCCGCATGCTGCAGGAACCGAGTCATTGGCGAATATTTCTGGCCTTGGGGAAATGACTCCAGTGAGCGGGAAGGGGGGCTTCACGACGAGCGATGGTTCTACGTGGCACTATACTTACGAGCAGACAGTGATGACGACGATCACCTCCGTTTCGGCGGACATGGCGCCACACAATCAGCCATCCACCGTACTGTATGCCACGGCCTACTCGGAGCAAGGTATTCCTATCTCCCGTCACTGGCCCGCGTCGGCTACGGAGCTGGGCAAGGAAACATCCACCAAGCCCAGGAATAGTCACGATGTGTCGCTTCCGGCGTTTCGTCGGACGGAGGAATTGCTGAACCAAATGGTAGCGGATATCGCCAAACTGTGAACGCTTCCGCTGATCTAGCTGGATCATGACAACGTCAAGGGCCCCGGAATTGCGAGTTACAGACTTGAGGGGCTCGGCGAGAACGCAGAGCAAGCGCGTAATTGGAACCGTGTCGGAAGGCAGTTTTCGCCGCCTCTTGGGCTGCGGCGATTTTGCGCTGGAAGAAGAGGAAAAGACTCTCCCCCTCAGGTATATTAGCAGCGATCCAGTGTCGGATACGCTTGCACGCAAGACCAGTAAGCACCCTGACCCTGTCCTTAAACTGAACCTCGGTACAAGTGACGCCGAGCCCAAAGCTTTGTAGTCTGCCCTTGATGGGCAATTCTGTTTCATCCGACTCTGGTACACGATACGCGCGCCCAGCCGAGATCGTTCCTCCGATTCTGAACATAAAACCAGCTGAACCGCGGCGGAACGTGGCGCCGGTCCCCAACCCAAAAACCTCCACCCCCCAGCCGGGATGGATAAGATCAACAGGATCAACACCATCAACCGGGCCTGGCCGATCGATAGGACCAAAACGGTCAACATGAAGGGCGTTTCCGTTCGTTTCGAACTTCTCCCTAGTAGGAATCCGCAGTGGAACCGCATCGGAGTCAGCGCTGCCGCACAATTGGCAATCCTGGGTCTCGTGCTTCTTGCTCCCCTGATTTTCCCGGAGCCCATGCAGACTGCCCTGAAATTTGACGTTGTCGAATTGATGCAGCCAATCTCGCAAGTCGAGATCCCATCTACAACTCCGCCGCATCCAAAGATTAGGCCTAAAGTTCCACCGCCAGAACCTAAGGAGGTAGTGCCGGACCCGGTCGAGTTAAACCCCAGGCAGCCGCACGTTTTTCTGATTACCAAGCCTCTACCGCCAAAGGTTCACACTTTGGAAGCCAAGCCTCTGGAACTCAATCCGATTCTTACAGAAACGAAGATTGTTGTGGAAACCAGCCAGCCAGCTCCCCCAAAGGAGGAGGTCAAGATCGGCACATCCAATTCAGGTAGCCCTGCGCCGGTAACAGCAGTCGCTGTGCAGACCGGTGGCACTGGCGACCCCAACGGTCTCTCGGGTGCCGGAAATCCCGACCGCGCTGCGAACATCAATCGAGCTGGCTCGCCCCTTCTTTCCGGCGGTCCCGGTTATGGTAACGGCAGCAGCGGTGCCCGCGGGATCCGGAGCGTCGCTGCCGCCGAGAAGTCCAAGCAGAATGGGCTCGCCGCTGGAGGCCCAACCACGCGTGTCGACATTCTGAACAAGCCCAACCCCGCTTATTCCTCTGAAGGGCGTACTCTTAAAATTGAAGGTGATGTAGTCCTGGAGGTGGTCTTCCTCGCTTCGGGCCAAATGCAAGTGACCCGCGTGGTGAGCAGCCTCGGCCACGGTCTTGATGAAGCAGCAATTCAGGCGGCCAAGCAGATACGCTTCAGACCGGCGAAACGCGACGGGCAGCCGGTTGATTTTCCCGCCCATGTGCGCATTGGCTTCCGTTTGGCCAAGTAAGCTACGGGCAGCCATCCGGTGTTATAATGATGAATGCTGGAGCGCCGTCCGGCTTGCGCGTTTTGTTGATTTACATCGCTGTGGGCACCCTCAGCGTTCTCCCAATTCATTGATCCATTTGTCTAAGGTTAGTTGATCGTTCTGTTCAATACGTGTGAAGACACTCCCATCGAGCCCTCCGGCCGAGCATTAGGGATCCCGCCAAGAACCGCGAAGAGTGAACCGCTACAGGTAATCCTTATCCTGACCCTTGTCCCCACCCCGAGGGATTCAGTGTGTGAACATGACAGCTGCGTGACGAGACCCATCGGCAGTGAGGAGATGGCAGCAGGTATGTTATGGGGTTCACGGTGAGCTGGGGTTTTGGCGAACCAGTGCGTCCAGGAAAGGTAGACATGTTCAGTAGGAAGGAGGTGGACCTAAGACAGAGGATAGCAGGAAGAGCAAAAAAACCATCTCGCCACGAATCCGGGAAATATCCGTATTTAATGCTTGACTCTCACGTTACGTCAGACTTTACCTTGTATCTCGCCAGCAAGTTGGGAGGGCGCGATGCTTCCAATCAGCGA
>Ga0210410_10005487_pt1 | contig 11037 bp, 9 predicted proteins | sample IncBWC4MmetaG_FD_161058 | JGI IMG/M metagenome (GOLD analysis project Ga0210410, IMG submission 161058) | Forest soil microbial communities from Barre Woods Harvard Forest LTER site, Petersham, Massachusetts, United States - Inc-BW-C-4-M | ecosystem: Environmental > Terrestrial > Soil >... | reverse complement strand
TTCGGCCTCGTATCATGGGCTCGCTGGCCATTCCCTTTGACGACAAGCCGCGCACCTTTCCTATCGACTTGAGCGCGACCGGCCGCTGGCATGACAGCTACGACATCACGCTGCCCGACGGCTTCATAGTCGACGAGACGCCTGATCCGGTGGATCTCGATGTGGAGTTCGCCAGCTACCACTCCGCCATCACGGCAAAGGAAAACAAGCTGCACTATGAGCGTGAGTTCGTCGTACGCCAGGTGGAGATCCCCGCAGACAAGGCTCAAGCTTTCCGCAAGCTGCAGAGCGCGATTCTCATGGATGAAAAAGGGACTGCAGTACTCAAGAAGGCGGTCGCCTCCGGCCAATGATGCCTTGCAGTGACGAAGATCCAATCCCCGAGCTTGTGTTTTAGTCCGTCTGAATGTAAATCGATCCCAGCCGCCCGCTGGGAATGTCCTTCACCAGCACGCGCACCGCCGCAGGCTTCGGTCCCGGCACAAAAATGGAATCGCGCAAGCGTCCGCCGGTAATCAGCGATTCCCTTTCGAGTCCTCCACTACCACGTCCAGGTTCACCATGCGGGTGTATTGCTTCAAAACGAAGGTGGCCGCGGGTGTTTCAGGCGGCTTAGTTTCGGCAGTCTGCGCTTTCGGCTGCGAAGAGGAATCTTGCGCACGGATCGGCAGGGGCAGACAGACAGAAGCCAGAAACGGCGCGGAGAGCAGAAGCACCTTGAGCGACATGACGGGACGATACTGCCTCACCGAAAAATCGTTGTCAACACGGGAAGGCGGTTGACACATTGCCACGTGATAACCGCTACCTCATTGAACGGTCCTCAGAAATGAGGGCGATCGCTAGGAAGCCCTCCGCTTTTGCCGTCTTCGCGGCCAAACCAGCATCATGCATACAACCGCTGTGTTCTTGCATCGGATCGTGCCATCTGGTCATCTATCAGCGCATGAGTCACGCCCTCTTCGCTTCCCTCGAGCTTCGCTCCATCACTCTGCCCAACCGCATCGGCGTTTCGCCCATGTGCCAGTATTCCTCCCAGGATGGATTTGCCAACGACTGGCACCTGGTTCACCTAGGCAGCCGTGCTGTGGGAGGCGCAGGCCTGGTCATCGTGGAGGCCTCCGCGGTCACGCCGCAGGGGCGCATTACGCCGGCCGACATGGGCATCTGGAAGGACGAGCACATTCCGAATCTCGCGCGCATTGTGCGCTTCGTGAATGCGCAGGGCGCGCGGGCTGGCATTCAGCTGGCGCACGCAGGCCGCAAAGCCAGCATGAGCCCACCCTTCAAAGGCGAACACCTGCTGACCGGCGAAGAAGGTGGCTGGACCACGGTGGCGCCGAGCGCTATCCCGTTCAGCGAAAAATACAGCCTGCCCGAGGCGCTCGACAAAACGGGCATTGAGGCCATTAAGGAAGCGTTCGTAGCCGCCACTCGCCGCGCGCAGGCAGCCGGTTTCGATTTCCTGGAGATTCATGCGGCCCACGGCTACCTGCTGCACGAATTTCTCTCCCCACTCTCTAACCAACGCTCGGACGAGTACGGCGGCAGCTTCGACAATCGCGTACGCCTGTTGCTCGAAGTAACCGCCGCGGCGCGGAAGACGTGGCCGGCGCATCTGCCTCTCTCCATTCGCATCTCGGCAACCGATTGGGTCGAGAGCGGCTGGACCATCGACGATTCCGTGCAGCTCGCCAAGCGGCTCCGCGGTCTGGGAGTCGACATTGTCGACTGCTCCTCCGGCGGCAACGTGCCCAACGTGAAAATCCCGGTGGCGCCCGGCTACCAGGTGCCGTTTGCCGCGCGCATCAAGAAGGAAGCAGGGATCGCGACGGCTGCCGTGGGCATGATCACGGAGCCTGCGCAAGCCGATCGCATCATCGCAGAAGGCGAGGCCGACATCGTGCTCCTCGCGCGCCAGATGCTCCGCGATCCGTACTTCGCAGTGCACGCTGCCGCCGCGATGGAGGAAGAGGCAACCTGGCCGGAGCAATATCTCCGCGCCGCTCCACCGCAGTCGCAACCAAGGACGCCGCTCAAAGTGACCAGGCAGGCGAACCCTGTCCCTATTCCCTCGTTCCGGTCTTTTTAGTCCCTAGCCCCTGTCCTCCTGGTCCCTTCAACTCGTTTTCCCACCTCGCTACCACAACAGCCGCCAGGCCGTTGCCGATGACGTTCATGGCGCTGCGTCCCATATCCATAAGCGTGTCGATTCCGAGCAGGACCAGGATCGCTGTGGTAGGAATTCGGAGCGCGGCGGCGGAGGCCATCAGCACCACCAGCGTTGCCCGCGGCACTCCGGCTACACCTTTGCTGGCCAGCATCAGCGTAGCCAGCATCAAGAGCTGCTCGCCCACTGAGAGATGAATCCCCGCGGCCTGCGCGGCGAAGATCGCTCCCATGGAGATGTACACGCTCGAGCCGGTCATGTTGAAGCTGTAGCCAGTGGGCACCACAAACGAGACGATCCATCGCGGGGCGCCAAACTCCTCCATGCGCTCCATCGCCAACGGCAAACCGGCTTCTGAACTGGTGGTCGCAAACCCGATGGCCGCAGGTTCGGCAATGGCCGCGGCAAATCCGGGCACAGAGATTCGTCCCATCAGCAAGATGGGGACCAGCACCAGCAGTACAAAAGCAAGAAGTGCGCCGTAGTAGGTGCCCACCAGCTTCGCCAGCGGCAGCAACGACAGTAATCCCATGCTACCAACCGTATAGGCCATTGCCGCTCCGGCCGCCACAGGAGCCACAAACATGATGATCTTCGTCATCCGGAACATCGTGTCCGTGAGCGATTGCAGCACACTCACGAGCGGCGCGCGCTTGGCCTCCGGCAGGGTGGCAAGAGCAGTGCCAAATAGTAAAGCAAAGACGGCCACCTGCAGGATCTGGTTCTGCGCGACTGCCTGCGCAATGTTCTCTGGAAAGATATTCAAAAGGATCTGCTGCCAGCCTTCTGAATGCGTGTATGGAACTGTCGCCTGGCCGGCTGCGGGCAGCGCCACGCCCACACCCGCTTGCGAGAGATTGATGGCGATCCACCCGATCACCAGGCCGATTGTGGTCACCACCTCAAAAAACACAATCGACTTTATGGCGACTCGCCCCACGCCCTTCAGCTCGCCGTGGCCGGCAATGCCCGTCACGATGCCGCCAAAGATGAGGGGCGCTACGATCATGCGGATCAGGCGCAGAAAGATGTCGCCGACGAACTTCATTTGTTCGGCGACATTGGGGGCGTCCGCACCCAGAACCGCCCCGGCGAGCATCGCAAGGAACGTCCACACCAATAGCGATCGCCTTTGCACCGCGACCGGCACGAATACGACAATTCCTACCCAGCGCAGCGCAATGCCAATCGTTTCTCGAAGCGGGTTAAGCCCCACCAGCACGCCGGCGACAAACAAACTGATTGCCGCAGCAATCAGGAGACTCTCTGCCGGGCGGCTCGACCAGGATCTGGCAGGGGATGGGGCGGACCTATTCAAGACCTCCATTATCCACGCCCAAGCCGCGCGCCGCCTACTCGGAGTGCTCCCTGTCGGGCTCGCCTGCGGCCTGACTCTGGTGTCCGGTCTTCTCCTGCGGCGCCGGTCTCGCATGGCGTGGAAAAATCAAGATCGTCACCGCCACGGCAACCATAATCCCCAGCACAACCTGGATCACCCGGTCGAGCGCGACCGCCCGCGGTGAGTTCGACTGCACCAGCATCACGATCGTGACGGTCACACCCGCCAGTCGCGAACTGTTACGGAAGCCCAGCACACCGCAAATCAATACCGCGAGGAAGACCGCCAGGATGTAGTTCCACGGAATAGTTCCGAAGAGCGTGCAGGTAAACCCCAGCGCGGCCCCGATGATCGTGCCAAGGATGCGGTCGCGTGACGCCTGGATGGTCGCTCCCACATTGGACTGCAAAACAATGATGGAACTGATCGCTCCCCAGTAGCCGTCGTGCAGTCCAAGCCGGGCCGCCAGCCACCAGCAGAATGTGGCGGCAACAGCCGTTCGGCCGGCATGGATCAAGAGCCGTTTCCGGTCATAATTCATCAGCCGTGCGAATCCCCTGAGCGCTGCTCGCCGCAAGCCGGCTTGACGCGCTGGAACGCGTGGTGTATTCACTTCGTGCTCCATCGTTCTCATCTTCGGTCATCACCCATCCCATTCCAAGCATTGCGCAACCGGACTGCGATGCACCGTGACCCCTCTCACGTTTCGCGCCGCCGGCAATAGAAAGAACCCTCATCGGAATGCCATTGACTTGACTTGCCCTGTTCGGCGAACCTTTGAGCAGGGCGATTGCGAATTCCGCAACCGGCGCCGGAATCGGACATCTAACTACCCGAGTGCCTGCAATCTCCAGAGATCACGAATCGTTTTCCCTTTCCTTCCCCGCGTCCGTAAGTGCTTTTGGAAATCATCAGGAAGTGACTATGCCCCGCATTCACCCATCTTTCGTGATGTTCGCTTTGGTGGCGTCCTCGGCGGTATGCGTTGCGCAGGCTGGTTCCGCCTATGCCGGCGTACCCCCCCCGCCTGATGCACCTGAGGCTGTTCAGTCCAGTCAGTCGCCCCCGCCCGGCCAAGCGCAGTTACCCAGCCAGGACCGGAACCCTCCACAGCCGCCTCCCACTCTCGAAGGCAAGCAGACCAAGCGCATTCTGGGCATCATTCCCAACTTCCGGTCCGTGAGTGTCGACGAGAAGTTGCCCCCTATCTCGAAGCATGACAAATTCAAGCTCATGCTCGAGGACAACTTCGACTACTCGAGCTTCCTCTATGTGGCCGTATTGTCGGGCATCTCACAGGCGGAGAATTCGTATCCCGAATTCCACTCCGGGGCGCCAGCCTACGCACGCTACTACTGGCACAGCTATGCCGACACTTTCGACGGCAACCTGATGACGGAGTTCCTGCTTCCCGTCTCAACCCGCGAAGATCCCCGCTACTACACCCTTGGCCGCGGGGGCTTCTTCAAACGTTCCTTCTACTCCGTCTCACGGCTCGCGATCACACGTTCCGATCATGGCAGGGCAACACCAAACTTCTCTGAGATTGTCGGCAACGGCGCCGCTGCCGGTGTTTCGTCGGTTTACTACCCAGGCCCCGAACGCACCTGGACTAAAACCGGGCAGCGCTGGATCACGCAGATCGGCCTGGATGGCTTCTCAAACCTGATCAAGGAATTCTGGCCCGACATCAATTCAAAGCTCTTTCATAATCATTACTGAGCAGTTGCCCCCGTGTAGCATGGCTGCAGGACGCCTCTATGCTGCGTGTCGGTTATCCGGCCAAACTGGACCCATCATTTCTGCGTGTCATGCCCTCAGGCATTGAGCTGATTCCCCTGCCCGATGACCTTGATCACGAAGTCGAGGTCGACGTCTGGATCCCCGACGCGCTTTCAACGCGTGCAATCCGCTTGTGGCCGCGCCTCCATTGCGTGCGACTCGTGCTCTCCATGATGGCCGGAACCGAGTGGATTCCCGGCACCGTTGGCCCGCATGTCACCATCTGCAACGCCCACGGAGCCCATAACATCTCAACGGCTGAGTGGACGGTTTCCGTCACTCTCGCCATGCTCAAGCACTTCCCGCTCTTCCTCGATATCCAGCGTTCAGGAAGCTGGCGCCGCCGCAAGGAAGCCTCCGCGGAGTACGTGAGCCTTACCGGGGACCAGCGCCCTCTGCATCCGCCGGTGATGCTTGAAGAGCTCACAGGCAGGAAAGTTCTCCTCGTCGGATACGGTTCGATCGGCAAGGAGATCGAGCGGATGCTGGCGCCTTTCAAGGTTGATCTGACCCGTGTAGCGCGCAACACGCGTGCGGAACCCATCGTGCATTCGGTCGCCGAGCTCGACAACCTGCTCCCCGCAGCCGAGATCATCATCCTGATCTTGCCGCTCACCGAGGCATCACGCGGCCTCGTCGGCCCGGCCCAGTTCGCACGCATGCGAGCCGGAGCACTCCTCGTCAACGCCGCGCGCGGCCCTATTGTGCAGACAGACGCTCTCGTCGAGGCATTGAACTCAGGCAGGATCCGGGCTGCCCTCGATGTCACCGACCCCGAACCCCTGCCTGAAGATCATCCGCTCTGGCGCTGTCCCAACCTGCTCATCACGCCGCACGTCGCCGCCTCCAGCCCGGAGTTCGCCCGGCGCTCGTTGCAGGTTGCAGCCGATGAACTGCGCCGCTACATGAACGGCGAAACCTTGCACAACGCGGTTCAGCTAGCCGTTTGAGCCGCAACCGGAGCACGCCGCCAGTCGCGGAGCCCAAGAATCGCGAGCCCCACCAGCAGCGCGTACAGCACGGTGGTGAACCACATACTCTTGATCACGTACTCAACCACGTAGAAGCAGTCAACCACAATCCACAGCCACCAGTTGGCAATATGCCTGCGAGCGTCCCACCAACTGGCCACTAGACTGAAGCTCGCGAGCGCGGCATCTAGATACGGCAGCGAAGCGTGAAGTCGCACCGCAATAATTGCCAGAACAAAGGTTCCTGCCACTCCCGCGAGGATGGCAAGCACTGCGTTTCGCGTCCGGAGCGGCACGACGCGCACTGTTCCTTCCTGCCGCACTCCGTTGGCCCAGTTCCACCACCCGTAGATGGTAAAGACAATAAAGAACACCTGGAGCAGCGCATCCGACAGCAACTGCGCGCGATAGAACACCACCAGGTACAGCACATCCGCAGCCAGCGTAATTGGCCAGCACAGAAGCTTGCGCTGCGTCGTAAGCCAGATGCCGACCAGCGTTGTGCTCCATCCGGCGATCTCCACCCAGTTCGACACAAAGTAGTGCCACAACCAAGTCCCAATCATCTCTGCAGCGCCTCTCGCTTAACCGCCCACTCCCGGATGGCGTCCAACAGCTTGGCTCCCTCATCCCGCCACCAATGTGCATGCAATACCAGGTACCCCTCGCAGGCGAACCACGCTTTCTCTTTGGAATGCAGCACGCTGAGAAAATAATCCGTCTCTGCCAGCGCAAATTCCGCGTGACACAGCGCCAGCATCGGCGCCAGGGCCTGCGCCTCAACTACGCCCATCCGCCGAACTGACTCGTATCCCTCGAGCAACGCTGCCAGATGGTCAAAGTGCGTCGCCACCTTCTCCGGATGCGCGGGGTCATTCACCAGCGCCAGCCAGTCAACGATGCTGCGTTCGATTGCGTGCGCCACGTCGTGGACGGCGTTCGTCCGATCGCACAAACCAAAGTCGATCGCCGCCGTCACTTCCGCCTCCGCTCCCGCATCGCTCCAGAACAAATTGGATGGATGCAAATCGTTGTGAGTCCACAGCGGTGCCAACTCCGGCAGCCGCGGCAGCAGTTCCGCGTGAAACGGCGCCAGCAACTCCAAGGCTTCCTCGCGGCAATTCGATCCCGCAAGATACTCGCTCAAGGCTGGCCTCGCGGCGACGTACTCGTCGAACGCCGGTTTTGCATCGGCTTGCGAATAGATCGAAAATCCCGCCACAAGCCCACGGCCGGCCCGTGCCGGAGCGTCGTAGCCCTCCGCCGCACTGTGCAGCCGGGCCACCGCTTGTCCCGCCGCGCGCGCATGCTCCGCGCAGCGAAACGGCGTCCACGAGATCGCGTCCCCATACGCGTCAATTCCATCCGGCACCGCGTGCACTTCGTAGGTCCAATCGCCGGCTTCAATTGCCGTGTCGCCGTGGATATCCGCGAAGATCTGCGGTACGGCGGCTCCGCGGCTCCGCAGATATTCCATGAAGCGGTGTTCCTCGCGCAGCCCATCCGCATCGCGTACCGCGCGCGCATGCCGCTTCACGAACACCAGCCCCTCGCGCGTCAACACCACGCCGGCTGCCGACAACGGCCGCGGACTCGCGGTCATAATCCTGAACGGCGGCAGCAGGTCCGGAAAGCCGCCAAGCACCTCGCGCACCTCGGCCTGCGTCAACGCAGGCCAGTCCGCCTCCACCACCGTGCCATCCAGTCCGTGCGCCTTCCCCGTCGCGCTCACCGCGTCCTCTTCCTCAAAACGTGTAGTGGGCTGAAAGCCGCACCGTCGTGGGCGCCCCTTGGTGGATAAAGGTGTCGCCGTAGCTTGCGCCCGTGTCCTTCCAGTAGCGTTTGTTGGAAATGTTGTCGGCGTAGAGCCGCAGCGTCATGTGCCCGTGCTCGCCGCCCGGAGTGTAGCGGGCCCCCAGGTTGAAGAGATTGTACCCAGCCACATTCATCGCATCGTCGCGTGTCGCATCCTTGCGGCCGGTGTAGCTCCATCCCGGCATCAGGTGCAGTCCCCCCGCATGCGGCACAGCAACATCCGCGAAAACCGTTGTCCGCACTCGCGGCACGTTGATCACCTGCTTGTCATCGAACGCAGGCGCCCCCGTATCGCTCGAGCGCGCACGAATCACCGCTGCCGACCCGTTCACCTGCAGCCAGTTCGCAGCCCTGCCTTGCGCACTCAACTCCATGCCATCGTGCGTCTCGTGCCCCTGGGAGACAAACGTCAGGTTGCCAGAAGCATCCGGGCCCATCGGATAGAAGAAGGGCGCCCTCATGTGGAAGTATGCCCCCGTCACCAGCATGCGGTAGTTCGCCTCGAACTTCGCGCCGACCTCAGCCTGCCGCGTGAAGTATGGCTCCAGGAAGGCGTTCGCGTTGCTTACCCAGAAGGGAGCCTGCGGGCCCAGCGAAAGCAGCTGCCCGTAATTCGCGTACAGGGTAAGCGCAGCAACCGGCGCATACGTTGCCGCGTATTGCGGCAGCCACTCCCCACGCGACCCCGTGTAGTTGAAGTCCTTGACTGACGCGTACCGGCCGCCGGCCATCACGCTCACGCGGCCCGGCAGTTCGATGCGGTCCTGGACCAGCCCAGACGATTGCCTGTTAAAGTCCGCCAGCACCGAGGGCCCGGCCTGCTGATAAGGACTCTCCGGGCTCACCACCACGTTGGGCTGGTTGATGCTCTCATCGCCGATCCAGGTGTACACGATGCTCGGTGAAAGATCCACCGAGCGATCGAACATCGACCCGCCAAACGCCAGGTTGTGGGTCAACGCGCCTGTCTTGACGCGCCCCACCGCCAGCGCCTCACCCACCGCGTCGATGCGCAACTCGCCCGGACTGCGATAGTCGTAGATCGAGTAGCTGCCGTCAGGGCAGAAGAACCAGTATGGCGAGTCGGGGCAAAGATCGTTGCCAGCGGCGTCGTAGGCAGCGCCGTACGGGTAGATCACATTGTCATCAATCAGCGAGTGGCTGTACGAACCGCTCAGGCTCGCCGTCCACTCCGCCGCCAGCGTGCGCTGCAGGCGCGCCCCCGCATTGAAGGTGTCGAAAGTGTTCGGCTTTGACCACGTCTGATCTCCGAGCATCGTGGAAGGGTGCACTCCCGTCGGCACCGTGGTCCCGCCCAGCAGTTGATAGCCGGCCACCGAGCGCTCCACCTTGTGCTGATACTCGAAGTCGGTACGCAGTGTAGTCGCGGAATTCAGCGACCAGTCTGCTGCAGCCGCGCCCATTGCCCGCCAGCCGTTCGCATCCTCCACGTAGGTGTGAATGTCTTCTCCGGCAGCATTGAAACGTACGCCGAGTTGGTTCCTCTTTCCAAACAAGTGCCCCAGGTCGATCGCGCCGAACGTTCCTCCGCGATGATCCGTCGCCAGATCCATCGCCTCGATCGCGACCGGCCGCTTGGTCACAAAATCAATCAGCCCGCCAGCCGACGCAATGCCGCTCTCCACGCCTGCTATTCCCTTTACAAACTCCACCCGCTCCTTGTTCTCGAGCGGCACATCCTGTTCGCCGGCGATCGTCAATCCGTTAATCTGCAATCCCGTCGCCAGATCGATTGGAAACCCTCGAATCTCGAAGTCGCCGTAGTACCCCACCGGCGCGTAATCCTCGCCAACGGACGCATCGTCCTTCACTACGTCGGTGAGCACGCGCGCCTGCTGATCGTTCAGCACTCCCCGCGTCAGCACCGATATCGAGAGCGGCGTCTCTTTGAGCGGCGCGCCCCCCAGCGTCCCCGCCGTCACCGTTTCGGGAAGGTAGTTGTTCTTCGTGTCCCCATGGACTTCGACCGTTGTGGTCACGCGCGGCAACTGCGGCGTCGCCTGCGTCTGCTGGCTGTCCGGCGCCGTCTGACCCTGCGCTGCAGCGCCACATGCCATCATCAACAGTCCCGCTCCCACGACGCCGATTGCGCGCCTGCGCATGAGGCGCACCAACACCCACGATCCCGGCGGGACCATCGGCCTCATTTCATTTGAACTGGGGGGTTCAGCGGCTGCGGTCATACACTCCTCTTGCTTCCCACTGAAACAAGAGGCGCCCAAAAGGCAATGTCGGTAAAAAGACCGCTTCGCTTTCGGAAACTTCCCACGCCGGTATTATCCGGATCGGGTTCGAGGGTATTTCTCAGCCCCGTCTATCGGAGCACCCCTGTTTCAATAACAAGATTGAAACACTCATGGGCAGGATTTGCAAGCGATGCGCTCGTTAGTCCATGGCTTGGTATTCGAGATATGGGCGTGAAACCGTAACGATTCTGTCGGTGGGAAGCGAAGCAGCAGGCTTGCCAGGTGCACCGCCTTCGAAGTGCACGAGGATCTGAATTGTGCGGCACTTTTTGAACACGTAACGTACCGTGTCGAACATTTGCAATCCACTGTCCATCGCAAACTCTGCTTCGACATCCGCGCGAGTTTTTCCTGGATCAAGGCCCTTCGCCGTGGAGAGGGCCTGCTGGACTAGGGAGCAGTCGTTGCATGAAGACTTATCCTGCGCAAAGGTGAGGTGCCCAAGGAACCCAGCACCAGTACGGCAGCAAGGAGGTGAACGAAACGCCGGGCGACGATCATCGGCAAACCTCATCACATTAGACTCTCGGCGATGCGCGACGTCTACTTGCCTGAGCCTTCCGTCAGCGTCACAATCCTGTCTACTCCCGGCACCGTAAAATGCTCCACCTTCCCATCTGGCCAGTGCACTTCGATCGCATCCACGCCGGTCGCCTGTCCCAGGCCAAAATGCGGCCGCGGATCGTTGTTCGA
>Ga0210410_10005486_pt1 | contig 11037 bp, 9 predicted proteins | sample IncBWC4MmetaG_FD_161058 | JGI IMG/M metagenome (GOLD analysis project Ga0210410, IMG submission 161058) | Forest soil microbial communities from Barre Woods Harvard Forest LTER site, Petersham, Massachusetts, United States - Inc-BW-C-4-M | ecosystem: Environmental > Terrestrial > Soil >... | reverse complement strand
AACGACTATAGTCGCAACCCGCGCAAAAGGGATCTCCAGATCGAAGCCAGAGCGCACATCACTGTTCAGCGCTGGATCGACAGCGGGGGCCTCACAGGCAGGGCCGTCACGATCGATGGAATTCGTGAGGTGCACCGTCGTTTCTGCGAACTCCTGCCCCCGGACTTGCTGCAGGTCGAAGACCCGGCTACCAAAGAGCATTTACGGATGATCCCGGGCGAACTGCGGCAGCGTGATGTTCAGGTGGGTCGTCATCTGGCGATCAGTCCAGGCGCGGTTCCACGCTTCCTTGAACGCTTCGGCGAGATTTACAGTCATCTCGGAAAAACCGACGCGATCCTCTCCGCCGCCGCCGCGCATCACCGTTTGGTCTGGATTCATCCTTTCCTGGATGGCAATGGCCGCGTGGCTCGGCTGATGTCCCATGCAACGTTGTTGGAGACGCTGGACACGGGCGCGGTCTGGTCGGTCGCCCGCGGCCTGGCCCGCAACGTGGAGGCGTATAAGTCGCATCTGGCCGCGTGTGATCTGCCCCGGCGCAATGATCTGGACGGCCGCGGCAATCTGAGCGAGGAGGCACTGGCGGAATTCACGCGCTTTTTCCTGACGACATGCCTCGATCAGGTCATCTTTATGGAAGGCCTAGTCCAACCGGATCACCTCCGCACTCGCATTCTTCTCTGGGCCGAGGAAGAAATAAGGCTTGGAACCCTACCCCCGAAGGCCGGCCAGATTCTGGAAGCGGTGCTTTATCGCGGCGAACTCCCCCGCGGCGATGCCGCCGGCGCGATGGGCGTCGGAGAGCGACATGCAAGGCGTATCGTCTCAGCGCTCGTAGATCGTGGTGTGCTGAGTTCCGAAACGCCGCGTTCGCCGTTGCGCCTCTTATTTCCCGCCGCCCTAGCTTCACGCTGGATGCCGGGCCTATTCCCCGAAGCTCGCGACTGAGAATCCTCCACCGCGCCTTGTCGGCGAAACCAAAATTAGAATGTCTCGCCAAACTTCGGGTTCGCTAGAGCCACCTATTTAGGGACTCTCCCAGTGGTCGCCGGTCCCGAGCAAACGTGGAAATCTGTTGAACTGTCGTGACGCTTTCTAGCCCGGTGCAGGGCCGGGTATGCATAGCGGCGAATGGTTTGAAATCCGATAGCGAAATGATCTCCTGCTCGGGGCAGCGGGTTCCCGGCGAGGCCGAGTCAGATTATGCTCATCGGGTGAAAACAGGGGACTAACACGATATCATGATCCGACGAGGGGGCAAAAATCGGAGGGCTTCGACAGGGAGTCGAGTGTGGCGGCGGATCGCTCCCGTCAAGTGGTTGGGAACGGGGCTTTTTGCCTTCATGCCACTGGGAATTGCCGGAATACAGATCCTCGCAATTACAAGCTCGACAGATTTTCAGTCGGCCGCGATTGCACCTGGAAGTCTCGAGTCCATCTGGTGCATTGGCGTCACGGGCATCCAGGGCGTCGTGACCGCTGGCGGGCCGGTATGGCCCACTCGCAATTGGCCGGCGTCAGTGTTGCCGGAGGTGGTTCGGGGAACACACCAATTCTAGCGGTCGCGGATCCGGGAGGCTATGAACTGATCAATATCCAAGTTCCGTGGGATGCGGCGGGTTTTAATGCAGTCGCCGTCATCCAGGGACCGGACAGGACAACAGCCGTCGTCGCGGGAGGCTCACAATGGCCCGTGTTGCGGACGGGGGTTGACCTCCACATTCAGCACCAGCGTGATACTTCCAATCGCGCATTAGACGCGAATCAGCGGTTTCCGCCGCTACCACGGCGCGATGGGCTATTCACTTGATGGCTGTCGAGGTAAAAAGCAGACTCGATGGAGGGGATCCGATCTGGATCGAGTGAAAACTCGCTTATCGCGTCAATCAAGAAGCGCCCGCGTCATTGTGGGCGACCACTAAAGACTGGACAACTGAGAATTGTGGGCCGAGGTCAGTGACGCGGCTATTCGGGGCAGTAGGGGATCAGACGGCAGACGACCGATACCGTTGGGGCCCAATTCGCCATGCGGTCGAATGGGCAGCGCGCAGCAAGGTTATGTTGGGTGTAGCGTTTGGTTTTCAATCCTAGCTAGCAAAAGCAACGCGCGTCGTCAAGACGAACTATCCACAATCACGCTGCAAACACGACGGACGAGCGTTGTTGCCGTTCCGTTCAGTCTTTTCCTGGCGGCTCGACTTGTAGACGCTCGGAAACAATCCTGGACGATCCTATTGGATTTGCTGAGTTATTTAGCCACAGCTTGAGCTCGTTTGGGCGAAAGCGCCATTGTCTCCCTGCGCGAAGTGCTGGAATTTCACCGCATTCCGCCCACAAGCGGACCGTTCGAGAAGTCACCCCAAGCCATCGTGCGACCTCCTTGCTGCTCCAGAACTCCTCCCCGGGCTGACCAATTGCGAGCATTGTCCCTCCTCCGCGGTTAGATGAGATTGCGCCGCGCCCCACTTCGTCAGAGTTGACAATAATGGCGGATGAATCCCACGGAGATTTCGTTACTAGCCATCCCATTTTATGTTCACAGCACGTATCGTTTAGTCGCGTGATTAAGTACATACGCTCGTAATATACGACTGTCTGGCGTTTTTTCGCGGCCGTATGATCGTCAAACCCACGGACTCGCGCGATCAATTGCCCGACTCATCTAGGCCTTCAATTACCGAGATAGGACGCAAGCGACGACCGCTAAGTGCCCCGTTATCACTCTCACATTCCATGTAACGGTTACATTGCTTCCGGTTCGGACGGTAGCGGAAGTAACGGAAAACACTCTCTGGGTTCTTGCTGTAGCCTATGCAACTAGCGATGGTCGCTGAAACAATGAAAGGGCATTTGCAAGTTGAGAGCAGCAAATATATCGCGGTATTGCGGCACAGTGAGATTTTAGAATCGCGTTCGAAAGCCGAAGTTCGGAAACTCTGTTCGAGCATCTCAACAAGGTGCGCTTGGGTTGCGTCGCTTTTCACGCGACTCGGCAATTTCTTCGGCATCGGCGAGATCCCCGTCGTCGGAGAAACCTTTAGTCTGTGTTTACTCACGAAAGGAGAACTAACATGCATGTAAAGTTTAGTGTTAGAGTTTGCGGATTGACGTTCGTCGCACTCCAGAACATGGTCGGTCAAACAGATCAGCCGCCGTCGAACACCTACTACGTCAATTTCCCCCTGTACATTGAAGATGACCAGATGCGATCAACGTTGTTCATAAACAACAATGCGAAATCGGGAACCATCGATACAATTCGAGTCACCGCCTACAGTAGGGACGGACGGGCTGGTGACACGATCGCGATCCCAGTCTCCTATTTTACCCCGGCCCAGGTGCGCGTTAAGGACTTGCTTCCTCAGGCAACTGAATTTGATTTTTCGGTAGGCAACATCCAACTCGCGTACGAGGGACGGCCCATGCAAGTGACGGGACAGGTCACTATCTCTTCGCCCAACCAGCATCTGGCATTTGAATCGACGATGGGTATGGACGATCACAAGAGTCAAAGCGTAAATGGAATCGTCTGGTTGCCATCGAGCTATGCAAAAGCGCAGATCGCCCTAACGAACGTCGGGGCCAGCCCGATGCACGCGGCGGTAAAAACGGGCTTTGGAACGGACACTCGCGCCACTGTCGGCCCGAGGCAGACAAAGGTCATAGACCTAGGCCGTGAATCGGGCCGAGGAAACGAGTCCACCTTTCTGCTTACCGTTGAACATGATGGTTTATCGAATGACCTGCTTGCGACAGGGTTCGTTTTGAATCCCGACTCGGGTTATTCTGCCAACTTTGAACTTCTCGACCCTTCGACAATGATCTCAAATCGCCTCGCTGCGGCGCATTTTCAGTTCGGTGCCCCTCGGATCAATGAGGGATACCCGTCGGGGACGACATTTCGGGCGCCTCTTGTGATTGCGAACATCGGTCTTAGCGATTCGCGAGTGGACATCACCGTAGACTATACGATTGACAGTCAGGCTCACGTAATTCAACTTCCCAGCCTTACACTTGCGGCGGGCGACATGCGGACGATTCAACTTGATAAACTGTTGTCGGATAGTGGTGTGCCCAGTGCGGTAGAAGACGCCGGTCTCGATTTGAGCTACACGGGTGGTCCGGGCACGTTAGTTGCCAGGCTGACGAGCCTGGATGCAGCAGGCGGGTTCAGCATGGATGTGCCGGTGAAGGATCCCTTGGCCGGGATGAACCGAGTCGGCGGAAGTTATCCGTGGCGACTGGACGGCGACCACAAGTCGGTGGTGCATTTGAAGAACACCACCGACCAGGAGGTGCGCGCACTGGTCCAGATTAGGTTCGACGTAGGCGTGTATACACCGCAACGCTACAAACTCGCTCCTTTCCAGACGATTGCCATTGACGTCGGCCAGCTTCGCGATATGCAGACGCCAGATTTGTTGGGGGCGGTTATTCCAAAGGATGTTGTGGCGGGCAAAATTGTGTGGTGGGAGCAAACAATCGGATCGCTCATCGGAAGAAATGATATCCATAACCGGACGCTTGGGACATCAAGTAGCTTCAGTTGCGGCGCCGAATGTAGCTGTCCGCCGTGGCATTTGGGGACTTCCTACATGTCACAGAGTTCATACACAGCCCGCGCAGGCGCGGCCGCCGGCACATTCTTCCGCCCCTATGAGCCTGTGGGGGACTGCAGCAACAGCAATTATATTTTGGATCACACGTCAGACGCCACGTGGTCCTCCAGCAATACAAGCGTCGCGACGGTTTCCAACGATGCATTTGACCATGGATATATCAGCCCACTGGCAGATGGCGCGTCTACAATAACGGCCAGTTTCGCAACTTGGCAAGAAGTACCTGAATTTCACGCCTGCCAATCGAATTCAACAGATACGCCGAATGGTGCTCTGACGGTACAGTGTCCGCATCCTGTTAATTTTAGGCAGACGAGCGCGTCCGACATAGGCGGCGGGACCCTGGAGTTCCACTACGCGTACGATTCGAGCACGGGAACGCTCGGGGATTTGAGCGGTTGCACTGTCGGTGAGATTGTGACGTATCCAGGAGGCGCGAACCCTTACCACTTTCCAAGTCCACCGTTTCCCACGAGCACACCAAGCAACTCGCCCGACGACCCAACCGTTATCGATGTAGGGTCTACATCTGGATCGTTCATCGACGACCACTACGTTCCTTCGGGTACGTTCCCGACACCCTACAGTTCAGGATCAGTTACGGCAACACAATACTATCGATATAAATGCGCTTGCATCAATTCTGGAGGTTATGCCAATGTTCTGGGACCGCTTTCAATTGCGAGATCCGTTAGTAATCCGGGCAGCGGCTGGCAATATACGCTCACAAAGTCCGGGTCGACCGCGACGCTCGTTCTTCCGTAGGACAGGCGCGAGAATGCGTACACTCTCATGGCGTGCCAGTGCTGTATGTGCTCTCATTGCATCGATTCTCCCCGTTTCCGCTCAGGAGGCGGGGAGAGTCTCGATTAGCTTCTCGCTTATGCCACGAGATCTTACATTGCACGAGCCGCTGATGCTCGACTTCGTCCTGACGAACAACTCAACAGCGTCTGTCGAGTTGGACCTTGGCAAGGATCGCAAGGAGGCATTTCAGTTCGTCGTAGTTCGGCCTGATGGATCAGACGTGACCTTACGTCCGCACAGGTCCGAAGGGATCGGCGAAGGCGGTAATGTAACACTGGCCGCTGGGGCACAATACGAACAACAGTTGCTTTTCAATGAGTGGTTTACGTTTTCCGCGCCAGGAACTTACGAGATTCAAGTAAAGCTAGCCCATCCTATTCGGGGCCTGGCCACTGGTACTTTTAAGGATCCGGCCCGACTAACGGTCGACGTCCTGCCGCGCAATGAACAGCGCCTTGCGGAGACGTGCACGGCGCTGAAAGACAAAATCGAGACGTCAAAGTCGTATGCGGAGGCATCAGCTGCGGCCGAGGCGCTGTCCCATATCGACGATAGTATCGTGATCCCTTACATCGAGAGTTCAATCGGTGCTACCCACAATGTGGACCTAATATTGATTCGTGGGCTTGAGCGAATGGGTAATGACGTTGCCGTTCGCAGCTTGATAAACGTCTACGAAAGTCGAAAGGGCGAGAGTGCTGCGATAGCGCGTAACGCCCTTGTGCGTTTGGCTTCAAACACGTCAGACGGGACCCTAAAAGTGTTGATTAAAACTGCACTAGATAAGTAGCGCGTAGCCCCGTCCTCGCATGTGCCCATTCGGTACCGTTTGCGTGAATCTAAGCAGCAGTATTTACAAGGAACGTGCGTCATGATCGCAAAAACACCCATGTACCTCTTGGCTTATATTCTTCCTGGCTTATCGCAAGCTCAACAAACCGCTCCTTGCGCACCTTTTTCGGATGATGTTCGCCGCGTAATCAGCGATTACATCGGAAAGTTACTCAGGGGACGAGGCGATCGTCTCCTCAATATCGAGGCCTCGTCACCAGAATCTGACACCTGCTATCGACAACTTCAGATCTCGATTGCGGGGCAGCAACGTTCAGTCATGTTATACCTGGCACCAGACCAGAGATTTCTAGCGTCTCAGCTCTTCGATTCGCATGTTGATCCAGTAGAAGCCGAGGCAGAAGAAATTGCGCGGACACGAAACCAGATTGCGAACTACATCGATTCTCATAGTGTTCCGCTATTTGGTAAGCCTGACGCTCCAACTACAATTGCCATCTTTTCTGACTTCCAGTGCCCTTACTGTAAAGAGGCACGTCACAATCTTTCGAAGGCGGTCTCCGCTTCACGTGTTGGGGTACGTATCGCCTTTATGAATTATCCGATCCCATCCCATTTGTGGGCCCGTCGGGCCGCCGAATACGCAGCCTGCGTGGGGAGCAAACCCGTTTTTTGGAAGCTGCATGACTTTCTGTTTGATCATCAGATGGAAATTACGCCTCAGAACCTGAGGACGAACCTGGCCGGATTTTGGGAGGGACTACCAGCCTCTGACCGTGAGGGTCTGTCGGTCACGTCGTGCGGTGGGAGCGACGGCGCAGTCCGAAGAGTCGACGAGGACGTCGCTTTCGGCAACGGGCTGAATATATCAGCAACCCCGACCCTGTTCGTCAATGGCCAGCGTATCGTCGGATTGCCGAATGTTGATCAGATTGTCGATATCATTTCTCGATCGCAATCACCTACTCATTGAGCTAACATCGGGGCCGAACACGCTCAGAATCGCCCCCACTGGAAAGAAGCATATGCGACTCAAACACACTGACTTGAGCGAAGATCTGAAGGATTCGTGTTCGTCGCCTCCACTGAAGGAAATACGGAGCCGCGCTCCACGCTCGCGTTTGGGGCGGCGGCTTTCTTCGACAGCCTTGATCGCATGTATCACGTGCGTTCTGGCTGCCGATGATATTCAACGCACACAAACAACCGAAATTGGCCGAGAGGTCGCTATCGCGAGGCACCTTAGCGACGGAGAGGAATTCAGTGCGACAGTGACGAATCTGCTCAAGTATGGTGCTCAGATCTTTAGCGCAAATTGGACCGTGCAAGAGGGTCAGGGTCGCCCGTTTTTGAAGGGGACAGGAAAGTCTTTGTCTGATCCTTCCTCACCATTGCTTTTCCCGCGCAACATGAACCGCCTTTCGGGCCCTGACGCGAACTCATGCGCGGGCTGTCACAATGTGCCATTCGCAGGTGGTGCCGGCGATGCGGCAACAAACGTGTTTGTTTTGGGTCAGAGATTTGACTCGATGACTTTTGATCCTTCGAATTCCTTTGTTACCGGTGGCACTTTCGATGAGCGTGGTGTAGAGACAAACCTTCTGACGTTCTCGAATTCGAGAGCGACGCCAGGACTGTTCGGAGCCGGCTACTACGAACTTTTGGCTCGTGAGATTACTGCCGATCTGCGGGCAATTGCCAGTTCCATCGACCCCGGACAGAGTGCGCCCCTTCTTTCAAAAGGGATTTCGTTCGGCGTCCTCCGCCGGAGCGGTGACGGACGGTGGGATGTGTCTGCGGTAGGTGGATTACCACCGCAGGCGACCGCTACGTCCGGCGACGTTCGACCAACTCTAGTGCTCCAGCCTTGGCATCAAGCTGGCGGCGTCGTGTCTCTGCGCCAATTCACGAACAATGCGTTTCTCCAGCACCATGGCATGGAACCGGAGGAACGTGTGGGGCGTGGGATCGATTTGGATGGCGACGGCTTCGTGAACGAGCTAACACGTGCTGATATTACTGCTGTTACGATTTTCCAAGCCGCAATTGCGGTACCGGGGCGCGTTATTCCGACCGACACGGCAGTCCGGGAAGCAATCGCGACGGGTGAAAAGCTGTTCGCGAACATCGGGTGTGTTCGCTGCCACGTTCCTAGTTTGCCTCTAAGGAATTGGATTTACACTGAACCAAGCCCATTCAACCCTCAAACGAATCTGCAGCTGGGAGAAGTATCGGTCTACGCGATAGATCTAACAAGTCCTCACTTACCGGGACCCCGACTACGCCTTGACGGCGACGTGATCAACGTTCCGGTATACACCGACTTCAAACTGCACAACCTTTGTGATACTCCTATGGATCCCAACGCTGAATTGCTAGACCAGAATCGTTTGATGGGAAGCGCTGCCTTCTTTGAAGGTAACCAACTCTTCCTGACAAAGCGACTCTGGGATATTGGCAGCAAACCCAATCACTTTCATCATGGGAAGTTCACCACAATTCGTGAGTCAATTCTTGCTCACGGCGGTGAAGCGAGAGAGAACCGGAAAGCGTTTATCATGTTGGGTGCTGATGATCAGGGCGCAATCATAGAGTTTCTCAAGTCCCTGCGGGTACTACCTCCTGGAACAAAGTCGTTGACTGTGGACGAAAATGGCGACCCGGTGAAGTGGCCTCGATAGCCACTCGGCTCGCGGGGAATTCGGAGCGATTGTCGCGACCGCCTGGGAAACCTGGCATTCAAGCCGGCAGTCACGTCACCGACCTGACTGCTCATCATTGCGAATCATAAGCGATCAAATCGGGCATGTGTCTCTGGGAATGCCCACGAAGCTGCTGTACAGCTGCTGTACGGTATGCAAAAACGAGTTGATTTTACGCTATATCTGTAGAGCCCGACGAGCTACCAGGCTGCTCCACCCCGCGATCAATTCTCAACCGTCTGAAGTCAAGAATTGGTCGCGATTTGGATGCGTTTCGCATTTTCGCCTTCGACCCCCTCCGCGCCCTCTGGAACCCAATTTACCCCAGGTTTCTCCGATTCTTGCTGTACAGTTGCTGTACACTTTTCGGGTTCCGCCCGCGGGGCACGGGTAGTGGCGTATTCGAACCCTTTCCATTTTTCAAAGACCCGCTTCTCGTTGACGTGCGCGTAATGGGCAATCGTCCGGTACGAGTTCCCACTGATCTTACAAACTTCCGGCACCGAATAACCAGCCTCAAGAAGCGCCGATATTCCGGTATGCTTGGTTTCGTGGAAGCGGACCCCGTGAAGTTTCTCTCGCCTGGCTTTTTTGTAAACAGCTTCACGAAAGGCGGCCAGCGTTTCCCAGCGATCAAACAGGCGCCCCTCGTCACGGACCGGTCCGAGACAAGCCAGCGCCTTGGGATGAAGCGTGATCCACCGCCCCTCTTGGCCCTTGATGCCCGGCACCCAAAGCTGGTCCGGCGATTTGAAGTGGGCCCAATCGGCATTGAAGACCTGGCTAATCCGCAGGAGCGAGTAGAGCCCGAACGTGAGCGCGCGGCTGAGATGCCGGTCGACATCGTAGCGCGGGTTGATCGAGAGCAGCTTCGCTCGTTCTTCCTCGGAAAGATACCGACCGGCGAATTCGGATTTGGGAATCTTGAAGTCGGAAAACGGATACAGGGAAAGCCAATGTTTTTTCAAGCAGAACCGGCAAAACGTTCGCAGGATTCGGAGAGACAAACTCTGGCCGCCGGCATTGTAACCGAGGCCTTTTAAGTGGGACAGCCAGTCATGAACGAGCGTCTCCGTCAGTTCATCGACGGACTTTACTCTCGAGTGACCGATGAATGCTTCGAGGTGCCGACGGTTGAGGGCGTGAGTACCAGCCTTCACGTCCTGGCGCGATAGGAAGCCTTCCAGCGCCGGACGGATTTCCTTGCCGGTGATCGGCTGTCCAGCGCGGATCTGAGTGGCCTCGATCGCCATCTTGCGGGCGTATTCCTGCGCCAGGCTCTTGCCAGTGCCAGCCATATGCGCTTTCGAGTGACAACCGCCACGATGGTCGCGCCAGCCGCTATACCACCGACCACGACGCCGAAATACCCAGAAGGAAGGATTGCCCATGAGCGCCACATTATAGTTTTCCCATCTGCCTGTTGACCAGCCAGTATTGAATCGCATCCAGGCTGAAGAGCCGTTTCCGTGGGCTGATGGGAACTGACGGAATCTCTCCTCTAGCCGCTTTTTTGTAGACAGTTTTGACACTGTAATGCAACAACTCAGCCACGTCCTGAATCGTGAGCAGTTTCATCGGTTCTGTCATATCGCGTCCTTTCCCAGGCAAGCATCGTGCCGCGCTCGCCGTTGCATTCATAGGCACGCGCGCCGCAGAGAATGCACAAGAAACACACGCGCGCATTTTGTTTTTTCCTTGACGATCACGCGTTAGAAAACTAAAGTAACGCGATCCGTATGAACAAATACTGTTCATCGACAATGAAAACAAGGGGAGAAGGGGTTGTTCATGGAGTCGGGCGCGTCGCGCCGAAATTCTTGGCTTGCGTGCCCGGCCTGTGGCCACAAAGTCGGACGCGCCCGGATTTGTGACGTGGAGTTCAAATGCAAGTACTGCGGCCATGAGTTCGAAGTGATTATTGGTCCGGTCCATCGCGCCGATCCCGCTTCTGGGCAGGCTTCCCCCGACCGGAAAACGTCCGGTTAGTTTGATTGTTCTTATTTCTATTTTCTAGGGCCGGTCCGCTCTGGCGTATTGGCCCCACGACCCTAAGAGCGCCACCACCACAGGGCTGAGCTACGGCTCGTGCCCTGCCTTGAGCCTGGTCGTTAATC
>Ga0210410_10005484_pt1 | contig 11039 bp, 16 predicted proteins | sample IncBWC4MmetaG_FD_161058 | JGI IMG/M metagenome (GOLD analysis project Ga0210410, IMG submission 161058) | Forest soil microbial communities from Barre Woods Harvard Forest LTER site, Petersham, Massachusetts, United States - Inc-BW-C-4-M | ecosystem: Environmental > Terrestrial > Soil >... | reverse complement strand
GCACAGCGGGTGAAGGACTACGGCATGCAGCGCGCGGCCATGCTGACCTGCATGACCTGTTCGCAGACCTCGAGCCGATACGCCACGTGGGAGGAAGATCCGCGCGAGGCGATCGAGCGCGAAGCCGCCTGGGAATCGAAGTGGCGGCGGGATCGCGGCAACCAACTGCGCGACGAACTGCTGGCGATCGCGGTATTGATCGCAGCGCATCCGGAGGAGTTCAAACAGGCCGTCGCCGGTATCGAGTCGCGGCGGGAATGGCTGGAGCGCAAAGCCAAAAGCGAGCGCGCGCAATGAGCTGGACGGCCATTGGCGTCGACGAATTCCACGTCGCGCGGATACCGCATCGCTGCACGTGGTGCGGTCAGCCGATTTTGGTGGGCGAGAAATATCTCAAGCGGCGCGGCGTGTGCGAGGACGGTCCCGGCACGGTGAAGCACCACATCGAATGCGAGGAAGCGGCCGCTGCGGACTGGGCCGAATGGGGAGAGTGCTACGTGATGTTCGAAAATCGACGACCGCTTCCCCAGTTCGAGGGGTCCTGACCAATGAGCACGACCTGGCGCAACCGAATCGTGGCCACCGCGGAAGTGGATCCGGCCTCGCTCACCGAGCACCCCATGAACTGGCGGGTGCATCCGAAAAATCAGCGCGACACGGTTGAGGACGCGCTCGACAAAATCGGCTGGATCCAAACCGTGGTCGTCAACCGCACCAGCGGCCGCATGATCGATGGGCATCTGCGCATCGCCTCGGCGATCCGCCGCGGCATCACCTCGGTGCCGGTGAGCTACGTCGAGTTGTCCGAGGCCGAAGAGAAGGCGGCGCTGGCCTCGCTCGATCCCATGTCGGCGATGGCGGTGATGGACGGCGAGAAGTTGACCGAGCTCTTGAAGGATCTGGAGTTCGGCGGCGGCGCGCTCGATGCCATGTTCGACGAGCTGCGCGAGCAGGCGGAAGGCTCCACGCTCGCGGCCGCCAGCAAGAACCCCGAAGGCCTGCTCACCAAAGGCGCGCCGGTCGTCAAAGCCGTGATCGCGGTCGCCGACATCAACCTGGTGGAGCGTGCACTCGCCGCGAGCGGCGCCCTGTCGCGCGGTGAAGCGCTGCTCGATATCTGCAGGGTCTACCTATTCGTGAAGAAGGACGGCAATGAAAAAGGACAACACGACGCTGAACCAAAAGGCGGCGTTACGCTTGAGCCTCTTGAAGCAAATCCAAAAACCGATAGTCCTCGAGACGCACGCGGGAACGGGGCAAGTGTGGAAACGGGTGTACAGCGAAATCGCCCAAGGCGTGGCGTTCGACGAAAAACCCGCAAAGGCTGAACTGCTCGCGATCCAGCGCCCGACGTGGAGCGTGTTCGAGAGCAACTGCATCACATCGTTGGCGGCCGGCGCCGGCGAGCACCTGGCGATCAATCTGATTGACGTCGATCCGTACGGTGAGCCCTGGCCGGTGATCGAGGCTTTTTTTACTTCGGAGCGGCCGTGGCCGGATCGCATCGGCTTTGCCATCAACGACGGCGTGCGGATGAAACTGAAAATCACCGGCGGGTGGGACGTCGAGAGCTTGGGTCCCGCGGTGCGCCAGTTCGGCAATTCCGCGATGTACGGCGACTATCTCGCCGTGGCGCGGTGGAACCTAAAGCGCCTGGCCGCGCTGCGCGGCTACGAGCTCGCCCACTGGACCGGGTATTACTGCGGACACGGCGACTGCATGACGCACTACGCCGCGGTGTTCGATTGCTTCTCCAAGCCCTCGTCGTCCTCTTCGTCGCCGTCGTCGTCGCCTGGACCCGGGCCCGGGTAAGTACCGGGTTCATACCCGGTTCTTACCCGGTGGTGCGCGATCGTCTTCGGTCCCGGCCGCTGCGCGCGGCGCAGTTCGACGCCGCGCTGGTAGCAGCGCTCAAACGCCTGGCCGTAGGTCAGCAACGCATCGAACGGCTTGTGCTGGATGCCCCGCTGCATGATGGTCACGCGGATCCGCTCGCGCCGATCCTCGAGGGAAATCGCGCCGCTCAAGATCAGCCCATCGGTCGAGAGGATCCGGATGAAGGCCATCTCGATATCGTCGCGCGCTTCCTGGTTGAAGCCGTGCTCGATCATTTGGCGGCCGCCAGCGCGCGGGTGCGCACGCCGTTATAGATCGCGGCCGCGTCTTCCGTTTTCACCTGGTTGGCGTCGCAGGCGCTGAGGACTGCGGCGATGTCGGCGCGGATGGTGGCAAGTCGGCCTGCAGCTTCGCTTTCGCGCGCGGGTAGTCCTGGGTCGGGAGCGTCTGGACAGGCAGCGGATCCGGGATTGGACACGCGACTCGTACGTAGTGCGGCTGACAGCCGGCCAGCCAGATCATCGTTGCTGCGAGACAGAGATTGGACTTTCGCGTCATAGCCTTTCACCACTGCGTTGATATCGACGACCTGTGCGGCCTCGGTTGTTTTGTTCTCGGCGATCGCTTCAGCTTTTGGGATCGTGGTCGCCTGCAGGCACGCCACGGCGCCCAAGGATTGCTCGTGCCGATTGTGCAGCGCCCACCAGCCGGCGAAGGCGCCGCAGCTGATCAGCGCCACGACCACATAAATCAAATTCTTTTCCAGTGTGGTCATCATTTTCGCGGCACTTCAACGAGCGCGATACGCGCGGCCGCGTCCGCTGCGATCTCTTGCCTGATCCAGCTTTTCATTTTTTCGAGCTCGAGCAGCGCCGTATCACTGAAGGCTGACAGCTGCCCGCGATATCCCTCGATCGCATCGCACATTTCAGCCAGGGTTTTCGCCTGCACGACCAGCTTGGGTTTCTCGGCCATGTATAGATTTCCCTCTAGTGCGCTTTGAAGGCCGCGATCACGATGCCGAATATAGCCGCGATCGCCCCCACCAGTTTGAAAATGTTGTCGACGCGCTTCTCGAGCTTGGCGGAAAACTCATCGATTACCCGCTTCACGGAGCGCTTCGAGGCCTTGTGATTGAGCGCAGTCACGATGTCGGACAGCGATTTGCGCATGAAGCGCGCCTCAGCCGTCAGCTGCTCGAGCGCATCGAAGCGCAGCTGATTGGATTCCACACTCGCGCGCCGGTCATACGGGAGGCTGCGCAAATGCGAGACCGTGTCATCGATGCCGCTCGTGAGCGTGGTATCGAACGGCTTTAAGTCCCCGTCCTCGATATCCCAGCGCTCGCGCAGGCGCTGCACTTCCACACTGGTCGGATGGCGCGCGAGCTTGACCATTACGGTTCTTTGGGCTGGAAGAACGTGTTGTAGAGCCCGACCACAAAGGTGACGATGCCGATCCCTAACATCGTGTGCGCCATGCTGGCGGCCGGAATGAAGAGGCCGAGCTTCTCCTGATTCTCGAAACAGTACGCCGCCGCCATGCCGACGCCGCCGATCGCCTTCGTGCGATGCGACCAGACCCAGGCGGCGCCGGCCCGCAGCTGCGTAATGCATAACTGCATAGTGATCACGCGGCGATGGCCACGCCGCCGCCGGCGGTGAACTTGGCGAGCAGATCGGCGAGCGCGCGCTTCGGCTGCCCGGAATCGCTCGCCGGGAAAGACGCCCACAGACCGCGGCACTTGAAAATCGCATCCTGCACGCGGCCCGCGTTCACATCATCGAGCGCGCCCTTCTGCTTGATCAGCAACACGCAGGCATCGTTCTGCGCGGCCGCATTGAAGCTGGTAAGCCCGAGGATGTGTTTGCAGCCGAGCCAGGTCGGCAGCGTCATCTGGTAGCGCCCGGCCGCTGAGCTGTGCATACCGACGTACTGCGCGCCCAAGGCATCCAGCGGTTCGCCCTTCCACTCGATCGCGCCATCCGGCGGCCGCGGCTCGGCCGGGTGGAAGTTCAAATCGATGATCGTGTGCTTAAACGCATAGCACACCCGGTACTGATCGGCCGCCCGATCCACGCCTTCGCTGTGCGCGGTCATCGACAGGAACGCGGCGATGTTCGGGTTCATCGGAAATCCCAAAAAAATAAGGCGAAGGCGCCGAGCACGAGCACGCCGCTGATGATTCTAGCGGTGAGCAATGGCCGCGCCTATCGCGATCCCGAGCACCAAGAAGCCGATCGCGATGGCGATCGCCGGACCCAAGTTCGCGTGCAACCAGGTCTTGGCCAGGCCCTCATCCGCTATGGCATCCGCCCTGGCACTTGCTAGAGCAGCTGCGGCGGCCGCCTTGAGTTTGGTTTCGTCGGTGGAAAGCTCGGCGGGAATATTCATAGGTTGCCTCGGAAGTGGGACGTGCGCCGCACTATGCCCCCCGAAGGGCCGCCATTCGTTGATCGACTTCGCTTTCCTTGGCGCGTCGGTGCGTCGCAGATCGCGAAGCGCTAGTGATTCGGGAACGGCGGCGCCGGCGGCGTGAAGGGGAACGAGGTGTAGCGCGCGACGCCTTTGGTGAGGCGCACATTGGTGACCGAGCCGCCATAGAGAGCGCCGCCCGTATAGCCGCCGACGTAGAAGTTCGCCTGTGAAGGCCAATTCGCGCGCGATGCACTGATGTCGATCGGCCCTTGCGCCAGCACGCCGTTGACGGCGACTCTGAAGTTATTCCCCTGCACGATCAGCGCGACGTGATACCAATTATTGATCGCCATGGCGAATGAGGTCAGCCCTCCGCCGAAGCAATATGAGGCATAGAGGACGCCGGTATACAGACCAACGTTCAGCTCCGTCGATCCGCCGATCGCGAAGAACAGCGCCTCGGGCGTTGCGCCGCCGTCGCGGGGGTAGAAGAATCCCTCGATCGTGTGATCGCCCGCTGTGAAGTCGATCGGCGTGCTCACTGGGACATGGATGTCAAAGTTTGCGGCCGTGCCGCCGAGCGCATTCGCCAGATCAATGCACGGCCCCCCGGTCGGGCCGCCGGCCGCGACGAACGTCCCCGCATTGCTAGGACCTGTACAGGCGAGCTCAAAGCTCGAACTGTCCTTGGCGTTGTCCGACCCATCGTTATCGCCTAGCAGAAGCAGGCCAACGTCCGCCCAGTACGGATCGCTGCCGCCGCCTCCGCCGCCTGCCAATGCCGCCAGCGCGTAAGGATTGATCAGCATTTACAAGTGCCCGATGAGCGTCACGATCAGCCCCTTGGCTCCCGTGCCCGCTGCGGTGACGTCGACCGAGAGTTCGTCATCGTCCGCTATGGCCGAGACCGAGATCACCGCAGGCGTCGCGGCAGTCTTGCTGGTCTTCTCCGTCGCATCGATCGAGAGGGCGGTCGAAAGCACGGTCACCCCATTTTTTTTGATGTCCATCGTGGGGAGTCCTGAGCTCGACGCGGTTTGCAGCGAGGCGCGCACTTCGGTCAGGGTGAACGCATGGGCCGCGCGCAAATAGCCGACGCCGGCGGCGACGGTCAGCGCCGTGACGAGATCCGAGCAGGCCAGCTGGAAATAGACGGGCTCGGTCGCATCGCTTGCGCCACCACCACCCAGGCTCTCGAGCAGCGCGTCGAGTTTGTTGGTGTTGTAATTGATCGGCACTTCCGGCTGCTCTTGGCTTGGGGCCAGCAGTTCAAAACCAAAATTCGGCGTGACACTCATTCGAGCTCCTTAAGTGACCACGAGGTCATCGGTGAGCTGCGTGCCTCGTCCGACGATCGAGGACATCTGGTAAATCGCGACGTGCAGCGTCGTGGGCAGCGGGGATCCGAAATCCGTTTCCTGGTGGGCGTGGCTGTAGAGCACCGAGGTCGTGCTGGTGCTCAAAGTGCGCAGCACCGTGAACGGCGAGGACGCATCGACGATGTCCACCTGGAAGGCCTCGCTGGTCTCGCCCAACGGTATGTCGACGCCCGACATCAGCGTGCGCCCGAGTCTCGAGCGCCGGAACCAGCTGATCAGGATATCGCCGTCGCTCAAGCGATGGGCCGTCGCATCGACCGGCGAGAAGGGCACGAGCGCCTGCGCGTGGCCCGCAAAATTCTGATTGGTGCCGGTGGCGAAGCCTGCACCGATCGAAACCCCTTTGTACGTTCGCAGCGCGCCGATCTCCGTCGTCTGCAGCACCACGCGGCCCAGGTCACCCGTAATCAGCACGAAGGAATCGCCGACCTCGCTGGTGCCGATCACATGCTCTGTTCCGCGCCGGCCGCGCAGCAGGTGCGTCAATTGCCACTGCGTGGCGCTCACCTGCGTGGCCGTGCCGAACTGCACTATTTCCCACCTTCCATCCGCACCCATGGCGGCCGCGTTCGCGCCGCCCAACACATTCGCATCGGTCGTGCCCATGAACGACGCGGAGGCCGGCACGTTCACCGTGATCACCGATACATCGTCCCAGGTGAAGGCCTCGCTCGCAGGCACAGCAGCGTTGAGCGTGCCCATGGTCGCCTCATTGACGAGCGCCATCAGCGTTGTGAAGGTCACGCCGCCATCGATCGATTTATAAAACGTGGCTCCCGTCCAGGAGCCGACGCCGGCGGCGCGTTGCGCGGCGATATAAAAACCTGGATCGCTATCGCCGTCGACGAGGCACGGCAGGTCCAGCAGCTCGAAGCTGGCCGGCCCGATGAACTGCAGCGTCTGCGGCACGCGCAGCGGTGCGCTGGCCACCGCGAAGCTGATATACGCACCCTCCGCGTCGCGCACGCACGAGAGCTTGCGCAGCACCGCCGATGCTGTGGTTTCGTTCGCGATGCGCAGTCGCTGCATGACGCCATCGACCGGTACGCCGATGCAGTCCCCGGCGTCGAGGGCAAGCCAGGCCTGGTCGACGCTTAAGGTGTGGGCGTTGCGCGCGGCCCATGAATCCGCCCACAGCACTTCGGCGCACTGTGCAGCTTGGGTGTCGCCAAGACAGAGCGGTAGCGTGATGTCGACGTCGTTGATCGCCTTCGTCTCGCGAAACGGCGAGTCCTGTTCCGCATCCTCATAATCGCGGCTTGTCGCAATGTAGTGCAGGCGGATCGAGCGCGGCAGGTCCTCGTCCTGCGAGCGCGTGCTGCTGATGGATGGCGGACACTTCGACGGGTCGGTCGACTGGCTCGCGTCGTACGCGCCAAAGTCATCCGTCGTGAAGGTCGCGACGATGGGCTTGCCGCGCGCCGCGAATTTAAGCAGGCCATCGGTTTCCACCGCATCGAAGAATCCCACCGAGCGCAGCGGCGTGATGATCGAGGAACCCGTGCACACGCTCGAGACCGCATACCCATCAATGGTGATGCCCACCATATCCGAGACGTCTATGGCCATGAGGCCCGCACGCTTGCAGACCGCCGCGATGATGTCGGAGATTTTGGCGTTGCCGCCCGCGCCGACGCACACGGTGCGCGTGAGTGCGTAGTAAAAGCTCTGATTGACCGGGTAGTCGACGCCATAGGTTTTCCCTGCCGCCATGTATCCGGTGGCCACCGCTGCGGTGTACGCGGCTGTCCAGTAGGTCGCATCGGCATAGCGTGGATCGACCGGCAGCAGGCAGGGATTCAAGGGATAAATGCACTGGGGGGAAATGCCGTCGAAAATCTGCAGCACCTTGCAGGCACCTGAGACTAGCGTCCACGGACCGCACTCGATGAGTGAGCCATCGAGTTGCACGCCGAAGCCTGTGTGAATGCTCGGCACCAACCCCGTGCACGGATCTGGCGGCGACGCCGGCGTGCGCGTCACTACTACTTGCGCAGACTCCACACTCTGGTACCAGAATGACGGGGAACCCGCCCCGACGACCTCTGTGAAGCGCGGCGATTGCAGGGCTGGGTAAGGGTCTGCGGCCGGCACGTCGTTGAAATACATCCGGCTGTCGACGCCGAGATACACCGTCGCGTTCGGCGTGGCAAACGCAGCTCCCCAGCCTGGGCTGGACTGGCTCGCGTAATAACCATGATCCGCCGGCATGTTGTTGTACTGCATGACAATCGCGAAGGGGTCATTGCCGCCCGCTGGGCCGGTCGTCACCATCGTTCCGGTCCCAGCCTGCACAAGGCCGCCTGTGGCGCCATAGCCGATGAACTGCACCGTCGTGTCGTAGCCTGCCGTCTTGAGCGCCGCGACCACGCCGCCCTCGTCAGAGAAGACCGCTCCGCTCCAGCCGCCTCCCGTGTAGTTGCCATCAATGGTTGTGATCTGGAAGATGTTGTTGTTGTTGGTGTTCACCGGATCTTGCCAGCCTCCGCCCGCCCAGGGGTAGAGCACTTCGTTCGACGTCTCCGGGGAACTCACGCAGTTGCCGACGCCTGCCGAGTAGCACTCGAATTGAAAATTCGGATGCCTGAGAGCCTGGCCGATCTGCAGCGCGCGATTCGGATACACCATGTAAGCCAAGCTGCGGAACGCCGGCACGTTGCCGACGCCTAAGACCGCCTCCATCGTCGGATCCGCTTCCTGCAGTTCATCGCCCAGGTACAGGGTGAAGGTCTCCGCATAGATCGCGCTGCGCGCGAGCCGGTTCGCGTACTGCTCGTCGGTCTCGGCCAGCGTGTCGAGCGCCGAGGTGGAGCTCGCCGCCTGCTGCGGACGGATGTCATAGACGATGGTGCCGTTTTCCCAGATGCGCGTGATGCCGGCGATCGCCGTGACGTTATCCGGTGCGCTGTCATCGACGCGCTCGGCCAGGCCGATCGCGATCGACTGGGTGTAGTTGAACTGCAGCTGCTGCGGTCCGCCGCTGCCGCCCTGGCTCACATTCGCTTGGTGCTCAACCATCGGTGCGAGCCACATCACCGTGCCTGCAAGATTCGCTGTGCCGCCGAGCAGCAGCGACACGGGACTCCCGACCGCTGAGGTCGTGGTGCGGTTGTCCGAGATGCGCGGGCCAGGAGCCAACTGCGTTGGGAACAGCGCGGCGCCGGCGAGGCTGCCGATCACAAACCCCAGCTGCGGATAGCCAAAGTAGGTGCCGACGACCGTGCCGACGACGATGAGCGCTGCTTGGCCTAAGTTAGACACTCTCGGAATTCCCTTGGGCCAAGTACTGAACTTCCGGCAGCGCCCAAATGCTGTGCGTGCGTTTCACCCACGGGCCCCGATAGCCATTCTCGACGACTTTGCCTTCGGACTGCGTGCAGTGGATCAGATTGACGCCGGTATAGATCGCAACGTGCGTTGGGCTATCCATCAGCGGCCATTGCACCAGGATCAGCGCGGCCGGCTGCAGCGGGATCTGCCGCGTGTACGCATGGAGGCGACCTAGCAGGTAACCCGGCTGCGGCAGCTGTGGATAGTTGGCCGGCAAGTACTCGAGCGCGGCCGTGGAGTCGAGCTCGCCCAAGACTCCCGCCGGGAAGCCCAAACAATCCGAGCCGAAGCGCGTGCGCCCCTGGTGGACGTATCGCACGCCGATCCATTGGCGAGCCTGGGCGATGAGGGCGTCGGGTGTGATCACACGCCCAGGCCTTGCGCCGTCGCGGGTCCCGCGGTGATCGCGAGCAGCCCCGGAATAAAGACGCCGAAGCCGCGCCAGTGCACCAGGTTGTCGTACACGTCGCGGCAGGTCTGCATCTGCCGATCGCACCCGGGCGAGAGTAGAAAGTTATCACCCGGCGCGACTTCCTCCGGAAAGTCCTCCCACAGCTGCAGCATCGCGTCGACGTTGTTGTTGGGGTCCAATTTTACGTCTCGGCTGAAACCTGAATTAGCGCCCGAAATAAAGGTGAGCGTGCCGCCGATATAGCTGAACGCCGCCCGCGGCGAAGCCTGCACCAGGTCAACAGTGAACGCGCCGCGATTCGTCTCGAGGAGCACGCTGCCGCTGATGGTCACCGCGCCCACATTGAAGCGGCAGCGGTTGTCGCCGAACTTCACCACGTTGCAGGTCGATGAGTACGTCCTGATGATGGTCTGCGAGAGCAGCTGCGTGAGGCCACGCACTTCGGTGGTGTAGCTGCCGTCGCTGGTGCGCGTGATGCCGCCCAGGTATCCGGACTTCATGACCGCCAGCCCATGCGAGGGATGCGCCCAGTTGCAAATGAGCACCGTGACCGGCGCCATGTCGAGCAGGCCTGCCTCGATCTCGGCCACCGTTACGTCGGGGATCGCGGTGTAGGGCGTTTGCGGAAAGGCGCCCTGCACTTCCAAATTGTCGACCGACAGGTCAGAGCTCGAGGCGATATCGCCGGCCGTCACATTGGCGATCGCTCGGTACAGACCCGCATACGGATCGGGCGAGGCCGACGCCGGGATCAGGATGTCGAGGTCATGCTCGGTGCCGCGAATCATCTCGCCGTTCGCCATTCGGATCGTCCACAAGAAAGCCATCGTCGTGCAATCGGCCTGCAGGTCCGCGAGCAGCAGCGGCGGAATCGTTTTCAAGCGAGCGGCACCCGAAGCTCGGCCAGCTGCACCGTGACGTTCATCGCCTCGAAGTCCGAGATCGCCGGATTGAACTGCGCATCGAAGCGCACCCACACATCGAACTCGCCGCCCCAGGCGGTGGGCGTGCCGACGAAGGTGCCGCCCTTGGTCAGCAGGCCGGTCGATTCGTCCAGCGTCCAGTCGCTTTGCACCGCGCCCAATTCGTTGGCGATCAGAATGGTCGAGCCGATCGGCCGGGTGATCTCGCGCTGCTGGATGGTGCGCGCGGTTTTGGTCGTGTACTGCTTGACGAGCCGATAGCTCACCGGTGAATCGCCCGAGGGAATAAGGGGCTGATCGGTCGCCGCCGGCGTCGCGCCTAGGCGGCACGATTTGTAGTCCACCCAATCCTTGAAGCGAAACGCCGAGGACATGCCGCCCATCGCGTGCCAAAACTCCAGCACGTCCTCGATGTCATCCTGCGGCTGATCCCCGGACGGCACGCCCGTGTACTTCGAGAGCGGCCGCGACCAGACCCGCTGCCGCCGCTCATAGCCGCCCTCGCGCGCGGTGATTTTCACCAAGTAGTTAGGCTCCGCGACAAAGCCGAAAGTGGGACAGAGTGGGAAGACTTCCGCGAGATCCGGCGTGATCGTGCTCATGTGTTGTTGCGCCTGTTTGCCTGCTCCAAGGAACGCGCGGCCGCGGCCCCGGTCTGCATTTGCGATTGCCTCGAGATCGTTCCGCCCGGCGCCTGGACGATGAAGTGGTTCGTGACAGACACGTTTTTGCCCATGAGGC
>Ga0210410_10005483_pt1 | contig 11039 bp, 7 predicted proteins | sample IncBWC4MmetaG_FD_161058 | JGI IMG/M metagenome (GOLD analysis project Ga0210410, IMG submission 161058) | Forest soil microbial communities from Barre Woods Harvard Forest LTER site, Petersham, Massachusetts, United States - Inc-BW-C-4-M | ecosystem: Environmental > Terrestrial > Soil >... | reverse complement strand
CATGCAGACCCTGCTCGACACCACGCTCGAATACACCAAAATGCGAAAGCAGTTCGGCCGGCCGCTGTCGGCCAATCAGGTGATCCGTCACCGCCTCGCCGACATGGCGATGCAATGCGACGAGGCTCGCTCGATGGCGCTGCGCGCGGCGCTGATGGTCGACGCCGAACCCACCCCGCGCAGCCGTGCCGCGTCGGGCGCGAAAGCAAAAATCGGCAAATGCGCGCGCTTCGTCGCCGAGCAATCGGTTCAGCTGCACGGCGCCATGGGCGTTACCGAAGAGCTCGACATCGGTTCCTACTTCAAGCGGCTGCTCGCCTTCGACACGCTGTTTGGCGGCAGCGCCTACCACTATCGCCGCCACGCCGCGTTGAGCGGACGCAGCATTCAAACCTGAGCGGAGCGCAACATGGACCTGACCTTCAGCTCCGAGGAGCGCGCCTTCGAACAGGAAGTCCGCGACTTCATCGCCGCCAACCTGACGCCGGAAATCAAGCGCGCCACCGCGCTGACGCCGTCGGTGTTCTCCGATCCCGACATCGGCATGGCCTGGCAGAGAGCCCTGCACAAAAAGGGCTGGGGCGCGCCGGGATGGCCGGTGGAATATGGCGGGCCCACCTGGACGGCGGCGCAGCGCTGGATCTTCGAGGCCGAATGCGCCCGCGCCGGCACGCCGAATGTCAACGTGATGGGCGTCAAGATGGTCGGCCCCGTCATCATCGGCTTCGGTTCGCCCGAGCAAAGGAATTTCTATCTGCCTCGGATTCTCTCCGGCGAGGATTATTGGTGCCAGGGCTATTCCGAGCCCGGCTCCGGCTCCGACCTCGCCTCGCTGAAAACCAGGGCCGTGCGCGACGGTAACGACTACATCATCAACGGCACAAAAATCTGGACCACGCATGCACACCACGCCAACCGCATGTTCGCGCTGGTGCGCACCAATGACACCGAGCGCCAGCAGGACGGCATCAGCTTCATTCTGATCGACATGAAGAGCCCGGGCATCACCACGCGCCCGATCCTGACCATCGGCGGCGACCACGAGGTCAACCAGGTATTCTTCGACGACGTCCGCGTCCCCGTCGCCAACCGCGTCGGCGAGGAAGGCAAGGGCTGGACCTATGGCAAATATCTGCTGGAGTTCGAACGCGGCTCCGGCATCGCCTCGGCCAAGCTGCGCGAAGCGCTGAAGACGGTTTCCGATCTCGCCGAATCCGACGCCACCGGCCGCGCCATCGACGATCCCGATATCGGGTTAAGGATGTCCGAGATCGAGGTCGATATCGACACCCTGGAAATGACCGAGCTGCGCGTGCTGTCGGCACTGCAGACCGGACAGAATCCCGGCGCAGTGTCGTCGCTGCTAAAGCTGCGCGTCAGCGAAATCCGCCAGGCCGTGACCCGGCTCGGCGTCGAGGTGATCGGCAATGACGGCCTCTATGTCGAGCCGATGCGGCCGTTCTACAAGCTCAACGAGCAGCCCGGGATACCCGAGGAGATGTTGCCGGTGGTGCCGGAATATCTCAACAGCCGGGCCTACACCATCTTCGGCGGCTCATCGGAGATCCAGCGCGATATTGTCGCGAAGATGGTGCTGGGGCTTTAGTCGCGATAGGCACCCGGCTGCGCCATGACCGAGAACTGGACGTCGTCGTATATTTCGACGTCCGTCCCCAGCAGGGGCAATAGTTCGGACCGTAGATGCGCCGCGTTCGTACCTGCCGGATTGCGCACAATGACGACGGTTGGCTCGGAGAAGGATGGCTTGCAGCGCACGTTCGAAGGCAAGACACCACTCTGCATGCGGTCGAGAAAAACCGTCCTTGCCGCCGAGTTGGGAAACCTGAGAATCACCGAATTCTCCGTGCTCACTGAAACCCTATCACATTCCGATTAAGTAAGCAAAAAGCGGGCCAAATCAAGAGGTTGACGCCAGCTCCGCGGCCCGTGCCACAGCCCCCTCGCAGTCCAGCAAGCCGCGCCCGACACAGGTCTTACCCTCGGGAAGCCAGCTACAGGTCTCCCGAATGATTTCACCAACATTCCAGGGCGCCAGCCCGGGAGCCATCGAGAGGATGAGCGCGGCCGCCCCTGCCACCTGCGGGCAGGCGCCCGAGGTTCCCCACCAACGCATGCGACGCGTGCTGGTTCCCCATACGACCTCGCCGTAGGTCGGCGCCACGCAATCCGGTTTCGTCGTCTTTACCGCCCACTCGCCGGGCCCACGGCTCGAACTGACATGCGGTGTCGCGGGATCACAATTGGTCAGCTCCCGGTTGACGGTTCCGACGCTGACGATTTCATCATGGGAGTTGGGACCCCAGATCGAATTCGGCCCGCACGCCATGGGATCATGCTTGCAAACGTCGTGGTGATTGTTGCCTGCGGCAAAACACACAAACATGCCGTTGTTGATCGCCGCGAGGATGCTCGTCATGTAGGGGTGTTGGGCGGGAAGAATCTTGGGCGCGGTGCAGATCGGAAGACCGTAGGAGTTTGCGACAACGAGTGGCCCGTTGAGCCTGCCCTGGACCCGCGCCCGCACAAGCTCGTCGAAGATGTCGGTCAGGTCGGTAGACCTCAGCGTGCTGCGGGCGGCAAGAACGGTCGCTCCCGGAGCAACCCCGTCAAATCGTCCGCCGTCGGCGCGAGAAGCGGCCGCGATCGCAGCGCACATCGAACCGTGCCCATGCGTATCGCTCCAGTGGTCGCCTTCGAATGTAGATTCAAGATCGACCGGAGACCTGCGACGTGACGAAAATTCCTTCGGCTTGCCGGCGATGCCGGTATCGACGATTGCGATCGTGACGCCTTCGCCCCGGGTTCGTCTCCAAGCCTCCGGGGCGCGCACCTGCTCGATGACGTCATTCAGCGAATAGCCGTCGGCAAGATCGGGTTGTGCCGCGCGCGACCAACGGACGGGTTCGAACTCGTCATCATATTGATATTCGTCGTCCCCATCATGCCCCGGCATGACCTTGAACTGCACGTCCTCGAATATATCGGCACCAAGGGCAGCCAATTCCGCGCGCATCTCGTCAGTGGCCGGCGTATGAAGAACGTCGGGTTGAGAAAACAGGAATTTGGGCGCGCTTTCCGGGTCATGGGAAAATGCGACCTTCTGCAAGGCATCGACTTTTTGCTGCGGCGAATGAAATCGGACAAAAATGCGGTCCATGGAACAGCCCCAATCAATACAATCAATGATTGTATTGATGTAGCGCCCTTGCGGTATTGTCAACAACAGGCGGGCTGTGCATCACCGTCAAGCTGCGTAAGCCACACCGGGAACAGCCGCCCGGGTCGGTGGCTCAAGCCCGCGCCCTGGCATCCCCGATCGCCTGCCAGATCTTGGCCGGCGTCAACGGGGTGTTGAGCTGCTTGATGCCGAGTTCGCTGAGCGCATCCATCACGCCATTGGTGATGCAGGGCGGGCCGCCGATCGCACCCGATTCGCCACAGCCCTTGGCGCCGAGCGGATTGGTCTTGCAGGGTGCGGATTCATCGAGCGTCACCGCGATCGGCGGAATGTCGTCGGCGCGCGGCACGCAGTAGTCCTGATAGCTCGCGGTCAGCAGCTGGCCTTCGGAATCGTACGACACGCCTTCATACAGCGCCTGCCCGATGCCCTGGGCGACGCCGCCATGGACCTGGCCGGCCACCAGCATCGGATTGACGGCGATACCGACGTCGTCGACCGTGGTGTAGCGCACGACCTTGCTGACGCCGGTTTCGGGATCGATCTCGACTTCGCAAATATGCGTGCCGTTGGGCCAGCTCGGCCCATCGACTTCGCCTTCACTGTCGACGCTGAGCCGCGCGCCGTCTTCCTTTTTCGCGATCTCGAACAGGCTGATCCGCCTGTCGGTGCCGGCCACGGTGAGAAGACCGTCGCGATATTCGATGTCCTCGACCGAGGTCTCCAGCACGTTCGACGCCTTCTCGCGCGCCTTGGTGATCATGTCGCTGGTCGACACCGCGACCGCCGTGCCGCCGACGAACAGCGAGCGCGAACCGACGCTGCCGAAGCCGGTGGCAAGATCGGTGTCGCCCTGCACCACGTCGATCCTGTCCATGGGAATGCCGAGCGATTCCGAGACCATCTGGGTGTAGGTGGTCTGCAGCCCCTGCCCCATCGCCATGGTGCCGGAATGCAGGATGATCCGCCCTTCGGCGGTCGCATGCAGCGAGACCTTTTCGGTGTGCGCCCGCCCGCCGGTCCATTCGATGTAGCTGGTGAGACCGCGGCCGTAGAGCAGGCCCTTCTTCCTGGCCGCCTTCTTGCGCGCGGTAAAGCCGTTCCAGTCGGCGAGATCGGAGGCGCGCTCCAGCATGTGCGCGAACGCGCCGGAATCGTACACCTGGCCGACCGCATTGGTGTAGGGCAGTTGCGCTGGCTTGATGTAGTTCACCTTGCGGATGGTACGGGGATCCATTCCGATCTGGCGCGCGGCGGCGTCCATCAGCCGCTCGACGATGAACACCGCCTCCGGCCGGCCGGCGCCGCGATAGGCGCCGACGGGTGCGGTATTGGTCATGACCGATTTAACCTCGAAATGCACCAGCGGCAGATCGTAGACGCCGGTCTGCACGAAGGGACCAAGCACCAGCGGAATGATGTTGCCGGTGCCGGAGCTATAAGCGCCGGTGCCGCCGACCGAACGCACTCGATAGGCCAGCACGCGGCCCTTGGCGTCGAGCGCGAATTCGCCGGTCGAGGTGAGATCGCGGCCATGGGTGCCGCCGACGAATTCGTCGGTACGGTCGCCGCGCCAGCGGATCTTCTTTCCCAGTTTGGTCGCGGCATAGGCCACGACACCGTCTTCGGGATAGAGGCTGGTCTTTTGGCCAAACCCGCCGCCGATATCGCCGACCAGCACGCGGACGCTTTCCTTCGACCGCTTCAGGATCGACTCGGCGAGAAGGTCGCGGGTCGAACCTGGCGTCTGCGACTGCACGTGCAGGATCAGCCGGCCGGTCTTGTCGATCTCGGCAATGGTCGAGCGCGGCTCCATCGCGGAGGGGATCAGCCGCTGGCTGACCAGGTCGAGCGAGACGGTATGCGCGGCGTTGGCAAAGGCCGCTTCGACCTTGGCGGCGTCGCCATAGCTCATCGCGGCGACGATATTGTCTGATGCCTCCGGCCACACCACGGGCGCGCCGGGCTTGGTCGCCTCGAGCGGATCGACCACCGACGGCAGCACCTCATATTCGATTTCGATCGCCTCCGCCGCGGTCTGCGCCAGCACGCGCGATGTCGCCACGACGGCGGCGACTGCCTCGCCGGCGAAGCGCACGATCTCATGGGCCAGCAGGCGACGCGGCGGCACCGTCATCGGCTTGCCGTCCGGCCGCTTGAAGATCGCCAATGTCGGGAGGGTACCGATATCGTCCTTGATCAGGTCGGCGCCGGTGTACACGGCTTCGACGCCGGCCATCGCGGCCGCCGCCTTGGTATCAATCGAGACGATTTTGGCGTGGGCATGGGGCGAGCGCAGCACATACAGCCACAGCGCGCCCTCCTCCGGCTTATCGTCGATGAACTGTCCCTTCCCGGTCAGCAGCCTCTGGTCTTCCAAACGCTTGACCGGCTGGCCCGCACCGAAACGTAGATTGCCGGGAAGAATGTTCATCAGTTTGTCCTTCGAGTCTCTTGTTGGATTGGGCGGGTTTTAGCGGATTTTCGGGGCGAAACAACACGCACCGTCGTCATTCCGGGGCGCGCGCAGCGCGAGCCCGGAATCCATACTCCCGATCGTGGTTATGGATTCCGGGCTCGAGGCTTCGCCTCGCCCCGGAATGACGAGATGGTGAGATCGCATGCAACTCGCAAGCCAGTCAGCCGACGTCCCGCAGCGCCGCCTCGACCACCTTGCGCTGATCCGCGGTCAATGCGGCCTGCGGCGGGACGGGATCGCCGACGTCGTAGCCCTGGATCGCAAGCCCGGCCTTGATGCAGGCGGCGAGATTGAAGCGGGCAAAGGCTTCGTTGACGCGCCAGAGTTTCCGCTGCAAAACCATCGCCTCGTCCCAGCGCACGCGCCGGCAGAGGTTGTAAAGCTCGACGCTCTGCCGCGGGATGATGCAGGCCGGACCCGCCATCCACCCGAGGCCGCCAATCAGCATCACCGCCGCCGGGCTGTGGGCCGACGCCGAGAACACTTTAATATTGTCGCCGCAGCGGTTCATGATCGACAGCAGCCGGCCGGTATTGGTGGAAGCATCCTTGATGTAGCCGATGCGCGGATGGGCGGCGAGGCGCTCGATCACGTCGAGCGTCAGATCCGAACGCTGGAATTGCGGATTGGTGTAGATCACCAGGGGGATATCGACCGCATCGGCAAGGCTGCGGAAATAGGATTCCACCTGCGCGTCGGCGAGCGGGAAATACGCCTCCAGGATCGCCAGGATGCCGTCGGCGCCGAGTTTTTGACAGGCTTTTGCCTGCGCCACCGCGTCCGCAATCGAGGTTGAAGCCACGCCGGCGACCACGGGCACGCGGCCCTTGGCGGCTTCGATCGTGGTCTGCACTACGGCCGCGCGCTGCGCATTGTTGAGATAGGCGAACTCGCCGGTCGAGCCGAGCGGCGTCAGCCCGTGCACACCCGACTTGATGAGATCGTCGCACAGCCGGCCCAGCACCTCGGTGCGGATTTGGCCGGACGCGTCGACCGGTGAGACCAGATAAGGAAAGACGCCGTGAAAATCAGCCATGCGAAATCAAACCTGACACGCGCCGATATAACGGTCGGGCAGCGTTAAGAGCGTTGCGGAAAGCGCGCCATGCAAGACGGTTGCAGGACCATTTGCAACCCCTTGACGAGGAACAGACGGTCCAAACCCGCGATGCCACCCATCTATCGCCAAAGTAGAGTACGCTTCCATTTACTATTTGCCGGGCTGCGAACTAGAATGCCGTTCACCGGAGGGCTGCGGACCTTCCAGACGTCTGCCTGCGGTCACGGGCAACTGTGATCTATCTTATATTCTTTCCTGCGCGTGCGCTGGATTGTCGGTGTTTCCGGTTTGGGGGGCTACCATGACCACTTTCCTCGCTTTCCTCCGCGTTGCATGGGTATGTCTCCTCGTCGTGTTCGGCTGGGTAATCGGCCTGCCACGGCTGCTGCTCAAAGGCTGGCTCTATCTGTTCAGCCTGCTGCTAACCATCGCCCTGGCGATCGTCCTGGTCGAAGTCCTCTGGGTGTCTCCGCGCGACGTGGCCTACCGCTACGTCTCTCCCGCCGAAGCCAGCCACCCCAACGCCTGCGACCGGCAACAGAACAATCCCTTGGCTCTTGCGACCTACGATAACAGCGAGAACGAGGCGCAACGGAAGCTGGGCCGGGACAAGACCGGCCTGGAATGCATGCTGCAATATCATGTCGTGCCGCCGGAGCCGGGATCGGTCTGGTACAACAGCGACCGGCCGGTCGGGCCGATCGGCTTCTATCTTTCATTCCTGGAATTCCAGGAATCCGGCCGGCTTGCCGAAAAGGCGATCGACCGCTCCGTGCTCGAGCATTCGCAACTCGAGGTCCTGGAGGACCACCTTGCGAAGCAGAAGAACAACTACGTCCTGGTCTTTATCCACGGCTGGCGCCACGATGCGCGGATCGGCGACGACAACGTCGCCAACGCCCGGATCTATGCGGCCTATGCCGCCAGCGCGCTGGACTACCGCTGCAAGACCACCGGCAAGGATTGCGACTACACCGTCACCGCCGTGTTCGTCGGCTGGCGCGGCGCCCGCGTGAATGAGCGCGCGATCGAAGCCTTCGCCGCCCGCAATCTGGGCTTTCTGGGATCGGGGGTCACCAAGCTGTTCTCGAACGTCGTCGGCGGTTTCCCGGCGCTGCTCACGCTGTTCGACCGCAAGCCGATCAGCGAACGGATCGCCCCCTCCGTGATCGCCTCGCTGCGGCACGTCGACCGGCTGCTCAAGAAACGCAACGCCGATGCGTCGAGCGCCGACCGCCTGATCGTGATCGGACACAGCCTCGGCGGCAACATCCTGGCGACCGGGCTGAACGCTGCGATGATCGACCAAATCCGACAGCACAAGCCCGGGGAGCTTTTGCAGCCCCCGCTCGGGAACCTGGTCGTCCTGCTCAATCCGGCGGCGGAGGCGTGGAAGTGGACCTCGATCCAGCACGAGATGCGGCTGCACGTCCATTTCCCCGAGAACACCACCGACGCCGACCCACGCGCCAAGACCGATGCCGGGTTCTTCCCGCCCAACCAGCCGCCGGTCTATGTGTCGATCACGTCGGCGTTCTCATGGCCCTCCGCGGCTCTGACGCAACTCGAGCAGAAGACATTCAAGGGCGGCCGCGACGCGGACACCGACGAGATGAAGTCGCTGGCGCATTACGACTCGGCAACGCACGATGCGTTTCCGTTGTTCAAGGGCAATTTTCAGCCGCTGTCCGAGACTCTCGACCGCCTTGCCGTCTGGTTTCCAAACAGCAAGCCCTCGGAAGCGACTGTTTTTCCCGACAAGAGTATGTGTGGGACGTGGAAGACAGTCGCCGGCGCCTGCCAGCGCGCGATCGTGAGCACGTTGAGATTTGCGGCGGGAGTGGTCAGGAACGTTCCGTTCACAAAGCCGATTTCGGACGATACCCTCACCATCGGGCATCTGGACCCGATGCGGCCGCCTTACGACCGATACAACAATCCGGTCTGGCAATCGCCGCTGCCGTTTGGCACGACCAGCGAACTGGTCATCAACAACAGCATTGGCCATCCGACGCTCTACAAATATGCCGGCTCGGCCTATTTCTCGGAATGCGCCGTGGTCGACCACTGGCTGTGGAAGGCGCGTCATAATCCGTCGCTGGCTCCGTTCGAGGGCTGGGACAGCGGCTATTCCCATGTAAGGAATCACAAAATCGTCCCCGACAAGGACACGCCGAACGTCACCCCGATCCGGCCACGACCGACCGACAACGGCCATCTCGAGATTCAATTCCGGCAATATCTGTTGAAAAGCGGAACCCAGTCGATCATCACGTCGGACGACCCGATGTGGAATATACGGGCCTATGACAACGTGGTGGCGCTTCATGACGGCTACGTGTCATATCCGCTGATCTGCGCCCTCAACCAGCTTGTGATGGACGATGTTGCATCGGAACCCGGAAATTGATCGAAGGATTGATGGAAAAATTGATGGGAGCATTCATGCAGGAATCGACCGACGTTCAATCCGCCCTTTTTCATATTTCCTGACGCTTCCGCCCATCCTCGCGGTTGCGATCTTGCTGGGATGGCCCGCGACCGGCGCCAGTGCGCAGGAACGCCCCAGTGATGCGGACCTCGCTTCCATTATCGAGCAATTGAGTACGCACCACCGGGAAGGCTCCCGCGTCGAATTCGTCAATGTCGATCCGGCGATGTCGCCCTCCTGCAGGATGAATGCCGCAGCCATGAAGGTCTCGCGCGGCACCGACTCCAAATCGTTTCCGGTGCTGATCGACAATCATGGCGGCCCCTCGGGCGTCCGCCAGATGTTCGCAAAGCTCGGCCGGATCTCGGTCGACGCCGATGGCGCCGGCCGCGCCTATCACGCCGAGGACCCGTTCGGCGATTGCAGCCCGTCGGCGGAACAGCCGTCGCGACGGATCTGCGCGCTCGACAATTTTTCCGATGCCGGCATGCGGCTGTTTCTGGGTGCAGCGCGGCTGAAGCGCACCGATCCGAAGTCGCAAACCGCCGACGCACCGGCGTTCCTGCCGAACTGGCGCGAGCTGTGGCCGTTGATCCGCGATCAGAAACTGGTCCCGCTGCCGCTGAAGTCGATCGGGGCGCCCGAGGGGCCGCGCGACTTCAACCTGATCCACTGGAAGGAGCGCAATCTGACCTTTGCGTTCAACACCAAAATCGTTCCGGCCACCCATAAGGGCTATCCCTGCCGGTTCGGACAGGAGTCCGAATATTCCGGATATTTCATCTCCGCCACGACGTTCAAGAAAGCCAGCCCGACCCGCGCCGACGGATGCAAGCCGGCGCAATATCTCGATTCGGAAAAGGTCCCGTTCCTCGTCGTTCCCACGGAACAATTCGGCGGAATCGGACTCGGCGACATCGCCATCGGTTTCCTGAAAACGCCGGCGGGATTGCATATCGCCTACGGTATCGCCGGCGACACCGGCCCCTATGACCGTTTTGGCGAAGGATCGATCGCCTTCAACAAGGCGCTGCTGGACGAGCGCAGGCGAATAGAAGACGCTGCGGATGTCGACAGTCTCGACATCGATCTCGCCGAAGCCCGCCGGCAACATCTTGAGGGCGCGTCGCTGGCTGTGCTGGTGCTCGGAGGCACCAGGAGGCTTTTGGGCGGCGACTATTCCGAAGCCAACATCCGGAAAGTTGGCGAGGTGCAACTCAAGCGCTGGAGCGCCGCCGTCCCGGGCAGCGAAGGCAGGCTCAATGCCTGCCTCGACGCCGCGCATTGAAATGAGGCGCGGCCGCTTCCTTCATTTGCGCTCCCTGATCCAGGCATCGACCGGCGGCAGCGCGCGCGCCTTGAGATCGGCCGAGATCGCAATCGACTCCAGCGCCCGCGCCACCATCACCCGGCCGCCGCTGGTCGATTGCGCCGGCGCAAAGGCTTTGAGTTCGGCGGCATGGGCGTCGTCGGTGAAATTGGTCATGAAGTTCGGGACGAACTGGTCGCGGAACGACGGCCCTTGTCTGGCGAGCAGCGTATCGAAATTCTGCTGCACGAAAGCCCAGGCCAGATCGGGCTGTTCGCCGGCGGAAGCGACCGTACTGATCAGGCCCGAGATGATCGTGCTCGGCAGTTCGTCGGTCAGGGTCAGCGCTAGCGTGTCGCCTGCCAGCGTCGCATCGTGCGCGCTGGCTGCCGCGTAATAATAACGCACGCGCTCGTTGGTGACGGTGTTGTTGCGCGCCAGCGCCAGCAGCGTGTCGTAGGTCGGCCGGTCGGCGCTGATGCCGACGAGATGGGTGACGGCGTCGCGCAACGCGTTCGGCAGCGACTTCGGGTCCTGCAGGAAGACCGCGAACCGCCGTTT
>Ga0210410_10005482_pt1 | contig 11040 bp, 7 predicted proteins | sample IncBWC4MmetaG_FD_161058 | JGI IMG/M metagenome (GOLD analysis project Ga0210410, IMG submission 161058) | Forest soil microbial communities from Barre Woods Harvard Forest LTER site, Petersham, Massachusetts, United States - Inc-BW-C-4-M | ecosystem: Environmental > Terrestrial > Soil >... | reverse complement strand
CGCCGCGGGACTGTACCCGCTGTGGTCGAATTGGGATTGGCATGCGCCGGCACAAGCGCAGGCGGCCGTTGGTCCTGATGTCACCGCCATGATCGCCAAGCTCGAGCAGCATCTTCGCGATGACCCGAACGATCTGGCGGGGTGGCTGATGCTGGGCCGCTCCTATATGGCGCTGCAACGCTTGGATGATGCCGTGAGTGCATACGAGCGCGCTCATCACCTGGACGCCAAGAGCGCGGAGGCCGCCTTGGGGTTGGGCGAGGCCATCGCCGTGCGCGCCGGCGGAGAAATTACCCCGCCCGCTTCACAACTGTTCGAAGATGCGCTGACCTTGACGCCGAACAATCCGAAGGCATTGCTGTACGGCGGGTTTGCCGCAGCGAGCCGGGGCGATCGCGCGCTCGCCCGCAGCCGCTGGCAGGCGCTCAAAGATCTGCATCCGCCGCCGCAAATCGAGCAAATGCTGGATGCGCGAATCGCCGAATTGGGACCTGCGGCGCAATCAGGGACGAATGCGTCGTCCGCAGGGACGAGCGCGATCGCAGAGGGGTCGGCACCGGCTCAGGTCACTGTCAATATACGCATCGCGCCCGCTTTGAAGTCGCGCCTGAAACCGGAGGCCCCCTTGTTCGTGTTTGCTCGAGAGCCCGGAAGCGTGGGGCCGCCGCTCGCGGCAAAGCGGCTGACGAGCACCGCCATCGGCACCCAGGTGCAATTGTCGGCTGCGGACTCCATGATGCCCGGCCGCGTGCTGGTGAGCGGGCGCCGGGTTTCCATTACAGCTCGCGTGTCATTTAGCGGACAGCCGACGCCGGCGACGGGCGATCTATACGGCGAACTTGCGTATGACGTCGGCCACGACGGCGCCCTCGATCTCGTCATCGATCGCGTTGCCGACTAGGGGCAGTGATGAGCGTCGCCAAAAATCTCGTTGCAGGACACATCCTCGAAGATCAGCTGTTTCCCTATCCGCAACTGCGCGACAAGGATCAGGAGGTCTTGCGGATGATGGTGGATGCCATCGACGATTTCCTGGGCCCCAAGCGTGAGGATTTCAAGCGCTGGGACCGTGAGGCCGCACAGCCGGCGGAGTTCATCCAAGGCTTGCGCGATTTAGGCCTGTTCGGCCTCATCATTCCGGAAGAACACGGCGGCTTGGGACTTTCAAACGCGGGCTATGCACGGGTGCTGAGCCAGAGCAGCTCGCACGACAGTTCGGTGTCGCTCACCATCGGCGCGCACAGTTCCATCGGCATGAAGGGCATTTTGCTGTTTGGGACGCCCGCACAGCGAGCCCGCTACCTGCCGAAATTGGCCAGCGGCGAAATGATTGCGGCGTTTTGTCTGACGGAATCGGGCGCGGGTTCCGATGCCGCTTCCATCCGCACGCAGGCGGTCAAGAATCCCGATGGTTCGTGGACCTTGAACGGCGAGAAGATTTGGATCACCAACGGCGGTATTGCCGACCTGTACACCGTGTTCGCACGAACGTCATCTGCCGCTGGCAAGATTACGGCGTTTGTGGTCGAGGCAGCCTGGCCCGGCGTGAGCCACGGGCAGCACGAGGACAAGATGGGGATCCGCGCCTCCTCGACGACGACCGTGAGTTTTGCGGATGTGAAGGTCCCGGCCGAGAACGTGCTGGATATGGAGGGCAAGGGTTTCAAGGTGGCGATGGCCATTTTGAACAACGGCCGCACGGGCCTGGGCGGCGGCGCGGTAGGCGGGATGAAGGCGCTGCTCGCGATGTCGGCCGGCCAGGCGCTGACCCGCAAGCAGTTCAATCAGCCCATCGCCGAGTTCGGTCTCGTCCGCGAGAAAATCTCGCAGATGACGCTGGACTGCTTTGCGGCTGAAAGCGTCGTATGGATGGTCGCCCATTATATTGATTCCGGGAGTGAGGACTACTCGGTGGAAGCGGCGATCAGTAAGGTGTTTGCTAGCGAAGCGTTGCAGCGCAGCGCCTATGAGGCCTTGCAGATCGCGGCCGGCAGCGGCTTTATGCGCGACTACCCCTATGAGCAAATCACGCGGGATTGCCGCATTCTCACGATATTCGAGGGAACCAACGAGGTATTGCGGCTGTATATAGCTCTGTCGGCGCTCAAGGATCTCGGCAAGTCCTTGGGCGAGATGAAGGCGGCGGTCGATGACATCTTCAATAACCCGATCAAGGGATTTGGGGTGTTGACCGACTACGCGGAGAGACGCTTGACGCAGGCAACGGGAGTGGGGCGGGACAAAATATTTACCCCCATGCCGCAACTTTTACGTGGGCCGGCGGGTATTTATGAAAAGTACACGGTTGAACTCGCAAAGGCGTCGGATTTCTTGTTGCGCAAGTATGGAAAATCGATCGCGGACCGGCAGCATGCGCTGAAGCGCGTCGCCGACATTGCGATTGATCTTTTTGTCGGGCTTTGCGTGCTGTCGCGCGCCGCGGCGCTGGCGGCCATGCCCGGCGAGAATGGTGCGCAGGCGGTGTCGATTGCGCGGGTATTTGCGCAACAAGCCAAGCGGCGCATGGCCAATAACATACGCCGCGCCGAGCGCAATGAGGACGAGGAGATGAATCATCTGGCTGGATTCATCCTGGACAAAGGAAGTTATCCCTGGGATGTAGTGCTATGAATATGACACCTGAAAACATGCCTCCGACCGAACATCGGGCAACCCTGGGGTCCTGGATTACGGGGCGCGCCGGTGTTTGGGTATTTGCCCTGGCCGCCATTGTCTTGGTGGGATTTCTGGCCGTGCGACTGACCAAGGTTTTGGCCGTCACCCCGGTCAACAACAACAGGCCGGTGCCGACAGTGTCGGTCACCGAAATCGGCATCAGCAAAGTGCCGACGACGGTCAGCATCATCGGCACGATAGGGGCGCGTTACGACATGCCCATCGGGGTCGAAGACGCGGCCGGCCGCGTTGCGGCCATCCTTGTTGAAGCCGGCGATCATGTGAAGCGCGGCCAGGTCCTGGCGCGTCTCAACGTGTCGATACTGGAGCCCCAGGTGGCCAATCTCGAGGCGGCCCTCGAGCAAGCGCGCGCCGAAGCCGAACTCGCGGATGCCGAGTATCGTCGTGCCCAGGCAGTAGGGGCTTCCGGAGCCCTATCCGTTGAAGAAACCGGGCGCCGAAAATCAACCAGTCTCACGGCGGCTGCCAAGGTGAAATTTGCCGAGGCACAACTGACCGAGGCCAAAGCGCGTCTCGCGCGCGCGGATATTCGCGCGCCCGAGGATGGCATCATCCTCACCCGCAATGTGGAAGTGGGGCAGACCGCGCTGCCGGGTGGAGAAGCCCTGTTCCGCCTGTCGAAGGGCGGCCAGGTTGAAATGAAGGGGCAGGTTGCCGAACAGGACCTGCCGTTGCTCAGCGTCGGCCAGCAAGTGAATGTGAAGCTGACCGGTACCTCCAAGACCTATCCCGGCACCATCCGCTTGCTCGGCGCGGTCATCGACCCGGCAACCCGGTTAGGGATGGCCCGGATCGATCTGTCGCCGGATCCGAATCTGCGGCCCGGTGCGTTTGCGCGCGCCGAAGTCACCGTCAGCAACGCCGAGCGTGCCGTGCTGCCGCAAACCGCGGTGCTGACCGACGAGCGGGGCAGCTACGTCCTCATCGTCAACAAGCAAAACAAAGTCGAGCGCCGCGCGGTTCGCGTCTCCGGCATCGTGCAGAGCGGCGTGACCATCGCCGAGGGTGTCGCCGGTTCAGACCAAGTGATCGCCACAGCGGGCGCCTTCCTGACGGAAGGCGAAGTGGTCAAACCCATGCTCATCCTTGCGGGTAAGTCATGAGAAATATCTCTGCGTGGGCCATCAGGCACCCGGTCACGCCCATCGTTCTGTTCGTCGTGCTGTTCTTCATGGGCGTCGTCGCATTCATCCGTTTGCCGATCAACCTCAATCCGGATGTGTCCTTTCCCGCGGTGAATGTCGATATCACCGAGCCGGGCGCCGCACCCACGGAGATGGAGACGCAGATCGCGCAGAAAGTCGAAGGCTCGATCTCGAGCATCGGTGCCGTGCGTCACATCGTCACGTTCATCACCGAGGGGCTGGTCCATATCGGCATCGAGTTCCAGATCGGCACACCCATCGATCGCGCAGTCACCGATGTGCGCGATGCAGTTGCCAAGGTTCGCAGCGATCTGCCGCAGGGAATTTTGGAGCCGCAGGTGTCGCGCCAGGACGTGGATGGCGGCGCCTTCATATACTACGCACTCAGCACGACCTCGCTGACGCCCGAAGAACTCAGTTGGGCCATCGACAACACCATCACCAAGCGATTGCTGGCGATCAGCGGCGTCGCGCAGGTACAGCGTATCGGCGGCGTTGAGCGCGAGATACGCGTTGAACTCGATCCCGGCCGTATGCAGGCCATGGGGCTCACGGCGGTGCAGGTCAATGAGCAGCTGCGCCAACTCAACATGGATGCCGCCGGCGGCCGCGCGCAAATCGGCGGCGGCGAGCAAGCCATTCGTGTCCTGGGCGGTGCCAGGAGTGCCGGACAGCTGGCGGACACGCAGATTATCGTTCCGGGCGGCAAATTCGTGCGCCTGAGAGAAATCGCGGATGTGCGCGACGGCATTGCTGAAATTCGCGGCATCGCCCGCTTGAATGGCCGCCCGGCGACGGCATTCGGCGTTTTCAAAGCACGCGGCGCCTCGGACGTGAGCACGGCGAAGGCAGTGCAAATCGAACTGGATAAAATCTTGGTCGAGAATCGGGCGCTGCACCTGCAGACCATATTCACGACCGTCGAGCACACCATTGCGACCTACCACTCGTCCCTGGAGGCGCTGGTCGAGGGTTCGATCCTGGCCGTGGTCGTGGTGTGGTTCTTCCTGCGCAGCTGGCGCGCAACACTGATATCCGCCTTGGCGATACCGCTTTCCGCGATCCCGACGTTCGCGTTCATGCAATTCATGGGATTTACGCTCAAACCATCACGCTGCTGGGGCTTTCCTTGGTTGCCGGTGTGCTGGTGGACGATGCCATCGTGGAAATCGAAAACATCGTCAGGCATATGCGCATGGGCAAGAGTGGTTTCCAGGCGGCGCTCGATGCGGCGGATGAAATCGGACTCGCCGTGGTTGCGACCTCGTTCACCATCATTGCCGTATTTCTCCCCGTCAGTTTCATGAGCGGCATCAGCGGCCAATACTTCAAGCAGTTCGGCCTGACCGTCGCCACGGCCGTATTCATTTCGCTGCTGGTGGCGCGCATGATCACGCCGGTGCTGGCAGCCTATGGGCTGCACAGCGATTCGCTGGTGGTGCACAACAGCGACGGCCCCATCATGACGCGCTACTTGCAGGCGCTGCATTGGTGCGTCGCCAATCGCTGGAAGACCATTGCTGCCGGGACGGTATTTTTTGCCCTCTCGATCGGCGGCCTGATGGCCATCCCCAAGGCCTTCGTACCCGCCGAGGATTTTTCCACTTCAATTGTCAATGTCGAATTGCCGCCGGGCGGCACGCTGGAAGATACCGAACGGGTGTCGGGAGCGGCGGCGGAATTGGTTCGAAAGACTCCGGAGGTGACCGATACCGTGGAGTTCATCGGCGGCGACGGCGACAACCTGCGCACCTCGACCATCTTCGTGAGCCTCGTGCCGCGCGATAAGCGCAGCGTCAGCGAGAAGGAATGGGAGCAGCGGCTGCAGCCGCAGCTATCGCAGGTCCCCGATGGACACTTGAGTTTCAATGGACAGAATTTCGGCGGCCGCGACATTTCACTGTACCTGGTCGGCGATGATCCGGCGCTGGTGGAAATCGCCGGGCACAAGGTGCTCGATGAAATGCGCGCCATGCCCGAGCTGCAGGACGCGCGCATCAACGGCGATCTGCCGCGACCGGAAATCGTCGTGCATCCGCGGCTGGATATCGCTGCCCAATTGGGCGTCAGCGTACAGAACATCAGCCAGACGATTCGCATCGCGACCCTCGGCGACCTGCCGCAAAACGGCGCGAAATTCTCCCTGACCGATCGGCAGATCCCCATTCGCGTCAGCTTGCCGGAGAGTGCCCGGCATGACCTGACGACGTTGGAGAACTTGCCGGTACCCACCGCTTCCGGCGCCAGCGTGCCGTTGAAGACCGTCGCCGACCTGAGCTTCGGCCAGGGGCCTTCCGCCGTGCGCCGCTACAACATGAGCCGGCGCGTATTTCTCGATGCCGACATGGTGCCCGGCGTCGAACTCGGCACCGCGAACACCAAAGTCCACGCCTTGCCGGCACTCAAGAATCTGCCGCCGGGCGTGCGCTTGGTTGAAACCGGCAACACCGAATTCATGACCGAGTTGGTGGACGGGTTCCTGTTGGCCATCGGCGCCGGCATTCTCATGGTGCTGGCGGTGCTGGTGCTGCTGTTCGTACGCGTATTCCAGCCCATCACCATTCTGTCGGCCCTGCCGCTATCGCTCGGCGGTGCTGTTCTCGCGCTGCTGCTGACAGGCGTGCCGTTTTCGCTTCCCGTAATGATCGGGATTTTGATGCTCATGGGTATCGTCGCCAAAAATTCGATATTGCTCGTGGATTTTGCCATCGAGGAAATGCGCGCCGGCAAGCCGCGACTCGAAGCCATTCTGCAGGCAGGACACAAGCGGGCGCGGCCCATCGTCATGACCACCGTGGCCATGGTCGCCGGCATGATGCCGATCGCCTTGGGGTGGGGCGGCGACAGCGATTTTCGATCGCCCATGGCGATCGCCGTCATCGGCGGACTGATCACCTCCACGATGCTGACGTTGGTCATCGTACCGGCGGTGTTTACGTTGTTTGACGATATCGAGCGCTGGGTCGGACCGAAGGTCTCGGCGGTGCTGGCCGGCACCCAGGCCTTGACGCATGCCTCACCGGAGCTCGCGAGCGATCAGCCCAAGCTCGGCCCTTCCGCCGCCCGCGCCGAGCCTGGAGTGTGAAATTCCGGCTGGCGGCGGCGCTGGTCCTTGGCTCGATGTGGATGCTCCCGCGGTTGGCGGCAGCCGATGCGCTGGAGGCCGTCAATTGGGAGCGCTTGCACGGTTGCGGCGTTGCTGCCGCCGGCACACCCCTGCAAACCAATACGAAGCTTCAGCAAGCCGCGAAGCGGTACGCTGACGGCGCATCGCTGCAAGGCGCCGTGGCGGCGACCGGCTACCTTGCCGCGCAGTCCTCGGCAATCCATCTCACCGGTCCCGTGAGCGACGTTGAGATCGAACGCCTGCTCGGCGCCCGCTACTGCCGGACGTTGCAGGATCCGCAGTTTCGCGATTTCGGTGCAGAACGGCGGGGCCGTGAGCTGTGGATGGTGCTCGGCGCCCCCGTTGCGCTCGCCGCTCCCGGCGATGCCTCGTCCGTGAATAGGCGCATCTTGAGCTTGGTCAACGAAGCGCGCGCCGCCGGGCGCCGCTGCGGCAGCAAGTACTTTGCGCCCGTGGGCCCGCTGGCGCTCGATCCGGCCCTCACCCGCGCGGCTCTCGAGCACTCGCGCGACATGGCCGCGCACGATTTATTCGATCATCGCGGGCGCGATGGCAGCACGCCTGGGACGCGCGTGGATCGCGCCGGCTTCGGCGATCACCGCATTGTCGGAGAGAATATTGCAGCCGGTGCGATGACACCGGGCGACGTCACGCAAGGCTGGCTGGCAAGTCCCGCACACTGCGAGAACATCATGGACGGGCGCTTTACGCTCATCGGCATTGCCTATGCCGAAAATCTACACACCCGCTCCGTTGTTTTCTGGACTCAGGACTTCGCAGCACATCCCTTGAGCGCGGCCATTCCTTGAGGTAAGCGCGAGTCCATGACGCCACGGCTAGTCCATGATGGCTTGAGGTTCTTCGACGATGTTGCCCCGGCGCGGGGGACGGATCAACAGCAGCAGCGGCGTCACGAGCAGAGTCAGCAACAGCATGAACCAAAAATCGTCGATGTAGGCGATCATCGCGGCCTGCTGGGTGACGGCACCGTCGAGCAACGCAGCACCCGCGGGGTTGTGAACATCGAACGCCGCGGCAACGGCGGAGTTGTTCCACGCCGAACTGCCACGGGTCACCCGTTCAGCCAGGGCGGCATGCGCGATGACGGTGTTGCGCGTCAACAGGGTTTGCACCAGCGAAATGCCGATGCTGCTGCCGATGTTGCGCACCAGGCTGTATAGCGAGGTACCCTGCGCCCGCATTTCCGGGCTCAATGTGGCAAAGGTCGCCGCGCTCAACGGCACGAAAACCAAGCCGGTGCCGAACCCTTGAATGACGCCGGGCCACACAATGTCGCTCTCCGATAGGTCGAGCGAGTACCCGGTCATTTGCCAGAGCGCAAACGCGGTGACCAAAAATCCGACCAGCAAGGTCAGCCGCAAATCGACTTTTCCAATGATGCGCCCTGCAATCAGCATCGCCAGCATCGTACCGATGCCGGCGGGCGCCGTGACCAGGCCCGTGGTGGCGACGGGATAGCCGAGCAGGTTTTCCAGCATGGTGGGGGTCAGCGCGCGCGTGGCATACAACACCAGACCCACGATGAAGATGAACAGCAATCCGGTCACATAGTTCTGGTTCTTCAGCAGCCGATAGTCGAGAAACGATTCCTTGGCCGGCGTCATCACGGTGTGGGCGACGAAGTAGGTCGCCGCGATGACGGCAACGACTGCCTCGATCCACGTCTCGGTGGAGGAAAACCAGTCGTTCTGTTGACCGCGGTCCAACAGCAACTGCAGAGCGCCGAGGCCAAGACTCAACGCGGCGAATCCAAATACGTCAAAGCGCGCGCTCCGGCGCCCCGGGTCCGGACGGATGTAGCGCCACATGCCGTAGAAGGCGAGTACGCCAATCGGGACGTTGATGAAGAACACCCATCGCCAGTTGTAGCTATCGGTGAGCCAGCCGCCCAAGGTGGGTCCGAGGATCGGCCCCACCATGACGCCCATGCCCCACACCGCCATGGCGGAGCCTTGTTTTTCCCGTGGATTGATCTCCATGAGAACCACTTGTGCCAAGGGCACCAAGGCTGCCCCAAAGACGCCCTGCAGAAGACGGGCCAAAACGATCTCTGCCAGCGAGTTCGACATGCCGCACAGCGCGGAGGCCACGGTGAAGCCGGAAATCGACGCGAGGAATATGTATTTTTGGCCGAAGCGATCGCAGAGCCAGCCGGTGAGCGGGGTCGCAATGGCAGAGGCCACGATGTAGGCGGTCAACACCCAGGCAATCTGGTCCTGCGAAGCGGACAGCGTGCCTTGCATGTGCGGCAAGGCGACGTTGGCGATGGTGCTGTCGAGCGTCTGCATGATCGTCGCCAACATGATCGACAGGGTGATCATGGGCCGATTGAGCGGGCGATCCATGGCTAGGAGACTGTCTGGCCGTCTTCACGGCCAGGAATACTCACATGGGTTCCTTCGTTTCGATGATGCCGCGCAGGCCCTCGAGAAGTTCGGTGGCGATGAGGAGTTTTTTGGCGTCCATGTTCGCGAGCAACTCCTTGCGCAGCGCCGTGCCTTCGGCTTTGACTTTTTCGTAGACCTTCAAGCCCGCCGGCGTGAGCACTACCCGCTTGACGCGCCGATCGGTGGTTGAGGCTTCGCGCAGAACCAAGCCCGCTTTCACCAATCGGTCGATCATCGCGACCATGGTCGCGCCCTCGACGCCCAATTTGTCGGCGAGTTCGGATTGCGACAGGGGCGAGCGCGCCTTGGCGGCGATGGCGATCGTCATCCAGCTGGCCTGGCTGACGCCCAAGTATTTCAACCTGCGATCCACCGCCTGGCGCCAGGAACGAGAGGTGCTGTGCAGCGCTTCGCTAAATCGCTCTTCGAGGTCGTTCATTCAGAGTGGTCTAATGGTTAGCTATCTAATTAATATAACATGTCCCAAGGCGACCGTGCGACTGATTTTGAGGATGATGACCGGGCTTCGAGCGACAGTGACTATCGATCGCTCTGGACACCGTATTTCGAATACAGGCGTTGCCTCTGCCGAGGGTCGATATTGACCTTGGTGATGTCTCCTCCCGCCCACTGCATCAGCTTCGGGTCCATTACCTTGAACCACAGCGGCGGGACTGCGGCAAGGCCAAACGAGCCTGGATAGCCGCTGGGCAGGCGGGGCAGATTCTCGAAATCGCGTAGCGTCTGATAAGGACGCAGCGCGTTGGCGTGGTGATCAGAGTGACGCTGAAGATGAAAGGTCAGGAGATTTGAAAAAATATGATTGGTGTTCCAAGAATGCCGGGGCCTGCATGCCTCGTAGCGTCCGTTCGGCAATTTCTGCCGGGCCAGACCGTAATGCTCGACGTAGTTGGCCTGGGTAAGACCGTACCAGGCGTAGAAATGGTGAACGCTGAGAAACGGTATGAGCACCGATCCGAATACCGCAACCACTGCAACGCCGATCACCAACGTCAGCAGCCATGAGAGCAAAATGGCATTGCGCCAACTGATTGATCCGGAACCCAGCTTGGCCAAGCGTTCGCTTTCGTGATGCCAGCCGCGTCTGAAAGCGCCGGGAATTTCCCGCAGTACAAATCCATAAATGCTTTCGCCCATGCGGGCGCTCGCGCAGTCGTCCGGCGTGGCCACATGCACGTGGTGGCCGATGTTGTGTTCGATGCAAAAATGACCGTAACCGACCAGACTGTTCGCCACCTGCGCCGCGATTCGATCGGCGCGATTGTTCTTATGCCCGAGCTCGTGACCCAACAGAATCGCGCCGCTGCTGCCGAAGCCAACGCCCAGGGTCAATGCCAAATAGGCCCACCACGGTAATGCGTGTGTGCCCAAGAACCATGCGACCAGAATGAAATTCGCATATAGCAGAGCAATCCCCACGTACAGGAGCCCGCGATAGAAATTATCGCCCGCCATCGATCGCACCACCTCTTCGGGAGGATTGTGATGGTCCTCGCCCATGATCGCATCGACCAACGGGATGCCGATAAAGGTGTACGCCAAGGGATACAGCATCGTCAGCGGATTGGCGTCCGTGGCAAAGTACAAAGCGATCGCGATCACCGTATGAAAGGGCCCGGTCAGGGACAACAGCCACAAGTAG
>Ga0210410_10005481_pt1 | contig 11042 bp, 6 predicted proteins | sample IncBWC4MmetaG_FD_161058 | JGI IMG/M metagenome (GOLD analysis project Ga0210410, IMG submission 161058) | Forest soil microbial communities from Barre Woods Harvard Forest LTER site, Petersham, Massachusetts, United States - Inc-BW-C-4-M | ecosystem: Environmental > Terrestrial > Soil >... | reverse complement strand
CCGTCCAGCCTGACACGCGACCGGTTCAACCCCAGCAGCCTCGCCCGGTTCAGCCGCAGCCCAGGCCGGATTTCCGTCCGGAACAGCCACAGAACCGCCCGGTTCAACCCCAGCCTCAGCCCCAATACCGCCCCGCCCCGCAGCCGATGCCTCAGCCCCGTCCCCAGCCTATGGAGCGACCAGCTCCTCAGCCGCGCCCAGCTCCCCAGCCGGAATCGAGACCCGCACCCCAACCCCAGTCCAGGCCCGCCCCTCAACAGCAATCGAGACCCGAAGGGAGGCCGCAGCAGCGGGATAACGGCCGCCCCCAGATGTAAAACCTCTTTTCTAAACCACTCACCTGTAAATAAAGAAGACCCGCCTCGCGCGGGTCTTTTACGTCTTCACCTAACCAAGGCCCTGTCAATCGACCGAAGAAACACTCTCCTCCAGCCACGTATGCCCGCACTGATCACACCGCCACTGATTCACCGGATCAACTGATTCCAGCAGCGTCTCCACTCCACCGCAGGCAGGGCACTGCGGTAAATTGAACGCCTCAAATGCCTCCTCCGTCTCCGTCTTGAGCTCCTCTGCCGAAGGCCGCGACAAAATAGCGGCGGCTCGCTCTGCATCCTTGGGAGTCACCACGACACGCGGTCCCCGTCTGTCAGGCCTCGCACCTCCCGAAACCACGATCGCTTCGATTCCCTGTGCCGTAAGCGCATAATAAGCGGCCGTCACCGCTCGCTCATTCTCAAAATCAAAGATGCACTCAGCAGGCGCCGACGCAGCGTATGTCCGCATGTCGGAGAGATCCTCCTCGCTCAACACTCGAGCCTCCACCGGCTCTTTTACTGGCGCGATCTTCAATCCCCGCCGCGTCAGCTCGCCCTTCAGAGCCTCCTGCGCCATCTCCGTAAGGTCGGCCATCCCGCGCCCCAGCGCGATCAGCTCATCGTCTCCATAGCTGCCGTAGAGCGTCACCAGCTCTTGGTACTGCGCCGCATCGCCAATCATCATTCTCTCCTGGCCAATCCCGCCAACAATCAGTACAAATCTCTACTTCTGTATCGTCGTCTCCGTCTTATCCAGCTTCTTCGAAACCTCAGCCGGCGTCGGCAGTTGTGTCCGATCCCAACCCCCGCCCAGCGCCTCGATCAGAGTCACCGAAGCGGTCATCTCCTGCACATGCAGACCGGCCAGCGTCTGCTGATTATTCAGCAGTGTCGTCTGCACCGTCACCACATTCAGATAGGGGTCGACCCCGGTCTCATACCGCGCAATCTCCAGCTTCAAGGCCTCCTCGGACGACGTTACGGCCTGCTGCTGCTTCAGAATCTGTTGCGACAGCAGGCGCACCGCAGCCAGCGAATCTTCAACCTGTTGAAACGCTGTCAGCACCGTCTGCCGGTAGGTTGCCACGTCAGCGTTATACGTTGTGATGAACTGATTCACCGTCGCGCGACGCAGCCCGCCATCATAGATCGTCTCGCTCAGTGACGGCCCAACCGACCAGAACCGGCTCGGAAAGTTGAAAAAGTGGCTGAAGTTCGAGCTCTGATAGCCGTAGCTTGCGCTCAAGTTCAGCGACGGATAGTAAGCCGCGTACGCTATCCCGATCTGCGCGTTCGCTGCCGCCATCCTTCGCTCTGCCGCAGCGATATCCGGCCGCCGCTCCAGCAGGGCCGATGGCATTCCCACCGGAATCGGCGGCGCGTTCGTCAGGAGAGGCTTCACCGGAATCGAAAACTGCGATGCGTTCGCCCCCACCAGTACCGCAATGGCGTGTTCAAACTGCGCGCGGGCAACGCCAAGATTAATTGCCTGAGATTGCACAGCCTGCAACGTGGCTTCGGCCTCCACGACCGAGATTCTTTGATCAACGCCCGTTTCGTAGCGTGCGCGTGCCAGCTCCAGCGCCTTCTTGTCGTTCTCCACCGTATCGTTCAGCAACTGCTGCAGCGCATCCTGCCCACGGATCTCAAAGAAAAAAGCCGCCAGGCTGGCCTGCTCCGTCAGCCGCTCATTTTCAAGGTCGGCCTCGCTCAACTGCGCGTTGTACTGCTGCTCGCGAATGGTGTTGCGCACCTTGCCCCACAGATCGGGCGCCCACGACACATCAAAGGGCAAAGATCCGATCGAGCTCATCTTGCCGGTATTGGCGTTAGGCGAGTTCGTAAGGTTGGACGACGATTGCGACGCCGAATACGACGGAACCGTCCCCACCGTGGGCAGAAGCTGCGCGTGGGCCTCCGCAATCAGCGTCCGCGCCGTCATGAAGTTCTCAAAGAACTGCCGGATGTTCTGGTTATCGATATTCAACTTCTCTTCGAGCGCATTCAGCTCCGGATCGTTGTAGATCTCCCACCACTTGCCATGCAGCATCGCGTCCTGCGGCTGCGCCACCTTCCAGCCGTCCGTGTCCTGAAACTGTGTAGGCGATTCTTTGTACGTGGCTGGCGGAGCCGTGGCGTTCGCCGACGGCGGGGGCGCATGATACTTCGGCCCGACCATGCACCCGGTCAGCAGCAACATCGTAATCGCGGGACCTGCGGCAAATTTGAGGCGGGCATTGATCATAAAGTTAGGCATCTGTCATGACTCCGCTGCGGTGGCAACTGGGTCTTCCGCAGGATGAAACGTATCGCGTTCTTTCCCCATCACCCGCAGGCGCAGACGGTCGAGCGCGAGATAAACCACCGGAGTGGTGTAGAGCGTAAGCATCTGGCTTACAATCAGACCCCCGACGATCGTGATGCCCAGCGGCCGCCGCAGCTCTGAGCCCGTACCCCTTCCAAACGCGAGCGGCAGAGCGCCAAACAGCGCCGCCATCGTCGTCATCAGGATCGGACGGAAGCGAAGCATGCAAGCCTGGAAGATCGCATCTTCGGTGCTCAAGCCCTCCTCCCTCTCCGCCTGCAGGGCAAAGTCGATCATCATGATCGCGTTCTTCTTCACGATGCCGATCAGCAACACAATACCGATGATCGAGATGACGTTCAGGTCTTCCTTGAAGAGCATCAGCGCCATCATCGCGCCCACGCTCGCCGAAGGCAGCGTCGAAAGAATGGTGATCGGATGCACCAGGCTCTCATACAACACGCCGAGAACAATAAAGATCGCGAGGATCGCAGTCACGATCAAAAGCGGCTCCGTACCCAGCGACTGTTGATATGCAAGCAGTGTCCCGGCAAAGAACCCATGCACTGTGGAAGGCATGCCTAGACGCTGCTGCATGTCCGCGATCTCAAGTGTCGCGTCACTCAGCGAGACACCCGGCGCAAGATTGAAAGAGACGGTGATGGAAGGGAACAGCCCCGTATGGTTCAGCGCAAGGGGTGTGGTGTTCGTCTTGTTTGAAGCCATCGTGGCGAGCGGTACATTCCCGCTCGCTGTCGTACTGCTGGTTCCCGGCGGATGAAAATAAATGTTCTTCAGGCCCTCCGGGCTCTGCCAGTACTCCGGCGCGACCTCCAGCACCACGTAGTACTGGTTCAATTGCGTGTAGATGATCGAGACCTCCGACTGACCGAAGGCGCTGTACAGCCCTGCATCGAGTGACTGCGCTGTTTGGCCCAGCCTCGCAGCGGCCACGCGATCGTAGTGCAACAGCACATCCAGCCCGCCATTCTGCTGGTCAGAGCTCACGTCCTGAAATCCAGGCAGGTGCATCATCTCGGCCAGCAGCTTTGGCCCCCACGTATTCAGATCGGTAAGATTGTCCGCCTGGATGGTGTATTGATACAGCGCATTGCTGCCGCGTCCGCCAATCCGGAGGTCCTGCGATGCCTGCAGAAACGTAGAAGCTCCAGGCAGCCGGTTCAAGCTGGGACGCAGGCGGTTAATGACATCCGAAGCACTTACATAATTTCGCTGCGCCAGCGGCTTCAGTGACACGAACATATTGCCGGTATTGGAGGCGCCCCCGCCACCCCCGCCTCCCGTAAACGCGATCGCATTCTGGACAGATGGATCGCTTTTGACGACCCTCAAAATCTTTTGGATCGAATCGTTCAACGAAAAGTAAGAGGCATCCTGAGGTCCACGTACCGCGCCCCCCAGCGTACCCGTATCCTGCAGCGGGAAGAAGCCCTTTGGAATCTTGATGGCAATGGCAACGTTCAGTGCGATCGTAAGGAACAGGAGAACCAGGATCAGCACAGGGTTTTCCAGCACCCAGCGCAGGCTGCCCTGATACATCGACAGCACCCAATTGAAGGCCCGGTCCATCGCCATGTACAGCCGGCCATGTCTTTCCGCGTGCGGATTTTTCAAAATGTAGGCGCACATCATCGGTGTCGTCGTCAGCGAGATGACCATCGACACCAGAATCGCAGTCGAAAGCGTGACCGCAAACTCCCGGAACAGTCTGCCGACGATTCCACCCATCAGCAGAAGCGGGATGAAGACGGCGATCAGGGACATGCTGATGGTAAAAACCGTAAAGCCAATCTCTTTCGCTCCCTTGAGCGCCGCAGCGAAGGGTTCCATGCCGTCTTCAATATGTCGTGTAATGTTCTCCATTACAACGATGGCGTCGTCCACAACAAAACCGGTCGAAATGGTCAGCGCCATCAGCGACAGGTTGTCCAGGCTGTAGCCGAAGAGATACATCACCGCAAAGGTGCCGATCAGAGACACCGGCACCGCTACCGCCGGAATCAGTGTCGCCCGGCCACTGCGCAGAAAAACGAAGACGACGATGATCACCAGCGCGATCGACAGGAGCAGCGTCCGCTCGACGTTGCTCACCGACGCGCGAATCGTTGTCGTGCGATCCTGCACCACCGTCGCGTCGATCCCCTTGGGAATCGACGCCTCCACCGAAGGCAGCGCCGCGTAAATCCGGTCCACCGTGTCGATAATGTTCGCGCCTGGTTGTCGAAAGACAATCAGCATCACCGCGCGCTTGCCGTTCAAATATCCCGCCGCGCGCAGGTTCTGTGTCGAATCGACAACGTCCGCCACATCGGACAACCGTACCGCCGACCCTTTGTTGTATCCAACGATGACCGGTTTGTAGTCCTCCGCATGAGAGATCTGATCATTGGCCACAATGTCTGCGGAGATATCGCCGTTCGTGATCTGGCCTTTAGCTAGATTCGAGTTCTGAATGCTCAGGGCAGCCTGCAGATTGGCCATCGTAAGCCCCATGCTCGAGAGCTTCGTCGGATTCACTTCAACCCGAACCGACGGAAGCGCCCCCCCGCCAGCATTCACCTGTCCCACGCCCTGAATCTGCGACAACTTTTGCTGAATAATCGTCGACGCTTCGTCGTACAGCTTATTCGGGCCGTACTTGTCAGACGTAAGGCCGATAATCATGATCGGCGCATCGGCGGGATTCACCTTGCGATAAGTCGGATTTGACGGCAGGTTCGCCGGAAGATACGTGCGCGCTGCATTGATCGCAGCCTGAACATCTCTTGCAGCGCCGTCGATGTCCCGGCTCAGATCAAACTGGATCGTGATCGAAGTACTACCCAGGGTGCTCGAAGACGTCATCTCCGAGACCCCGGCGATATGACCGAACTGCCGTTCTAGCGGCGTAGCGACCGACGACGCCATAATCTCCGCGCTTCCGCCCGGCAGCCCTGCGTTCACTGAGATCGTCGGAAAATCCACCTGTGGCAACGGCGACACCGGAAGCACCGTAAAAGCGATCGCTCCCGCGATGGCAATCGCCACTGTCAGCAGCGTCGTCGCCACCGGCCGATGGATAAATGGCGAAGAGAGATTCATGACAGTTCCGCCGCCTCGGTCTCGCGTTCACGATGCCCCGCCTTCGACTTCTTCTTCGAAAATCGCGTCGAAAGATTGTCAAAGAAGATATAGATCACCGGCGTCGTATACAGCGTCAGTATCTGGCTCAGAAGCAATCCGCCAACCATCGCAATACCCAGCGGCCTGCGCAGCTCCGAGCCGATACCCGTGCCAAACGCTAGCGGTAGTCCGCCCAGCAGCGCAGCCATCGTCGTCATCATGATCGGCCGGAAGCGAAGCAGGCAAGCCTGATAGATTGCCTCGGTCGCATCCAGCCCCTGATGCCGTTCCGCATCCAGCGCAAAGTCGACCATCATAATGCCGTTCTTCTTCACGATCCCGATCAGCAGGACCAACCCAATAATCGCCACCACGCTCAGGTCCTGATGAAAAAGAATCAGCGAAAGAAAGGCGCCGACTCCCGCCGAAGGCAACGTGGAAAGAATCGTAATCGGATGAATAAAGCTCTCATACAGAACGCCCAGCACGATATACACCGTGACCAGAGCCGCCAGAATCAGCAGGGGCATATTCGACAGCGAGTTCCGGAACGAGGCCGCCGTCCCCTGAAAATCCGCCTGCAGACTCGCTGGCATGTGCATATCCTGCTGCACCTTTGTGATCTCTGAAATCGCGCCTCCAAGCGCAGCGTTCGGAGCAAGGTTGAAGGAAACCGTGATCGCCGGAAACTGTCCCTGGTGCGTGATCGAGAGCGCTTCCGTTGTCGTCTCAAAGTGCGAGAAAGCGCTGAACGGCACAGCGCTGCTCGTCGTCGAGCTGGTCGCACCCGCCGAGTTTGCCCCCCGGCTCGAGGTCGACGTGACGCTGCTCGAAGTAAGCGCATTCGATGGGGGCGTCAGCGTATTCGCCGATGGCGTAAACAACGCCGATCCCGTCAGCGCGTTCGAGCCCGCGGAAGTCGAACCTTTACCCGACGAAGACGAGGCAGGCGCGCCGCTAAGCCCGGCCGAAGAGTTCGACTCAATGTAAAGATGGTTCAGCTTATCCGGGTCCAGTTGAAACTGCGGCTCGGCCTCCAGAATCACGTGGTACTGATTCAGCTGTGTGTACATCGTATTGATCTGCCGCTGCCCGAAGGCGTCGTACAGCGTGTTATCGATCGTTGTCGGTGCCACACCCAGCCGCGAAGCAGTCGCCCGGTCGATCACCAGCGACACCGCCAGGCCGCCCATCTGCTGGTCCGTCGCAACATCTTCGAGCTCAGGCAGCTCCTTCAACTTCGCGACAAAGCGATTGGTCCAGTCATCCAGTTCATTCGGATCGGGGTCCTCCAGCGTGTACTGGTACTGCGTCCGGCTCACCCGGTCATCGACCGTGATGTTCTGCACCGGCTGCATGAAGAGTTGAATCCCCTGCACGTTCTGCAGCTTCGACTGCAGCCTGCGGACCACGTCCGACGCGCTCAGATCGCGCTGCGCCAGCGGCTTCAGGTTGATCGACATCCTTCCGCTATTGGTCGTCGTGTTCGTGCCGTCCGCACCGATGAACGAAGAGAGGCTCTCAACCGCCGGGTCCTGCAGGACCACCCTCGCGACCTCCTTCTGCTTCTCCGCCATCGACTTCGAACCGATCGTTTGGGACGCCTGCGTAATCCCCTGAATCACACCCGTGTCCTGCACAGGAAAGAAGCCCTTCGGAATAATGATGTACAGATACACCGTCAACAAAAGCGTCGCGACAGCAACCAGAAGCGTAATGCCCTGGTAGCGCAGAACAGTCTTCAGCGTGCGTCCGTAGAAGTTGATCATTCCTTCGAAGACACGTTCGGAGGCCTGATAGATGCGCCCTTGGCTTTCGTGCGGATTATGTTTCAAAATCCGCGACGCCATCATCGGCGTCAGCGTCAACGAAACCACCGCCGACACAATGATCGTGACCGCCAGGGTAACGGCAAATTCGCGGAACAGCCGCCCGACCACGTCTCCCATAAACAGCAGCGGAATCAGCACCGCAATCAGCGACACCGTCAAAGAAAGAATCGTGAAACCGATCTGTTCGGCGCCCTTCAGCGCCGCCTGCATGGGCGAGTCGCCCTCTTCGAGGTAACGCGAAATGTTCTCCACCATCACGATCGCATCATCGACAACGAAGCCCGTCGAGATCGTCAGCGCCATCAGCGACAGGTTGTCCAGGCTGTAGCCCAGCAGGTACATCGCCGCAAAGGTGCCGATCAGAGACAGCGGAACCGCCACGCTCGGAATAATCGTCGCGTAGAGATTTCGCAGAAACAGAAAGATGACCATCACCACCAGGAAGACCGTCAGCAGCAACTCAAATTCAACGTCGTCGACCGATGCCTGGATCGGCGTCGTCAGGTCGGTCAGCGTCGTCACCTCGATCCCCTTGGGAAGATTGGCCTCAAGCTGCGGCAGCAACTGCTTGATGCTCTTGACGACACTGATCGTGTTGCCGCCAGGCTGGCGCTGGACGTTCAGAATGACGGCAGGCGTCTGGTCCATCCACGCCGCCTGCGTCGAGTTCTCCACACCATCGACGATCTTCGCAACATCGGTCAGCATCACCGGGCCGCCGTTGCGATAAGCGACAACCACGCTCCGGTAATCCTTGCTCGTCACCAGCTGATCGTTCGCATCGATCTGATAGTCCTGCCGCGGCCCGTCGAAGTTTCCCTTGGCCGCATTCACGCTGCTCTGCGTCACCGCCGTGCGCAGGTCTTCGAGATTGATCCCATACGACGAAAGCGCCGTCGGGTTCGCCTGGATCCGGACTGCGGGCTTCTGTCCGCCGCTGATGCTTACCAGTCCCACGCCAGCCAGCTGCGAGATCTTCGGCGCAAGCCGCGTGTCCACCAAATCCTCAACCTGCGAGAGCGGTATCGAGCTCGACGTGATCGCCAGCGTCAGCACCGGCGCATCGGCGGGATTCGTCTTGCTGTAGATCGGCGGCGCCGGCAGATTGGCCGGCAGAAAGCTCGACGACGCATTGATCGCCGACTGCACCTCTTCTTCCGCAACGTCGATATTCAGGCTCAGATTGAACTGCAATACCACCACCGACGTCCCGCCCGAGCTCGACGAGGTCATCTGACTCAGCCCCTGCAGCTGGCCAAACTGGCGCTCCAGCGGCGCCGTTACCGTCGTCGCCATCACCTGCGGGCTCGCCCCCGGATAGAAGGTCAGCACCTGAATCGTCGGATAGTCAACCTCAGGCAGCGCCGAAACCGGCAGCTGCGTGTAGCTCACAATCCCAACCAGCAGAATGGCAGCCATCAGCAACGACGTCGCCACGGGACGCAGAATAAACGGACGCGAAGGGCTCAAGGAGCATTACTCCCACTAGTGTTGGCAGGAATCGGCTGCTTCGACACCACGATCTTCGCCTTGTCCTGCAGCTTGTCAAAACTGCTGTCTGCCACAACATCCCCCGGATTGATCCCCGTCACCTCCGTGTTATTGCCCTCGGTAACTCCGGGCTTCACGCTGCGCTGGTGCGCCGTGTTGTCCTGAATCACATAGACAAACGACGCCGTACCGTTATGCTGAATCGCCGAAGAAGGAATAATCGTCGCGCCCTGCAGCGTCTTCACCAGCAGCCGCGCATTCACAAACTCGTTCGGAAACAGGGCAGCGTCGCGATTGTCGAACGAGGCGCGCGCCTTCACCGTTCCCGTCGTCGTGTCAATCTGGTTGTCCAAGGTCAGCAGCGAACCGCTCGCCACCTTCTTCATCGCTCCACGGTCGTATGCCTCCACCGGAAGCTTCGCCCGCTCCTGCAGCCGCGGTTGAACCTGGCTGAGGTTGTCCTCGGGAATCGTGAAGATCACCGTGATCGGCTGCAACTGCGTAATCACCGCAAGCGTCACCGTGCCCGACGCCTGCACCACATTGCCGGGATCGACCAACCGCAGCCCTACTCTGCCCGCGATCGGAGCCGTAATATGACAATATCCAAGCTGCACCTCGTCGAACGCCACCGTCCCCTGATCGTTCTTCACCGTGCCCGCCTGCTGCAGCACAATCTTCTCCTGATCATCCAGCGTCTGCTTCGGAATCGCATTCCGCGCCCACGCCTCGCGATAGCGGTCGCGATCCATCATTCCCTGCGCCAGAATCGCCTCATCCCGCTCCAGAACGCCCTGCGCCTGCATCAGCGTCGCCTGAAACGGTCTCGGATCGATATCGACCAGAGGATCGCCCTTATGCACGATCTGCCCCTCCTTGAAGTGCACCGCAATCACCGGCCCGGTCACCTGGCTCGTGATCGAAGCCGTATAAACCGGCGTCACCGTCCCAATCGCATCGAGATACACGCCGATATTGCCCTTCGTCGCCGTGGCTGTTGTCAGCGTTACCGGCCCTCCGCCGGCGCCGCGCCGTCCACTGCCACCAGCGCCGCCACCACTCTTCGTCGTGTCGTCGTGATGCCGCAAAACCAGCAGAAATCCCATCGCAAAGATGAGCAGTAGGACAATCCACACAATGACCCGCACAATCTTGCTGCGGGGCGATGCCGGAGGAGGGGCCGGAAGTTGATGGTCCGGCCCAATAGTTGGGTGCTCGTTTGAATCGGCTGGCAATACGTCTCCCTTTGCCACATCTGAATTTTTTTTGGACCTGCTTCGCAGTGTGTCCGTTGTACTGTTATCGACGCTTGAACAGGTACTTAAAGACTCAGCCGCACCGGCTCTGAGGCGTCAAAATCCAATAACATGAAAGTCCTGCGATCACTTGGTGTGGCGCATGACCCGCAGAAAGGCCGTAAGTTGATGAGATGCTCTAACAATATCTCAGCCCGCCGCCATCCGTCTTCCATTTTCCAGCGCTGCTCATGCCGCCGATTGAGCCCGCAACCCCTTGCATGGTATGATTGGGAATCGGCAGACTACCCTCACCCGGTAGAGGTCGGGAGCCTTTACGCGCCCCGCACCTGACTCTTCCCCCGGCATCGCTTGAAGCTTCACTCACGCTCGATCCCCGGGAATCTTCTGCGACTCAGGATCGGAGCAAGTCATGGCACACAAATGTGATCTTTGCGGCAAAGGCCCGCAGTTCGGCAACAACATCTCGCACGCCCACAACACCACCCGCCGCCGCTGGAACGTGAACCTCCAGCCCGTCAAAGCCCAGGTCAACGGCGGAAGCAAGCGCATCCGCGTTTGCACCAGCTGCATCAAGACCGGCAAAGTCGTCAAAGGCTAAGCTCCACCCAACTCCAAAAACAGGTCGCCCCAGCCGCGTACTAGCCGGCTGGGGCTTTTCCTGCATGGCTCAAAACTGAAGCAGCACGCTATTCCGGCACTCCCAAAATAACGACCG
>Ga0210410_10005480_pt1 | contig 11042 bp, 10 predicted proteins | sample IncBWC4MmetaG_FD_161058 | JGI IMG/M metagenome (GOLD analysis project Ga0210410, IMG submission 161058) | Forest soil microbial communities from Barre Woods Harvard Forest LTER site, Petersham, Massachusetts, United States - Inc-BW-C-4-M | ecosystem: Environmental > Terrestrial > Soil >... | reverse complement strand
ACTGCTTAACTCCGTCGCAGCGATTACCACGAGCACGCTGCCCAGAATCAAAACGTCCCGCGTTCGTTGCGGGGAAAAATAAACGAGACCGGCAAACACGGGCAGAACCCAGGCCCACGGCGGCAATGAAAAGAATACCAGCGCCGTAAATGCGAGAGTGCCCACCAGACTGCCTGCAAGATTTAGCGTGTACGCTTGCAACGGAGGTCCGGCTGCCTCCAGGCATTCTCCGACCAGGACTCCCATGCGATAAAAGATGGCGAGCACCAAACAAAATATCGCGGCTCCCACGGTGAGGGCGAGGCCGCCGAGCAGCCATGGCACCGAAGCGTCGGGAACGTGCCGAAGCAGGGCACCGAAAACGGGCAACGACCTGGCGGCCGGCAGGAGTTGGGGAGAGTGCAGGTTTCCGCCCCATTGGTAGACGCCGACATCGGGGAAAAACAGCCGCGTTAGATGCAGTTGAGGGGCGAACGCCAGAATCAGGGCGATCGTCGCTATCAATACGGGCAGAAGCTTTTCTGGGCGGCTGCGCTTGCGCCTCATCATCCCCAGCCCTAAGCCCAAGAAGCACGCGAAGAGTGTGAAGTTCTTCAGATATGCGAACATACGAATCTCGGCGGACATCCACCGAATCAGAACGACCTCCGTGTACAGAGCGATCGCGCTGATCAGGAATAGACGGGACTTGCTCGCTGTAAAACTCGTCATTCACACAACTCCTTGGGTGGCGGGACCGCAAGTCTAGCAGAAAAAACTAGGGCTTATGCGTGATGCGCTGCGTTGCACTCTGCGGTGATGGCGATGGTCCTATCAAGTAATGCGCTCGACCTGGACGGCCGTGCCGTAGGCGAGAACTTCGGTGACGCCTTGCATTACCTCGGTAGCGTCGTAGCGCATCGCGACGACGGCGTTGGCCCCATGTTGAGCGGCATGCTGTAAAAGCAGCTCGTAGGCATCCTCGCGAGTTTTTTCGCAAAGATTGGTCAGGATGGTGATGTTGCCGCCGACAATGGTCTGCAGCGCGGCGCCCAAGTTTCCGATCACGCTACGCGACCTGACAATGATTCCGCGCACGATGCCGTAATTCTTTACGATCCGGTAGCCGGGAAGTTCATTGGCTGTCGTGACCATGGAGCTGTCCACGCGATTCATAGCTACTCCTTGACGGATGTTTACGGGTGCGATTCTACCTGTTCACGTAATTCTACGGGAGATAAATAGTTCTGTTAGGCTCGGGTTTGCGTGGAGACTCTGTTCTATTACCTGGCCATTCTCCAAATCACCGTGGGTGTGTACCTGGTGTGGCATGGGCTGCGCTGGGTTGGGTATGTGCGACGGAGGATGCGCAGCGATCCGGGCTTCAATGCGCCGCGTACCGCGGTCTTGTGTCCATGCAAAGGTATGGAGCCAGGGCTCGAGCGCAATCTCACGGCGCTGACCGAGTTTGATTACCGCAATTACGAAATCTTTTTCATCCTGGCCTCTGCTTCCGATTCCGCTTACAACACCGTCAAGAGGGTGGCGGAGCATTCCAAGCCGCCGGCGCACGTGTTGATTGCGGATCGGCCGGAAGGATGCGGCGAAAAAGTTAACAATCTGCGAGTGGCCATCGAGCAGTTGCCGGCTGATTTTGAAGTGTTGGTTTTTGCAGACTCGGACGGGCGGCCGGGCAAATTTTGGTTGCGCCGCCTGGTGGCACCGCTGAATGACAAACAAGTTGGCGCCGCGACCACCATGCGCTGGATGATTCCGAGCGGCCATAATTTAGCGACGGCTCTGCTAGCGGCTTGGAACGCGTCCATCGTGACCATGCTCAGCGAAAAGGGGAAGAATTTCTGCTGGGGTGGAGGAACAGCCATCCGCCGCAGCGTGTTCGACGAAATCCGCGTGTTTGAAGAGTGGCATCATTCCGTGAGCGACGATTACTCGATGACTCGCGCCCTGCAACATGCGGGTCGTTCCATTGTATTCGTGCCGGAGTGCCTGACCCCGGCGTATGTGGACGTTGATTTCCGCAGCCTGCTGGAATTTACGAACCGGCAAATCTTGATCACCAAGGTCTACTCGAAGAAGAACTGGGTGTGGGGTGCCGCAACCCACGCCCTGTACTGCGTGACTCTGCCACTCGGCTTGGCCGTCACCCTGATCAATTTTTTTGCGACGCTGCCGGCCTTTCACCTGGCCGTCCTCGTGTTCGTGCCGATGTTGCTGGCAGCCATTCGCGGCGGGCTGCGCGTTATGGCGGCCAGCGACATACTACACCCCGCACGCCAGCAAATCGTCGGTCAAGCATGGATGTACATCGTGCTCGGCGTTTTTGTCCCTTACCTGTTTTTGCTTAATTTCGCAGTGTCTGCGTTCACTCGAAAAATTCGCTGGCGTGGGGTCACATATGAGCTGATTTCGCCACAGCAAACCCGCATATTGGTCTATTAACACGCATTAGTACAGCGTGGGATGTTGAGCACTTCCCGCTCAATCTTCTTATTGGTCCAGTTTCTCCGGGAAATTTTTCCATAGCACGTTCCGTGACAAACCACGCCGACGCGGGAAAAATTTCGCGGACCATGAAATTCCTACCGTCAACCCTGACCCGGACTAAGGGTTTCCGGTACCTAAGTACTGATATCCTAGGGGTTTGTACCGACTCAAATTTACAGCGAGGTTTGCATTGTAATTGCGCTTCTCGGGCCAGTATTTCGTCGCAAGCGAAGTGACAAGGGGCTCCTTCTCACGCCCAAAGCCGGTTATGAGGGCTTTCACCCGTCCTCAGCCCCAAACCTTGGCTCCTTGGCCAACGCTTGCTCCTTGCAGTGGAACCATGCCTCGCACAGAGGCGAATCAAACAAAATCTCAGGTCTCGGTTCCAATTCGAGGCTGCATATAGAGGGGTGCATGTGAAAGTAATTCGCAGGAATGAAGCAACGCATTTGAACGTCTCCCGCCCGAGCCTTCCCCGCGAACTTTATTTCTTCTATGAAAAGAACACCGGAGTTTCCCATTTCCATGTAGAAGCTGGCCCTGATGGGCAATTCCCTGTCGAGCAGGCTGCCGGTCTGTTGGCGATGCATTGCTTGGTCCGCGGCCAATCCCCCAGAGACTATGTAGTGATGGTACAGGCGGCTCCGGACTCGCTGGAGGGACTGACGGAAAAGGCGGAGCAGTTACTGCAAGCGGGGCATTCGGTTGGAAGCTCGGTAAAGCTGACGCGCCGCGAAGAAGAAGTGCTTGGCGGCGTGATGCGTAGTTTGGCTAACAAGGAAATCGCCGCTTCACTGAATCTTTCGGAGCGGACCGTGAAATTTCACGTATCCTCCTTGCTCGCCAAGTTCCGCGTGCGAGGCCGAATGGAGTTGGTCCGCGAAGCAGCGCGCCATACCGCGTCACCTATGACCATGGCGGCGGGCCAGGCTACCGCGCCGCGTGAGGCTCGCCCGTCGGTTCCACCCCCACACACATACAGCCAGGTCGCGCGCAACGTGGGACCCATCGCGCTGACGAAGCGGCAACTATTGGCTTAAGACTTTTTCTGAGTGCCAGGCACAAAAAGGCCCGGACCGGGAGCGGTTCGGGCCTTTTCATTTCTGAATCTACGATAAATGGGCTACTTGGTGGCGGCAGCGTACTGTTCCGCAGCGGAATCCCAATTCACGACGTTCCACCACGCGGCGATGTAATCAGGCCGGCGATTCTGATACTTCAAATAATATGCGTGCTCCCAGACATCCACTCCCAGCACGGGTTTAGCCTTCAGCATGTATGGCGTGTCTTGGTTTGCCGTGGAATCAATCGTCAGCTTTCCATCTTTCACCAGCAGCCAAGCCCACCCGGAGCCGAAGCGGCCGACGCCTGCGGCTGCGAGCTTCGACTGAAAGTCCGCAAAGGAGCCGAAGGTAGATTTGATCGCCGCGGCGAGATCACCTTTAGGCTCGCCGCCTCCGCCTTTTTTCATCTGTGTCCAAAACAACGAGTGGTTCCAATGGCCGCCGCCATTGTTGCGCACCGCCGTTCGGATGTTTTCGGGAATGGAATCGAGATTCTTCATGAGGTCATCGATCGACTTGGATTGCAGGTCTGGATGCCCCTCGAGAGCTTTGTTCAGGTTTGTGACGTAAGCCCCATGGTGCTTGTCATGATGGATTTCCATGGTTTTGGCGTCAATGTGCGGTTCCAGAGCGTCGAATGGGTACGGTAGCGGGGGCACTGTGAATGCCACGGGTTTTTCCTCCGATTTTGAATTTGAGATGGGATTCTTTGTATCCGCGAGCAACAGGCCTGGCACCGCACCGCCTGCTCCAATTAGTCCTGCGCCAACGACGCCAGTGCCAGCGATGAACCTGCGGCGATTGATGGCAGCCTCCAGACACGCTCACGCGAGTCAGAGGACGTGCGGATTATACCGCCACATCAGGGGTGAGAGTATGCCTCCGCTCGCCGAAGCACGAAAATAGCAAAGTTACAGGTAAAGCTCGTTCGCCTCTCCTGAGGTTTGGATGCGGGAAAGCGCCCAAAGGGCAGATTCCGCTACAACCGAGTCCTGCGAGGAAGCAAGGCGTTGCAGTAATTCAATGATCCTGTGATACCCACTTGCTCCGCGCCGCACTTCTGAATTACCCAAAGCGATGCAAGCATTGCGCACAAGGCCGCGCCACTTCGTGCGTTTTATGGCGCTGCCGCGGAAGAGACGTCGAAACTCGGTTTCGTCCAAAGCGGCGAGCCATTCGAGCCGGGGCAGAAAAAGTGATTCCTCCGGCGAGTTGCTCGCGTCCCGTTGGCCTTCTTGAGAGGAAAACCCAGAGTTTTCGTCACTCTCACGCCGCCCTGATGAGGCAAAAGTTCTCGGGCGGAATTCTTCGCGCGGAGTTGCAGGCGCGCGGCGGTTCCAGGGGCAAACGTCTTGGCAAATGTCGCAGCCAAAAACATGACTGCCGATCGATTCGCGTAGTTCGCCAGGGATCGCGCCGCGAAGCTCGATCGTGAGGTACGAGATGCAGCGGCGTGCATCCATGACGTAAGGTTCGACGAAGGCTTCCGTGGGGCACGCGTCGATGCAACGGCGGCAGCTTCCGCACAAATCCGGTGGAGGCAGGGCGCCGTCTTCCAAGCTTGGCGCAAGATCCAAGCTCGTGAGAACCGCTCCCAGAAAGACCCACGAACCCAGGCGCTGATTCAAGAGCAAGGTGTTCTTGCCCAGCCAGCCCAGACCAGCATATTTCGCAAAGACGCGCTCCTGTAGCGGTCCGGTATCCGTGTAAACGCGTGCGTCGAAGGGCTCGACAAAATGTTCGCACATTGCCGCCGCTAATTGGTTGAGCCTTTCTTCTAATACTTCGTGGTAATCGTCGCCCCAGGCATAACGCGAAATCCATCCGCGAGGTTCATCATCTTTGGGAAGATGCGGCACGTCTGTTGATTTAGGCAGGTCTGTGTTGTAGCTGAGAGCGCAGACGATAACGCTGCGAATACCCGGAAACGCACCGTCTCCACTGCGTCGGCGCGGGTCGGACAGATATTTCATCTCGCCGGCGAACCCGCGCGCCAGCCACTCTTCTGTGTGCTCCAACTCGGGGAATTTCCCGGCCGGCACGATCCCGCAAAGATCAAATCCCAATTCCTTGGCGCGGGATTCTATCCAGACGGTATCAGACCGGGTACTCATGCATCCGATTCTGCCGCACACAAGGCCCGTGTGGCGAGCGCTAAGAACCGGTAGCGGGAGTCAAGCGAAGCACCGTGCGGGGCGCAGAAAACGATCGGAAGGCTAGCGGTAGCTGCGCAGAGCGCTATTTTCGTCGGAAAAGACTTCGAAGACGGTGAATAACTTGGTGAGCTGCAGGAGATCGTGCACTTTCTTGGTCAGGTGCAGCAGTTTTAGGCTTCCCCCGCGATTTTTCACTCCGGTATAAGCGCTGACCAGCTCGCCGATCCCGGAACTATCGATGTAGTCGACGTCCGCCAAATTCAGCAGGATCATCGTGCGCTGCCCTTCCAGCAGCTCGCGGATGGTTTTCCTCAATAGGGCGCTGCCTTCGCCCAGCGTAATTCGGCCGCCGATATCGACGACAGTGACTCCTTCAGCTTCGCGATACGTGGCTTGTAGTGCCATTTAGGTTGGGCTCAAGAATCCTTTTGCGGTGCGGCGTCCTGGCTCGTACCGTTCATGCCGGGATTTCCCGGCGACGGCAATTTCTTGGACATAACGATTTCCGCGCCCCCCGTCCGCCCGGGGATCACCTCGAATTCATCCATAAAGGCGCGCATAAGGAATATACCCCGTCCCGAGGTGCTCAGCAGGTTTTCCTCGGCAAGGGGGTCGGGCACGCTGCCAAGGTCGAAGCCTTTACCTTCATCCAATACGTGAATGACCATTTTTTCTGGCGTCAGGTCCAGTGCCAGGTGAATCTTTTTTTCGGGCCGCTCTTCGTTGCCATAATGAAAGGCGTTGATGACCCCTTCGCGTACCGACATCCCAATGCGGTAACAGTCATCTTCGCCAAACCCCGCCGCCTCCGCCACCCGGAGACACATTTCCTCGGCGAGATTCACGCTCTCGACCTGCGTCTCCAAAGTAACTTCAAGATGTCTGGAGTCTTCGGTCATGCGGGGCGTCACCAGCGCCCAATCTGCCCAGTTCTGTGCGCCTTATGGGTAACATAGGGACGGAAAGCGAGTCAATGGAGCAGCCGCCCGAGAGTCGCCCCGTGGTTCCTGTAGAGCTCCGGCTATTCCTTGAAACCCATAAGAAATAACTCGCAATTTCTGCCGACCGACAGCCTACGCCCAGTAGGAGCGATCCAGTGTGCGGTACTGGATCGCCTCGCTGAGATGCCGAGGCTCGATGTTTGCGACCCCATCAAGATCGGCAATCGTGCGTGCAACCTTTAAGATGCGGTCGTGGGCTCGCGCGGATAGCCCCAGCCGGGTGATTGCGTTCTCCAGCAATTTTTCTCCGTCTGCCGTAATCGCACAATATTTGCGGATCATCTTGGGCGGCATTTGCGCATTGGAGTAAGTCTTCTTGTCGGCGTGATAGCGCGTGGTCTGCCGGTCACGCGCGTCAATCACCCGCTGGCGGACCGCCGCCGAATCCTCCGCGGAAGTGGGCGCGCGCAGATCCTTGTATTTTACGGCGGGCACTTCGATCTGGATGTCAATCCGGTCGAGCAGAGGACCGGAAATCTTGGAGACGTATCGCTGAATCATCGGCGGAGTGCAGTGGCACTCGCGCGTAGGGTCGCCGAAATAGCCGCAGGGGCAGGGATTCATCGCGGCAGCCAGCATGAAGCGGGAGGGAAACGTTACGGAGACCGCGGCCCGCGCTATCGTCACAGAGCCGTCCTCAAGCGGCTGGCGCATCACCTCCAGCACATTGCGCTGAAATTCCGGCAGCTCGTCCAGGAACAGCACGCCGTTATGGCCAAGCGAAACTTCGCCCGGCCTCGGTACGGCCCCGCCCCCGATCAGGCCAGCATCGCTGATGGTGTGGTGCGGCGAGCGAAACGGCCGCGTGCCCACCAGGCCGCGAGCATCCTCCAGGACTCCGGCGACGCTGTGGATGCGCGTCGTTTCGATCGCCTCATCGAGCGACATGGGCGGCAAGATTGTGGGGATGCGCTTCGCGAGCATGGTCTTGCCCGCTCCCGGTGGCCCGATGAAAAGAATGTTGTGGCCGCCTGCGCAAGACACTTCCAGCGCCCGCTTTGCCGCCTGTTGCCCGTGCACGTCACGCAAGTCGACTGCATATTGCGCCGCTTCGCTAAGTAATTGGCGCGCGTCGACCCGCACCGGCTGGAACGATTCCGGCGAATTCACTAGATCTACCGCCTGCGGCAGCGACTTCAGCCCGAAGACGTCGATGCCTTCCACAACCGCCGCCTCGCGTGCGTTAGCCTCCGGAACGGCCACCGACTTCAAGCCGACTTCGCGTGCCGCCAGCGCCGCTGATAGCGCTCCTCGCACCGGGCGCACGCTGCCATCCAAAGAAAGTTCGCCCAGGAACATGCATTTATCCAGCATCTTGCCGAAGAACTGCCCCATGCACCCGGTCAGGCCCAGCGCCATCGGCAAATCGAACGCCGAACCTTCTTTGCGGACATCCGCGGGCGCCAGGTTGATCGTTACGCCCTGCCCATGGGGAAACTCGAAGCCGCAGTTCCTCAGGGCGGACTTGATACGCTCGCGGCTCTCTTTCACCGCATTATCTGGCAGCCCGACCACATTGAAATCCTGCATACGCGCCGAGCCCACATCCACCTCGACTTCGACAAGGTAGGCGTCGATGCCGTACACGGAAGCGCTGAGCGTCTTGAAGAGCATAGAGAGGAGAGCGAGAAACGCAGCGCGCAGCATAAACGAATGTTGAACTATACGCCAGAGGTAACAATTAAACGCAGTGCCCCTGGCACACAAGGAAGGCCCGGTGTTCTTTGCAGTCGCGGACAAAGACACGTATATTGGGCTTACCGGCACTGCTGCACGCACTCCTTCCGGCGTGAGGTTGGCTCATGATTGGCTGGATTATCTTGATCGCGCTCGTCCTGATCATTATTTTCTTGATCGGGATGTACAACAGCCTGGTGCGTCTGAAGGTCACGTGCGACAACGCCTGGGCGGACATCGACGTGCAGCTGAAGCGGCGCTACGACCTGATTCCGAATTTGGTGGAGACGGTCAAAGGCTACGCGGGACATGAGAAGGGCACGCTCGAGGCCGTAATCAACGCGCGCAATCGCGCCATGACCGCAACGAGTCTAGGTGACAAGGCGCAAGCGGAGAACATGCTTTCCGGCGCGCTCAAAAGCTTGTTTGCGCTTTCGGAAGCGTATCCGCAACTGCGGGCCATCGAGAGTTTCACATCTTTGCAGGCCTCCCTCACGCAAATTGAGGACACCGTCCAGAACGCGCGGCGCTATTACAATGCTGTGGTCCGCGACTTGAACACTAAAATTCAGCAGTTCCCCACGAATATCTTCGCGAACATGCTGGGATTCAAGCAACGCGAATTCTTCGAAGTCTCCGCTCCGGCCGAGCGCGAAGCTCCCAAAGTCAGCTTCAGCGCGCCCACGGCATGACGCCGGAGTCGCACACCGCATGATGCGCGTGCGCCGCTCAGTCATCCGGACGCTCCTGCTGGTTGTTGCAATTTCCGCTTTCCTTTTTCCAACAGCATCGGCGCTCAGCACACGTGAGCTGCGCATCGAAAATTTCCATTCCGAAACCATCGTGTTGCCGGACGGCTCGATCGATGTCACCGAGACCATTCAGGCGCATTTCATCGGCGGGCCTTGGCATGGCCTTTACCGATCCATTCCCGTGGAATACGTGACGCCGCAAGGGCTTAACTATTCGTTGTTTCTGGACGTGAAGCGCGTGGCGGACGCGAGCGGGCGCTCGCTCAAATACGAAAGCAGCAGCGTACGCCAGTACCGCAAGCTGAAAATTTACGTTGCGGACGCAGACAATTCCACGCAAACCATCTCCATCGAATATACAGTCTCCGATGCGCTGCGCTTTTTCGACGACCACGATGAACTCTATTGGAATGTTACCGGCGATGAGTGGGATATTCCCATTCAGTCCGCCAGCGCCCGCATCATCCTTCCCGAAGGCACCACGAATATTCGCGGCAACGTATTCACCGGCGCGTATCGCTCGCGTGCGCAAAATGCCGATGTGGATATCGCCGGAAACGGCCTCGAGGTCCGCACGCGCGAACCTCTGCGCTTGCACGAAGGCTTGACCGTCGCTGTAGCGTTCGATAAGGGATTCGTTCACGAGCCGACAGCAGCGAGCAAAGCCGCTCTGTTTTTGCGCAGCAACTGGCCGCTCGGCATTCCCATCGCCGCATTTCTGGTGATGTTTTATTTGTGGTGGACGCGAGGCCGCGACCCGCGCCTTCGGCCGATCACTGCTCAGTATGAGCCTCCGGACCAGCTCACGCCCGGGGAGGCCGGCACGCTGGTCGATAATTCCGCCGACATGCGCGACATCACCGCGTCGATCGTCGACCTGGCCGTCCGCGGCTACATCGTTATCGAGGAGCATCAGAAAGACCGCATGCTCGGCCTGATGCACGACAAGGATTACAACTTCATCGTGCAAAAGGATCGCGGAACGTGGGCGACGCTCAAGCCGCACGAGCAAGCGTTACTCGAGGGCCTATTCACTGCGGGAACTGTGGGCGAGTCTGTTTCCATGTCCAGCCTGGAAAACCATTTCTATACAACTTTGCCGGAGATCAAGAGCGACATTTTTTCCTCCCTGATCACCCACGGCTACTACGCGCGACGGCCGGATAGCGTACGGTCCGCATACATCGGTGCCGGCGTGGTCATTGGTTTCCTCGTAGCATTTGGCGGCGCAAAACTCGCGTTGAGCCAGGGTACGGCGCCGCTCACATTCATCGTCGCCGGGATCGCTACCGGTCTCGTCATTTGCGCTTTCGGGTGGTTCATGCCCGCGCACACCGAGCAGGGAGCACGAGCACTGGAAAGCGTGTTGGGCTTCGAAGATTTTCTCGTCCACGTCGAATCCGACCGTTTCAATCGCATGATCAAGACGCCCGAAATGTTTGAGAAATTTTTGCCGTTCGCCATGGCCCTCGGCGTGGAGAAAAACTGGAGTCGCGCCTTCCAGGGCATCATGACCCAGCCGCCGCAATGGTATCGAGGCTCCTCGTACGGCCCGAACTTTTACCCGATGACGTTCGCCAATGACTTGGGCTACATGTCCTCGCGGGCCAGCAGCGTGATGACTTCAGCCCCGCGCAGCTCCGGCGGCTCTGGATTCGGGGGTGGCGGAAGTTCCGGCGGCGGATTCGGCGGGGGCGGCGGCGGCGGTTTCTAGTCGAGTTTCCTTCCGGTCGGCATCTTGTTTCAGAATCCATCTAAAATTACTATTGACATACAGTGCCTCACTCGGTTACCATCACCTCGTAAGAATCTGCGCCTCGAGCGCGGAAGCCTTCTCCCTCTTTTTCTTGTCAGAAGTGACATCCATAGAGTGACCACGTCGAGCGCGCTTTCCACAGTGGAACTTAC
>Ga0210410_10005479_pt1 | contig 11043 bp, 12 predicted proteins | sample IncBWC4MmetaG_FD_161058 | JGI IMG/M metagenome (GOLD analysis project Ga0210410, IMG submission 161058) | Forest soil microbial communities from Barre Woods Harvard Forest LTER site, Petersham, Massachusetts, United States - Inc-BW-C-4-M | ecosystem: Environmental > Terrestrial > Soil >... | reverse complement strand
AACTAGACTCGCATAGCAGAAGTGCGGCAACATGGCGCCTGTGCTCTCCTTTCACGTTGCCAACAAAAAGCTCAAGCCGAGAGAGAAGCCGCTGCCCAGACTGCGGCCGGGATGGGCGCTGATTCGTGTCCGGCTGGCGGGCATCTGCAACACCGACGTCGAGATACTGCGCGGCTATCACGCTTTTCGCGGGACGCCGGGGCACGAATTCGTCGGCGAAGTCGCCGACATTCACGGCGTTTCCGAATCGCTCGAGAAAAAATGGCTGGGGCGGCGTGTCGTTGGCGAGATCAATGTGTCTTGTTCGGCTTATGGGTATCGGCCTGTTTGCGTCTTTTGCCGGCGCGGACAGAGGACGCACTGCGCGCGGCGCACCGTGCTCGGCATCGTGGCGCACCACGGCGCATTCGCGGAATATCTGACGCTGCCGCTCGAAAATCTACACGCCGTCCCTGATTCCGTCAGCGACGAACACGCTGTGTTTGTCGAGCCTCTTGCCGCGGCCTGCGAGATTGTTGACCAGGTGAACACCAAACAATTCCTGGAAGCGGCTGTGCTTGGCGATGGCAAACTCGCGCAATTGATCGCGCTCGTTCTCGGAAGCGCCGTGCCTCGGGTCATCCTGTACGGCAAGCATGAGACGAAACTCGCTCTCGCCCGCAGCGCCGGAATCAAAACGAAAAAAGTGCGTGGCGATACATCGGATCTAAAACGCGTCAGGGAAAGTTATGGCTTCGTGGTAGAAGCAACTGGTTCGCCCAGCGGGTTCCGACTCGCCCTGGAGATGACGGAACCGCGCGGCACACTCGTTTTGAAGTCCACGTTTCACGGCGCCGCTTCCATTCGAACCTGGCCCATGGTGGTCAAGGAACTCACGGTAGTCGGCTCGCGTTGCGGCCCGTTCCCCAAAGCAATGGCGCTTCTACGTTCGGGTAAGGTCGGCCCCACGCCGCTTATTACCAGGACTTTTCCAATGAGCGAAGCGCCCAGAGCGATCCGCTTCGCTCAAAAACCCGGTGTGATGAAGGTTTTATTGAAAGCCTGAGAGCTCGGACTAAAAGCGGCCCAAGTTAAGTCCTCGATGCGCTGATCGGCCTAATCCGCCCCTTTTTTCCCCCCGCGTGTTTTCGTTGAGTGTCCATCCATCAGGAAGATGGATAAGGGGCGGTGGGGCTCGGTCACCTACAACCTGTTGATACAGGACGCCACGCAGGCCGCGCCAAAACCGTTGTCGATGTTCACGACAGTCACATTCGATGCGCAGGAATTGAGCATGCCCAGCAGCGCGGCCACGCCGCCAAAACTGGCTCCGTAGCCGACACTGGTGGGAACCGCTATCACCGGCGCCGCAACCAGCCCGCCCACCACGCTCGGTAGCGCGCCCTCCATTCCTGCCACACAAACAATCGCGCGAGCCTCGGTCAATTTTTCGCGATGCTCCAGAAGCCGGTGGATGCCCGCCACGCCGACGTCATACAAGTGTTCGGTTCGATTGCCCATCATTTGGGCTGTAAGCAACGCTTCTTCCGCCACAGGAATGTCGCTCGTCCCCGCGGAAACCACGAGAATCGTTCCCTTTCCAGTTATTTCAAGGGTCCGCTTGATGGTTATCACTCCGGACCTTTCGTGGAGCTTCGCCCTCCGATCGACGCGTTTCACCGCTCGAAAGATCCTCGCATCCGCTCGCGTAATCAAGATGTTCTGCCGCGAACCCTTCTGCCGCAGCATCGCGCGAACGATTTCCGCCGCCTGCGCCGGTGTTTTGCCTTTGCCGAACACCACTTCCGCGTAACCCTGTCGCAGGGCGCGGTGATGATCGACCTTCGCAAAGCCGAGGTCTTCAAACGGCAGATGTTTTAGCCGCACCAGAGCCTGCTCGGAGGAAACCTTCCTTGAGCGCACAGCCTCGAGCAGTTCGCGAAGATGCTTTTCTGTCATAGATCTCGAGAGGCGCCCTGTCGCGCCTAGGGTGTGGCATCACCCATCAATTTACGCAGCGGCTGATTGTCCGCGTAAACATGCCACTCTGCAATTAAATTGCCGCGGACGACAGCACGCCATGCCGCCGGAACTTCCCAGAAATTCTCCGTACCCGCGTTTCCATTGCGGGCGCACACGCCACTAGCACTTCCAAAAACCGCAAATGTTTGATCGGTTTCGAAAAACTCATCGGCTCGAATGCGATAGCCGGCGACGAGCTTGAAATATTGCTTCCACCCTTCGGTCATTTTGTCGCGTCCCACGAACCGTTTTCCCAGAGCATCTTGGAACACATGATCTTCCGTCATCAGTTCACGGAGCGCGCCGGCGTTGCCGGCGTTAATGCATTTGATGAATTCCACTACGATGTCGAGCGCTTTGGTGTTGCCCATGGGGCCTCTCCTTCTGGCCGGAGCCCAATTATAAGCACAAGCGGCAGCGGACGAGGGCCGCGTCCTTGACTTCGGTTGGTGCGGCTGCGAGACTGATTCTATCCGCACGCACAACATGGCTGACACACAAAAACAAATCGTCACCGTAGGTGTGACCGGGGCAAGCGGCGCCGTTCTCGCGCAGAAGACCTTGTCCTTACTTGAACAGGATGCGCGTGTCGAGCGGATTCACCTGGTGGTCACCGAGGCAGGTCAGCGGCTCTTCTCCGAAGAACTGGGGATCACCTCCGGCGACTTGAAACAACTTCCGAGCCGGCTTCTCAGCCGGTCAACAGTGAAAATCGAAGTTCTCCCGAACAAGGACATCGGCGCGGCCATCGCTTCTGGCAGCTACCGAGTGGATTCGATGATCGTCGTTCCGTGTTCCATGGGCACGCTCGCTGCGATTGCCAGCGGCGTCAGCGACGATCTCGTCTCTCGCGCCGCCGATGTCATCCTCAAGGAAGGGCGCAAGCTGGTTCTTTCGATGCGCGACACGCCCTTCAACCGCATCCATCTGGAAAACATGTTACGCGCGCAGCAAGCCGGCGCGGTGATCATGCCGGCGATTCCGGCGTTTTATCATCACCCGCAGACGATCGATGACCTAGTGACGCAGTATATTTATCGCGTTCTCGCCCAGATCCATCTTCCCCAGGAAAATATGTATCGCTGGACGGGCCAGACCAGCGCGAAAAAGGCGGAGGCGTAATTTCCGATGGCTAGCCGCATCCGCACGGTGCTCGAGATGATCAAGTTCGAGCACTCTGTTTTTGCGCTGCCCTTTGCCTTAACAGGGGCGCTTCTCGCCGCTCGCGCTACGCATCAACCGCCCAGAGGCTGGCCGACCTTGCGCCAGACCATCTGGATCATTGTCGCCATGGTCGCAGCACGGTCCGCCGCAATGACCATGAACCGCATCGCTGACCTGCGTTACGACCGGGAAAATCCGCGGACAAAGCAGCGCGCGCTCGCTACAGGCGCGCTTTCGCTCGAATTTGCCTGGGTGTTCACGCTCGCGGCGGTGGGTGTGTTCTTCCTCGCGGCCGGGCAGCTCAATTCCTTCGCGCTCGAGCTGGCCCCGCTGGCCATCGCCATTCTCTTTTTCTATTCTTTTACCAAACGTTTCACCAATTGGTCGCACATTTTTCTCGGCTTGGCGCTCGGCATTTCTCCCGCGGCCGCGTGGATCGCGGTCACCGGTGGTCTAGATTGGCGCATCGTGATCCTCTGCGCCGCCGTCACCCTCTGGGTCAGTGGATTTGACGTGCTCTACGCTTGCCAGGACATCGAATACGACCGCCGCGCGGGCCTCTATTCCGTTCCCAAGAAGTTCGGCATTGCCGGTGCTCTGCGGATCTCGCGCTTCATGCACGTTGGCGTCGTCGCGCTGCTTTCCTGGCTCGCTTATAGCTTTGCGCTTCCCTGGCCGGCATGGGCGGGAATCGTGGTCGTCGCCGGGCTTCTGGCTTACGAGCATTCCCTTGTCAAAGCGGGTGATCTCAGTAAGCTCGACGCTGCGTTTTTCGCCGTGAACGGTTATATTAGTTTATTGTTCCTGTTGTTCTGGGGCGCTGCGGCAGCGGTTTGGCGCGTTTGAAATTTTCAGCAGATTCAAAATGAGCGAACTCACCATCACCGACCAGCGGTTAAAGCCCATCGCGGACAAAGTCCTCGCGGGCGAGCGCTTGAGCATGGATGACGGCATCGCGCTGTATCGTTCGCCGGACCTTCTGGCCGTCGGCTGGCTCGCGAACCACGTTCGTGAAAAGCGCCACGGAAACATTACGTATTACAACGTCAATCGCCACATCAACCCGACCAACGTATGCGTCGCTCATTGCAAACTCTGCGCTTTTGGCCGCGATGCGAACGCGCCCGGTGCTTACACCTTTGCACTCGAGGAAATCTACCAACGCGCGGAACAGGGCGTTCGCGAAGGAGCAACGGAGTTTCACATCGTCGGCGGCTTGCATCCGGATCTGACCTTCGATCATTACCTGGAACTGGTCCGCGGCCTCAAACAACGCTGCCCCAGCGTGCATATCAAGGCCTTCACGATGGTTGAAGTTCATTACTTCGCGCGCATCGCCAAGCTTTCCATCGAAGAAGTCTTGCGCAAAATGAAGGAGGCGGGAGTCGACTCCTGCCCCGGCGGAGGCGCGGAAATATTTCATCCGCGCGTACGAAAAATCATCTGCGACCACAAGACCAGCGGCCAGATGTGGCTGAGTACTGCGAAGAAAACCCACGAAGCGGGCCTTCGTTCCAACGCCACCATGCTTTATGGCCACGTCGAAACCGAAGAGGAGCGCGTCGACCACCTCATCAAGCTCCGCGAGCTACAAGATGAAACGCACGGTTTTGTCGCCTTCATTCCTCTGGCGTTTCATCCGGATAACACCGCACTTTCGCACCTTCCGAAACCCACGGGTTACGCCGACCTTCGCAACATCGCCGTTGCGCGCCTGCTTCTTGATAATTTTGACCACATCAAGGCGTACTGGATCATGCTCTCGCCGAGCATCGCGCAGATTGCTCTGCGTTTTGGCGCGAACGACCTGGATGGCACAGTTGTTGAAGAAAAGATCTACCATGACGCTGGCGCGAAAACGTCGGAGTTCACGCCGCGCGCCGAACTCGAGCGCCTCATCCGCGCCGCGGGCCGCGTGCCGGTGGAACGCGACACCCTGTATCGCCCCGTCGACCGCTCCAAGATGCCGCCGATTCCGCCGACACCGCGGCCGGGCCTGGTGTCCCTCACTTTGAACGTTTAGTTCTCGCGGCAGGCCATCAGCGGATGGTCGCCGCTTTGGCCATCACTTTGGCAAGCAGGTCTTCGGGCAATGGCGAGTAGCCCTGTTCCTGGGCCAGCTTCTCGCCGCTCGAGTATACCCATCGCAAATACTCTGCGATTGCGCGGCCACGCTGAGAATCCTTTGCAACCGCTGGAACGTAAAACCAGGTAAAACTGCTGATGGGATAGCTATCTTTTCCGAGCGCATTCGTCAGCGAAATACGGAAATCGTCGGTCGTCCTGCTCGTGAGTGTTTTGGCCGCAGCGGCAATCGAACGAGCGGATGGCCTTATGAACTCACCATCCGCGTTTCGTATGCTCGCCATGCGCAGGGAAGCCTTCTCCGCCATATTCAATTCCGTGTAGCCGATAGCTCCCGAAGTCGCCGCTACTTTTTCAGCCATATCCTGCGATCTGCCGGCCGTCGCCCCTACCGCCCAGTTCGGCGATTCGCTGCGTCCCACGCGCGAGAGAAATTCCGGGCTGGCCTTCGACAAGAAATCAGAAAGAATGTAGCTCGAGCCTTTCCCCGCCGAGCGGTGCAGCACTTGGATCGGAATTGCCGGAAGTTTTGTGTCGGGATTCAGCTTGACCAGCGCGGGATCATTCCAGGCGGTGATCTTTCCGAGAAAGATGTTTGCCAGGACGGCACCGGAAAGATGTAGTTCGCCGGTTGTGCCAGGCAAATTGTAGACCACCACGATTCCAATCAGCACCGTCGGAAGCTCGATCACCTTGGTTGTGGCTGCCTTTAAGTCGTTCTCCGGAATTGGCGCGTCGCCACCGGCAAAATCTCCCGTGCCCCTCAAGACGCGGCTGGCGCCCACGCCGCTGCCTTCCGGCAGATAGCGGACCTGCACACTGGAGTGCTGCTTGTGATATTCCTCGTTCCACAGCAGGTACAGCGGCTCGGGCATGCTCGAGCCGGTAACCACGAGCACGGTCGATCCTTGCCCGTCCGTGGCAACCGGCATCAAGACCGCCAGCGTCAAGAGCAGCGCAGCAACGTCTCTAACCATCCGCCCCAAATGATCCTCCACAATTTAGCTGGGCCCGATGCCGAAACCGATTCAGGAAGCCAAACTACCTTGCTTCGGTTACTCTAGCCGAATTCCGCCTGCCGGATGAACTGCCGCGGAGTGCCGTTGTGCGGAATCTGGCATTAGGGACAACGCAACACTTTGCCACGGGCCTCGGGGCGTCCCTGGTTGCCCTAAAGGGACTCCGCCGCAATTGCCGGAGCGTCGCGCGATTCTCTACCTAGATAGGCCGGATTGCACCTTTGGCCAGGAAGGCCGCGTCTTAGGAAGAACACTCCAGGAGAAAAAACAGGAATACATGAGAACCATTATCCTGCTGACCATTTCGAACATCTTCATGACTTTTGCCTGGTATGGCCACCTGAAGTACCGCACCTCCGCTCTCTGGAAAGTGATCCTGGTGAGCTGGGGAATCGCTTTTTTTGAGTACTGCTTCCAGGTTCCGGCGAACCGCATTGGCTCCTATGAATTCAGCGCGGCGCAGCTCAAGACCATTCAGGAGGTCATCACGCTCTCGGTCTTTTCCGTTTTCTCGGTGCTGTATCTCGACGAAAAAATAAAATGGAATTACGCCGCGGGCTTTGCGTGCATCGCTCTGGCGGTGTTTTTTGTTTTCCACAAGTGGTAGGCACGCCGAGGAGAAGTCAGCGCGCCAGCCGTTGCAGCTGCCACACCACTACGTCCTGCCGCTTCGAAAAATGAAGAATTGGCGGTTCCGCCGGCAAGGCGAATCCTGCGGCCTCGGCCATCGTATTTTTCCGCAGTTCGGCCTTGGCGGCTTGCAGCGGCCAGGGCGCGTGATGAATTTCTCCCCTGAGGATGCTGCCCTCACGACCAGCGGTGTATAAGCAGTAGCGTTCCGTCAAGAAATGCTCCAGCGATCCGGGTTCTGCAGAAAATGCCTCGCCGACAGGACCATAGTGCCCATGCCATGCACCGCTCGCGGCCCCGCGGTGTGTGCGCTCGCTCGCGTAGGCGATCCAGCCATGCGATTCTTCGCATGACATGCGCGCCCGGAAATACGGCAGATGAAACCACGCTCGCGCAATGGCCACAGCGATGGCGTTCCCGGCATCCAAGCTGAAGAACCACACACCAGGTTTTCCATCGGCCACGACGTAGGTTCGAACGTTCAGCTCCGGAAACGCCGAAAGCCAGGGAACCGCAGATGTTCCTCGCAACCGCACTCCGGTCATCCGAAAGGGCACGACACCCAGCCAGCCTTGTCCGTCAAACGTGTCGATGGCGAGCTGCGCTGGAATGCGCCGACGCAGGATCGCTTCTGGCACCGGCCAGTGTGCAAAAAGCAGGTCGTGCCAGATCTGCGCCATGACCCAGCCGCCGGTAGGCAACGGCCACGGCCGATGTGCGACCTGATCCAGATTTGCGCTCATCAAAACTCGCCTGCCTCACTCGACAGGAATCACTCCGCCAATATACCCTTCTCTCTCGCTCGGGAATCGAATTCCCGGGATTCAAATCAGTCAAACTCTCGAAACCGTGCAAAAGGAGCGGCATCATGCAACGCAAAGCATCGGCGGTATGGCAAGGCGGCCTGAAAGACGGTAAAGGCTCGATTTCCACCGACAGTGGCGTCCTTAAACAAACGCAATATTCGTTCAGCACGCGCTTTGAAAACGGCGTCGGCACCAACCCGGAAGAGCTGCTGGCGGCAGCCCACGCGGGATGTTTCACCATGGCGCTTTCCGCGCAGCTCGGCGGCGCCGGAATGACCGCGCAAAAACTGGAAACCACGGCCACGATCACGCTCGACAAAGTCGGCGACGGCTTTTCCATTACCAAGAGCCACCTCGACCTCGTCGCCACCATCCCCGGTGCGGACAAAGCAAAATTTGACGCCGCCGTGAAAGCCGCCGAGACCGGCTGCCCGGTTTCAAAACTTTTCAAAGCGGAGATCAGCGTCAGCGCGCGTCTCAACTCCTGATCGCGCTGCCGCTCCTCGACCGCACGGCGAAACGAGTACAATTGACCAAATGATTCCAGCTCCAGGTGCCTTCCTCGCGGGCGTCGCGATTTTTCTGATCGTTTTGTGGGACGCCTTTGAGGCCATCATTCTGCCTCGGCGCGTCACGCGCAAGTTTCGCTTCGCGCGCCTCTTCTACAGGAGTACCTGGAAACTGTGGAAATTCGCTACCAGCATGGTCTCGTCCCGTAAAGGAAGGGAAGCGTTTCTGGGCTTTTACGGTCCGCTCTCACTTCTTGTCCTAGTGGGTGTTTGGGCGGTCGGCCTGGTTTTGGGTTTCGGCCTCATGCAATACGGAGCTGGTTCGGCGGTGGTTACGACCGGCGGCGAAACCAGCTTCCTCACGGACATTTATCTGAGTGGTACAACGTTTTTCACACTCGGCCTCGGCGACGTCACTCCTCGATCTGGCTTGGCACGAGCCCTGGTGGTTACCGAAGCCGGATTCGGTTTCGGCTTCCTTGCCGCGGTGATCGGGTACCTGCCTTTTATCTACGGCTCGTTTTCAAAACGCGAAGTGGACATTTCCCTGCTCGATTCGCGCGCCGGCACGCCTCCGACTGCTGGCGAACTACTTCGCCGCCACAGCTATCCCGGCGGACAGGATGCCTTGCGCGAACTCCTGAAAGATTGGGAGCGCTGGTCAGCCGAGTTGATGGAGAGCCACCTCTCCTATCCGGTTTTGGCCTATTTCCGCTCGCAGCATGACAACCAATCCTGGATCGCCTCGCTCACCGCCATTCTGGATGCTTCCGCGCTGGTGATGGTCGGCATCGAAGGATCCTGCGAAAAACAAGCCGAGCTTACCTTCGCGATTGCGCGCCACGCCGTCACCGATCTTTCTCAAGTCTTCGGGACAGCGCCAGCTTCATTACCCGACGACCGCCTCCCCGCTGAACAATTGCGCCACATCCGCGACATCCTCGCCCAGCACGGCTTGAAACTTCGCGATAGCGAGGCGGCCGACGGCCGCCTCACCGAACTCCGCCGCATGTACGAGCCGTACGTTCACGCGCTTGCCGCCTATTTGAAGCAAACGCTGCCCCCCTGGATCCCCGAGAAAAAAGGCAAAGACAATTGGCAGACCACTGCCTGGGGCCAGTCGAGCGGCCTGGTCGAAAAGGAAACGTCCCATGCGCACGCGGACGACCATTTTTAGGAGATTCGCGACGGCGCGACCGCCAAAGTCTCCAAATATTGCTTTGTAGGGGCGCAGCGCGCTGCGCCTCAGCCTGCTAGACTCTCCGTCCGAACGCGAAAGCCAGAAGCGCGATCAAATCGCGAAAGAAATGAACGTAGCTCGAGAACAACCGGAGGCCAGAAAATGAAAGCAATCCTCGTCCACGAATTCGGCGGTCCCGAAGTCCTCAGGCTGGAAGAAATCCCCACACCCAAACCCGCCGCAGGACAAGTCCTCGTGCGCGTTCACGCGGCAGGCGTGAACCCCTACGACACCTACATGCGCAACGGCACTTACGCCGTAAAGCCTCCGTTGCCCTACACGCCCGGGTCCGACGGTGCCGGCACGGTCGAAGCCGTCGGCACCAGCATCACCAAGGTACAGCCCGGCGACCGCGTTTACGTAGCAAAGACCGTCACCGGCGCCTACGCCGAATACGCCATCGCGCTGGAAAGCCAAGTGCACCGGCTTCCGGAAAAAGCCAGCTTCCCTCAAGGCGCCGGCGTCTGGGTCCCCTACGGAACTGCCTACCATGCCCTCTATCATTCTGCACAAGCCCACGCCTCGGAGACTGTCCTGATTCACGGCGCTAGCGGCGGTGTAGGCATCGCCGGAGTCCAGATGGCCCGCGCCATGGGACTTACCGTCTTCGGCACAGCCAGCAGCCAGAAAGGCCTCGACCTGGCAACGCGCGAAGGCGCGCATGCAGTCTTCAATCACAGCAAACCCGGCTATCTCGATGAAATCATGAAAGCCAGCGGCGGCCGCGGCGTGGATATCGTTCTCGAAATGCTGGCCAATGTGAATCTCGCAAATGACATGAAGCTCCTAGCCACCAACGGCCGCATCATCGTCATCGGCAACCGCGGGGAAATCACCATCAACCCTCGTGAACTCATGGGACGCCGCGCCTCCATCCGCGCCTTCACGCTCTGGGCCCTCACCGGCGCCGAAGAAGCCGATGTCCACGCCGGACTGATCGCTGGCCTTGAAAATGCCACGCTTCGTCCCGTGGTCGGCAAAGAACTACCTCTGGCCGAAGCCGCCCGCGCCCACAAAGAGATTCTCGAGTCTGGTGCTGCCGGAAAAATTGTGCTCATCCCGTGAGCCGAGCTGCTCATCTTGGAACCAATCTGTTCGCGTGGTCTTGGACCGGTGGGCGACGCGTTACCGAGTTTTCAAATAGCGACTAGAACGAAATCCTCGCGCTCAGTTGTATTTCACGCCCCGGCGTCATGGCCATGGTGATCGTTCCGAATTGGGGCTCGTTCACATAGCGGTTCGGCGTGCCTAGATTCACCTTGTTCAGCGCGTTAAAGGCCTCCGCGCGGAACTGGAAATTGGCATTTTCGGTCAGGCGAAACGTGCGTCCCAGAGCCAGATCCATGGTCTGCAAAGGTGGACCATAGACGGAGTTCCTGCCGACGTTGCCATAGGTGAAGGCGGCTGGCGCGGCGAACGCCGCGGGGTTAAACCACTCCGCTGCAGTGCGCGTACCAGGACCGAATATCGGCTGCCCTGTAGCGTTGGCTCGGATAGGATTCTCGCCGAGAACCGTCCCCGAATTCGCCGTATCGCCGAACACGGAGATGGTAAACGGCATTCCGGATTCCGCCTGATAGATGGTCGAG
>Ga0210410_10005478_pt1 | contig 11044 bp, 9 predicted proteins | sample IncBWC4MmetaG_FD_161058 | JGI IMG/M metagenome (GOLD analysis project Ga0210410, IMG submission 161058) | Forest soil microbial communities from Barre Woods Harvard Forest LTER site, Petersham, Massachusetts, United States - Inc-BW-C-4-M | ecosystem: Environmental > Terrestrial > Soil >... | reverse complement strand
CGGAAGAAAAGTGGCACGATATGCATTTCCCGGGGCAGGATGGCTGGATTCCTCTCGGCTTACCGCTCGATATGAAGGTGCCGGTCGTCGCGGAACTTCAGTATGTCGTTTTGCTTCAGCCGCTCGCCAGCGACTCCCTGTTCGCGCCCGCGCAGGTGTTGAGATTACGTGGAAATTTCTCGAGCGACGCCGGCACCTACTATGGAGCGGCGCGGCACAGCACTCTGGGCATGGACAAGGCGGGCGGCGTGTACAACCCGGCGCGCAATTACTCGCAGCTTCGGTATGAAGGAGTCTCGCTGCTTCCAGAGGCACGCCCTGCTAAAGCGCGAACGGCGGGCACGGACTATCCCCAAGACGTCCAAAACCTGTATCTGCAATTGCCGGAGAAACTCGATCCCCGCATCCCGCAGTTGGCCAGGAGAATCACGGCGGCGGCTGACAACCCTTACGACAAATCTGTGGTCCTCGAAAGTTATCTCCGGAGGAATTACGGCTACACGCTGAACCTCGCCGGAAAACCCGGCTCAGATCCGTTGGCGCAGTTTCTTTTTGTAACCAAGGCAGGGCACTGTGAATATTTCGCCTCGTCCATGGCTGTGATGCTCAGGACGCTGGGGATTCCGTCGCGCGAAGTGAATGGCTTCCTACCTGGAGAATTTAACGACGTCGCCGGTGACTATATCGTCCGCGCAAGCGACGCGCACAGTTGGGTGGAAGCCTATTTTCCGGGCAGCGGCTGGATCACGTTCGACCCAACGCCAGCGGCCAATGCAACCGAAGGCGGTCTCTTTTCTCGGCTTAATTTCTACCTGGACTGGATGCAATTGAACTGGAACGAATGGGTGGTCAACTACGACTTCGCGCACCAGATGTTGATGGCAAAGAACGTTCGGCAGAATTCCACGGATTATTCCGAATCCTTGCGGCATTGGTTCCGGCGCACGCAGGATCGCGGAATGACCGGGCTCACCGAGTGGCAGCGGCGTCACACCTATTTGAGCATGGTGTTTCCCGTGGCGCTGGTGTTCCTGCTGGTCGTGCTCCGTTTTGATTGGATTCGCTCCGCTATCCGCTGGCTGAGCCTGGCGCTGCAAATGATGCAGCCGACGGCGCTCCGAAATAATCCGCAGCTAGCCTCGCGGCTCTACGCGGAGATGTTGCGCGTGCTCGAGAAGCGCGGTTACACACGAGCGGAAACGCAAACGCCGGGAGAATTCGCAGCCACGTTTTCGCTGCAACCAAGCCTCCGTTCCGCTGTGGGCGAATTCACCTCGCTATACGCCGAAGCCCGCTTCGGCGGAGCAGTTTGCGACGCGTTTCGCCTGCGCGCGCTCCTCGAGCAGATCCGCTCCACCCAGTAGCGTCCGCCTTCTGAGGAGGGCGAACCCAACGAGGACATACAAGCCCAGATGCAGCGGCTCAGAACCAGCCATGCTAAAATCATAAGATTGGCGTAAAGGCGCCATTCTCACTGTATGCGTAAGGTTGGTTTTATCTCCCTCGGATGCCCCAAAAACCTCGTGGATAGCGAGGTGATGATGGGCATTCTCGCGCGCGAAGGCTACGAACTGACGCCCCGCGCGGATGACGCCGAAATTCTGGTGGTCAACACTTGCAGCTTCATCGAGCCCGCCCAAAAGGAATCCGTCGACGCCATCCTCGAAATGGCCGAGCACAAGAAGTTCGGGTCCGCGAAAAAGCTCATCGTTGCCGGCTGCCTGGTGGAACGGTATCGCGACCAGATTCTCCAACAGATTCCAGAGGTGGATGCCGTCGTCGGCACCGGCGAAGTCGAGCGCATCATCGAGGCAGTCGAAGGGGACCTGAAGGTCCTGCCCGCGCAACCCCCGGCATTTCTATATCACGATCTGACGCCGCGCATCATCACCACGCCAAAGCATCAGGCCTACATCAAGATCGCCGAAGGCTGCGATCACCCGTGCACCTTCTGCATCATTCCGCAGCTCCGCGGCGCATTCCGCAGCCGCAGGTTTGAATCCGTGGTGCGCGAAGCGGAAAATCTTGCCGCTGCGGGCGCGCGCGAAGTCACGCTGATCGGCCAGGACACGACCTCCTACGGCGAAGACCTCGGCCTGCGCGATGGCCTCGCGCAGCTCCTCGAACGCCTGGCACAAGTGGAAGACCTGCTGTGGGTGCGTTTTCTTTACGCCTACCCGAACCGCGTAACGCAAAAGATGCTCGAGACCCTCGCAGCCCACGAGCGGCTGGCGAAATACATTGATATGCCGCTGCAGCATGCCAGCCGCAACGTGCTGGCGCGCATGAAGCGAGGGTCCCACGGCGACGCGTTCCTGAAACTGCTGGAACGTATGCGGGCGACGATTCCCGGCGTGGCGCTCCGCACCAGCTTCATCGTTGGTTTCCCCGGCGAAACCCACGCTGATTTCCAGGAACTTTACGATTTCGTAGCCGCCGCAAAGCTCGACTGGATGGGCGTGTTCGAATATTCCGACGTGGACAACGCCGGCAGCTTCCCGCTGGACGGCAAGGTGGACGCCGAAACAATCAACGACCGCCGCAACCGACTTATGGCGCTGCAAAAGAAAATCTCCCGCGAAAATCTGCGCAAGCGGAAAGGCCACACGGAAACCGCCCTCGTCGAGGGCCCTTCGAAAGATAATCCGCTGGTGTGGGAAGCTCGTCTGGAATCGATGGCTCCGGACATTGATGGAAAGCTTTACCTGACCGACATTGAGTTGCCGAGCGGCGAGATCGCATCCTCGGGCGACGTAGTGAAGGTCGAGATTGCAAGAACGGACGCGTATGACCTGATCGGCCGCGTCGTCGAAATCCAATCGCGAAAGACAGTCCGGCAGATGGCGGCGAGCGGACCGCAAATTCCGCCAGAGAAATTAACCCGGATCGCCACCGGCGCCGCCCTGCGGGTGCTCGGTTAACCCAACGGCATTTTGTAGCGGCCACTTTCAAGTGGCCCCGCGCCCTTTGTAGGGGAGGGGCTCGCCCCTCCCTCTTGCCTTTGTAGCGGCCGCCTTCCGAGGCGGGCGTTTTTTAAAATTTCAACTAGGAGCGCTTGCCACATTTTCTCTGCGCTTGTCCTGATTCCTTCCGGATGGTAAAACAATTTCTTCACGATGAAGCACCGTTGCCCCATTTGCAAGAAACCCACCGACTCCGCCACGGACGCGGACTTTCCGTTCTGCTCCGAGCGCTGCCGATTGATGGACTTGGGCGCGTGGGCGGCGGAGAAGTACGTCGTGTCCGACTCCATCTTTGACGAAGAGGAACTCCCCGAGGCCGATCGCCGCGCGTTGCGGGAAGGCGGACACAAAGACGATGACACCATCCACTGAACCGGCCGCAAAGCCGCGCTTCGCCTACGCCATCGCCACGGTTCTCGGCACCGGTTACCTCAAGCCCGGCCCCGGCACGTGGGGATCGGCCGTGGGCTTGCTGATCGCCATCGTCTCGCATCCCTTCACCTGGTTTTACGTTCTCAACGCCTTCCTGGGCGTCGGACTTGCCTTTCGGTCGGGGGCCCTCGGACTCGCTGTGGCCCTCATCCCTTCCGTTGCTGTATGGCTTTTCCTTGCCTTGCTTGGGGTTCAGGCCAGCCGGAAAACCGCCGAATTTGCGGGGGTAAAAGATCCACAATACGTGGTGATCGACGAGGTTTCTGGAGTGCATCTCTCGCTCATTCTCAGCCTGGCCCCGGTCACGCCGATGGTCTTTCTGAGGCCTGAGGATGCGACCGCGTTCGCACTGTATAGCGGCATGAGCATTCTGAACTGGAAATTCCTGCTCGCGGGTCTCCTGCTCTTCCGCCTCTTCGACATCACGAAGCCCTTCCCCTGCCGCCAACTCGAAAAACTCCCGGGCGGCTGGGGCATCATGGCCGACGACTGGATGGCCGGGGTCTACGCTGCCATTTGCTTGCGTCTCGCGTTACACTTTCATTGGCTATGATCCTTGGGCAACGGCAATGAAATTCGGGTTTGGCACCACACAAGAGAAGAACGGCATCCCTCACATTGAGCGAATTGCGCCCGCCGCCGCGATTCCTGGGGGCGAGATCGCGATTTATGGCAGCGGCTTTACCTCGCGCCATGGCGGCCGTCCGCTGGTTCGCTTTGGGGAGGCGGAAGCAGCGCTTTCGCTGGCCAGCAGCAATCGGCTGATCGCGCGCGTGCCCGAAAACGCCAACGGCAGCACCATCCAGATCGTGAACGCCCAAAGCGAGAGCCAGCCGTTCCCCGTCGCCCTGGGATTCCAGATTGCCGACAACCTGCACCCGGTGTGCAATCCAGCCGTCGATTCCGCCGGCAATATTTATGTCACTTTCAGCGGGCCGCGAGGCCAGCGCGTTCCGGTTTCGCTCTACAAGATCAACACCAGCTACACCGTGAAGCCTTTCGTGACTTCACTGGTGAACCCCACAGGCCTCGCGCTCAACGCAAAAGGCGACCTGTTCGTTTCCTGCCGCCATGACGGCACCATCTATCGCGTCACGCCCGACGGCCGCAGCGAGCAATGGATCGAAGGCATGGGCGTCGCCACCGGCCTCGCCTTCGATTCGAAAGGCAACCTGTTTGTCGGAGACCGCAGCGGCACGATTTTCAAGATCAGCCCGGAGCGCGAAATTTTTGTGTTCGCCACTCTCGAACCTTCCGTCGCCGCGTATCATCTCGCCTTCCACCCAAGCGGTGAACTGTACGTGAGCGGGCCGACCACCTCCAGTTACGACCGTGTCTATCGCATCACCCAAAACGGCGAAGTGCACGTCTTCTATCGCGGGCTCGGCCGGCCGCAGGGTCTCGCGTTCGATCAGAACGAAAATCTGTACGTCGTCGCCTCCTTCGGCGGTCGCCGCGGCGTCGTGCGCATCTCTCCCCAGGGTCACGCCGAGCACGTCCTGAGCGGCTCGGCACTCGTGGGTCTCGCACTCCTCCCGAGTGGCCGCGGGATTCTCGCCGCCAACAGTTCCCTCTTTACGATCGACTGGAACGTCCGCGGTTTGCCTCTGCACGGTTAGTCTCCGAGATTCGTATCGCGTTCCGCCCGGCCCCTCCGCCGGGTAAGCTACAATAATCTCCATGAAAGCCGAAATCATCGCCGTTGGATCGGAACTCCTCACACCGGACCGGGTGGACACCAACTCTCTCTTTCTCACCGAAGAATTGAACAAGCTGGGCATCGAAGTTTTGCGCAAGACAATCGTCGGCGACAATCGCGAATTGCTCGCGGAAGCGTTTCGCGATGCGTTGAATCGCGTTCCGGTCGTGATTGCAAGCGGCGGCTTGGGTCCCACCGAAGACGACTTGACGCGGGAAACCGTCGCCGACCTTCTCGGCCGCCGCCTGCAGCGAAATGAGGAAGTCGTCCGCGCGATTGAGGCAAGGTTCCGCAGCTTCAAGCGCGACATGCCGGCCGTGAATCTGCGCCAGGCCATGGTACCCGAAGGTGCGGAAGTGCTGGAGAATCCACGCGGCACCGCCCCCGGCCTGTGGATTGAAGACAAAGGCCGCATGGTGGCGCTGCTGCCGGGTCCGCCGCGCGAACTCAAGCCGCTTTTTCTGGAACAAGTACTGCCCCGCTTGCGTCGGCGCGTTTCCGGTGTCCGAATGTTTCACCGCGAGCTTCGCGTGACCGGCCTCGGCGAATCACACGTCGAAGAGCGCATCCGGCCGATCTACACGCGCTATCCGAACGTGAACACCACGATTCTCGCGGCGCCGGGCGAAATCCAGATCCATTTGCGCCTCTGGACCGAAGACACCACCCAGGCCGAAACCACGCTCGACGAAATCGTTCGCAGCTTCGAACTGGCTCTGGGCGATCGCATCTTTGCACATAAAGCCGTGACCCTCGAGGATGTCGTCGCCGAACTCCTGACCACCAACCGCGCCACGATCTCGACCGCCGAAAGCTGTACCGGCGGACTCCTCGCCGAACGCCTCACGCGCATCCCCGGCAGCTCCACCTATTTTTTGGGCGGCGTGATCTCCTACAGCAACGAACGAAAAACGGTGTGGACGGAAGTGCCGGCCGAGCTTATCGCTTCGAAAGGCGCGGTAAGCGCGGAAGTTGCCATCGCGCTGGCCGAAGGCATTCGCCGCAGCGTCGGCAGCACATTCGGCGTCGGCATCACCGGCATCGCCGGGCCGGGTGGCGGCAGCGAAGAAAAACCGGTGGGCACGGTGCACATTGCGCTTGCAACTCCCACGGGAACGAAAGAGCGCTTGGTCCATCTCCCCGGCGACCGGGAAATGATCCGCTTCTACGCATCGCAGCTCGCGCTGGACATGGTGCGCGTGCACTACCTCTTCGATGGCAAACCGCAGCCGCGCCGCGTCAATCCGGCAAGCTGAACCAGGCAGCCTTCGTGCGACTTTTCATCGCCATCGAAATTCCGGAAAGCATACGCTCCGGTTTTGCGGCTCTCCTGAAAGAATTCCGCGTGATCGCTCCCCAACTGAAGTGGGTGCGCGCGGAAAATCTCCACGTCACGCTGAAATTCCTCGGCGAAACGGACTCCGCGAAATTGGGCGCGCTGCAAAACGTGCTCTCTGCCGTTCGCTCCCCTGAACCGGTGAGCCTGGAATTTCGCGGCCTGGGCTTTTTCCCAAATGAGAAGCGCCCCCGCGTTTTCTGGGCGGGAATGGAAGCCTCTGCGAATCTGCAAACTCTTGCAGCGGACATCGATCAAGCCGCGCATCGCCTCGGTTTCCCTTTAGAAGAACGCCCATTCACGCCGCACCTGACATTGGCCAGGTTTCAGCTGCCGGGCATCCCTCCAAAATTGCTGCAAGCGATGAAAGAGAAGAGCGGCCAACCCTTTGGCTCCCTCAGCACGCAAGAGTTCCATCTCATCGAATGCAAGCTGAAACCCACCGGAGCGGAGTACACTACCCTGCAAACGTTTCGTTTCGCAACGGAGGCCTAGGGCTGCATGTCGCTTTTCACGCCCACTACTTCTCTTCTTCTCGTCGCCGCGTATTTTCTCGGCTCAATTCCGTTTGGCCTGATCCTTGCAAAACTGTTTGCCGGGAGCGACATCCGTAAGTCGGGAAGCGGGAATATCGGCGCCACCAACGTTGCACGTGTAGTTGGGCCTTCGGCAGGAATCCTCACACTCGCACTCGATATCGCCAAAGGAGCGGCTGCCGTCTGGCTCGCCGGACGGTTTACCGACCAGAGTTCGACCGCCATGACGCTCGCGGGAGTCGCCGCTCTTCTCGGCCACTGTTTTCCCGTTTGGCTGAGATTCAAAGGTGGTAAAGGTGTAGCCACTGCGCTCGGTGTTTTCTTGATGCTCGCGCCGCTCGCGGCGCTCGGCGCTCTGCTTGTATTTATCGTTGTCAGTATTGTCTGGCGCTACGTTTCCCTCGGCTCCATATCCGCGGCTGCGGCGATGCCGTTGCTGATGTACTTTTTGTGGGCGCCCGGCCATGCGCCGCCTCTAGTGGTTGACTTCGGCACACTCTTCGCCGCCGCCCTCGTCATTTTCAAGCACGACGCCAACCTCCAGCGCCTGGTGGACGGCACCGAACCCAAATTCTCCTTCGGCAAATCCAAAGAGGACGCCGCTTGAGTCGCATCGCCATTCTCGGCGGCGGAAGCTGGGGCACCGGACTTGCAGCGGTCCTATCAAACAGCCGGCGCAAACATGAAATCCGGCTGTGGGTGCGTGACTCTGCCCTCGCTGAGTCCATCGAGCGGGAACGCGAAAACAAGAAATACCTCCCCGGCATCTCCATCCCAGCCTGTGTGAAATCCTCCGCACAACTTGATGAAGTCCTGCACGAAGCGCAGATCGTACTCGGCGCGCTGCCTTCCGCGCACACGCGCGGCATTTTTGCGCTCGCGCTGCCGAACGTCTCGCGCGACGCGGTCTTCGTCAGCGCAACAAAAGGTCTGGAGCCGGCGACCCACCTGCGCATGAGCGAGGTCATCTCGCAAGTCATCAACGCAAGGTTCCTTCCCAGCATCGCCGTACTTTCCGGCCCGTCCTTCGCCGCCGAAGCCGCTCAAGGCCAGCCGACCGCAGTGGTGCTAGCTTCGCAAGACCCGGCCCTCGCTGCCTTTTTGCAGGAGGAATTTTCCGGCCCCACGTTTCGCCTCTACACCAACGATGACGTCCTCGGCGTGGAGCTTGCAGGAGCGATGAAAAATGTCATGGCCATTGCCGCGGGCGCCTGCCAGGGCCTGGGTCTTGGCGCAAACTCCTTAGCCGCACTCATCACCCGCGGCCTCGCTGAAATGATGCGCCTCGTCATCGCCCTTGGCGGAAAACCCGAAACGCTAAGCGGCCTCGCAGGCCTGGGTGATCTGATCCTCACCTGCTACGGCGCCCAGAGCCGCAATCGTCGAGTAGGATTCGAACTGGGCCAAGGCCGTTCGCTGGCCGAAATCCTGGCCAGCATGACCATGGTCGCCGAAGGAGTCGGCACAACGGCCGCCCTCCTTTCACTGGCAAAGGAAAACCGCATCGAACTCCCCATCACCCAGCAGGTTCACAGCATTCTCCACCTCGGAAATTCCCCGCGCGAAGCCATCCGTGCCATCATGGAAAGACCCCTGAAGCGGGAATAGGCCACTTGGGACCAACCCCCTAGTACCTCCAGCCCAGTTGCACTTCCGCGCCTCCTGTCCTTTAGGCCAGCCGCTTTCCCCCGGTCCACCCTTCTAAAATCAATATGTTGCGATGGCGGAGATAGTTCAATCGATTTTGACGCGCCTCCGTTCCGGCCGGGTGCGCATCTTATGGCTTGTGCTCGGTGCGCTCCTGCTTGTGAGCGCGCTCCCCATCGGCTTGTATCACCGCCAGGTGCTCGAACTTAGCCAGGAAAAGCTGGTGGATACCGAACGCGTGCAGCAAACCGAACTCACCCGTTCGCTGGCGCAGGAAGTTCAGTTTTTCGAATCCAACCTGACGCAACAACTCATCAGCCAGCGCCAGATTCTCACCCTGACCGGCCTGATCGATAATGTCACCGACCCGGCGGCCGAGCCAAAAGTCACTCGGCTCCTCGAAAACTTCGTCGATTCCAACCGCAACTCGTTCATCTACCTGACCGCCGTTGGCCGCGACGGCAAAGGCACCACCGCTTCGCAAGGAAATTTCCGCGCGGAGCAGGATCCCTTCGTCGCCAAGGCCCTGCAGCGCGCCTTTGTCAGCTGCGTACAGTCTGTAAAATTCCGCAGCGATCCTCTGGCCCTGGCGCCGGATAATCGCCCGGCCTTCGTGATTGCGGTGCCGCTAAAGGACTCTCAGGACAACTTCACAGGCATGCTCGCCGCCGTGGTTTCTTTGGACCCGATTCTTCACCGCTTGCAGGATGCCAGCGTACGCGGTCGGGCAGTCTTTATTGTCGACCACTACGGCCACATCGTGGCCCATCCGGACACCAAGCATTTCGTCCCCGGCGAAGACTTGAGCGACAAATCGCACATGGTCGCGCAGATCAAGGCGCTCCCCAAGGATTTGCGCAATACCGAAACCGTGCACTTCACCGAAAAAGAAAATGGCCGCCAGGTCGAAATGGTCGGGACCTACAGCACTTTCCCCGAAGTCAATTGGGCCGTCATCTCCGAGCGCAGCGTGGATGAAGCCCGCGCCGACGCCGGTGTCACGGAACTCAACCAGCAGGCGCTGGCATTCGTCAGCGTCGTCGTTCTGGTCGCCATTCTCTTCGGTTATTTTTTCGCCGTCGGCATCAGCACGCCGATTCGTTCGCTGGCCGCTTCCACACGCGCCATCAGCCGCGGCGAGTTTCACCAGCGCACCCCGGTGCGCGGCGCCGCGGAAATCAGCGAGCTGGCCGAAAATTTCAATCTCATGGCCAGCGACATCGAAGAGTACATCGAGCGGCTGAAGGAAGCCGCCGAAGCAAACCGCGAGCTGTTCATCGGCTCGATCCGCATGCTCGCGGCCGCGATCGACGAAAAGGACCCGTACACGCGAGGCCATTCCGGGCGCGTGGCCAAGTATTCGACAATCATCGCCCAGGAAATGAAGCTTTCGCCCGAGGATCTCGACAAGCTGAAAATCGCGGCGCTCTTGCACGACGTCGGCAAAATCGGCGTGGACGACCGCGTCCTCAAGAAGCCCGGCTCCCTGACGCCCGAAGAGTTCGAAATCATGAAGACCCACACGACCAAGGGCGCGAACATCATGCGTCCGGTCTCGCAGCTAAAAGACATGCTGCCGGGCATTGAACTGCACCACGAGCACATGGACGGCCGCGGCTATCCCTACGGCCTGACGGGCCCGCAGATTCCCCAGATGGCGCGAATCATCGGCGTCGCCGATACCCTGGACGCGATGACCACCAATCGGCCGTACCAAACCGCGATGGATCTGGACTACGCACTGGGCCGCATCAAGGCGCTTGCAGGCTCCAAGTTCGACGAAACCATCGTCATCGCCCTGGAATCCGCCGTAAAAGCCGGCAAATTGCGCCTCACCGCCGTCGAAGTGCAAGTCTAACTTTTGAGTGCGACAGCGAAGCTGTCGCTTTACGGTCTCCGCTCAACCTCTCAATTCAATCGTTCGCCAACCCCGCCCCCGGCCTCTCTTCACCCAATCTGTTACACTTTTCTTTCCCGCCTTTTGCCCAGCGCGGGCCTCTCTTATGATCACGCTCTTCGGAAAACCCGAACCCACGCTCCTCGAGCGCCTGAAAGAGTCTGTCGGCAAAACCAAAGAAGCCCTCGCCGACACCCTCGACACAATCACTCAAGGCGGCCGTCAGATTGATCCCTCCGTGCTCAAAGAAGTGGAAAACGCACTGCTTTCCGCCGACCTCGGCGTCAAAACCACCAAAGAAATTCTGGACTCGGTGAAAGAGCAACTCTCCCGCAACGCCCTAAACAACGGCGAGCAACTAAAACGCGAAATCAAAAAGCACGTATTTCGTGCCCTCAATGTATACGGGTACACGCCGCACTTGGTTGGAGCGGCGAATGGGAACGACCCCCGAGTAATCTTCATCGTCGGCGTGAACGGCGCCGGAAAAACCACCAGTATCGGCAAGCTGGCCAATCGCCTGCGCCAGGATGG
>Ga0210410_10005474_pt1 | contig 11046 bp, 7 predicted proteins | sample IncBWC4MmetaG_FD_161058 | JGI IMG/M metagenome (GOLD analysis project Ga0210410, IMG submission 161058) | Forest soil microbial communities from Barre Woods Harvard Forest LTER site, Petersham, Massachusetts, United States - Inc-BW-C-4-M | ecosystem: Environmental > Terrestrial > Soil >... | reverse complement strand
CTTGGTGCGGATGTCGTTGAACAGGCGCGACGAGAATCCGCCGCCAAAGGCTTCGTTGAACACGCTGATGGCGTAGTAGTCAGGATTATCGCGGGTGGTGCCGAGCGCGACCATGTGGATGCTGCTCTGATTCACGTCGTCCTTGGGGACGAGGTAGTAGCCGGGCTTGGCGGGAGTGTACTGGATTTCATCTTTCGGAAGCGCCGGGCCTTTTGGCCAGGCCTCGAATGCGGCGCGCAGCCGGGCTTCCATGGCGGCGGAGTCGAAGTCTCCGCTAACACCGAGGATGATGTTGTTGGGGTGAATGTATTTGGCGTGCCAGTCGAGCAGGTCCTGGCGCGTGACGGCGGCGACGGTCGAGTATTCGGGCACGCGGGCGTAGGGATTGTCCGCGCCATAAGCGAGCTTGACAGACTCACGCTGCGCAATTTCTCCGACCTGGTCGTTGCGGCGGGAGATGCCGTCGGCTTCTTCTTTTTGTGCGAGGTCGATCTTATCGGCGCGAAATTCGGGATGCTGCAACACTTCGGCGAAGACTTTGAAGACGTCGTCCAGATCGCCCTTCAGGCACGACCAGCTGATCGTCGTGGAGTCGGAACTGCCTCCGGTTTCAACTTTCGCGGCGCGCACTTCAAGGAAGTCGTCGAGTTGATCGCCGGTCTGCGTCTTCGTGCCGCCCGTGCGCCAGACTTCGCTGAAGATGTCGATCAATCCAACTTTGTCTGCCGGTTCGTCGCGCGATCCCCCGCGAATGCGAGCGGTGCCGTCGATCAGCGGGAGCTCGTGATCTTCCTGAAGGAAGATCACCATGCCGTTGGAGAGTTCGATGCGCTTGGGCTGCTGCGGCTGGAACGCGGGCAGAGGAGGAATCTGAATTTTCTGCCAGCTCGTGGCCTGGGCGACGGCTCGGGGCGGAGGCGCGATGCACAGGATCATGCCCCCTGCGATCAAAAGTGTGCTCAAGGTGGATCGTGTCGTGATCATCGCGAACCTCCTTGACCCGAAGCGCCCTGGGGAGCCGCATCTTCCGGTTTGCTTTCGCCGGGACTTCCTCCGCCTCCGGTTTCGATCACGCCGATGGTGCGATTCGTGTCCACGAAAGTCGCATTCGCCACGCGCCGAATGTCAGCCTTGGTCACCTGATCGATGTGCTCGACGGAGTGGAAGAGTTCGCGCCAGTCGCCGTAACGCGCTTGATAGGTGGCAAGCTGATTTGCCAGACCCTCGTTTTCGGCAAGGCCGCGAATCAGGTTGGCTTTAGTGCGCGTCTTGATCATCTTCAATTCGTCGTCGCTGATGTCTTCTTTTTTCAGGCGGTCGATCTCGGCGTGGATAGCGTCGGCGACTTCCTGCGTCGTATGCCCGGGCAGCGGGAAAGCATAAAACGCGAACAAGTGCGGGTACTTAATGCCTGGAAGTCCGGTGAATCCGGCGGAGAACGAGGCGATCTTCTTGTCGCGCACCAGAGCGCGATAGAGCCGCGAAGTGCGCCCCTCCGACATGAGATCGGTGATGGCGTCGAAGACGGCATCGTCTTTCGAATGGTAGTCGGGCCGGTGATAGCCCTCAAGATAAAGCGGCTGCGTGCGCTCTTTCAGCACCACTCTGCGTTCGGAATTCTGCGGAGGCTCAGTCGTAGTCTCCTCGTCTGGCTGCGGACGCGCCGGCAGCCGTCCAAAATATTTCTCCAGGATTGGCATCGCCTGCGCGGCTTTTACATCCCCGGCGATAGCCACCACCATATTCGAAGGTACGTAATATTTATCAAAAAATGCCTGCGCATCGGTGGCGGAAAAAGAATTCAAGTCCGCCATCCAGCCCACAGTGGGGCGGTGATAAGGATGCGCCTCGAACGCCGCCGCATTGAACTGTTCCAGCAGGCGTCCAGTCGGATTGCTGTCGGTGCGCATGCGGCGCTCTTCAATCACGACGTTGCGCTCTTTATAGAACTCGCGCATGACCGGATGCAGAAATCGCTCGGTCTCAAGATAAGCCCACAACTCAAGACGATTTTCCGGCATGGAGTAGTGATATGCGGTTTCGTCGTAGTCTGTGTTGGCGTTCATTTCTTCGCCGCCGTTTTGTTCGACGATTTTGCCGAACTCGTTGGGCTTAACGAATTTGTCGGCGTCGGTGATCGCGGCTTTCCAGCTTTTTTCCAGGTCTTTCAACTTGGCTTCGTCGCGGCCAACACTCTTGTCGCGCTCCCGGATGTAGGCGGCGTAGGCGGTCTCAACCTTGGCGAGAGCGCCTTTTTCGGCGGCGTAATCGGTCGTACCGATCTTGTCGGTGCCTTTGAAGGCCATGTGCTCAAACATGTGCGCGAGGCCGGTGCGGCCCATGGGGTCTTGCGCGGAGCCGGCGTCCACCAGCGTAAAGAATGAGAACACAGGCGCTTCGGGTCGCTCGCAGATCATCAGGGTCAGGCCGTTGGGCAACTTCTTGACGGTGATGCGCTTCTCGAACGAGGCGAGGTCTTGCGCTGCCGACACGGCGACTAACAGAAAAACGGCAAAGCCTTGCAAAATGCGGGGTTTCATTGGACCTCCGACCGTCGGGTAACTGTTTTTTAACGGTCTCAATATGTGTTGGACGAACATGCGAGGCGGAAGTTTGAAAGTACGTGGCAGGAGGGGAGGTTGTCAAACTTCCTGGGGAATTGGCAGTTGCTCAGTTTGAACTCTAAATCTTGCAAGGCGTCATCCCGAAGAGCCCGCGTTTTTACCAGCGGGTCGAGGGATCTCTCGTTGCACACAGCGTCAGAGCGGGATATCCTTCGCTCCGCCTGAACAACGGCTGCGCTCAGGATGACGCCATCGACGAGCGGAGATGCCATCAGAAATTCAAATGAGCAATTACCGGGCATTTTGCTGGCGGGCTGCGTGAATTCGATCATGTCCCTCACTAGACCTTCGTAATTTGAAGTGCGCGGACCGGAAGGAAGATGATGGTTACCGTGCCGGATTCCTCTAATACGCGGCGTTGGGATCGCATGCCGGTAGATATGCCGGTTCGCGTCGTGACCTCAGGACGCTTCTCGACCACCGTGGTTCCCGGACGCGGCACGGAAATGTCCGAGGGCGGCATGGTGCTCTACGCAGGAATTCTGCTCGAGCCCGGCGATCTGCTCGAAATTGAATTCGACAGCCCCGCTCCTACGCGCATGCCCGCCATTGTTCGCTCTCGGAACGGCTTCTGCTTCGGTCTGGAATTCGTCGCGCCCCTGTCGATCTAATTCGATCGACCCGCCTTGGCCTTCTGCGGCATTTCGACTAGCATCGGACTGCACAACTGGAGAGTCCCCATGTACTTCGAGCAGTTTTATCTGGGATGTCTGGCGCATGCTTCCTACATGATTGCGTCCGAAGGCGAAGCGGTGGTAGTCGACCCGCAACGCGATGTGGAGTTGTACCTCAAGGCAGCGGAAGATCACGGGGTTACGATTCGCCATATCTTCGAAACGCACCTGCACGCCGATTTTGTCTCCGGACACAAAGAGTTAGCCGCGCGAACGGGTGCGAAAATTTATATGGGAGCGCAGGCCAAGGCGCGCTTTCCGCATGTAGCTGTCGAAAACGGATTCGAACTGAAGTTCGGCGCGGCGTCGATCGGCATTCTCGAAACCCCGGGGCACACGGCCGAAAGCGTTTGCCTGGTGATCACGGATCCGGAGAAGTCCGGCGGGCCCTGGGCGGTGCTGACTGGTGACACATTATTTCTAGGCGATGTCGGACGTCCGGACTTGTCGGATCGTCACACTCCTGCGCAGCTCGCGGCCATGCTCTACGACAGCCTACACGAGAAACTGCTCCGTCTTCCCGACAGCGTGCTGGTGTATCCCGCGCACGGCGCCGGTTCGCTGTGCGGAAAAAATATGCGGGCGGAGCGGTCGTCGACCATCGGCATCGAGCGCCTCACCAATTACGCGCTGCAAATCAGGAGCAAAGAGGAATTCATCGAACAACTCACGAGTAATTTGCCGGCGCGGCCCGAATATTTTTCCAAGGACGCCGAGATCAATCGCACTGGCGCCACGGCTTTGTCTGAACTGCCCGCGTTGCGCCCGGTATCGCCGGCACAATTGAATTTGATGCTCGACCAGGGCGAGATCGCGCTCGACGTTCGCCCGAACGATCAGTTTGCGGCCGAGCATGTTCCGGGATCGGTCAACATCGCACTCTCAGGGCAGTTCGCTTCGTGGGCGGGGACGGTGCTCGGTCTAACCGCGCATCCGGTGTTGATCGCGGGAACGGACAATGAGCTCGAGGAGGCACGCATGCGCATGACCCGTGTGGGAATCGAAGTACTCGACGGATACCTCGAGGGCGGGGTCGAAGGCTGGAAGCGCGCGGGCCTCCCGACCGCCAGCATGGCACAGATGACCGTGGACGAACTCAATGCCCGCCTGGCAAAAAACGACATCCAAGTACTCGACGTTCGCCGCGAGCCCGAGTGGGAAGCCTCGCACATTGACGGAGCAAACTGGTGGCCGCTGGACAATTTCAGAGTATCTCCTCCGGAGATTGATCACGACACGGCTATTGCGGTCCACTGCAAAGGCGGCTACCGCAGTATGATCGCCGCCAGCCTGCTAAAACGGGCGGGGTTCAAGAACGTGATCAATCTTGCCGGCGGATTCGACGCCTGGCAGCAGGCAAACTTGCCCTCTGTGAGCGCGAAACCGGTCGCGGCGTCGTAACCGTTTAACGGGCCGCCCACTCTTGTTCGAGTTCCTCGCCTTGATCTGCAATCAGGTGGATCAGCTCTTCCATTTGTTTTTCTGTTACCGTCGGATTCATGCAGGTCAACTTCAGGCATTGCAGATTGTGAACGCGGGTGTGCCCGATCACGGCAAGGCCTCGATCGAAGAGACGCTGGCGCAAGTCGGCATTCAGTCGGTTGGGATCGAGTGCCGCCAGTGACGGAACATAGCGAAATACGGCTGTGCTGAGCTCGGGGCCGCCAATAAGTTCCAGCCGCGGCATGTTGCGAACGACCTTCGCCGCAAGATTCGCCAGTTCTATCGTGCGATCGATCATCGCGGCCAGTCTGGCGTGGCCAAGAGACTGAAAAGAAACCCACAGCTTCAATGCATCGAAGCGCCTACTGGTAAGAAGCGAGGTAGTCACCAGGTTCGGAATGCCTTCGCCCTCATGAAGTTCAGGGTTCAGGTAGTCAGCGTGGAACTTAATGGCGTCGAAATGGCGCGTGTTGCGCAGCAGAAAAGCGCTGCATGGGATCGGCTGCCAGAAGAGCTTGTGAAAATCGATGCTCACCGAATCGGCGGCCTCGATTCCTTGCAGCTTCTTGCGGTGGGAGGGCGTAAAGAGTAGAGAGCCTCCATAGGCGATCTACATGCAGCCACGCGCCTTCGGCCCGCGCAAACGTTGCCAACTCGGGCAAGGGATCGATCGTTCCGAAGTCCGTACTTCCAGCGGTTGCGACAATCGCCATCGGATACAAACCATCCGCGCGAGTCGACTCCAGAGAAGCCTGGAGCGCCGCGGTACTCATGCGGAATCGCTCATCGGTTCCGATTCGAATTACGGCCTCCGTTCCAAGACCAAGCTGCGCGGCACATTTCTCGACCGTGAAATGGGATACCTCCGAGCACAAAATGCGCAGTCGCCGGGCCTCCGCCGGAAGACCGGCTTGCTGCGCCGACCAGTTCCAATGCTTCCGCAAGTACTCATCCCGTGCCAGTAAGAGCCCCATGTAGTTGGACTGAGAACCTCCGGTCGTGAACGTTCCGTAGGCTCCCGTGGGTAAACCTGCTTCCGAGCAAAGCCATCGAATCATCTGCTGCTCAATCACCGTGGCGATGGGCGCTTGATCGAACGAATCCATAGACTGGTTCAGAGCGCTGATGACGACTTCCGCCGCCAGCGCCGCCAAAAGGGGCGGGCAATGCAGGTGGGCGGCACAATTGGGATGGCCGACCGCCACCGAATTTGCGACGACGGTGCTAAAGATGCGCGCGATTTCTTCAGGAGAACGTCCGGCATCGGGAAGAAAGTCAGGGTCTATGAGACGCGCCAGTGCAGCCGCAGTCTTGCCGTTGTAGGGTTGCTCGGGCAGTGAAGCTGTGACAATTCCCGCTGCTTGTGAAATCAACCGAAAATAGGAACGTTTGCTGTCTTCGTTCGCCGTTTAAGAATTCGGATTCAAACAATCGCGGCCTCAATCGATTTTCGTTCGAATTTACGACGCACCTATCTTCCCACATAGCGTCTTTGCCGGCCGCAATTGCCGTGTGACTTGGGGTGTAGACTGTGAAAATACGAGTGACTCAGGAATGAAAACGCAGAAACTGGCCAAAGCTTTTCGCGTCGAACACGGCAAACATTTCCGCATGAAGGATTACGATCCCGCCGAGACTGCGGGCTGGCGCGAGGAACAAGCCACCGAGGCCCTGCAAAAAGAGATGGCAAAAATGAGCGAGTTGCAGGACAAGCTCTACGCTCAGGATCAGTGGTCGCTCCTGTTAGTCATCCAGGCGATGGACGCAGCCGGAAAAGATGGGCTGATCAAGCACGTGATGACCGGCGTGAATCCGGAGGGCTGCCAGGTCTATTCGTTCAAGAATCCGTCGGCGACCGAGTTGCAACACGATTTTCTGTGGCGCACCACTTGTGCGCTCCCCGAGCGCGGCCACATCGGGATATTCAACCGGTCTTATTACGAAGAGGTGCTGGTAGTTCGCGTTCATCCAGAAATTCTGGACGCGCAAAAGCTTCCGTCCTCAGTCGTCGGCAAGAAAATTTGGGACGAGCGTTTTGAAGACATTCGCGCCTTCGAGCGGCATATGCTGCGTTCTGGAACCGTCATCCGCAAGTTTTTTCTTCACCTTTCGAAGAAGGAACAGAAAAAGCGTTTCCTGGCCAGACTCGATCAGCCGGAAAAGAACTGGAAGTTTTCCGCCGCCGACATCAAAGAGCGCGAGTGTTGGGACGATTATCAGAACGCCTACGAAGACATGATCCGCAACACGTCGACCAAAGAGTCTCCCTGGCATGTCATTCCGGCGGACAATAAATGGTTCACCCGCCTGGCGGTGTCGGCGGTCATCGTCGACACGTTGGAGTCGCTGAATCTTTCCTATCCCAAGGTGGACACCGACAAGCGCAAGCAACTTGACGCCGCAAAAAAAGAGTTGTTGAAGAAATAATTGCAGCGTGTGATTTTCTCTGGGCGAAGGCACTGCTTAGATAGCGCCGGCATCTTGCCGGCTGTCCCGAGGGCGTCCTCGCCCTCGGCGCGGCGGGCGGGACGCCTGACGGACAGCCGCCGAGACGGCGGCGCCACAAATACAGCGCGGAAATTAGGACACTACCTGCCAGTAGATGCCCTTTCCACCGAGCGCCATCGAGGATTACGATAGTCGTTCGCCCACTTTTCCCCGGAGATGAACCCGAACATGGTCGCAACAAAAACGCTTTCCAGGAATTCCTCAGCCGCCCCACGCGCGATATTTTTCTTCTGCCTTGCAACCGCACTAGCTGGTTCGTTCACAACCGCTGTATCGGCACAGACCAAGCCTGAGCGCCAGTCGAAAGCCAGTAAGCCCGCGCCGGCAAGCCAGACCGCAGGCGTGCCCTCAGAAAATCCAGATGCGAAAGAAACCAGCGAACCGGTCAAGCCGGAGGAGAAAGCTTTCAAGGGCATGCACTATCGCATGATCGGTCCCTTCCGCGGAGGCCGGTCACTGACTGCGGCGGGCATTCCCGGCGATCCGACTACTTACTATTTCGGCGCCACCGGCGGCGGCGTGTGGAAGTCGACCGACGCCGCGATGACCTGGACCTCGGTGTTTGACAAGGAAGGAACCTCGTCTATCGGCAGCCTCGCCGTCGCCAATTCCAACCACAACGTTCTCTATGTCGGCACGGGCGAGGCCTGCATTCGCGGGAACATTTCGCACGGCGATGGCGTTTACAAAACTCTCGACGGCGGCAAGACCTGGAAGAACGTCGGCCTGCGCGATTCGCGCGCGATCGGCAGAGTCATCATCAATCCTGGGAATCCCGACATCGCCTTCGTGGCTGCGCTCGGGCATCCCTATGGACCGAACACGGAGCGCGGAATTTTCCGCACCACTGACGGCGGCAAGAGTTGGGAAAAAGTTCTGTACAAAGACGAGAACACGGGCGGAATCGACGTAGCCTTCGATCCGCACAATCCGAATATTTTGTTTGGCGCGCTGTGGCAGGCGCGTCGCACCTCGTGGAGCATGGCCAGCGGCGGCCCGGGCAGCGGGCTTTATCGCTCCAACGACGGCGGATCAACCTGGAAGCGGCTCGAGGAGCACGGCCTGCCCAAAGGACCGCTGGGGAAAATCGGGCTCGCCGTAGGCGCGAACTCCGACCGCGTTTACGCGCTGATCGAGGCCCGCGATCCCGATGGAGGACTCTACCGCTCTGACGACGGCGGTGAATCCTGGCAGTTGGTCAACCCCAGCCACAGCCTGTGGCAACGGCCGTGGTACTACATGCACGTCATCGCCGACCCGCGCGATGAGAACGTCCTTTACATCATGGACGTCGATTCTTATAAATCCACCGACGGCGGACATTTGTTCAATAAAGTGCACATTCCGCACGGCGACAACCACGGGCTATGGATCGATCCCGCCAACACACGCCGCATGATTGCGTCGAACGACGGTGGCGTAACCGTCACCCTCGACGGCGGCAAGACCTGGACCCTCGAAAATAATCAGCCGACCGCGCAGTTCTACCACGTCATCACCGACACGGCGACGCCTTACCGCGTCTATGGTCCGCAGCAGGACAGCGGCACGGTTGCCATCGCCAGCCGCAGCGATGACGGTTCCATCGATCGCAGCGATTGGTACGATGTGGGCGGCGGCGAGGCCGGCTACATCGCGCCCTACCCTCCCGATCCCAATATTGTTTATGCCGCCGACTATCAGGGGAACATCACCCGCTATGACCGGCACACCGGGCAAGTGAAGTCGATCACCGAGCAGCCTGAACTTTCCGATGCGCATGGCGCAGCCAACCTGGAGCATCGCTTCCAGTGGACCGCTCCCGTGATGATTTCGCATTACGATCCCAACACGCTCTATCACGCCGGAGAGCGCCTGTTCAAAACGACCGACGGCGGAGTGCACTGGCAGGCCATCAGCCCCGATCTCACGCGCAACGACAAGTCGAAGCAGACGGTCTCCGGCGGAGACATTACCCTCGACGACTCCGGCACCGAGTACTACGACACCATCTTCGCGCTCGCTGAATCGCCGGTGAAAAAGGGAACGTTGTGGGTGGGCACTGACGATGGCCTGGTGCAGCTGACACAAGACGAAGGCAAGACCTGGACCAACGTCACTCCGAAAGACATGCCAGAGTGGAGCCGCATCAGCCAGATCGACGCCTCGCCACATGACGCCGGCACGGCGTATGTGGCCGCGGATCGGCATCAGTTCGACGACCTGCACCCGTACATCTACAAAACCAGCGACTACGGCAAGACCTGGACGAAGCTGACGCAGGGCCTTCCCGATAACAGCTTCGTGCGGGTAGTGCGCGAAGATCCGAAGAAGCTCGGCTTACTCTATGCCGGCACGGAAACCGGGCTCTATGTTTCGTTCGACAGCGGCGCGAACTGGCGCTCGCTCAAGTTAAACTTGCCGACCACGCCGGTGCACGACCTGGTCATTAAAGAAAACGATCTGGTCGTAGCCACGCACGGACGCGCTTTCTGGATCCTCGACGACGTCACACCTTTACGCCAGTACAGCGATGACCTCGCGCAAAAAGATGCGTTCTTGTATACGCCGGCGACCGCTTATCGCATTCAGGCTGGAGCTGGCGGCGAGCGTCATCCTTCAAAGCGAACGGGAGCGAATCCGCCTGCCGGCGCCGTAATTTATTACTTCCTGAAAGACGCTCCTAAGGGCGAAGCTGAAACCAAGCTTGAGATTCTGGATGCGTCCGGCAAAGTGATTCGGAAATTTTCCAGCACTGAAGTCAGTCAGTTGGAAGAGCCCCTCGATCCGGACGACAAGAAACCGGAAAAGGAACTCAAGCCCGACGCCGGGTTAAATCGTTTCGTGTGGGATTTGCGTTATGACGACGCTCGCCACGTCCCCGATTATTATTTGTGGGAGTACTTCGGCGGCGCCCACGGTCCGGTCGCCGTCTCGGGACATTATCAAGTGCGCCTCACTTCCGGCGGCCAGACCCAGACGGCAGGCTTCGATTTGAAACTCGACCCGCGCGTACAAGTCAGTCAGGCCGACCTCGAACAGCAATTCAACCTGCTTCTCGAAGCCCGCGACCAACTCAGCCTCGTTTATGACACCGTCAATCAGATTCAGGACGTGCGCGGGCAGCTTGCCGGATTGAAACGCCGCCTGCCGCAGAACGCCAGCGCCAAAAGCATTACCTCGGCCGCCGACGATCTGGAAAAGAAGCTGGTCGCGGTGCGCGAAGACCTGGTCAATTTGCACATCAGCGCCAACGAGGACTCGCTGGCCTACCCTCCACAACTTGACGCCAAGTGGGCGTTCCTGGCCATGGACACGGGAAGCGCCGACTCCGCTCCCACCGAAGCCGAGCAAAAGGAATTCGACAAGCTGAAGCGCCAGACCGGGGAGCTGATCAGCCGCTGGGAAGACTTGCAGCACCGCGACCTGGCAGCTTTCCAGAAACTGACCGAAGGAACGTTGTCGACCGTAGTCGTCCCGCCCGCCGGGATGGCCGCGGACGAGACGGTAGCAGCCCACTAGGGTTCACGGCAGGTCGAGACTCTTCCAGTCGCTGTCGGGCGAAGACGCAGTGCATTTGCTCTTCGCCCGGCGGGCATGATTTCCTATGGTCGTCGTGCACTTTAAAGTAAAGATCCGTATCAGGGCATGCCTTTCAGGCAATCCTCTAATGGCCGATGAATGCACGGCTTTAGCCGCTGTGTCGTGATCGGCAAGCCCCGGCGGCTAAAGCCTTTCAGCAAGGTGATCCCCTGGCGGCATCGCTGAAGCGATGCCCTGATACGGATCTTGCAAAATACGGATCCCGCAAACAGCAG
>Ga0210410_10005473_pt1 | contig 11046 bp, 14 predicted proteins | sample IncBWC4MmetaG_FD_161058 | JGI IMG/M metagenome (GOLD analysis project Ga0210410, IMG submission 161058) | Forest soil microbial communities from Barre Woods Harvard Forest LTER site, Petersham, Massachusetts, United States - Inc-BW-C-4-M | ecosystem: Environmental > Terrestrial > Soil >... | reverse complement strand
TACAGCGGATGCCCCAACACCGGCATATCGCACGCCGGGAACCAGTCCATAACGCGCCGCATCCGCCGCGTCATCGCCTTCCATCTTTCGCACATCCTCTACGCGCCGGTCATCCCGCACCAGCAGAGGCAAACACTCAATCAGCCGTGGGCAATTCTCCGCGATCATCCACGCATCCCGCTCCAGCAACTGGTACATCAACTGCCAGCCGCCAATCCGGTCGTCATCGGCCTGCACCGGCCGCGGCAAACCGTTCTGCTCCAGCACATCCCCCAGCTGCTCCGCAATCGAAGCCTCGCTAGTCCGTTTCGCAAACGCATCCGGCGACAAATAAATCTCCCGGATCCTCTCCCGCTGAGTCTTCTCAACAATCGCCTGCCCCAACATCCGCGGCGACAACTCGTTCTGCACAAACTCCCGGTACGTGACAATCCGACGAGCATTGTCATCCTGAGGCCCGGCGCTTTTGGCCAGGCCGAAGGATCTCAACTCATCGCCACCCAACCTGTCATCCCGACCGGAGTGGCCGGCTTTTTCTTGCGCGCCGTTTTCTGGCGCGCCGGCCACGGAGCGGAGGGATCTGCTTTTCTCTGCCTCCCCCACCGGCAAAAACCGGGCATCCAGCCGCGATTCCCTCTGACTGATTACTGATAACTGATTACTGATTACCGCGCTCGCGCCCGACGCCGCCCCGTGCCAATACACCGCGCTAGGATGCTTAAATCCCCAATCAATCGAAATCCACCGCGGCGCCCATTCCTCCAGTCGCAACGCCTCCGCCCGCCCCGTATGCCGCCCAATCTCAAACAAATCGAAGTACTGCCCCTCCAGAACGCTCCAATCCCCTTCCAGAAACGCCCTCCGCAACCGATCCGGAAGCGCCGCCAGTGTCTTCTTGTAATTCAGGTCATTCGCATAAATCGGATTGTCCTCAATCCGCGCCCGCACAAACTCATAGTCCTTCGCAACGTACAGTTCCGGCCGCTCAAATCCCGCCGGCGCCACCTTGTCCACCCAAAGCGCCTTCACCCACGCATGCCCAATGTTCCCCGGATTCGTCGCCCCCGCCATGCACGGGAACACCTTCTTCCCCTTGTTCGGCCCGTCCGTGTAGAACTCTACAGGGCAACGATTCCTGGAAGTCAGAAACTGCCACTGCTTCAACGTGAAATGCGTCAGCTCATCGATCCCGATGAACAAAAATTCCGTGCCCTGATACTGATAAACATCATTCTCATTCCGGCAGTACCCAAATCTCGTCGTCGAACCGTTGTGCCAAGTCACCACGTGCTTTGCTTCGTTGTAACTTCTGTACTCGTGACGCCCTAGGTCTCGCCGGAAATATGCCAGGAGGGATGACTCGAGTTCAGGATACGTCCTCCGGAGCAACAGAGTGTCGCTGCCCGCCACGTGTCTGGCCTGCTTTATCGCTTCGGCGAGCAACGCTTTCGTCTTTCCAGGCCCCGCCGCCCCTCCAAATAAACGGTATTTCGCCAGTGACTCGTGAAACTCACGCTGCCTCGAAAACGGCTCGTACCCGCCTTCCCACTCCTCCCGCCGCTCGCCCACCTCCGCCGCGCTCCTCACTCGTATCTGACTCAACCGCCTCGCCAGTGGCACAGGCACTCCTGCTCGCGCTGAGCTTTGCCGAAGGGGCTATGCTCTTGGCTTCTCCTGGCCTTTGATCTTCTCTGCGCTCTCAGCGCCTCTGCGTTGAGTTTCTCTTACTGCCCTCGCAGCTTCTTCCCAACAAAATACGCCGCCAGGCCCCCTACCAGCGCCACCGCAGCCGGCCAGTGCCGCAGACTCAGAACCACTCCACCCACCATCGAAGCCACCCCAGCAATCTGGGAGACTTCTCCGATAAACACTGTTTTCGCGTTTGTCATTTCTCCTCCTTACTCCCTTATTCCGCTCGGCACATTCCAATTGCTCTTCCGCGGCCGTTCCTCTTCCAACGCCCGCGCATGTTTTCCGTACACGATCTCAACTAACTGCTCAAATACCCGCTGTCTTACCTTCACATCCTCGTCCAGCAACAATGCAGCTCCCACTCCCACCATCTGCACTCGCGCATTGATCGCTTTTACAAATTGCACTCCTCCATCCGGCAGCGCCTCAATCGGCTGTATTTCCGCTTCCGTGCTCTCCAGCTTCGGAACCACCTGCTCATCTTTGTTGGGAGCGCGCTTCGTTTCATTGCCGCCGCCGTCTGCCGAACCACCGGACGTCTCGCGGGCCGCGGGGGGTGCCGCGGAGGTACGCGCACTCCCGCCAGCGGGCTTTCCGCTTCCGTCGTCAGGTCCAGCACCAGGCTCCAGCGATCGCGACTTCGCCCGGCTATCACGCTTGCGCGCTCCCTTTGCCCGTGAGTTTCCGCCGCTCACGTGCACCTCCCCGGACAGCGGACCATTCAATGTCCGGAAAGTACGAATCCCGCATCGAAGCACCGCCCCCATCTCACTACCTCCGACGTTTTCTGCCTCGCTCAGTCCACGGCGCCGAATCCTCATACAACGTCACCGTTTCATCCCTCGCCTCCGCATGCATCAACGCTCCCAGCACCGCCCCCTCAATCGCCCGCGCATGCCGCGTACAAAACCGTGATCCGTTTTCCGCCATCCGCAGACACGGCACCCAAGCGTTCCGGTTCCCCGCAATCGCCTGATACGCCCAACACCTCTTCATCTGTTCTTTCTTGCCAGGTGGGTGCCGAAAAATCCCCGTAGCGGCCACCTTTAGGTGGCCAAGCCCGGTTGTCGGGCAGTCAAAGCACTTCTCTCTTCCCCAAAAACAAAAAAGCCCCGGCGATCAGCCGAGGCCAGCGACACTTCTCTACGCTGCGTAGTATACCACTTCTTTAAGTGATGTCAAGGGTAATCTTGCTCCCGGACCAAAATAATTCCCCATTCGCCTTCCCAACCCTAAGTTCCATTCTGGTAATCCGCCCTCAAACAATTACTCCGGCGCACCCAAAAATTTCATATTTCCTTCGCTTGACATCCTCATCCCCAAGGTTCATTTTAAATTTGTTGTAGGCCCGCCCAGAAAGTGGCCACTGATGTCCTTCTTCTGCCATCAAGTCAGCTACACTACAGACGCCCGCAATAGGCTTCTTAACGATCCTCACGACCGTCTCGAAGCCGTCCGCTCCCCCATCGAACAACTAGGCGGCAAGCTCCAGTCCTCCTTCCTTGCGCTCGGCCCCTTCGATGTCCTCGTAATTTCCGAATTTCCCGATGACGTCTCTCCCGCGGCCATCTCAGTAGCCTTTTCTAAGGGAGGAGCCATCGCCAATATTCGCACCATTCCCCTTATTCACCTTGCGGAAGCAAGCGACCTCCTGTCCGATTCCGCTCCGCCCATCCGGCCATTCCACGCGGCCGCCGCTCTATCCGCGACCTCCGGCCGTTAATTCCCCTCCTGTCATCCTGACGCTATCCAATGAGGATAGCTGAAGGACCTAAACCTCAACCCTAAGGAGGCGTTCAAGTCGGAATCGAACTTTCTTTCCTCGCTTTTCGCTCCCCTTCTGTAAACCGGGGAGCTGCAAAGCGCCGGGTTCAGCCAGAGCGAGCGCAGACGCCAACGCTGCGCCTCCAAATTCAATCTGGCCGGGTGCGGATCCACGTCGCTGATTCCGCCCCGATACCTTCTCTCCGCAATGAGCCTGGTGCCGAGGGGCGCAGCCGCTGACGATAAGGAGAGTATCGCGCTGCGCCCCTCTCTTATCTTCTAAATGTAGGGGCGGCTTTACGCCGCCTTTTTTCTTCTCCACTCTTCCTCGGCGAACTCTGTGCTCTCTGCGTTCTCTGTGTTGTCCTCTTTCCGATTCTGTAATCACGCGTGCTCGGAATCTTTACATCCTTACTTCTTTACTTCCTTACCTCGCTCCTCTGCTAAACTCCTGAAATGCCCTCTCCGCAATTCTCTCCCCACGTCGTCAACATCCGCCTCCACCCCATCAAATCTCTCGATCCCGTCTCCGTCTCCGAAGCCCGCATCAGTCCCTCCGGCGGCCTCGCCCTCGATCGCGCCTGGGCCCTCTTCTCCATCGACGGCAAGTGGGTGAACGGCAAGCGCACCCCCGCCATCCATCTCATCCGCGCCGCCTACTCCCCCGACCTCCGCGAAGTCACTCTCTCCGTCCCCGGCGATCGCCGCGAAGTCCCCAAACGAACCTTCGCCTTCCCGGGTGCCTACGAAGACGCCGCCGAATGGTTCAGCGTCTTCTTCGAGCAACAAATCCTGGTCCGCTACTCCGAAAACGGCTTCCCCGACGACACCGTCGCCAGTGGCCCCACCATCGTCTCCACCGCCTCCCTCGAATCGGTAGTTCAGTGGTTCGGCCCAACGCCTCAAGGTTTTCCGGGGATCACTCTCGACGAAGCCCGCCAGCGCTTCCGTGCCACGCTCGAAATCAACGGCGTCCCCGCCTTCTGGGAAGATCAACTCTTCGGTGAAGACGAGCGCAGCGTAGTCCGCTTCAAAATCGGCCAAGTAAATTTCGAGGGCAGCAATCCCTGCGCCCGCTGCCCCGTTCCGCCGCGCAACCCCCAAACCGGCGAAATCCTCGAAGGCTTCCAAAAACGCTTTACCCAACTCCGCGAATCCACGCTACCACCCGGGTCCCCCCGCCCCCGCTTCGACCACTTCTACCGCCTCTCCACCAACACCCGCGTAGCCCCAAGCGAAACCAACAAACTCCTCCGCGTCGGCGACCCGCTCCGCCTCTCCTAACGCTTCGTTTGCGTCTGTTCGGCATGTAGGGGCGGCTTTACGCCGCCTTCTTGCCGTCGCCTTCTTCGTACCCTCTGTGCGCTTCCTCTGCGTTGAAATCTTTTTTTCTCTCCTGACTCGTTCGCACCGCGCCGCGTCCCCCTCCCTCAAACATTGCTTGCCTTCTTCTCCACCCCATGTAATATATTGATAACTAAACGCACTGGATACCCATCGATGAGCAGTTCCATACAGGTGCCAGACCCAGCTTTCTCGCGCACGCCACCGCGTTACGGTGTCTGGAACGTTCCCCTCACCATCGGCGCCATCTCCATCGGTTCTGCAATTCTCTTCACCGTGCTCTTCGCCTTGTGGAAGAACCAGCGCGACACCATCACCTTTGCCGCCGCCGCTGTCGTTGCCGCGGCCACCGTCGCCAGTGGTTACTACGCTTCCGCCACCGTTCGCCAGACCGCGGCTCTTCAATCCGAAACCGCTCAGAAAACTTACGAAACCGCCAACCGCGATCTCGCTCGCGAAACTATGGCCGGAAACTCCGCGCGCATCGCCGGGTCTCTCCGCATCATGGAGCGATGGAACGATCCCAACTTTTATCCAATCCTGAAAAGTTGGCGCGTCGAGCGCAAGAATATCCGCGACGATTCGCCGGCGGTAACCCGCGCCCGTCTCGCAAGCGACGTGGATAGCCGCGCCGTCGTTCAGGCGGTCCTTAATCGCCTCGAGGAAATGGCTCTGGCCGTTCTTTATGGTGTTGTGGATGAAAAGGTGCTACGCGAATACTCGGAAACCAACGTGTTGGACACGTTCAGTATTTGTAGTGATTGGATCAAGCACAAGCAGCAGGACAACCCGGGGGCGTGGATTCAACTCGAAAAGCTCTACCACCGCTGGCGTCCATAAGTCCCAGCTAAATATTAGATAATATAGCAGTTAGTCGATCAGTATGCCGCGCATCAAAACCTCTGCTGGCCAATTCACACTTCCCAGCCCCTCAACTGTACCCCCCTGCACCCCCCAGGTCAACCACCCTGATGGTCATCTGTTCCAGATCGTCCCCTGCGTTCGCTCTTCTTCGCGCCTCCGCCTCACTCTCCCCCATTGAAATACTTCCTTGGCGGAAACATCCCCCTTTTGAGAATCTCCGCCCCGCATCTCCTCCGGATCTCCTCCGACCAGTTCACCCACCCGCGTTCGCTCAATCCCAAAAAATGCCGCGCCCTCTCATACGGCGTCAATCCCAAATAATACAAACGAAACAGCACCATCCTCGACGCCCACTCCGGCCCCTCCAGCGCCGCATGCCCCGCCAGCGCAAAATCCGCCACCCAATCTTTCATCTTCGGCCGCACATCCGGCCGCCAGGCGTACTTCGTCTCCATTTCCATATTCAGAGCGCCAATCCCCCGCTTCGACTCCATCACCTCCCGCGCCCCCCGATACACTTCCCAGCAAACATCAAACGCCATCTCCGGCTTAACACTCATCGCCCCCTCCGCGCATTTCTCCTTTACTTCCTTTACTTCATTTACCTCCTCTACTTCCTTCCTCTCCTCCTTCCGCCAATCTGTATTCCCACACCAACTCCCCCTGCACCCACTCCCGCCTGCGCTTCTCGATCACCCACCCGCCGTACTCCGCCTTCCGCAAATGCCGCAACTGCGCCGAAATGCTCGCCGGCGGAAATCTCGTCGACGCAGCCAGTTCCGCCAGCGTCACCCACCGCGCGTATTCCGCCGCCAACCGCAACACCATCAGCAGCGTCTCCCGCTGGGTCCGTCCCGGCCGGAACATTCCTTAGTTCGCTGCCACGGGCGGCGAAGCCACCGGCTCACTCATCTGGTCCCGGCTCATCGCCGGCCTCCCGCTGAACATCCGCTTCCTCCCCTTCGAAGTTCTCCTCCCAGGCGCTCCGATCCGGGTCCTCGTAATCCCCCGCGCACCCGCTGCAGGCCCGCGCTGACTTTTCCTCACTTTGCACAGTTTTCCACAGTCCCGTTACTTGATACTTACTAGTCAGTACCATACTCGCAGTGATACGGTTTTCAGCGATTCGCGCTAACCGCTTCCGCCGGAGGGCTCCGTGAACGTTTGCCGCACTCAACCACCGTGGGAATTTCTCTTTACTGCTTCCAGCAACACCTTGCACAGTTACGAGCTCTCTCGCCTCGGCCACGCCGCCAATCTCCGCAAGGAAATCAATTCGCTTGTCGACCAATTGCTCGACGAAAATGCCAACGCCATGGTCGCTCGCGTGCTCCTCGAGCTGCGCGAACGCAATATGCGCACCACCGACGTCCAGGTCGCACCGGAGCAAGTTGCTCCCGGACCGGTCCCGTCCAACGGCCATTCTGTGTCCGATAATCTTTTGGCGGATCGACTCGTTCGTCCAAACGTTTCGCACCGCCGCGAGTGACCCTTCGCCGGCTCTTCGCGGCGAAAACGATTCGCTTTTTCTGATTTTGTCCAGCGAGCCTCGCGCGCCGCATGGACGGAAAGGTGTGCTCCTGGCAGTCCTCTCTATGCTCCCCACATCCCTCTTCATCAGCGGCCTCGCCCCCGCCTCGCAACCCTGCGGTCCAACGCCCCTCATCTCCAAGCCCCCGTCGGCATTCCTCACAACTCACCTCGCCAACTTCTGTCGAGGAACCACTGTATTTTTTATGGGACTTGCTCTGAACTCTTGATGGAAAGCGCAGGACTGTCATCCCGACCGGAGTGGCCGGCTTTTTCTTCCGCGCCGCTGTTTGGCGCGCCGGCCACGGCGCGGAGGGACCGTGGCAACGCCGCAGCTAAGCGCGCATCGATGGAACCGTCGCAATCTCCCCGCTCGCTTCCTTAATTGTTGCCTTCTCCCAAAACAAAAAAGCGCCCCGATCTCTCGGAGCGCTTTTCCATTTTCCAATTTCTATTTTCTAATTTCTAAACTTTCTGTATCGCCGGCATCTCTCCCTTGGTGTTCTCCAGCATCTGCTCTTTCCGGTAAACCAGCGAATTGATGTCATACGTCGCCAGCTCAAATCCATGCCCATGCGTAATCGCATCCGTCGGGCAAGCCTCTACGCAATACCCGCAAAAAATGCACCGTGAATAATCGATGTTGTAAACCTTCGCGTACCGCTCGCCCGCCGATATCCGGTTCGTATCCGTATTCTCCGCGGCCTCGATGTAAATGCAGTTCGCCGGGCAAGCCGCCGCGCACAAAAAACACCCGACGCACTTCTCCAAGCCACTTTCATCCCGGTGCAGCACGTGAATCCCGCGATAGCGAGGCTGAAAATGCACCGGCTCATGCGGATAATTCTCAGTCACCGTCTTCCGGAACATATTCTTCCAGGTGACCGCGAACCCCTTCACCAGCGCAACGGTAGTCTCTGCCACTTCCCCAATTAAATTGGCCATAATCCCCTGTAGCGGCCACCTTCAGGTGGCCAAGCAATCCACAGTTCCCCTAACTCCAAACAAACTATTGAGCCCATTGAGTCTACCAAACCCCCGCTGCTCCCGCCAAACCACCAATTCTGCGCGCCCTCTTTGGTAAGAATCTCCGCCAACAACCCCCAGATCATCACCCTTTTCTATTTTCCATTTTCTATTTTCACTTCATGGCTTCCACAATCTGCTTCCCATGAAATCTACCATTCTCAATAAATATCTCTCCCGTGTGCCGCCCCGCCACCACCACTCCCGCAAGGTAAATCCCCGCCACATTGCTCTCCAGCGTATTCGGATTCAGCGATGGCCTCCGGCTCTCCGGATCCAAGCGCACTCCCAGCGCCTCAATAAAATCGTAATCCGGGTGGTATCCCGTCAATGCAAACACCTGCTTCGCCTCCATCTCCCGCACGCCGCCATCGTTCTCCACCACAATCCCCTCGCGCACAATCTCCTTCACCCGCGTGCTGAAGAGCGCCTGAATCTGCCCAGCCTTGATCCGGTTCTCGATGTCCGGCCGCACCCAATACTTCAGCGACTGCCCCAGCTCCTTCGATCGCACCAGCAGCGTCACCCGCGCCCCATTCCGATACAAATCCAGCGCCGACTCCACCGCCGAATTCTTCCCCCCAATCACCACCACATCCTGCTTCCAGAACGGGTGCGGCTCCCTGTAATAGTGATCCACATGCGGCAGATGCTCGCCTGGCACACCCAGCTCATTCGGCAAATCGTAATAGCCGGTAGCCACCACAATCTTCTTCGCGTGATACTTCTCTTCTCGCCCGCTCTCCGTCTCCGTCGCCACCGTGAACGCGCCATCCTGCCCATCCACGCGCAATACTTTTTCAAACAGTCGCAGCTCCAGCCCGTAATGCTCCGCGCCCTTCCGGTAATACTTCAGGGCCTCAATCCGCGTCGGCTTGTCACCGCCGGTGACCATCGGCAGCCCGCCAATCTCCAGCAACTCCGGCGTCGTGAAAAACACCATGTTCACCGGGTAGTTGTAAATCGAATTGCACAGGCAGCCCTTATCAATTACCAGCGCCCGCATCCCTGCCCGTTTCGCTTCCATAGCGCAAGCCAACCCGGTAGGCCCAGCTCCAATACAAACAATGTCATAAGTAGTCATAATCTTCTGATTCGCTCTATGCACCCTCGGTTACGAAATTTAACCACCCGCGCCCATCCCACAAGTTCCTGCATCACGTGTAGGGGCGGCTTTATGCCGCCTCCGTTCAAATTTAGCGCTGGCTTTGATGCCAGCGCCCTTACTTGCTTAAACCCTTTTCGAAGCTTGCCAGTTGCTGGCGAGTTATTTCTACGAGTTCCAGCAAACTAACATGTTCATCTCGCTCGATCCGTTTCGAAATCATCGTAAGCGCATTAATTTGAAGCGTCGTGGCCTTATAACGTAACGTTGGGTCCGTCCCATACTCATCAGTTACCATAACCCATCGGAGGGGAAACTCGGTTGCGAGCACATCGCCAAATGCTACTCCCAGGCTCTGCAACTCATAGGTCTGAGATTTGTTGAACGCTTGATCGTTAATCAAACGCTGCAGCACGACCAGGTCGCTCTTCGTTTTCGCAAACGAGGGAGTTCCATATTTATGTTTCGCAGCAGCTGCAACAAGGGCTCTCTGCTTGTCCAACCGCGCTGTGTCTTCGCTCGAAAGCGCGGCGAATCGAGGCTCGCTTTTCTGATTTGGCTCACCCATAACTCCCTCTAGAAGAATGCTGGTCACAGCAATAGCAAGCAGCACCGCGATCGTGGACGTTTGGAGTCTAACCACAAGCCGCATCGTATTCAGCTCCTAAGTAAAGACTGCCAAGAGGAGAACCCTCACTGCCCTTCCTTTAACTCCAAAATCCCCACCAACTCCACCCGAAACTCCTCCAACTCCTTCAACCTCTCCTCCGTCGCCGCCACTTCCTTCTTCTTCCAAACAAACACATCCCCCGAACTCTTCTTCAACTTCACACTCAAATTTCCATCCACCAGAATCGTAACCGGCACCAGCAGCTTCAACCCGCCATTCTCGACGGGCCCCAATACCGCCGCACGCTCGCCCTTATGCATGATCAACGCGCTCTCATACGGCGGTATCGCAACCAGTCGAAACCCCGCCCCAAACAACCGCTCCACCACCCGCATCTGCCCCTCTGTAAGTTCCATCTCACCTTCCCACTTGTAGGGGCCGGGCTTGCTTGCCCTGAGCCCGTCGAAGGGCCCGGCCCTCTTGGGTTGCTCCGATTCTTCTCAGCGAACTCTCCGCGCCGACCTCAGCGCCCTCTGCGTTAAGTCCCCTCTTTCTTCCCCCCAAACAAAAAGCGGCGCACCCACCCGCGCCGCCCTATTGCTTCCTGCTAACTGTTATCTGATCGCTGTTATCCTCTTCCACCCCTCACGCCGCCGAATGCGTCTCCTCCGCGCCCTCCAACTGCTCCAATATCTCCCGCAGCGTCCGGATCAACTCATCCCGCGACACATGACTCTTCTTAAACTGCAACCGGAACTTGAACGCCTCGCCCTCCGGCTCAAACTGAAACACAAACGGCTGCGGTCGCGGCGCCAATCCTTTCTCATCATTCCGATCCTGCCGCGCCGCATCCCGCGTCAACCCGCCCTGGAGAATTTTCGCAAACATCTCCAGCATCTTTTTCTCGGTAGGCTGCCGCGCAATCTGCAGCAGCAATCCTTTGCTCGTCACGCCGCTCTCAATGCACTTCTTCCGCAGCGCCTCCGGAATACTCATCAGCGCCATCGTTTCCGATACCGAAGTCCGCGACTTTCCGATCTTCTTCGCCAGATCCTCGTGCCGGTATTCAAACGTAGTCGCCAGCCGGTGCAACCCATCCGCTTCTTCAAAC
>Ga0210410_10005471_pt1 | contig 11048 bp, 4 predicted proteins | sample IncBWC4MmetaG_FD_161058 | JGI IMG/M metagenome (GOLD analysis project Ga0210410, IMG submission 161058) | Forest soil microbial communities from Barre Woods Harvard Forest LTER site, Petersham, Massachusetts, United States - Inc-BW-C-4-M | ecosystem: Environmental > Terrestrial > Soil >... | reverse complement strand
AGTGATTCTTGTCAAGCGCGCGCCGCAGGCCTTTGGCGAACACCGGGCAGGCTCCGCTGCGGTCAGCCACAAACTCCACAAAGTTCACAAAGTCCACAAAGTCATCATCGGTTGCCCAATGAGGGCCTTGCACGGCGGGCCCGTCCGGGCGGATTAGAAACGGCGGATGGGGCCGATTAGGTTCCAGTGGATGGAGTACCAGGTTAGAAAGACGCAGGCTGCCGCTACCAGGGAAAATTTTACGCGGGAAATGGTGCGGACGTCGGCGCGTTGCCAGATGCGGACTCCGCCGACGAGCGCCAGGATGCTGAAGAAAACGGCTAGGAGGGAGAACCAGTTTATTAGCGAGAAATAGCGTTGAATTACGGGGAAGGAAGGCAGCGCTTCGCTCTGAAGACCTACGGCCAGAGCGGCGAGCCAGATGGCGACGATGATCCACGTAAAGGCGGCCAGGCGTGGACCGAGAGTGACCCAAAGAGTGCCGGGCTGAGGCTTCCACTGCGGGCGTTTGCGAAAGAAGAGGCGGCGGAAAAGCCGGACTAAGCTGGCGGCGACTACCGGAAGCAGGATTAGCAGACTTATGGCCAGGGAAATTCCCACAAAAGATTTGTGTTCGTACCAAGGGACACGTTGGAGCTGGACGCCGGGGAAATTGACGGCCAGGCGAGCGATTTTTCCGGACGAATCGCGAATGGCGAAGAGGCGAGCTTGCTCGCCTTCGACTTGCCAGAGATCCTTGCCGATGGGCTTCCATTTGCGTTTGTGGCCGCGGAGATCCTTCGCGGTATCAATGGTCAGAACACCGTCTTTGTCGACGCTGAAGATAGATTGGCCCGCGGGATTTCCGATGGCCAGCTTGGTGCTGTCGGCGCGGCGCGTGGATTGGAAGTTACCGGCGATGTCTTTGAGTTGCTCGGCTGGGATGGACTGGAACGCGGGCGGCGTGTAAGCGGGGAAATAGCGATCGGCAAAGCCGTCGAGGAGTTCCGCGCGGTTGCGCTGCGCGGAGCCGGCGGAATTATAGGAAACGAAGACGACTAGGTTTTGCGTGGGTTCGAGCAGGAACATGCTGTGGAAGGCGATCAAGTCGCCGTCATGGCCGATGAAGTGCAGATTGTTGCGCCAGGTTTGGTAGAAGCCCATGCATTGCGGTGGCAGGGAATCGGAGGTGCCGAATTGGCGAGTCCACATGGCGTCGCGCGTTTCGGTTTTGAGGATGCGATGGCCGTCGAGTTCTCCACCATTCAGAAGGGCTAGCGCGAACTTTTCCATGTCGCCTGCGGTGGAGGAGATGCCGCCCGCGGGAGCGGGATTGAAAATCTCAAAGCCGATGGCGGGTTTTTCGGTGGTGGCTCGGTAGCCGTCGGAGACATAAGGGGCGAGTTCTGCGGTCATCGGTTCGTTGAAGCTGGAGTGCTTCATGCCAAGTGGCAGAAGGATGCGCTCGGCGACGTATTGTTCAAACGGTTCGGCGCTGACGCGCTCGACGATGTAGCCAGCGAGGCCCACGCCGTAGTTCGAATAGGCGGGGATTTCGCCGGGAGAATACATGCGGCGGGGCTGATTTTGGATCAAGAAGTCGCGAAGGGAATGCGCTTTTTTAGGGTTAACAAAAATAATGTCGTGCACGACTTCTTCGAACCCGCCGGTGTGGGTCATCAGGTTGCGGAGGGTGATGGGTTTGCCAAAGGCCGGGGCGATTTCGAAATCGAGGTATTTGTTTACGTCGGCGTCGATGTCGAGCTTGCCTTGCTCGGATAGTTGCATGACGGAAACCCAGGTGAACAGTTTTGAGATGGAGGCCAGACGAAACATGCTGGTGTCCGGATCGACGTGCGATTTTTTCGTGATGTCCGAGTAGCCGTAACCTTTTTTCAGCAGTTCTTTTCCATCTTTCATCACGAGCACAGTCGCGCCGGCTACGTCGCTGCGCTCCATCTGCAGCGGAACGAGGCCGTCGAAGAAAGCTTCGAGGTCGGCTTTTTCGAGAGGATGCGTGGATGGCGGAGGAGTAGCAGAAGACTGCTGTGATCCGGCGGCCTTCACCGGAGCGGCGGATTTTTGTGGAACGGAGACTTGAGGAGGAAGCGCGATCGCGGGAAGCAAAATGCACAACGCTAGCAGCAGGATAAGAGTGCGAAGCCGGGTCATGTCGCCTCCGAAGGATGGGAAACAAAGGACAGAGTGTCTTGGAAACGGGGAGCCGGCGCAATAGAAAACTGAAAAAGCGACACGGCAGCAGACGGGCCGAGCCTAGGTTAAGAGCTTCAAAACGATTTACTCGTGGCGCCGAGTTCATTCATAACGAAGAGCGATGACGGGCTCGACGCGCGTGGCGCGGCGAGCCGGAATGTAAGACGCCAATAGCCCGGCTGCAAGGAGGAGCACTGTCACTCCGCCAAAAGTCAGCGGATCGGTGGCCGTCACACCAAAGAGCAGCGACTCGACAGTGCGCGTCAGAGCCAGCGAACCGGCAATCCCAATCGCCACCCCAATGAAAATCGTACGCAATCCTTGGCCCAGGATCATTCCAAGAACGTCGCCGGGACCCGCCCCGAGAGCGATACGCACGCCTATTTCGCGCGTGCGGCGGCTAACGGAATAAGCCATCACGCCAAACACGCCCGCCGTAGCGAGAAGCAGCGCAACGATTCCGAAGAATCCGGTGAGAATGACATTAAATCTCCGCGAGCCGAGCGAAGCGGAATAGACTTGCGAAAATGTCCGGAACCTCGCGGGAATCTCCGGGTTCAGGTCCTTGAGGATTCCTCGCGCTGCCGAAGTGACGGACCCTGTGTCGGCCTCACTCAACATGGTCAAGGTGATCGCCGCGCGCGGCCGCTGGAACAGATTCACGTAAACGGTCGGACGCGGCGGCGCATCGAGGCCATATTCGTGCGTGTCGCCCACGATCCCGACAATGGTCAGCAAGCGCAAGTCGCCGTCCATGTTTCCGAACTCAATGGTGTGGCCGATGGGGTCCTGTTTTGGCCAGCGGTCGCGGGCCAGCGATTCGCTGATCACCGCAACGTGCGGAGAATTGGCGCCATCGTGCTCGTCAAAGATTCGCCCTCGAATCAGCGGAATTCCGAGAACCTGGAAGTATCCGTCCGTGACGACTCCGAAGTCCGCAACGCCCAGCCGTTCTTTCTGCTGGAACAGCGCACCAAAGCCATCCAAGGTCTTGGGGACCTCATTCTGCGTCATGAGCAGAAACATTCCGTCGGGAAGCCCGCCACCCTCGAGCGGCAGGCCGCTAGTCGCGCCAACGTTGCGCACGCCCGGAATTTGTTTGAGGCGGTCAATCAGGTTTGAAAAGAAAATCGCCTGACCTGCTTTTGCTTTGGGATCTTCAACCCACGGAAGCGAGACGTCCATCGTGACAATCTTGTCTACGCGGAACCCGGGATTCACTTCGAGCACTTTCACGAGGCTGCGCCCGAGCAGTCCCGCTCCAACCACAAGAACCAGTGTGATCGCGATCTGCGCCGCCACGATTGCCTGGCCAACGCGCTGGCTGCCTTCTGAACCCGCTTGTCCACGGCCGCCTTCCGCGAGGCCCTTGCGCGGGTCCCCGGAAGTCGCCCGAGCGGCGGTAAATGCTCCGAGGCCCGCGGCGACCGCGGTGGAAAGCAGAAACGCGAACACCAGTACGGGAATACTGATCGAGACGCTTTCCAGTCGCGGCAGATTTCCCGGCGCCAGCGCAACTAATCCGGCCACGCCCCCGAGCGCTCCGAGTACGCCAAGGCTGCCGCCGGCCAGCGAAAGCAGGAATGCTTCGGTAAGGAATTGACGGACGAGCCGTCCGCGTGCCGCTCCGAGCGCGCTGCGAATGGCGAGCTCGCGCTCTCTCACTGACGCTTGGGCCAACAGCAAGTTCGCCACGTTCGCGCACGCCACCAGTAGCAGAAATCCCACCGCCCCGAGCAGGACCAGTAGCGGGGAGCGAGCTTTGCCGGTGATTGAGTCCTGAAGCGGCAGGACAATTCCGTCTTTGAGGAGATAATCGCCTTGCTCGCTCGAGGTATCGTGAATGCGCCGGGCTATTGCGCTGATATCTCCTTTCGCTTGCTCGACGGTCACACCGTCGCGGAGGCGCCCGACCGCACGGTAGTTATGCGACGTCCTGCTTGGGTTTTCGCCGTCCAAATCGGCTGGCAGCCACAGATCCACGTCTTCTGGGAAACGGAATCCGCCCGGAAGCACGCCGATAACAGAGTAGACCGCGCCATCGATCTTCAGGTGCGACTGTGAGAGGTCTGGCGACGATCCGAGATACTGCCTCCAGTATCCATAGCTGACAAGAACGGTGGGGCCGGCCCCTTTTTTCGCGTCGCCGGCGCTGAAATCCCGGCCGAGGATTGGCTGAACTCCGAAGACTTTGAGAAATTCGGGGGAGACCGCCGCGACCGTCGTGCGCGTCGGCTGCGCAGTACCAGAAACGGACGCGGTGTTGTCATTGTACTTTGCTATTGCCTGAAAGCTGCGGTTTTGGTCGCGAAAGTCGTCGAAGTTAGGATCCGCAAGGCGAGACCACGTCCCCTTCGTATTGACCTCGAAGACGGCCATTATGCGGTTCGAATCGGTGTACGGAAGCGGCCGCAGCAACACGCTGTATACAACGCTGAAGATGGCCGTGGTCGCGCCGATGGCCAGGGCAAGCGTAAAGAGCATGACTGCGGTGGCGCCGGGGTTCTTGCGGAGCTGTCGAAGACCATAGTTGAAGTCCTGCCAGAGCGAGTCCAACGGAGTCCCTCCCAAGATTCAGTCTTGGCGGCTGACGGGCAGAGCATATGCCACATGGGCGAGCCGTTCAACCATCTGAAAGTACGAAATTTCAACCGAATTTGTTCGCCCGAAAAATCTCCCGCTTGCGAGCAAACGGGGATTGCTGTGGCCTAGGAAGAGCAGATATGATGCGGACGGCTTTGGTTCGGATGCTGGATGGAATATCAGGCGGAGCCGCGATCGCTGTGACCGGTAGCAAGGGGGTAGAAATGAAGCGCACGTTTTTGATTTTGATGATTCTGGCGGCAGCACAGACGGTTTCTGCGCAGGACTGGGCGAAGGAGAAGCTTCTGAAGTCGCCGCGGCATAGCGAGTGGGTGACCGTGAAGCACGATGGGCGGTCGGTGGAGACGTTCGTGGTTTATCCGGAGTCGCGGGACAAGCGGCCCGTGGTTTTGATTATTCATGAAATTTTTGGAATGACGGATTGGGTGGAGGATTTGGCGGATCAAGTGGCGGCGGCCGGTTACATTGCCCTTGCTCCGGATTTGCTGTCGGGAATGGGTCCTGGCGGCGGGCGGACTTCGTCGATCGCGGCCGACAAAGTTACGGAAGCGGTGAGCAAGCTGAATCCGGACCAAGTTACCGCGGACCTGAATGCCGTGGCGGATTACGGGAACAAAATTCCCGCGTCAAACGGGAAATTATTTGTTGGCGGATTCTGCTGGGGCGGTGGCCAAACGTTCCGCTTCGCGACGAATCGCGGCGATTTGGCGGCTGCGTTTGTTTTCTATGGCCCTCCGCCGGAGAAGGATGCGATGGCGCGGATAAGAGCTCCGGTTTACGGATTTTTTGCGGGGAATGATGCGCGAATCGGCGCAATGATTCCCGATGCGATCACCAATATGAAGGCGGCTGGCAAAACATTTGAACCCATAACGTACGACGGCGCGGGACATGGCTTTATGCGCGCCGGTGAAGCCCCGGATGCGAAGGATGCCGACAAGAAGGCTCGGACCGAGGCTTGGGAACGTTGGAAGAGCCTAATGGCGAAAGGGCAGTAGTTCCGCCCAGTCCCTCCCTCACTCCGGCGAAAGAAGCCGGTAAGCCGTTGATTCTCGAAGGCTGAGGCTGGGGCTGCTTCCTCCTTCGTCGTGTCTCTCTAGGAGCCATGAGCTACTCATAGCGCAGGGCCAGCATGGGGTCGACACGCGTGGCGCGGCGCCGAGGGATATAGCAAGCGAAGAGCGCGACCAGCATCAGCAACGCCGAAACTGACAAGTAGGTGAGCGGGTCGTAGGGACTCACGCCGGAAATGAAATTCCCAACGAGGCGCGCGATAGCCACAGCCAGCGTCAGCCCCGAGAGATCAACCTACAGCGAATAAACGCCGCTCTACTCGTACCTCAGAGCGACCATTGGATCGACACGCGTGGCGCGTCTCGCGGGAAGCACAGTGGCCACGAGCGCACAAACCACCAGAACTAACGATGCTCCGCAGAGCACGACGGGGTCGAAGCGCTCCAAGCCATAGAGCTCATGCGCCAAGTAGCGGCCACAGACGATCGCCACCGGAATGCCGAGGCCGAGGCCGACACCGACCTGCAAAAAAGCGCCGCGCACGACCATGCTGAACACTTTGCCAGGATCGGCGCCAAGAGCCATGCGAATACCGATTTCGCTGGTGCGCCGTGCGACGTTGTAAGCGGTAACGCCGTACAGGCCGACAGAGGCCAGGAGCAGCGCGAGCATACCGAAGACAGCAGTGAGACGAGCGGTGAGCCGTTCCTGATTGTATTGAATGGCGACGTGCTCGCTATAACTCCTCACTCTGATCGGAGTCAGGCTCGGGTTGATGTTGGCAAGAGCGTTGCGAAGCACATTCTCAAAGTTTTCTGGAATTCCAGCGACGCTAAGCTGTATGGATTGCGCGTACAGCGTTCCCGTTTCCATGCGGCGGTAGCCGGATACTTCATACTGCGTGGTTTGCGTGAACGGCAGAAAAAACATCGGACTCTCTACGGACGCCGGATTTCGATACTTCGTGTCCTTGACCACGCCGACGATTTCATAGTCGTATCCATGACCGGGGAGCGACAAGCCGAAATGCTGTCCGATCGGATCTGCGCCAGGAAAGAACTTTCGCACGAAGGATTGATCGACAACAGCCACGTGCTGCGAGGCTGGAGTGTCCTGCTCGGCGATGGCCCGCCCGCGCAGCAGGGGCGTTCCGATGGTCTGAAAGTAGTGAGGACTTACACGGTCAAAGACGACGTTGACGTCCTCGATCCACCGATCGGAACGGCCCCCGATCGAAATATTGAGGTTTACGCAGCAGAGATCCTGCGGACTATTTAGCGAAAAGCTCGCGCTGCGCACGCCGGGAATCTTCTCGAGATGATCCTGCAGCTGTCCGTAGAATGCGGAAAGCTGCTCGGGCCGATATCCGGCAGCCTTGAAGCTGATGGTGGCGAGGAGTCTGCCACGGGTCTCGAAACCCAAGTCTACTTTTTCCAGTTTGCCGAGGCTCTGCGTCACTAGGCCGCCCACTGCCAAGAGCACCAGGGATAGCGCGGCCTGCGCTGTGACCAGGGTTCTCTGTGGGCCGGAGGAGTGGCTCGCGGCGCTTCGGCTGATGCCGCGGAGGGCTTCCGATGGTTCTCGACGAGTTCCCATCCATGCGGGTGCGGCGCCAAACACTACGGCCGTAAGAACGGAGAGCAGCAACGTAAAGCCGAGTACTGGCAGTGAGGGCGAGGCGTTGATAGGAATGTACGCCGCACCGCGAAAGATGATCAGGAGGATGGCTTTCGTTCCTGTGTAAGCGAACAGCAGTCCAGCCGCACCACCGATCAGGGAGAGCAGCAGGCTTTCCGTCAGGGCCGCGCGTATCAGCCGCCAGCGCGTCGCTCCAAGCGACAGCCTGAGCGCAGTTTGCTGAGTGCACGACGCGCTACGGGCGAGCAGCAAGTTTGCCAGGTTCGCACACGCAATCAGCAGCACCACGACCGAAACAGCTGAAAGAAGATACAAACCGCGCTGCGAGTTATTTCGGAACGAGGAGACGCCCGTGCCGCCCGGCGTTAGTTGAATATGCTGCTGGTCAACCCTGTGGCGGCTGTCGTCATCCGTACGGCCTTCGTCGCGGAGGTACTGCTGTAACTCCGCGGATAACTGTGGCTGCACCTCGAAAGGTGTCACGCCCGGCTTGAGGCGCCCAATGAGATAGAGCCACGCCATTCCGGACGAGTACAGGATGGAATTCTGCCCCTGAACTTCAAACGCGGGCTGCTGATTCAGTGGAATCCATAATTCAGGCGGGGCGCTGGTGAGCCGGGCGCCCTCATACCCAGCCGGAGCAATGCCGACCAAAGTGACCGGCAAATCGTTCACCAACAGGACCGATCCAACTATGGATGGGTCGCCACCATATTGCTGCTGCCAGGTGCGGTAGCTCATTACCCCAACGGCAGGCGCCCCTGGGCGATCGTCAGCGGGGCCAAGCAGGCGGCCTGCGCTGGCCTCGAGCCCGAAGGTCATGAAGTAGTTGCCTGACACGTATTCGCCGTTGATAGTCTGGGCGGCCACCGTCGAACCAGCCCGGCGTGCGCTGAAGGAAGGCGTGTTCCCGGAAAAAGCGGCGATCTGCTCGAAGGCCGAATTGCTGGCACCCAGGCGTTTGTAGAACGCATAGTCAAAGATGCCCCACGAATCCTGGAGTCCTCCCCATTCGCAGCAGTAGCGGTCGCCTTCGCCAATACGATAGAGCTGCCGAGGATCGACGACTGGCAACTGCTTCAATATGACTGCATGTACCAGCGTAAAGATGGCGGTGTTTGCACCGATGCCGAGAGCGAGCGTAAGGATTGCCACGAGAGCAAATGCGGGGCTGTTGCGAAATATCCTAAGGCCGAAACTCAGATCCCGGAGCAGGTCTTCAATGATACGGACGCGGCGAGTATCGCGGCAGTTTTCTTTGGAGAGTTCGACGCCGCCGAATTCGCGAAGCGCTTTGCGGCGAGCTTCTTCGGGAGTCAGGCCGGCGGCGAGATGCTCCTGGATTTTTTTCTCGAGGTGGTACCGCAGCTCCTCGTTTAGGTCCTGCTCGACGTGCTCACGGCGAAAGAGAGAGCGCAGTCGAAGGCGCAGAGTCATGATCGAGTGCGATAGATTCAAGAGAACCTCCTTCACACTAATCCTCTAAGCAGCCGCATCTACTCGTGCCTAAGAGCGACCATCGGATCGACGCGGGTGGCGCGGCGCGCCGGCAAGTAACAGGCGAGGAGCGCGGTCGCGAGCAGGAGTAAACAAACGGCGGCAAAAGTAAACGGGTCGGTGGATTGGACGCCGTACAAAAAACTCGACATCAGCCGGGTGACGCCAAGAGCCACTAGCAGGCCGATAGCGATTCCCAGTCCAGCAAGGCGCGCGCCCTGGCCAAGCACCATTCCGAATACATTGCGGCGCTTCGCTCCGAGCGCCATGCGGATGCCGATCTCCTGGATGCGCTGCGCTACAGAGTAAGAAATCACTCCATACATTCCAATCGAAGCAAGCAGGAGAGCGAGCAGACTGAAGGCGCCCATAAGGAGCATGGCGAATCGGGGCTGGCTGAGCGAATCGTTGACGAGAGTAGTGAGGGTAGCGATCTTTGCCAACGGGAGGTCCGCATCGCCGGAATGGATGGCCACGCGCACGCTTTCGGTCATGGAAGCGGGGTCGACTTTCGTACGTAGCGCAACGCGCATGTTCAACATCGAGGGCCACTGTTTTTGCGTGTACATCACAAATATTTCCGGGGGCGTTTCCTCTCGCAGGGAGATGTGCTTCACATCGGGAACCACGCCCACGATGGTCATGAGGGGGTAGCGCGAACTTCCGGGGCCTACTTGTTTGCCGAGAGCGCCCTGCTGGCTCGGCCAGTATTTCTTCTCCATGGCCACGTTAACCAAGGCTACCGGCGTGGAATCAGCCGTGTCGGATTCCAAGAAATCACGACCTCGCAAAACGGGAGTTCCAATGGAGGAGAGATAGCCCGGAGAAATAACTGTGTAATTGGCGAAAGGCATTTCTCTTTGGCTGCCGACCGGATGATCGGGCATCCGAATGACCGTGCTCTCGCCTTCGCCGCCCATTGGAACGGTTTCGCCAATTCCGGCGGACTCGACACCCGGGATCGATCGCAGGCGGGAAAGCGCACTCTGGTAGAACGCTACGATGTGATTTTGGTCTACGTACTTCGAAGCCGGAAGCGGCAACTGGAATGTCAGAACCCTCTCAGGGTTGAAGCCGCCGTTCGCGCCGAGAAGGTGGAAAAATGTGCGTGTCAACAGTCCGGCAGAGACCACCAGGACCAGAGCGAGGGCCACCTGCGAGACGAGCAGCGCATTGCGCAGCCTCGGGTTCGCGGGAGTGCCCGCGAAGCTGCGCCCGCCTTCTTTGAGCGAGTTAGCGAGGTCTTTACGCGTGGCGCCAAACGCTGGAGCCAGGCCGAAAAGGATTCCCGTGGCCACGGAAACGCACAGAGCGAACGCGAAGACCTGAGGGTCAAGCCTTACTTCACCCAGGCGGGGAATGCTCGAGGGGCCATAAGCCTTTACAAAATCAATACCTACGTTCGCGATGAGCGTGGCAACGGCTCCCGCGGCGATGGCTATCAGGAGGCTTTCTGTCAGGAGCTGACGGACCAGGCGAGAGCGGCTTGCGCCCAAAGCGGCGCGAAGAGTGAATTCTCTACTTCGGCCAAGGGAGCGCGCGAGCAACAGGTTGGCGACGTTGGAGCAGGCAATGAGCAGCAGGATTCCGACGGCGCCGAGGATGAGTTCGAAAGGACGTTGCGTCTGGCCGACGACTTGGCGCGTCAACGGCACGACGCGCGTGTTGAACCAGCCCTTCCACTGTGGATCTCTTTCCTCGGCACGTTTGGTGACCAGGTCCATAGCGGCTTGGGCCTGTTCGATAGAAACGCCAGGTTTGAGGCGGCCGATAATGGCAAGCTCGGACGGGCCGCCTTTTGGCTGTGCGGCGACAGCAAGAGGAACCCAGAGCTGAGGCTCGCTCGGAAAGTTAAAACTGCTGGGCATTTCCTCGGCGCGGGGAAACTCAAAACCAGGGGGCATTACGCCGATAACCGTGTAGGCGTAGCCGTTGAGGTACGCCGCGTGGCCCAAAATGTCACCGCGCGAGCTGAAGCGTTCGCGCCACAGGCGGTCGCTGAGGATAACTTCGTACTCGTGGCCCGGTTGATCCTCCTCGGCGGTGAAGGTGCGTCCGAGGGCGGGGACGACGCCGAGAGCAGGAAAGAACTCGGCTGAGGC
>Ga0210410_10005470_pt1 | contig 11048 bp, 9 predicted proteins | sample IncBWC4MmetaG_FD_161058 | JGI IMG/M metagenome (GOLD analysis project Ga0210410, IMG submission 161058) | Forest soil microbial communities from Barre Woods Harvard Forest LTER site, Petersham, Massachusetts, United States - Inc-BW-C-4-M | ecosystem: Environmental > Terrestrial > Soil >... | reverse complement strand
TTCCAGGCGCAGCTGGTTGAAATGAACGGCGAAGCCGAACACGTACACTTGCTCATCCACTACCCGCCAAAGCACTCCGTGTCCGGCCTGGTCAACAGCCTCAAAGGGGTTTCCAGCCGCCTACTCCGTAGCGAACGCCCTGATCTGGAGAAACGCTATTGGAACAACGTCCTGTGGTCGCCTTCCTACTTCGCCGCCAGTTGTGGCGGGGCACCGCTGAGCATCATTAAGCAATACGTCGAGCAACAAAAGAATTCGCTCTAACGGGCCTTATATCCCCGGCCTAAAAGGTCCGGGGCTTAAAGCCCGTGCGGTAAAATCTAAATCTGAGTGGAAATTTGCGTGAGTCTGGTGTTGGAGACAGGATATTTGTGTTCGCGCCAGGCTTCCAGGCCGCCTTCGAGGGGGCGAATACGCGTGATGCCTTGTTTTCTGAGGAGGAGCGCCACACGGGCGCTGGTGGCTTCGTTTGGTCAAGTGCAATAGAGAATGATTTCGCGATCGCGGGGCAGACGGTCGTTTTTCTCTTCGAGCTCCTGGGCGTCCATGCGGAAGGCGCCGGGAATGGTTTCGGGATCGGCTTCGAAATCCACGGAATGACGAAGATCGACGATGACGACGTCCTCGCCGGCATCAAGCTTTTCCTTCAATTCTTCGACGGTGATCCTTGCGATGCGGAGTTCGCGCATGAAGCGGCGGCGCCCCAGGAATTTATATCCCAGATAGGATGCGAAAGCGCCAACGAGAATGACGGCGAGCCACCCGCCGAGGGAGGCAGCATGTTCGGCGATGCGCTCGATCTGGCCGCTGAAAACGTAACCGAGTCCGAGGAAAGTGGCGGCCCAGAGAAGCGAGCCCGCGGCGTCGAAGATCAGAAAGCGCCTAAGGCGCATCTGGAAGACACCAGCTAGTGGAGGGGCGACGGTGCTGAGGCCGGGAAGGAACTTGGCGAAGATAAGCGAACGCGCTCCCTGCTTCGAGAACACTCCTTCGGTGCGGCGGACGCAGGAGTCCGGCTCGATGGAGATTTTGCAAAGGAATTGCAGAATTTTGATGCCTTTGCGGAGGCCAAGCTGATACCAGATGAAATCGGCGGACACCGCCGCCAGCGCAACAATGAAGAGCGACGCAAAAATATTTAACTGATGCGAGCCGGCCAGTGCGCCTGCGGCCAGCAGTAGCGGAAGCGAAGGAACGGGGACTCCGGCCTGTTCGGCGAAGACCCAGGCGAGCAAGACGACATGGCCGTGATGGAGGAGGAATGCTAGCGTGCGGTGCATTTGGCGGGGCTGAGTCCTCTGTAACTTTTGAAAACGACTATCGAGAGACGATAGTAGAAGTATGCCCCCAGCGGCCCGACATGACAAATTCGGTTAAAGGCTTGCGTGTTCGCGGAGCAACCTCGCGATCGTGCAGTTTTTGGGGGAGGGAATGGGGATCTCCGGGATAGCCGAGGGCGATGGCTGCAATGGGCTCCCAGTCCTCGGGAATTTCGAAGACTTGTCTGGCTTTGGCGGGGTCGAAGCCGGCCATTTGGTGAACGCCAAGACCTCTATGAGTGGCTTCCACGGTGAGCAGGGCGGTGGCGGCTCCGGTGTCGTAGAAAGCGTTGCGGTTTGGCGTGCCATTGGCGTGGAATTTGAGGCCCGCGACGGCAAGAATGAGAACTGCGGCGTCTTTGGCCCAACTGGCGTTGAATTCTACGAGAACGCCGAGCGTTTTCGCGTAGCTTTCCGCGTCGTCTTTTGTGGCAACCAGGTAAGCCCAAGGTTGCTCGTTGTTGCTGGAGGGAGCCCAGCGCGCGGCTTCGAACAGGCTGGCTAGAACCGCGGGGTCGACGGGTTTGTCGGCAAAGGCCCGGGGGCTCCAGCGATCGCGGATGAGATCGTGTACGGGAAACTTTATTGGAGCTGGTTTCTGCATGGGTCTCTTCCTTTGGATGGATTCAGAGATTTGATGATCGAGCGCGGGTGGGAGGTACACGCGCGAAATCGGAATGTGCTCTTGCTTCATTTTCTCGGCCTCAACCGGAGCGAAGAGAGCTTTATCGCAGCGCTCCGGAGGAGGCCGAGTCTTCCGCCAGCAACACCGGCGGCGTTCTTTGGCTTGATTGCCTAGGCCAGGTGTTGCTTGGGGCCTGCTTGCTGACGGCCTGACAACTTGCGCCTGACTACTTGGCGGCCTTCGGAATCATTTCCGCGTCGATGGTGATGGAAACGTCGTCGCCAACGACGACACCGCCATTGTCCATAGTGGCGTTCCACTTCACGCCAAAATCCTGGCGGTTGATTTTCGTGGTGGCGTTGATGGCCATGCGCTGATTGCCCCAGGGATCTTTGACCGGGGCGGTGGGACCATCCACATCCAACACGACTTCTTTTGTGATTCCGTGAATGGTCAGGTCGCCGGTGATTTTCAGTTTGCCGGGAGAGAGCTGTTCGACGCGCTTGGACTTAAAGGTAATAGTGGGGAAGTGTTCGGCGTCGAAGAAATGATCGCTGCGGAGATCCTTGTCGCGGTCGGGCTGGCGGGTGTCCACCGAATTGACCTCAATGGTAACGTCCACGGACGATTTGGTGATGTCTTTGTCATCGAACTGAACGGTTCCCTTGACGCTGGTAAAGGCACCGCGAACCGTAGAGATGGCCAGATGCTTGACGGCGAATTGTGCCGCGGAATGTGCGGGGTCGATTTGCCACGGGGAAGTTGCCGCGGCGGCGGGCAGGGAAAGAGCCGCTGCTAGTCCGGCGGTGACTGCGATGCGAGAGAGAATTTGTCCCATAGATGTTGCCTCCTTATGTTCGTCGTCCGTCTGAGCAGATTTAAAGTTTGCTGCGTTTACTCCGGTCCGCGAGCGCGGACTTCCTCCAACAGCTGGGCGAGAGTCTTTAAGCGTCGAGCGGGCAGGTGGTGGAACTGACGCTTGTGAAGCTCGCGAACAGGCTGATCGAGACTTTTTAAAAGAGCTAGACCCGCGGCGGTGATGCGGGTTTTGATGACGCGGCGGTCATCGGTCTGGCGAGCGCGGCAGATGAGGCTGCACTTTTCGAGGCGGTCGAGGAGTCGGGTCATGTCGGGGTCGTGCGAGATCATGCGTTCGCCGATGGCGCGGCAAGCGAGGCCATGGGGTTCAGCGCCACGGAGTATGCGGAGGACATTGTACTGCGTCCCGGTCAGGCCATGGGGCTTGAAAAGCTGCTCGGCTTCGAGGCCCAGGGAATCGGCGGTCTTCTGGAGGGAGATGAAGATGGTCTCCTCCACGGGAGCAGTGTGGGAGGGCGGGCGGCGACTCATGGGGTTACGATAGTTGTTATGACGACTAATGTCCAGAGGAAATAATGAACGGGGGGAGATAGAACCGGACGGAAGCGATGAGGTGAAAAGGCTCCTTGATCGGTTCGCTTAGGCAAGTAGGGGCGTAGCGTGCGTCCTTACAAAAGATTCGCCGCGCGTAGCTCATGGCTGGTGAAAAATCCGCGCTACGGTTTGCGAACGGGGCGGAGGTGGATTTCGCTGAGGAAGCTTTGCGGGCCCTGGGTGACGATCATTTCGACGGCGTGGGCTACGTCTTCCGGTGAAAGCAGTTTGGCGGGGTCCTTTCGGCCGCGGGCGGAAAACTCGGTGGCCACACTGCCAGGGCAGATTACGCTGACGCGAACGCCGTGCTCGCGGAGATCTTCGGCCATGCAGGCGGAAAGGCCTAAGAGGCCCCACTTGGAGGCGCAATAGATGCCGCCGCCGGCGAAGGCGTTGCGGCCGGCCAGAGAACTGATGTTGATCATGTCGCCGGAGCCGCGCTGGATCATCGTGGGGGCGACGGCGCGCGAGACCAAGAAGACGCTTTTGAGATTTGTGTTGAGAACGCGGTCCCAGTCGGCTTCGGTTTTTTCATGGGTCGGGCCGAACAGACCTATACCGGCATTATTGACTAGGATGGAAATGGGACCTAGCGTGGCTTGGGTTTTGTCCACGAAGGCGGTTACTTCGGCGGACCGCGAGACGTCGGCAATCTGCGAAAAGATACGCGAGCCGGAATTCCTTAGCTCGATTTCGGTCGCGCCAAGAGCCTGCGCATCACGTCCACAGATGGCCACTCCCGCGCCGAGCTTGGCGAGGCGCAGCGCGATGGCTCGACCTATGCCGCGATTGCCGCCAGTGACGAGGGCGACGGCTCCGGAGAGCGGGGAGGTTTGGCGTGGCGATGAATTTATAGATACTTTTTGAGCCATTTGAATTCTTCCTCTCGCTTGCCACCTTTTTTGTGCGAAACTCATCTTAGCATCCAGGAGTCTCGGCAGTTCCCTCATGGCTTGGGATCCTCGAAGGTAGATGGGGAAGTCGGAGAGAAGCTCCTAGGCCAATGGAATGCTTCCACAGGCGCTTCAAATCTTTCTGCGATGATGGCTTGCGGATAGACCGGGGCTTTTCCTATAATTCCCAAGTTTTGGAAGGACCGCAATTATTGCAGTGGCAGCGCACGCAAGACCGGCAACGGAAGATTCAGATTTGAAACTTGGGCGAGGAGAGTGGGAATGAGTGGAACACGCAAAGTGGCAGGCCTCGCGATTGTCGCGGCGCTTTGTCTGATTCTGGGGAACGGGCTGAGCGCGCTGGCGCGGCCACAAGCGCCGGCGGCGGGAGGGCAGGACGCCGGGGCGGGGAAGCAGCCGTACACGATGGCGGAGTACAACTCGTATCAGGCGGCGGCGGCGGAGAAGAATCCGGCGCAGCAGATCAAGGCGCTGGACGACTTTGTCTCGAAGTATCCAAACTCTGCTTTGGTGATTTACGTTTATCCGCTCTACGTCCAGGCTTACGGGAACCTGAAGAATTATCAGAAAGTGATCGAGTATTCGGACAAAGTTGTTGGGCTGGGACCCAAGATTGATGCCGGCGGGCAATATCAAGCGCTGTACGCCCACTGCTTTGCGTACAACGCCCTAAGCGGAACCCAAGCCGCATGGGCCGCGGTGCCCGAGAATGCTAAGGCGGCCCGAGAGGCAGCTGTGGCTGGCTTGAAAGCGCTCGATGACGTCAAGAAACCGGACAACATGACGGACGAGGCGTTTGCTACCCAGAAAAAGCAGATTCAAATTTATTTCAACGGGACTGCCGCACAGGCATCGGTGAACATAAAAGATTACGCGTCGGCGATCCCATTCTATAAGGCTATGTTGGCGCTGAATCCAGATGACGGCATTACGAGTTACAAGTTGGGGTTGGCGTACGAGGCGTTGACGCCGCCACAGCATATGGACGCTTTCTGGTCGATTGCGCGAGCCGTTACGGCGAAGGGGGCGACGGAAGCGCAGTCCAAGAAGGTGAAGGACTATCTGCGAAAGTTGATCGTGAACTACCAGCAGGCCACCTGCGAAAACCTGACCGATGCGGAGCTGGCTGAACTGCTGCAACTTGCAGCCAGTTCGACGGACCGCCCGGCGAGCTACAACCTGCCGAGTAGCGCGGACCTGGATGCGGCGCGCAAAGACATGACCATCGCTTCCGTGGTGACAGACGTGAAGGCGGGCGGAGACAAGGCCAAAGTTACCTGGCTGGCGTCGTGCGGTCTTGAATTTCCCGGGGTGCCTGGCAAGGTGATTGAAAACATTCCTGGGGACGTCATCGAGCTGAAGGTTGCTTTCGTGACCAGCGATGCGGAGTTTGATGCCGCGACGGTGCCCAACATGGACGTGAAAGTAGCGGGACAGCCGGAAGTGGCTCGCGTCGAAAAGGACAGCGCGATTCACTTTACCGGGACGCTGGTTTCCTACGATCCGGACCCGGCGTTCATGCTGCACTGGGAAAAGGGCAAAGTGAACGGGGATGACATTCCGAAGGAAAAGGGCGCGCCTAAGAAGGCGCCTGCACGCAAGAAGCCCCCGGCACATTAGAGCAGGCCAGCCGGAAGCAAATTACGAACGGCTCTCCGGCGTTGCCAGAGAGCCGTTTTTCTTTTGCGGGACAAGCCTTCTCGTTTGAGAGAACCCGACGGGCGCTACAACGGAATGTCGGCGCCCTTAGCGGGAGCGGTGGTTTCCCGATGCCAGCTTGTATTCGCCGATCTTGCGGCTGAGGGTGTTGCGGTGAATCCCGAGGACTAGCGCGGCGCGGGATTGGTTGCCGTTGGTGCGGTCCAGGACGCGCTTGATGAAACGCTTTTCAAATTCTCCGACGGCCTCATCGAACAAGATTCCCCGATCCACCATTTGAATGACGAGCCCCTCAAGTTGATCTTTCACGATCGCACGCTCCGCAGAATTTGTACTCGTTTGTTGTGGGCCGGTTTGCAGCTATTGGTCGAGCTCGTGCCCTGCCAGGATGCGATAGGCCTCCCGGTATTTGGCACGCGTGGCAGCGACGACATCGGGCGGAAGTTCCGGGCCGGGCGGGGTTTTGGGCCAGCGGATTCGTTCGAGGTAGTCGCGCACAAACTGTTTGTCGAAAGACGGTTGGGGGCCGCCGGGCTGGTATTGCGCAGCGGGCCAGAAGCGCGAGGAGTCGGGAGTGAGCGCTTCGTCGATCCACATGAGGGAGTCGATCGCATTGGGGGAGCTGTTGAGAAGGCCGAACTCGAATTTTGTGTCGGCGAGGAGAACGCCGCGGGCTTCAGCGTAGGCCGCGGCGCGGCGATAAATGTCAATGCTGACGGAGCGGACGCGCTCGGCCAGGTTCATGCCGATGAGGGATGCGGCTTGCTCGAAAGAAATGTTTTCGTCGTGACTGGTGGCGGCTTTCGTGGCGGGGGTGAAAATGGGTTCGGGCAGGCGATCGGACTCGCGCAAGCCTGCGGGAAGTGCGATGCCGCAGATTTTTCCCGTGGCTTTGTAGTCCTTCCAGCCGGAGCCGGAAACGTAGCCGCGCACTACGCACTCGATGGGAAGAGGTTGCGTCTTGCGTACGACCATGGAGCGGCCGGCGAGATCGTTGCGATGGACATCGAACGGGGCAGGGAAATCCGAGGCGCTGAGAACGTGATTTGGGATGACCCCCATGAGAAGATCGAACCAGAAAAGGGAAAGCTGGGTTAGGACACGACCCTTGTCGGGAATGGGCGTCGGGAGGATAACGTCGAACGCGGAGAGGCGGTCGGTGGCGACGATGAGCAACTTGTCGCCGAGATCGTAAATGTCGCGGACCTTCCCTCGCACTGCGGGCGTGAGACCGGCGAAATGCGTTTCTTGAATGATGCGACTCACAGAACCTGCAGCCACAGAAAAGTTTCTCCCCAAGGGTGTGGAGCATTCTAGCGCAGCGCCTCGCCGAGGGAAAGCGGCGCGTAGAGGAAATTCTTTGGACAAATTGAGCGCCCCGAAAGATTTATTTTTCTTGCGCGCTCACGACGAACAGCCCAACGGCTCGGTTCTGAAAGTTTGTTCCTAGCGGGCGCCGTCTTTCGTTCCGCGAAAAACAAAACGGAGATGCTCCTCGTCGGTCTGGCTCTCCCGGAAAAGATGAATCCAGAGAGACTCCGGCTGAAGCTTTTCACCAGGCAGGCAGGCGACAAAAAAGATGCTGTGCAGGAGGCTCTCATCGTCACCAGCGTCGAGAGAGAAGGATCCGGTCAGGCTTGGCTGAGGAAATGGCGCGAGATACGTGCGAGTGACGTATTCGGCGCGAACTTTGGGCAGAAGAGCTTCCGGAATTCCGTGCTGGCTGAAGATTTCACGGGCTAGGGTGAGCGCCGTCCCGCGCTCCTCGGCTGTTGCGGGTTCGCGGGAGGCCACGCGGAAATCGCCAGGCTCTCTGCGTTGGTAGCGAGAGCCCGCACTTGGCCGCGAATCTTCAGCGAACCAGCGTAGGTCCGGCTCGCCGCGGCCGCACCTCGATTTTGCTCGCCCACTTGTCCCTCTCCGCAGAAGCTCCGCCGAAGAGCAGGGCATGGACTGGTCTCGATTTCTCCGCCGCGGAAGGAAACTCTAGCGCAAAAGCCCACGCAGTGCATCTCATGGTGCGCAATTTGGTGCTCAGGCGGCGGAGGCTGCTTTCTGTTTGGTGGCGGGAGCTTCGTCGCCTTCCCAGCGGACGCTGACTAGCTTCGAGACGCCGGGCTCCTGCATAGTCACACCGTAGAGAACGGAGCCAGTCTCCATGGTTTTGCGGTTGTGGGTGACGATGATGAACTGTGTATGGCCGCTCATATCGCCGACGAGGCGCGTGAAGCGGCCGACGTTGGCCTCGTCGAGGGGTGCGTCCACCTCGTCGAGAATGCAGAAGGGGCTGGGCTGATAGCGGAAGATGGCGATGAGCAGCGCTAGCGCGGTCATGGCCTTTTCGCCGCCAGAGAGCAGGAGAACGTTTTGCATGCGCTTTCCGGGAGGCGAAGCGACCACGTCGATGCCGGCGTCGCCGGAACTGTCGGGCTCGGTCAAGCGCATCTCCGCCATGCCGCCGCCGAAGATGGTGTGGAAGGCTTCGGAAAAATTGTGATTAATCGCGTTGAAGGCCTGCTCAAATTTCTCGCGGGAGACCAGATCGAGTTCGGCGATGGCCTGGTGCGTGTCGGCGATGGATTGCAGCAGGTCGTCGCGTTCGCGCGTGAGGAAAGTGAAGCGCTGCTCGCACTCATTGAACTCTTCGAGTGCCATCATGTTGACGGGGCCCATCGCTTCGATGCGTTCCTTCATCTCGCGGTAATTCATTTCCGCTGCGGCGAGCGCCTCGCCGGTCATGAAGGCGGCTTCGGTGGCGATCAAATCCTCGGGCTGTGCGTTGACCTCCGTCATGCAGGTTTCGCGGAGATGCTGGCGGTCCGAGTCATTCCGCGCGCGATCTACTTCCGCGTGGCCGCGCTGTTCGCGAAGCTCTTGAAGCGACTGCCGGCCCATGCGCAAATGATCTTCCATCTGTGTGACGCGCGTCCGGCCGCTTTCCCATTCCTGCTCGAGCTGGCGCTGGCGGACTTCGAGGCGGAGTTTTTCGCCGCGGAGGCCTTCGAGTTGCTGCGAGAGATCTGCGCTCTGCTTGGCGAGCGCAGCGGTTTCATCCCCAATCGAGGACTCCTGCTGCAGAAGAGCGGTTTCGCGACGATCCAGTTCCGAGCGCTCTTCTTCTAGACGCGCCGCAAGCGCTTCCGCGGCGGAAAGGCGTTCATTAAGCGCGGCGAGTTCGGCGCGGGCTGTAGCGAGCTGGTTTTGCTCGGTCTGAACTGACCCGCGAAGTTTCACCAGCTGTTCCGCTAGGCGCGTGCTCTCGGTTTCCGCGTCAGCGCGGCTGGCAGCCGCGGCGGCGTGTTGATTCTTCGCACGCCCGGCACGCATTTTGGCGTCTTCGGAGTCTTTCCGGAGGCGCAAAAGATCGTTCTGGCAAACGGTCAACTCGAGGCCGAGCCGAGCGAGTTCGCTTTGCATGTGCTCATGGCGGTGAGTAGCGGAGAAAACGCTACGTTCGGCATCGCGCTGCTGCGCCGTGATTTGTTCCCGCGACTGCTCCGCCTCGCGCAGTTCTGTGTTTACCTGTGCCAGAGCGGCTTGCGTCTCGCTCATCTCATGTTCGAGCTGCAAGACTTCAGCGTCGAGAGCCCGCAGCTCGCGCTTCATGCCGAGCGGACCGGCTTCATCCGCGCGCCCTCCGGTGACCATCCGGCCCTGGTAGCAAGTGCCGTCCGGCGCGACGAAAGCGAACTGAGGATTGTCGCGCGCGAGCGTCTCGGCGGACGTTGCGCTATCCGTTAAATACGCCGAACGCAGGCGCGGAAGAAATTGCTTGGCGGCGGGGCCGAGAGGATCGCGGAAGCCGACCAGCTTGTCGAGGCGGGAGATTACGCCGTCTTCGATGCGGAAGTTGACGATGGGCTCGTACTCGGCCAGGCGCAAATTGCGAAGCGAATCGACAAAAAAAGTGGCGCGTCCGCCGACTTCATCGCGGAGCAGGGAAACACCAGCGCGCGCGTGATCGTAGGTTTCCACCACTACGTACTCGAGTTCGTCGCGGAGGTACTGCTCAATGGCCGCTTCGTGCTGTTCTCCGACTTCGGCATAGTCTGCGAGCACGCCGACGGCGTGGAAGTTCTGGCCGCCACCGCGTTCGTTGGCCGCGAACAGCTTTTGCACGGCGTCGGCGGTGTAGGAGCGGTCGTTAAGGATTTGGGTGAGCGTCCCGTGGCGCGCGCGGACGCCGGAGAGAGCGTCGCGGAGTACATCTGCCTTCTGCGCGCTTGACTCGCGCAGCTGGCGCAAGTCCGCGATGCGCGCCTGGACAGTGGTTGCGTTTTGGGTCAGGGCGTTGAGCTGCCCGCTTGCGGCTTCCCAGTCGTAGGCGGCTTGGTCAGCTTCGTCGCGAACGCGAATGGAGGTCTCAAGCAGTTCGTGCTCGCTGGCTTCGCGTTTGCGAAGCCCTTCCAGATGATGGACGAGCGCTTCCTCTGCTTGCTTCTGCTCGCCGTGCAGACGAAGCAGGCTTTCGCCGGCTTCTGATACGCAGCGACGCAGCGCTTCGATGCGCGCTTCGGATTCCTGAATTTGATTGACGCGCGATTCCGCTTGCGTCGCAAGCCCTTCCACGCGGCCGGAGAGAATGCCAGACTCTTCGCCGAGCGAGGTCACCGCGAGCTGCTGCGCCGTACTGCGGGCTTCCCACTCCGCCGCTTGCGCTGCGGCTTCCGCCATTTCGGCGGAGACTTGTGTGCGCCGCGAGCCGAGCTCCGTTGCGCGCTGGCTGTTGAAAGAGATGCGGTTCTCGGTGCGATCTACTTCCAGTGCGGTGAGGTTTAAAACATTCTGATTCTGGCGAATCTCGGCGTCCAGCTCGTATATACGCTGGTTGAGGCGGTCCTGTTCGCCTTCCTGCTGCTGAATCGTTTGCGCGTGCTGCGTTTCCGCGGTGGTCAGTTCCGCGAGCTGCTTCGTGATGCGTTCCGCTTCCGCATCCAGCTCGCGGGCTTTTCCGGCGAGCATCTGACGAACGATGCCGCGCATTTGGTCGCGAATTTCGGCGTAACGGCGGGCTTTGGAGGCTTGGCGCTTGAGCGAGCCGAGCTGCTTCTCCACTTCGACGACGATATCGTTCACGCGCGCGAGATTGAGTTTCGAGGATTCCAGTTTGGCTTCCGT
>Ga0210410_10005469_pt1 | contig 11049 bp, 8 predicted proteins | sample IncBWC4MmetaG_FD_161058 | JGI IMG/M metagenome (GOLD analysis project Ga0210410, IMG submission 161058) | Forest soil microbial communities from Barre Woods Harvard Forest LTER site, Petersham, Massachusetts, United States - Inc-BW-C-4-M | ecosystem: Environmental > Terrestrial > Soil >... | reverse complement strand
ATGATCCCGGCCGGGTCGACCTTCGCGCGCACTGTGAAGGCTACGATTGGAAAGTAAACCTGTGCGAACGGCCGATAGAGGTCATCGTGAAGGTCTTTCTCCACACCAAACGAATGAACGTCGCCCACTACGCCGACGATTTCTGTCCAATCAGGCTTCTCCGTGTCCCCAAGGTTTAGCCGCTTCCCGACCGGGTCCTCGCCGTTCCAGAAGCGGCGAGCAAGCAACGCGCTGATAATCGCAACGTGAGGTGAGTTCGGGCCGTCGGCTGAGGTGAATGCGCGTCCGCGTTGCAGAGGAATCGCCATAGTTTTGAAGTAGTCAGGTGTCACAACGCGATTGTCCGCTTTGGGCTCCTGGCCCTTCGGCGGGGCCGGACGCCCCTCGATGGTGAATTCCTGCTGCCCCCAGAACCCGGTGAGGGGAAGAAAATTGATGGCTCCCGCGGAATCCACCCCTGGGATCGCGCGCAGATTTTCAACCGAGCGCTCCACGTACGCGCGCAGCCTTTCCGGTTCGTTCGCCGGGTACTTTGCAGGAGAAGGAAACGCCTCGAGCGCGAGAACGTTCTCCGGCCGAAATCCGAGATCGCCCCGGCCGAGGCGGGAGAAACTCCTGATCAGCAGGCCGGCGCCGATGAGGAGCACGAACGACAAGGCAATTTCCGCCACGACGAGGGAGCTGCGGAAGCGGCGCTCCCGGGAGCCCGCCATGGGGACGCGTCCTGATTCCTTGAGCGTCTGATTCACGTCGAGCCCTGAGGATCTCAGCGCCGGGACCAGGCCGAAGATGAGGCCGGTCAAAAGCGTCGCGGCAATCGTGAAAACCAGCACGCGCGCGTCTACGGGAATCGTTTCCACCGTCGGGATGCTCAGATTGGCGATATTGTTTGGAAACAGCGACAGAAGGAATCCAGTGCACGAATAAGCGAGCAGGAGGCCCGCCGCGCCCCCGGCAAGCGAGAGCAGGAGGCTTTCAGTGAGCATCTGGCGCAGCAGGCGCAACCGTCCCGCGCCGAGCGCGGTGCGGACGGCGATCTCGCGCTCGCGAGCTGCGGCGCGAGCGAGCAGCAGGTTAGCGACGTTCACGCAGGAGATCAGCAGCACAAAGCCAACAGCGCCGAACAGCACCAGCAGCGGGGTGCGGATATCGCCAGCGATTTCCTGGCGTATCGGCTTGAGTATCACGCCTTCGCCGGAGTTCGTGTCTGGATGCTCGTGCGCGATGCGTTCGGCCAACGCACTCATCTGCGCCTGGGCCTGCGCAAGCGTCACGTCCGGCTTCAGCCGCGCCAGCACTCGCAGATAGCGATTTTTCCAGTCGCTCGACGCGGATGCAGGAAGGGCCAACGGCGTCCAAATCTCGACCTTGTCGGGATAGCGGAAGTTCGGCGGCATCACGCCCACAACGGTGTAGGGAGAGTTGCCCAGTTGGATGGTTTTTCCAATGATGCCCGAGTCGGCGTTGAAGCGGCGTCGCCATATCTTGTCGCTCAGCACGGCCACGTGAGGGCCGCCCGGACGGTCCTCTTCCGGCAGAAACGTGCGACCCAGTTCCGGTGTCGTGCCGATGACGTGAAAATAGTCGGCGGAGAAGTCATATCCGACCACCATCTCTGGCTCGCCACCGCCGCCCGTGATCGTGTCGAGATCGTCCGACGATCCCGCCATTTCTTCAAAAACGTGGTTTTCCGCCTTCCAGGTGACGAAAACGGCCGGAGAGACAGGAGATACTTCGGAACCCTCTTGCGGGATATTTCCCCAGATCATCACAAGTCGGCCGGGATCCTTGTACGCCAAGGGCGCGAGCAAGACAGTGTTTACCACGCTGAAAATGGCGGTGTTGGCGCCGATGCCAAGGGCAAGCGTCAGCACAGCAACAGCGGTGAAGCCCGGTTCCTTCATCAGCATCCGGATTGCAAACCGAATGTCCTGCATCAGCGTCCCCATTTTAATGTCCCCTATTTTAGACCTGACCGCGAGCGAAGTTCGGATTCCCCAGGAGCAAGCATGCGTGGTTCCAGTCTAATCCGCCTCACTCTGCTGATCCCCAATGGTTTACCGCGCTCGGCAAGCATCGTCCGCGGGGAGATGCCCGCACGCGGGACGCGGCGTTCCCTAAACGGACAGCTCACAAAGGGCCCATGCCGACGAGCCGATCGAGGCTGTCGAGACCGCATGCGTTTCTAACAGGACTCCTGTTCGGTTTCTCCTTTCATTGCTATGAATTAGTAGTGAAAGTGCCAGCGAAACTCGGCGTAAAGTTCACGAGGGTCGTTGAAATGAAATCCACCGAACGTGACGCTGTTGTCGATCAGCAAATGGCGATTCGCGACGTTCAACGCGGTTACCGACAAGCTGTAGTTCTCTCCGAACGATTTTGCGAGCGTGAGATCGAATGTGGTGTGTTGTGGCAGATTGGATCCGGGAAACTGTGCGTTGGGCGATCCATTCGTAAAGCCCGAACCGTAGGAGACGTTGGATGATGCGAACGCTCTCCACGGAAGCGCAGCATTGAATCCGACGTTAAGCGTATTCCTCTGGTCATGATCCAAAGGAGAGAAGCCGGAGGGCAACGAAAAATCAGTAAGACCGCCGGTGATTGCTCCGCGTGCGAGCGCCACTTGATTCGAATAGGCGAGATGCATCTGGCCGCGATGCCACAGGCGAGGGGAACGAACCGTCACCTCCCAGGCGCGAATGAGGGCGCCATCAATGGTGAGCGGGAAGAAAATATTAGACTCGCCCACGTTGTTGTGGTCGAAGAAATTATTGACGCGGGTCTTGAACGTATCGATCTCGAGCGCCCAGCCGCGATAGGGAATCGTAACGCCAAACTGGCTCTCTTCGTCACGTTCCCCATGGAGCGCGAGGAAACCAAAATTTTGACTTGTGACGAATTGGAGCAGCGGGCCAGAAGCGGTGATCAAAGGCGGCGCCTGGTAGTAGTGGCCGTAGAACGCACGGAAAACCCATTTTAGGTGCGGCACCTCGAAGGCGACGCCGAACCTTGGATTGATCGTGTCTTCCGTCACGCCGCCGGAAAAATGAGTGGGCCGCATGCCCGCCATCAGGGTCAACCACGACGTGACCTTGAAGCGATCGTCGATGAATGCGGAAACTACGCCACCGGATGGCGATTCGGTGTCGCGAAAATTCGCGTTTACGCTGTCGTCGTTGAAAAGGATTCTGAAGACCTCGTCGTCGTGCTGTTGGTATCCGTACACACCGACGTAGAAGTTGTTCCGAGCAAAGTTGGAATTGAAAGAAGCTTGGCCACCTGCATACGTTGACGTTCGATCTTCTCCGGTGCTGATTGGCGTGTCATTCGGCGCTCCGTCGTAGTTCGCGCTGTTGTAATGATAGAACGGTGAGACGGTGAGCACCGAGTTGGCATTGATGGTATGAACCCAGGAGAAATTCACGAACGCGTCCGCTTCGTGCTGGCCGTCGCGCAGGCCGCTGGTATCGAACTGTTGATTTTCGGAATCGTTGGGATTGGGGTCGAAGGGGACTTGATAATAATCGCGGCGCAAGGATGTTACTAGGCGCAATTGATCCTTGGGAGTTGCGTTGAACATCAGGGATCCGAATCCGCCGTAGCCGTTCTCGGCGTCATGAAAAATCTGGCCGATCGGCGTTTGCAGGCCGAGATCGCTACGGTTCCCGTTCAGGCTCGCGTAGTACGCGAAACGGCTCGTGTGTCCACCGAAGCTGACCTGGTCATTGGTTTGACCGAAGTTTCCGGCGCTCAAAACGAGCTCACCTTCGTTGTTGCGCTCGAAGCCGGAGCGCGGAACGACGTTGAAGACGCCGTAGGTGCGGTCACCGTACTCGGCTGAATAGCTGCCCCGCAGCACTTCCATGTAATCAATGTCCTTGGGATCGAATTGTGGACCAACGTTACTGGCGATATTCGAGTTCGGCACAGGAACGCCGTCGATCAGCCAACTCACCTGGTGGCCGCCGCGAATGTGAAGCTGGTCGTGGGTGTAGTAAGCGCCGGGAACGTAGTCGGTAATAATCTGAAGGCTGTTCGTGCGATCCGCGCCGGGTGTTTGCGCAACGTCTTCGCGGCTGAGCAGAGTGGTTGGGCTCGACGAGTCCACATTGGTGACGGTCGCTTCGGCGGTGACGGTGGCGGTCTGATTGATCGAGCCGATTTGGAGCTGAAAGTGAAGGACCGGCGACGACTCGGCGGCGACCGTCACTTTCTGCTGAGAGTTCGCAAAGCCAGCCTGGCTCACGGTGACCGCGTAATCACCCACGGGCACGGTGTTGAAGAAGAACGCGCCATCCTGATCGGTTTGCGTCGACTTAGTCCAGTCTGACGTGGCCGATTTCAGCGTCACGGATGCGCCTGGAACCGGCCGATGTTGTGAATCGTGAATGACCCCGCGCACGCTTCCGAATATAGTTGCGCGCGAGACCGTACCCAACAAAGCGAAGAACAGAACAACGACACAATACCCAAGATTGCGCATCTGTAGCCCTCCCTATCAGATCTTGAAATTATTAAACGGGCAGAGCGAGGCTACGCCTTGGGAGGTTCGAAAGGGGGCGACAAGAAGCCGGAAGCGGCGAATTCCGCATGCGGAGCGAGAATGCGCCGGAATGCGTTTGGCCGCGCGATGACTGCATTGGGCGAACGGCCCATGGGCTCAACCGGAGTATTCAACCCGAATACCATGCGGTGATGCCCGGACTTCACGGAGCACACAAGCATGTGCCCGGCCGCTCCGTGATGGCACAACGTCTCTTCGTAATAAGGCTTCGCCAAAGCCAACTCACCGTGAGAGTGGTGCGAACCGTGTAGAAGGCAACACATGCCATCGCAGTCTGACATGCCAGCATTCGTGGTGCGAGCAAGTATCGCCAGTGGCGTCGAGAGTAGCGAAATGATCACCAGAATGGCTTGCAACCGAAGCATCGTGGCTACGTTATCACAGCTCCGCGGAAATTCAATTGAGAATGCCATCTATGGGAGGATGTGATAAAAGAGGACGGTAAACACGATTGCGGACCACGCTGTTAATCAAGCGGCGCGGTGCGCAGGCGCGGTCGGCGGGAGATCCTGATCGGCCCTGAAGTGCACGAGAGGGTTTGGAAAATGGTTGAGACCGAGCGGAAGGCGATTGCAACCAAACACGAGGGTGATTTCGTGGCCTACCGTTTAAACTGCTCAAAGCAGGCTCGCGCGGATACTGGAACATCGCCGAGCGTGAAGAGTTAGCGCCGTCTATGTCTTCGCAAAGCACCGAGAGAGCGCGCGCGATGGGGGGAGTGGATCCGAGCGTGGACTTTCGCATCGAAGTCGGGTCGAAGTCGGACGTGGGCCGTGTCCGCGAGAACAACGAAGACAGCTTTCGAGTAGTGCCCGAACTAAACCTGTGGATCCTTTCGGACGGAATGGGCGGAGTTGCCCATGGCGAAGTGGCCAGCGCCTTGGCGATCGAGACCATCGCCGCGTACTGCCAGAACACGCCACGCAAGCCTGCGGCGGCATCCCCTGGCGAACTCTCCGATATATCCGCGACGGCTGATCATCTTGCCGAGGCGGCGCGCGCTGCCAACCACAAGATTTATGACTCGGCGTCCCGCAATCCCGAACAGAATGGAATGGGCGCCACGGTTGTTGCCGCGTGGCTTGAGGGCCGCCGGCTGAGCGTGGTGCACGTGGGTGATAGCCGCGCATACCTGATGCGCTCCGGCACGCTGGTACCCTTAACGGAGGATCATTCTTTGGTCGCCGAACAGGTGCGCCGCGGGGTGCTAACTCCCGAACAAGCAGAGCACAGCAAACTGCAGAACGTGCTCGTCCGCGCCCTGGGTGTGGGAGATGACGTCGAGCCTGACGCCTCGGATCGCGAGATGCTTCCGGGCGACTTACTTCTGCTCTGTACCGACGGGCTCACCCGCGGAATTCCCGATCCCGAAATCGCCGAGGTTCTTGCAAACTTTCCGAATCCCCAAGCCGCTGTAGACCGCCTAATCGAAACTGCACTCGAGCGAGGCGGCGAAGACAACATCACTGCAATCGTCGTTCGCTTCTCAGCAAAATCCTGACCAAACGCGTGTTTTTGGCGGCTGCCTTGTCAACGGCAATTGCGTGCGATAGAGTAGCCGCCTCTCCGCGGGGGCGCGAATCATGTCAGGCGGCCAGGAAAAACTGAAAATACTGATTCGGCGCGCGGCGATTCAGAAGCGCGTTCATGAAGTTGCAGTTCAGATAACGAAGGACTTCAAGGGCCAGCGCATTCATTTGATTGGCGTCCTCAAAGGCGCCTGTATTTTTCTCTCCGACCTTGTCCGCGAAATCAGTCTCGAAACATCGATCGATTTTATGGCCGTATCGAGTTACGGAAAAGGGAAACAGTCCTCCGGACAGGTGCGCCTGCTAAAGGATCTGGACAGCAGCATCCAGGGTCTCAACGTCATTCTGGTGGAGGACATCTTGGACACCGGGCTTACGCTGAGCTATCTGCTGCGCGTGCTGCAGCAGCGGAAGCCGAAGGTTCTTCGCGTCGCCGCTCTTCTCGATAAACCTTCGCGGCGATTGAAAGAGGTCCAAGGGGACTATGTGGGCTTCACGATTCCCAACGAGTTCGTCGTCGGCTACGGTCTCGACTATGGCGAGCGCTTTCGCAACTTGAAGGACGTCTGTGTCCTCAGCCTTCCTCCGGAATAATCGTGCCACGAAGCGTTCTCACCGTGAGCGACGTTGAAGCCATAGCTGAGGGCCGCGAAATCGTGGTTTCGCACGGCACGATTGTTACGGCTCTCGCACGCGACGAAGCCGCACGGCGAAATATTACGATCAAAGTTGAAGGCGTCGCACCTACCGCCCCGGCCGGCGTGACTTCCTCGCGCGTCGTCGCACTGGGCGCCGATCACGGCGGCTTTGATTTGAAGGAGCAACTGAAGGAATATTTGCGCGAGTGGGGCTACACAGCGCTGGACCTGGGTACTTCGAGCCGCGAAGCAGTCGACTACCCGGATTTTGCCGAAGCGGTAGCAAACGCCGTGGTGCGCGGAGATGCTTGGCGCGGAATAGTGATTGATAGCGCGGGAATTGGCTCGTCAATCGCCGCGAACAAGGTCCCGGGAGCGCGCGCGGCGCTATGCTATGATCGGGTCACAGCGCGAAATAGCCGCGAGCACAACGACGCAAATATTATTTCGCTTGGCGCCAAATTGATTGCGCCGGAAGTTGCGCGTGAAATCGTCGCGGCCTGGCTGGAAATGCCGTTTGCCGGCGGGCGCCACCAGAAGCGCGTGGACAAAATTATCGGCATCGAAAATCGTCACCGGAAAATCTGAATCGCCGCGCGAAATTCGCGTCGAAAACTCGGCGAAGCGACGCAGCGGTAGGCAGCAACGGAGTACACCCGGTGGATCAGCGACAGCTCGAACAAGTCATCCAGGCCATCACCGAAGAAATCCTCCGCTATCTGGGCTCCGAAAAGTGCCCTGACCTTTGCGGCCTCGAAATTGACGAGCTCGTTTGCCCCGGTTGCGATCAGCGTTGCGCGGAAAAATGCGCCCGCAAAACGCGAAAGGTAGTGGACGCAGGGGCCTCTCGAATTTCTGCGGGGGCCACAGTAGGTCCGATCGAAGCCGACATCGCGCGTCTGATCGACCACACTCTGCTCAAGCCTGAAGCGTCGCGCGATGACATTCAGAAGCTTTGTCTCGAAGCGTTGAAGTACGGCTTCGCATCCGTCTGCGTGAATCCCTGGAACGTGTCTCAGGCTGCAGAAATTTTGCGCGGAAGCGAGGTGCGAGTTTGCACCGTAGTTGGATTTCCTCTGGGTGCGACGCTTCCGCAGGTGAAAGTTTTCGAAGCTGAGGAATCCATCAAGCTCGGCGCGCAGGAAATCGATATGGTCATCAATGTTGGCGCGCTTAAATCGGGACAGGCCGATGCCGTCGAAGCGGATATTCGCGGAGTGGTCGAAGCAAGCCATCGCGGCGGCGCAATCTGCAAGGTCATTCTCGAAACCGCGCTGCTTTCAACGGAGGAAAAAGTCCGCGGTTCACTCGCCGCGAAAAATGCCGGCGCGGATTTCGTAAAGACTTCCACCGGCTTCAGTTCCGGCGGCGCTACAGCCGAAGATGTGCGCCTCATGCGCGCCGTAGTCGGCGGCGACATCGGCATAAAGGCTGCCGGAGGCGTCAGAAGCCTCGATGACGTCAAGAAAATGGTCGACGCCGGAGCGACACGCATTGGCGCCAGTGCCAGCATTAAGATTCTCGAACAAGCCCGCGCGGGGTCTTCTGAAAGCGCTGGGGCGGCGGTCGCTCCTGCTCCTGTCACCGGCAATTACTAGTCGCTGCCAATCAACTCACATCCGCTGCTGCGCTGCTTTCCTGCCTGCTATAATATTCTCTACAAGGTCCGCGCTGTGCCGAACTGAACTGAATCCCTAGTTTGCACGCGTTCATCTAATTCGATAGTTAAACCCAAATGGATTCCGCCGAACTCAAATCGAAATTGGAGGTCCCTGCCGAGACGCTTGCGATCCTCGTGGAAATCAGCGAAGACATCAACTCATCGCTGAATCTCGATGACGTTCTCGCCAGCGCCGCAGCCCAGATCAAGCGCCTGATCGATTACGAGATTTTTGCCGTGCTCCTCCCCGAGCCTGGCACCGACCAGCTCTATTTTCGCTTCGCCATTGGACACCGCAAGGAAGTCGTCGAGCACTGGCGGATACCGATGAATGAAGGGATCATCGGCGCCGCTGCCACCACCGGTCATGCGATCCGCGTCGCCGACGTTCGTCAAGATTCGCGATACCTCAACGCACTAGACGCAGTTCGCTCCGAGCTCGCCGTGCCTCTGATGGTTCAGGGTCACGTAATCGGTGTGCTCGATATCGAAAGCAGCCAGGTCGACTATTTCACTCCCGATCAGCAAAACATTTTGACTCTGGTTGCGAGCCGCATTGGCAACGCGATCGAGAATGCGCGGCTGTTTGAACGCGCCCGCTCGCAAGCCGAAACGCTTCTGCTCTTAAACGAGGTAGGACGAGAAGCGAATTCCGTGCTAGCCGTCGAAGAGGTGCTTCGCCGCGCCGCGGAGCTAACTAAGCGCCTGATTGATTACCAGATCTTTTCGATTCTTCTCTACGACGAGGCCGACCACGTCTTTCGCCATCGCGTCACCGTTAAATTCGGCCAACGCGTTCAGGAAAAACACGCCGTCCCGGCGCATGAGGGCATCGTCGGCGCTGCCGCGGTTCTGAAGCGTCCCGTCGTGGTTCCCGACGTCAATCTCGATCCGCGCTATCTGATGATCAATCCCGAAACGCGTTCCGAGCTCGCTGTACCGATGCTTTACAAGGATCGCGTCATCGGCGTGATGGATCTCGAAAGCCCGCAACTTAATTATTTTACGTCCGACCACGTTCAGGCTCTCTCGATCCTCGCGGCCCATTTGGCGGTCTCGATTGAAAACGCGCGTCTCTACGAACAGGTAGCGCGTGACGAGGCGCGCATGGAGCGCGATCTTTCCGCCGCTCGCCGCCTGCAAGGCGCCCTTCTTCCGCGCTTGCCCGGCCCGGAATTCGGCCTGGATATTTCCGCGCGCGTGGTCTCCTCGCGCGAGTTGAGTGGCGACATTTACGACTTTCTCCGCTACGGGCCGCAGGAGCTGGGTGTCGCGATGGGAGACGTCAGCGGGAAGGGAAGTGCCGCGGCGCTCTACGGCGCGGTCGCCATAGGAACGCTTCGCAGCCTCGGGCCGCAAAAGTATCCGCCGGCGGAAATGCTTCGCTCGATCAACGGATTTCTGGGAGAACGCCGCATCGAGGGCCGCTTCATGACCTTCTGCTTCGCCACGTGGAATCGCCGCCGACACCGCTTGCGTATCGCCAATGCAGGACAGGAAGAACCGTTTATTTTGCATGATGGGCGCTGCGAGAAAATTCGCCTGCCGGGTTTTCCCCTCGGAATGTTCGAAGAAGCGACCTACGAAGAGAAGACCTTTAGTCTGAATCCCGGCGACGTCGTTGTGTTTCACTCCGACGGCGTGGGCGACACGCAGAACTCAGAAGGTGAATTCTTCGGCGACGACCGTGTGGCCAATCTCATCACCGAGAATCAGCAATTGTCCGCCGACGGAATCGCCGACCGCATCCTCGAAGAGGTCGACCGCTTCTCCCGTGGTCGCCACCCCTTCGACGACCGCACGCTCGTCGTTCTGAAAGTAGCCTCGTCGGTCGTCTTTCAGAATGTACCCATTACACCTGTCTCGTAACTCCCGGCTGTCAGCGTTCTCCCCAACGAAGTTTGTTTCGTAGAATCTCAAAATAAGTCTTCCGCGGCGGTCGCACGTAAACCACCTTGCTGGACGACTTCGTGATTGCGACGCGGTCGCCAGGTTCGAGTTCGTATCCAATCTGTCCGTCGAGCGTCAGGTACACAGGTTCGTCCGCCGGGGCGAAATCAATCTCCACCTTTGCGGACCCCGGAATCACGAATGGGCGGTTCGTGAGCATGTGCGGGCAGATCGGCGTTATCACGAACGCGTCCAGACCCGGATGCACCACTGGTCCGCCCGCGGCCAATGAGTACGCGGTCGATCCCGTCGGTGTCGCCACAATCAAGCCGTCGGCGCGATATCGGCCAACATGATCGCCATCCACATAGACATCGAATTCCAGCATGCGCGAAAGTGCGCCCTTATTGGCGACCGCGTCGTTCAGCGCGTGCTGCCGTATCGCCGTCGTCCCGCGGCGAAATATCTCCGCTTCGAGCATCATGCGTTCGCTCGTGCGATTTTCTCCGGCAATCGCCTGCTCCAACACCGGATACAGCTCTTCGAGCGTCACGCTCGTCAAAAACCCCAGCCCCCCGAGATTCACGGCGAGGATGGGAACCTTATAAGCGCCTAGCGCGCGAGCTGCGGAAAGCAGTGTTCCATCACCGCCTAGCACGATCAGCAAATCGACCTGCTCCGCCATTTTGTCGCGGGCAATGCACTTCGCGTTCGGGTGAATGCACTCCTGGGTTTCGTTGTCGACGTAGACGTCAATCTGGCGCGCCC
>Ga0210410_10005468_pt1 | contig 11050 bp, 8 predicted proteins | sample IncBWC4MmetaG_FD_161058 | JGI IMG/M metagenome (GOLD analysis project Ga0210410, IMG submission 161058) | Forest soil microbial communities from Barre Woods Harvard Forest LTER site, Petersham, Massachusetts, United States - Inc-BW-C-4-M | ecosystem: Environmental > Terrestrial > Soil >... | reverse complement strand
CCAAGAAGCTACGTGCGACCTGAGAAAGAAAAGAACGCCGCGACGTACCATTTCTATTTTTGGTCATGGCAAACATTCCCGCAACGGCGTAAACATCAATCATCGGCATGGGCCAACTTCCTTTGGTTGGACGAGTCTAAAAACCTGAAGCTTTCTGCGCCGTTCCGATCAAGGTTCCCTCAATTGAAATCGAGTAGAACCTTCCCACCATGCTCGTAGCGCTCGATTGCTTCTTTGATTTGGGAGGCCTTGTATGCCGCGGTGATTGGCAGACTCAATCTTCCCGAAGCGACTACTTTTGCCGCCTCAGCCACCGCTGCTCGCATTTTGGGCAGATACTCTTCGTAATACATCCAGAAGCCGTGAACGTGTAATCGCTTCCCAATGAGATCACCCTGCGGCAGGTAAATCGGCGAACCGCCGAGCCACGCGTAGCTGACAAAGTGAGCGCCCGGAGAAAGTATGCCTGTGATCGTCGCGGCCGATAATCCGCCAACAGCGTCAAGACCCAGAGTTACAGGCTTTCCGCCCGTTGCAATCTGAATCAGGTCCGAAAGTTCCGGTGACTCCACGCCAACGAAATCGGCGCCCAGCTTCTTGATCTCCGGGACAAGTTCGGGCCGTCTTACGATACCGATAACGTTGAGGTCGCGCCACTTCGCAATCCCGATTAGACACCGTGCGATCTGAGAACTCGCCGCATTCAGTACGATCCAATCCTTCCCTTTCAGCTTTATGAATTCATCCAAGAGAAGAACTGCGGTCGTTGGATTGATGTTCAACATCGAAGCTGTTTTGGCGTCGATCGACGGGGGAACGACGAAAAGACCTTCGGCAGGCGCGAGGACTTTTTCGGCCCAGGTGAACGTTCGGAACGGGATCGTGACGCGATCGCCTTTCTTGACGCCCTTCACTCCCGGTCCGACTGCCTCGACGATTCCCGCACCTTCGCCTCCAATGACAGACGGAAGCTTCGGATTTAGAAAGTACACTCCGTTGGCTAAAAGGAGGTCGCTGTAGTCAATCGGGGCATACTCCATGCGTACCACAGCCTCGCCTGCCGACGGTGCGTTTGGTTCTGCAATTTCGACCATTCTTAAGTTCTGAGCTGGATTACCGTAGGCAGTGAGATGGATGGCCTTCATTTATGACGTTCTCCTTGCTCCAACAAATTTCGCCCTGCGAGAGGACCGCCCGCTTGCTGAAACAACCCTCCGTCGCGAAGGTTTCCAAGATCAATAACCGAATAGCCAAAGCCTTCGAGTAAGGTTTCAACTCGCTTCTTCGCCTCGTCATCGTCTGCCGAAACAAATGCAACTCGTCTCGCCCCGTTGACGATGGGATCCGCCTCCAAGTTAGGAACGATCATGTTGTTCAACGCCTTAACCACTCGCGCTCCAGGGGCAAGCGCCGCAACGAACTGGCTCGTAGACAGGTTTCCAACATTAGCGGGTGTGAAATTCCCGGCTTCACCGTGAAAAGGATTGGTCCCATCGATCAGAATCTGATTTTTCCATCTGGGAAGACTTGCAAGTGTTTCGGGTACGTTGTCCCAAGGAATAGCAAGAAGTACCATTTCGCAAGCTGCTGCCTCCTCCTTGGAGGCAGCTGTCGCTCCCGGCCCAAGTTGATTGACAATTCTTCGGAGGGTGTCGGGACCGCAGCGGTTGCTAAGCTTAACCTTGTGGCCTGCCTTCAATGCCTGTTTCGCGAACGCTTGTGCGAGAGCTCCCGCTCCAATGGTTCCGATTTCCATACGCGATCCTTCCTAGCCTGGGCTTTTCAGTAAAACAATCCCCGTCTTTCCCCGACAAGAGACGTGTTGAATGGCTCTTTGAAAATCGCCAAACTCATACTCATGCGCGACCTCGAAGAGCTCTGGGTGATTTGTTGCGAGACTCAGAGCGAGCTCGAAATCTTTCCGCTTCTCATCCTCTGCCACACGAAACCAACTCATGATCGAAACGCTCTTAAGAGCGAGATTATTGGGAACGAGCGAATAGATGTTTGTGCCGATGTTGCTCTCCAATGAACCGAAGTTGATGATGGTTCCACCGTCATCAACAAGCTCCGCTAGATCGTCGATCGCTTTCCCGCCGACGGCATCGAAAGCCACTTCGAGCTTGTGTCCTCCCAGGGCTTCGCGAACCTGCTCTTTCCAATTGTTATCGCTCGTCGAATAAACCGGCGCGCCAGGAAGAGCCGACCGGAGCCTTTCAGCAGCCTGATTCGATCTCACCAGACGAATGGGGCGGACACCGCGATCTAAAGCAACTTGAGTCAGCAAACGCCCAACGCCAGATGCTGCCGCATTCTGAAGAATGTAAACGGGAAGCGTAATCGGAGCTTTGAGTGAATTGTGACCGGCTTTGATGAGTACGGATGCGGTGATCGTATTTATAAGCATCTGCGCGGCAATCTGATCGGAAATCTCATTCGGAACTGGCAAGAGAGAGTTGTATCGAACGACCACGTATTCTCCCCAAGAACCCCTCGCGGGAAAGAACGCTACACGCTGGCCTTCGCTAAACCTCTTCGCCGCTCGTGGGTTTGTTCCGAGCCAAACGATCGTTCCGACGCCCTCAAACCCAGGAACTCTTACAGTTCCTTCCGGAATGGGCTCGACCGGTCCTCCTTGAGGAAGAGCAGAAAGAATCCGGATATCACCGGGATGGATCGGTCGAGCGACGACCCTTACGAGAACATCGTCAGCTCCAAGCTCTTCGCTCTTTAATTGGCGCTTCGCAATTCTTAACACTTTCTCCGGAGCACCATACTCACTTTGAACAATTGCTCTGAATTCGGTTTGCATCGGCAACCTCATTGACTTGTACTGAATTCGAGATAGTCGATGGGGCCTTTCGTCGGTAAGGCACGCCTAATACTCAAACCATTGATCGAGCGCTTGAACATTTTCCTGTCACAGATTCCCACTTCGACAGAACCGGACATTGAACGTCTCCCACTGATCCTATGCTCAAGGGCTGGCTGCTCTCTTGCAGAATTTCGCTGGTTTTGTCGTTTATTGCCTGAAAATGATTGCACTTGCCGGCCAGGAGGCACGACGCCTTGCAACATTAGGAAATGGGACTTACGCTCGCGAACGCCTCGTTATATAGTGCCGCCGCCATCTTCCGGGGCTGACCCCGACGAGTTGAAGGAACGTGCGTGTGAACGACGCCTAGTCATTAAGTCAGGACTGAATCGCGATGTCGATCAGCGATACGCTGGTCTGGCTCATCGTGGGCGGGGAGCATTCACCGGAGCCGTCAATTCCTACGCCGGGCGCTTTTCGATTGCTGATCGCGGAACGCTGTTTCTCGACGAAATCTGCGACATGCCGCTCGAGGTATAGCCCAAACTGCTTCGCGTTTTGCACGAGCGTGAATTTGAGCCCGTGGGAAGCTCGCGGACGTTGAAGGTGAACGTCCGTGTCGTTGCGGCGACCAGCCGTGACTCGGGTCAAATGGTAGCTGACCGCACCTTCCGTGAGGACCTTTTCTATCGATTGAACGTCTTTCCTCTATCCCTGCCGCCCCTCCGTGAACGCAGGGGGGACATTCCTCATCTTGTCGAGTGCTTCGTCAATCAGTACGCCGGCGAAATGAGCAAAGTCATCCGGGAAGTTTCTGATCGCTCGATGCGGTCCATGTGGCCCGCAACACTACCTTCGATCTCTGCCCGCCCCAGATCGTTCCAAAACTTGAATCGGAATCCTGCGCCGAAAGCCTCCAAGACAAGATCAGGCGCGAGGTCCTGGCAGTGTGCACGAAAACGAACTGCAAATTGGTGGACGACGTGGCGCCGCAGCTCTCTTGGGTTTGAAACGCACTACGCTGCATTACAAATTGAAGCGCCTCGGCATCGCGCCGCCTGACAGACTCTTCTAAGATCCGTATTCCGGAGGCCCCCCGGGGCGGTGCACCGCTTCCCTTTTCCATTGTCCCGGCGGGGTCCCAACGAGCGCCTTGAAAGTCCTGCTGAATGCAGCTTCATCAGAAAATCCGACTTCCAAAGCCACCTCTGAAAGCGAACGATCAGAAGTCGAGAGCAGTGTCTTGGCCATCGCCACGCGCTGAAAAATGAGGTAACGGTGCGCCGACGTCCCGAATGTTCGCCGGAAGGACCGAGCAAAGTGACTCACGGAAAGCCCACATTCGTCCGCGAGCGTCGTCAATCGGAGTGTCCCGCCCAGGTGCTCTCGAAATAGTTCCGTTACTCGCCTTCTCTGCCACGGTGCAAGTCCCCCGCTAAATCTCTTGATCACCTCGAAGGACGGGGCGTAGGTTCTGGCAACGTGGGCGCAAAAAAGCAAGCGGAAATAGTCCAGGAACAGTTCGCAGAACCTTTGCGGATCTTGCAAGGACGGAAGAACCATCTCCGTCATCTGTTGCAGAACACGATCCACCGATCCGTGAATGCATCGCAGATGTTGAATCCTCGGCCTTTCGGCATCGTCTGTGAACGCATCCAGCGTGGATCGCGGAATGTGATAGTGGACCCAATCGACCGGGCCCGGATTGCGCGTCCGCGGGTTCGATTCAAGGTCGTATATTCCTACCCCGCCAGAGGGCCACAGGGGAATTCGCGCGTATTTGTCATCCACCCAAATGTCGCATCCACGATTACTTGCCGGGGTCAGGTGGATGGAAACCACGAACGCTTTCTCGGACGGAATCGACGCGGTCCGCTCTGGAAGGCCGACGTTTGAAACCAAACGTGTGACAGCAATTGGGGGTTTCGATGGTGGGGAAATCACCAGACTATCGGGCTTTCCGAGCCGAAAATACTTGGCCATTTGCGCGCCGTATGCACCCGGTTCCTCAGACGTAATCGCCATGGCCCACCTCCATATTTACCCATTCCGGGAGTTTCCGACACCGCCAAACATCATTCGTACGCCTTGACCCGTCGGCTTGTAAATGCGCTGACGATCATTTGGCAATCAGACACGAGTCAGATGCGGAAGTAATTGCCCCTAAAGTACTAACGAAATGTGACTTTTGGGAACCACATGGACCCGGAGTAGACTTTGACAGTATCGACATCCAATGGAACACGCCCTCTCAGCTCGGGTCCAGTTCGGAGAATTTGAACTTAACGTTAGGACCGGTGAATTGTGTCCGGTCGGCACGCAGGATGGCCCCAAAGTCCTTCTCCAGGAACAGCCATTCCAGGTTCTGCGACTACTAATTGAGCGCGTAGGCGAGATCGTGACTCGCCAGGAAATCAAGGGCAAGCTTTGGCCCAACGACACTGTGGTGGATTTTGACCACGGCATCAATGGAGCCATAGCGACACTGCGGCGACTACTGGGTGACTCCGCGGGTGAGCCGCGGTATATCGAGACAGTGGCTAGACGAGGATATCGACTACTCGTTTCTACAAACTGGCTGGAAGCTGCCGCGGAACTCCCGGTCGCTCAGCCCCCTGACCGCGTCGCGGAAGCGGAGGCGAAGTCGCGGCCCGGGCTCGGCAGCCTGATTGGGAAGAAGGTCTGCCACCATCGCGTGCTTGAAGTTATAGGCGGCGGTGGCATGGGCATGGTTTACAAGGCTGAAGACCTCAAACTCGGCCGTCGAGTAGCCCTGAAGTTCTTGCCCGAGGAGTTGGCTAGTGATCCAGTTGCCCTTCAGCGCTTTGAACGCGAAGCGCAAACCGCTTCAGCGTTGAACCATCCAAATATTTGCACGATATACGAAATTGAAGAGTTTGAACGCCAGCCTTTTATCGTCATGGAGTTACTCGAGGGTGAGACCCTGCTTCACCACCTGGCCACTTCCGTTTCGAAAACGATCCCGCTGGCCAGACTCGTAGACATTGCAATTCAAATTTGCGACGGGTTGCAGGCCGCTCATAACAAAGGCATCATTCATCGCGACATCAAGCCGGCGAACATTTTCCTGACAAAACAAGGACCTGTAAAGATCCTGGATTTCGGGTTGGCAAAGTTAGCAGCGGGCCAGGAACTCCCTGAAGAGGCCGCAACGGAAATGCGGGAAGACAATTCCCCACTGCATTGGGACGTGTCCCACGAGAGTAACGATGGCCGTGTAAAAGGAATCTACACCACTCTGACCCGCACGGGGACCGCGATGGGGACGGCAGGCTACATGTCTCCCGAGCAGATTCGCAAGGAGAAGTTGGATGCTAGAACCGACATCTTTTCTTTCGGGCTGGTCTTGTACGAAGCGGCGGCTGGCCGGCGTGCGTTTACGGGCCAGACGGCGCCGGTAGTCCACAATGCAATTCTTCAAGAGACACCGGTTTCTGTGCGCAATTTGAACCCGGCAATTCCGCGGCGCCTGGAGGCGGTGATTGCGAAAGCGTTAGAAAAAGACCCCACCCAACGCTATCAATCTTGCGCGGAAATGCGGGTGGACATTGAGAGAGTCAAGAAGGAGATGCAGCCGGCTCGCCACCGGCTACGAATGTGGTTTTCTGCGATTACGTCGCTGGTCCTTTTAGGCCTGGTCATATGGACTTATTCGCGCTCACATCATCGCGTGACTCTCTCACGGAATGACACCATCGTAATTGCGGCAAGCAATCAAACTGGCGATCCCGTATTCAACGATGCGTTGTACTTCGCGTTGCATATCGGTGTAGAGCAGACGCCCTATCTCAATGTCCTCGGAACGACCAAGGTGGTCGAGGCGCTAAACGCTCTTCACCTACCCCTTAATCCCGCGGTAACCCCTCAGATAGCACGTCAAATTTGTATTCAAAGCGATAGCAGGATGGTGATAGCCGCATTTCTTACAGAAGCAGGCAACGACTTCCGCATCGAAACGGCAGGGATTGACTGCCCCTCAGGGAAGACGATCACCGCCGTCCACAAAGAGACGCCAAGTCGAACCGAGATCATACGCATGCTTGGCCTAAGTGTTGCTGAACTGCGCCGCGACTTGGGTGAACCTGCGTCTAATGTTGCCAGCTTCAACACGCCGCTGGAGGAGGCAACGAGCGGGTCTCCTGAAGCGTTGCAATTGATGATAGAAGGCTATCGACACCATCTCGTAGCTGACTTCCGCGGCGCTATTCAGTATTACCAGCGTGCTATTCAGATCGACCAGAACTTTGCGATCGCTTATTCGGCTCTTGCACATGCCCATGAATCGCTGGGCGAAGATGTGTTAGCGGCAAGGGCTGCAACGAAGAGCTACGAACTGCGAGCCCGCCTGACTGTACCCCGCCGACTCCACGCGGAACAGGATTATTACGACGTCGTAACTGGGGAACAAGAGAGAAACCGCGCAGTGCTCTCGGAATGGGTACGCGCTTTCCCTGACGATTTCTTTGCGCACATGAACCTTGCGAATTGCTTGTCGCAGCTGGGACTAAGGGACGAGGCGCTCGCTGAGTCACGGGAAGCCGCTCGCCTGTACCCCAGTCCGGTCAGTTACGAGGGCCTCGTACTGCTAAGCGTCGTGGCAGACCGGCTCGATGAGGCGCAGGCTACATTCGCTGATGCCGATGCCCGGAAGTTCGATAGTGTTGACCTGCGCTCCGACCGTCTCCTGCTTGCGTTCTTAAAAAAGGACACGGCTGCGATGAAAGAACAGTGGAATTGGGCAGCGGACAATCCAGTGGCTGGCTACAGATTATTAAACGGAAAGGCGTGGGTCGAACGGTACTACGGCAACTATCGCTCTGCTCGCCTATTAGAGGAGCGAGCTTTTCACATGTCGGACCAGGAGGGAACCTCGCCTACAGGAGTAATTTACGACATCGACGATGCCCTAAATGAGGCCGAAGCGGGTAGTCTGGTCCGCGCCCGGGAAATGGCGGAGAAAACCCTTAAGACCGGTGAGGGCCGCAATGCACGACTTGCTTTGGCTTTGGCGTTCGCACGAGCGGGCAATATCGAGCAGGCCCGGAAGTTGGCGGATTCAGTAGATCAGGCCGCACCGTCAGACACCGTAGTTCAGCATTACTGTCTTCCAACGATCCGCGCAGCGATGAAGCTGGAAGCAAATGATCCGGCGGGAGCCGTCGAAATCTTGCGTGCGACAGAAACATACGAGATGTCCTATCCAAGAGCTTTCAACGGCCTCTATCCTGCCTACATTCGTGGCTTGGCTTACCTCCAAATGCACGAAGGTCGTCAGGCGATGGGGGAATTTCAAAAACTGCTTGATCACCCTGGCATCGTTGGAAGAAATGTTATTGGAGCGCTCTCACATTTGCAGATGGCAAGAGCCGAGAAACTCGCCGGGGACGGCCCCGCGGCACGCAAATCTTATGAAGAATTCCTAACGCTCTGGAAGGATGCGGATTCAGACCTTCCTGTCTACCAGCAAGCGAAAGCCGAATACGCCAAGATGCAAAGTCATTGAATTCCGCCCGGACGTCAGGCCAAAATTCTCCTCTCGGTTTCTGAGTTTCCGCTGAAGCGGTATCACGGGCGGCGGAGAAGCTAGGCCTCTGTTTCGCGGCAGGAATTGCAAAACCGACTCCTTTCTTCAATCTTCGCCTAGCGCCCTGCTCCTATCTTCTAACCTACAAAACCCGCTCAACTTCCCGATGGGAGGACATTCGTATCCAAAAACATGAAGCCGACGAACCTCAATTTCCGTCCCATTTCGCGGGATCAATTCCGGCCTTGCGCCCACCCGCAATCCTTCGCCGAAAAGGAACTCCTCGAACGAGCACGCGCAGGCGACCAAGCGTCCTTCGGAGAACTCTGCAAGCGCTCGGAACCACGCCTGCTGCGAATGGCGCGACACATAGTCCGCAATGAAGAAGATGCGCAGGATGCCATGCAGGAAGCGTTGTTAAGCGCGTTTCGGAATCTGTCCGCGTTCGACGAACGCTCCAGCTTTTCCACCTGGGCCACCCGTATTGCAATCAATTCCTCATTGATGCAACTCAGAAAGCGCCGGCGCTTTTTCTTGCGGAGCACTGACGATGCTCCGGAAGGCTTACCTATGAAAGACCCAGCCCCGAATCCCGAGGCGCTGCTCGCGGAGACAGACGAACGAAGGCTCCTCAAAGACGCAATTCGATCTTTGCCGCAGAAACTCAGAACCGTTGTCGAACTTAAACAGTTCCAGGAAAGATCTATGCATGAACTGGCTTCAGAACTTTCAATTACTCGCTCCGCCGCCAAAGCGCGATTTTCCCGCGCCAAGGAATGCTCAAAAACCGCCTTCTCCGGGACCTCCGACGTCGCCCCGTGTTTGGAGGAGAAGTCATTACAATTTCACGCATCGAAATGCAGGACAAGAGGAAGAATGCTCGCACACGTATTGCAGAGGTCACACCCCGCACCAGTCTTGCAGAGACTGCGTGATGTGGGCGGTCAGGAATCTTTTCCCTGTTGATTTCTCACCCTCCTGCGTTGCTTTCATACCGTACGTGCGCAAGGCCGAGCAAGTTCCCTATTTGCAAGGCCGCAATGCCTCTCGTATTTCTTCTACAGGATCACTGTGGCTTCTTCAAATTCGAGCCGCGGATTTCGCGGGAACGGTTTGCTCACATCGCCATAACCCAGGTTGCAAAGGAGGTTGACCTTCCATAAAGATCGGGGGAAGGCTCAGAGTCGGGCGGCTTGGTCTAGGAGCGTTCGACCTTGGGCGTCGACTGAGCTCCTAGCGGTTCGCGGAAAGGATCCATCGGAATCGGCGCGTACTCGACCTCGATGATCTCGAGATGCTCCGTCTTTGCTGGCGCGCGCAGGTTCACGCGGTCGCCGGGGCTCGCCTTCATCAGCGCATTGGCGAGAGGCGAGCGCCAGCTGATGTAGCCGCGATCGAGGTCCACCTCGTCGATGCCGACGATCGAGACGACGTGTTCGAGGCCGGCGGCGTCCTTGTAGGTCACGGTTGCGCCGAAGAAGACGCGCGTAGCGGCTGGCCCCGGCCGCGGAGCGGCGGGATCGACGACCACGGCCGCGTCAATGCGTTTCGTGAGAAAGCGAATCCGCGAATCGATCTGGCCTAACCGTCGTTTGCCGTAGAGGTAGTCGGCGTTTTCACTGCGGTCCCCGTTACTAGCAGCCCACGCTACGACCTCCACCACCGCGGGCCGCTCGCGACTCAGTAGGAACAGATGCTCGTCTTTCAGCCGCTGCAACCCGGCGGGCGTGATGTAGTTTTTGAGCGTCGGCCCCGCTTCCTCGCGCACCGGTCCTCGGAGCGGCCGTTTTGTTCGCATTTGCCAATCTGCCATGGGATTTCGTGTACTTGTGGGTGACCCAATCTCGGAAGGCCCGCGCCTTGATCCCGATAATTCCTCGCACGGTGAAGGTGACGTAACGCCGGCTAGATGTCGAATGATACATCGGTCTTTCCTGTGGCACTCTTAGAAAATGCGGTGACCCATCCGATTGCATATCAAGGCCAAGAAGTATGCGGTTCACCTAAGCGATGAGTCGACGAGGTGCCCATTCCCAATGAATTGTTTGTGTTCGACCTGTAGGCTCACAGATTCCGGGCGCTTTGTCGGCAATCCGGAAGTATCTGTCCTGGCTCGGGATTAGTAATGGGAAGTCGGCTTGTGTTTACCACTCCATCGCTCACGAGAGGCGCGTTTCTCGTTACCTATCTGGTGAAACTTCCCCCGAGCCCGACTTCTGGGGAGTCAGCGAGATTCCTTTGTCGCCAGATGCGGACGGACCATGACATAGCTTGGGAAAACCACAACCTGCTCCGCCTACGCCATTCTCCTTCGGCTTAGACTTACTTCTCTGACACCTGCTTTAGCATCGATAACCAGAGGTCATGACCCCTATGCATAGCGTTAGGGTCCTTCTTGCGGAACTCCGCCGCTCCCGGTCCTCTCGCGACCTCTTCGGTGACGACACGACAACCCTCAGGTTCTTTGAGCAAAAGAAAAGTATGGTAGGCATCCATACCTGTACCTTGACCGAACCAGCCGATACGCGAATCCGGCGCAAACTCTTGTACTCGGCTCTCAATGTGCACGCCGAACGTATCCCATGAGAATTGTGTGTCCTGGTGAAGCCTGCCGTCCGGGCTGTTCAGCAGTTTCACATTCCGTGAATTCGGATACCATTCAGGCCAAGTCTGCGCCTGAACGAGATGCT
>Ga0210410_10005467_pt1 | contig 11054 bp, 9 predicted proteins | sample IncBWC4MmetaG_FD_161058 | JGI IMG/M metagenome (GOLD analysis project Ga0210410, IMG submission 161058) | Forest soil microbial communities from Barre Woods Harvard Forest LTER site, Petersham, Massachusetts, United States - Inc-BW-C-4-M | ecosystem: Environmental > Terrestrial > Soil >... | reverse complement strand
CGCTCGACTATTCCGAATATTCCAACGTGCCCGGACTGAATCTTCAGTGCACTCCGGGAAATGACGTCGAATGCGTCACCGCGCAAGTCGGCGCCGGCGCAAACGTGGTGCTCTTCACCACCGGACTCGGAACTCCCACCGGAAATCCCATCGCGCCGGTGGTGAAACTTTCCACCAATTCCGCGCTGCTGCAAAAAATGTCCGACATTATTGACGTAAACACCGGCGGAATTATTTCCGGCGATTCCACCATCGAACAAATGGGCGAATCCATTCTGCAATTTGTGATCGACGTTGCCAGCGGAAAAATCCGCACCAAAGCCGAACTCGCCTCGCAGGAAGATTTCATCCCCTGGAAGCGCGGCGTGTCGTTGTAATTCCTGTATTTCTCGCGCCGTCATCCTGAACCGCACTAATCAAGTTCGATGTCCTGAAGGATCTCGGGGTGCACTTCTTGACGCAGGCGTCTTGCTACACACTTTTCCGTCGAACCCGCCAAAGCCTCGGCGTAGGAGGGACGTACCCAGGTTTTCTAAATCTGTTCACCGGGGACAACTAAGCGCCCGTGCCCGCTGATGGAAGCCTTGTCGAAGCGCACCACCCCGGTGTAAAGTGGTGCAGCTCGAGTTTCTGAGTTTGAATATGCCTAAGAAGAGGCGGGGCGACGATAAAGCTAAGCCCGACGGTTCCCTGAGGGTGTCGGTGACGTTTCCGCCGGAGCTTTATCAAACGCTCCAGGACCTTGCCAAACGGAAAAAAGTATCAGTCGCTTGGTTGGTACGTGACGCTGCAGAGAGATACGTGGCGGACATGTGGCCGCTCTTCAGCGGTTCGAAGGGACAATAACAAGTGTGGACACAATCTCGCGTGCTGAACGGTCGGAGATTATGTCTCGAGTGCGGTCGAAGCATTCCCGGCCAGAGCTCGCCGTCCGGAAGATTGTCTCTGCCCTCGGTTATCGGTACAGGCTTCACGCCAAGAATTTGCCAGGCCATCCTGATCTCGTTTTCAGGAGATCACGACGAGCGATATTCGTTCATGGTTGCTTCTGGCATCGGCATGCGCGCTGCTCTCTCGCCCGAATGCCAAAATCTCGACTTCATTTCTGGAAGCCCAAACTCGAGGGCAACAGAGAGCGCGACCGACGGGTCAAGCGTAAGCTCAAAAGAATGGACTGGAACGTGCTAACTATTTGGGAATGCCAAATCAAGGACACTGAGCGACTGCGCTCCTTGATACGGAGGTTCCTTAATGCGAAGCGTTGAACTTTTTGCCGGTGCCGGTGGAATGGCAATTGGTATGGCGAACGCAGGATTTCGCCATTCTGCCGTCGTGGAATGGGATCACAACGCGTGCGAGACGTTCCGGGAGAATCAACGCAGCCATTCAAAAGTCATTAACTCATGGCCGCTGCACGAAACCGATGTCAGACATTTCGACTATTCCCAGATCAGGAATGATGTGATGGTCGTTTCGGGAGGCCCGCCGTGCCAGCCTTTCTCGCTCGGTGGAAAGCACCGCGGATACATGGATAAACGCGACATGTTCCCGGAAGCGGTACGAGCCGTACATGAGTTGCGACCCAAAGCGTTCATATTCGAAAACGTCAAAGGGCTCATGCGTTCGACCTTCGCCGATTATTTTGAATACGTCTACTTGCAACTTACACATGCAAGTCTAAAACGTCGAAAGTCGGAAAGCTGGCGGGAGCATCGTGCGCGACTTGAGCAGCACCACACCTCGCGACAAGCGCGAGCCGAATATAATGTTGTGTTTCGTCTTCTCAACGCTGCGGACTATGGTGTACCGCAGCGTCGTGAGCGCGTTTTTCTAGTAGGATTCCGATCTGACATTCAAGTCGAGTGGACGTTTCCCGACCCAACGCATTCCGACGACGCACTTTGGAATGCCCAGTGGATTTCGGAGGAATATTGGGACCGACATGGAATCGCAAAGCGAAGTCGCCCTCGCCTTCCTGCGCGCAGCGCTGGTCGAGTGGAACGGCTCCGCTCCGGCGAATTACTCGATCGAAGACTTCCGTGGTTAACCGTGCGGGACGCTATCAGCGACCTACCTGACCCAGAGAAACATCCGTGGAATGATGTTCTGAACCACCATTTTAATCCCGGCGCGCGGAGCTATCCGGGCCACACCGGCAGCCCGCTCGACGAGCCGGCTAAAACGCTCAAAGCTGGCGACCACGGTGTTCCTGGCGGAGAAAACATGCTTGCCCGCTTGGACGGGTCAATACGATACTTCACTGTGCGCGAAGCTGCGCGCTTACAGACTTTCCCGGACGACTACAAGTTTCGCGGGCCTTGGACCGAAGCTATGCGACAATTGGGCAACGCGGTGCCGGTGCGTCTTGCCGAAGTCGTGGCTCGTTCAGTGGCGCAAACCATCCGGTCCCCGAACACTCGCCGCTAAGGACACAGATGCCAGAAGGAAAGCTCGAGCAATTGGCAGCGCAACTCAAAGCGTTGTCAGACTCGCTCGCCGCAGAGGAACCCTCGCAGCTACAGCCACCGGGCGCAAAGCGCGTTCACAAAACGATTAACGAAGCGTCCGAGAAACTGCGCAAAGTGATGGACGATCTCGATCCGATCAAGCATCCAGGTTTCGTGTTCGACCCCTCAAATCCCAATATTGCTGGTCGCATCGCCGGAATTACCATGATTGCCCAGCCACGGAAGCCGCTTGCGAATATTGAGCGCTTTTACGGTTCCGGTGTTTACGCGATCTACTACAATGGCCGCTTCCCCGCGTACTCGCGTATCTCCAAGCGGGAGCACCCAATTTACGTCGGCATGGCCGACCCAGAAGATCCGTCCGGCAAGACCGCTATCGAGCAAGGCGACAGGCTTTCTCGACGTCTGAACGAACATCGAAAGAACATCACGAAGGCCGCAAAGACTTTGCGTGTAGAGGATTTTGAATATCGGGCGCTGGTTGTGCAGACCGGATGGCAGGCCTCCGCCGAGAGTTACCTAATTGAGCTGTTCAAACCAATCTGGAACAATGAAGTGGGAATCTGTTACGGATTCGGGAAACATGGTGATGCACCAACAACCCGCGCGAACCTCCGATCACCTTGGGACACGCTTCACCCAGGCCGCGATTGGGCTCATCGCGATTCAACGATGAAGGACGCGCATCCAAGGGCGCGCATAATCGCCGAGATAAAGCAACACCTGACGGCGCATCCCCCCGTTAAGACGATTGACCAGATTCTCCGGAAATTCCTAGCCGAAATGCGGGCAGTGTCCTAACGTAAATCCTGTTGGCGAGAACCAAGTGCCGCCGCCGTCGGCCGCGCACAATTATTCTTAGGCAGGTGGCACACCTCCAGTCAGGCTCTTGAATTGAAGTTGCCTCTGGGTTCCGAACCCTTTGACGTTTAAGGGTACGATTCTTAGCCCGGTCTTATTCTACTTCTTTCCTCCACTTCCGGTCTCCACGATCCGCGGCAAACAAAGAGCGCCCTCCGGCCAGCGGTTGAGTCTTTATGTGCCTTGTTTCCTTAGCCTTAGCTGACCTCTCATCCAATTGCCTATGATCGATTTCTAAAAAATATGCAGACCCCCACCCCGGGGGTCGTTAGTGATGTGTGTGCTAATAAAGGACTTACGGCGATCTGGTGTGCATGTGTGTGCTAATAAGGGACTTAGCCCAAAGCGTGCCACCAAAATGAGAATTCGGCGGACACCCCAAGCCTCGCAGTCAAGCCTGGGCCTTGGTCACTACGGACTCGATATTCCTCAAATCTTTCTCAGCGAACTCCACGTCTCTGCGTTGAGCGCTCTTGATTTCTTCTCGCTCTTCACCATTTCCGCTATTTCCGCGACGCCAAACATGCATTATAATGCACTTTCCACTACAAATATCATTCCAACATGCATTATAATGCATGTTTCGCGCACATTAGGTGCGCCCCCACTTCGACTCGTAACCTTTCTACCCGTCCCACCACGTCGTCAACGCAACGCGCTCCGCGCAAATCGCACCACCAAATTATAGTCAGAGGGATGCCAGCGGATTTGAAAGCTGTTGGGGTGTTTGAGGTTTTTTGGATTGGCGAATGAAATGGAGTGATTGGGTTTGTCGCGTTTTTCATTTAGCCATTGGCGGAGGAGAGAGTGCATGAAAGGTTTCGCGCGGCGTCCGCGGAATTGGATGTAGCTGGTGCCGCGATCGTTTTGGCAGGAATTTAAAGTGGTCAGGCCGGGGACGTTCATGAGTTCGATAAGTTCCTGGATTTCGTGATCGACTTGGATTTCGGAATTGTTGTGCAGAAGTAATTTGGTTTGCGGGTGTTTGGTTTTTTTTCGTTTGAGCATGGATGAGATTGTACTCGAAGGCGGAGTTACTACAGCGGCGAAGGTGATGCGAAGCGGTTGAGGTCCAATTCATTTCGGGAAGAGGTGCGTTTGCAGATGAAACGAATTAGAGTGGCCATGCTTGAACCAATGTGGCACGATTACCCCAGAATAAGCCCATTCGTCACAGAACTTTTTTCTCCCACGCGGGTTTGCATTGGTAATGGACGGGGGTTGCCGTTATGAATCGCAAAATGCCTTGGGCGCTTGCGGGGATCTTGGCCGCAGTGATTTTGGTATGTGGATGCGCAAGCGGCGGCGGTAGTACGCCACCTCCTGTGATTAACGTAGCGGTTGCGCCAACGTCGGCGAGCGTGAGAGCGGGCAGCGCGCAAGCATTTACTGCGACGGTTACGGGAACAACGAACACGGCTGTGACCTGGCAAGTGAACAGTATTACCGGCGGAAATTCCACGATTGGAACGATAGATGTTTCGGGAAATTATTTAGCGCCTGCCGTAGTGCCATCTCCAAATTCAGTAACAGTTTCGGCGGTCAGCGCCGCGAGCGCGTCTTCGTCGGGGAGCAGCCCGGTAACGTTGATGAATCCAGTTCCGGTGGTTTCGAGCGCCAGCCCGAATTCGATCGCGGTCGGAGCATTTTCGCTGACGGTGACGGGCAGTGGATTTGTGAATGGTTCGACGGTGATGTTCGGCGGAACTGCGCTGACCACGACATTTGTTTCTGCGACGCAATTGATAGCGACGGGCACGGCGACGGCTTCGCAAGTGGGAAGCAATTCGGTGACGGTGAACAATCCGAATCCGGGAGCAGTGGGATCGACGACTTCTGCTTCGGTGCAGGTGACGGCGGTGATTGCGGTTAGTTCGCCGGCGGCGGTGCGATTTTTGGAGCAGTCCACATTCGGGCCAACGTCCGCGCTGATCACCCAGGTGCAAAGCGGCGGATTCACGGCGTTTTTGAACAATCAATTTGCGGCGACAGCTTCTACATATCCGGATCCGGCGTCAACAGTGACGAGCATCATGCCGACGCAGCAGATTTTCTTTACGAATGCGATGTCGAATCCGGATCAACTGAGGCAGCGCGTGGCGTTTGCGCTGAGCCAGATATTTGTGACCTCGAACGTGACGGTGCCGCCACAAGGAATGGCGCCGTATCTGCGGACGCTTTCAAATGATGCATTCACGAATTATCGGCAGATTATGCAAGACGTGACGCTATCGCCGGCGATGGGCTTGTATTTGAACATGGTGAATAACGACAAGCCGAACACGGCGAACGGAACGCACGCAAATGAGAATTACGCGCGCGAGTTGATGCAGCTTTTTACGATTGGGCTGAATTTGATCAACGAAGACGGATCGCTGCAATTGGATGCGAATGCGAATCCGATTCCGACTTATTCGCAGGCACAGGTGACGGCGTTCGGGCGTGTTTACACGGGCTGGACGTATCCGACGGAGCCGGGAAATACGCTGGTAATTCACAATCCACAATATTTCCTGGGGCCGATGGAATTATTCGCGGCCAATCACGACACAGGATCTAAAACGCTGCTGGAAGGAACGGTGCTCGCGGCAGGACAGACCGGCGCCGTGGACTTGCAGGATGCGCTGGACAATATTTTCAATCATCCGAATCTGCCGCCGTTTGTTTCAAACTTATTGATTCAACATCTGGTGACGAGCAATCCGAGTCCGGCGTACATCAAGCGCGTGGCGGATGTATTTCACGCGGGAGTTTTCCAGGGAATTGGAACTGGAGCGCGCGGAGATATGAAAGCGGTGATTGCGGCGATCCTGCTGGATCCGGAAGCGCGGCGCGGAGATGATCCCTCAACGACGGTTTCGACCGATGGACATTTGCGCGAGCCGATTCTTTTCATATTGAATTTGTTGCGCGCGTTTGGCGCGACGACGGATGGAGCAGCGCCGACGAACTTTGCAACGAACATGAGTGAGGCGCCCATGCGGTCGGGAAGTGTATTCAATTTCTTCCCGCCGAATTACGTGATTCCGGGCACGACGATGCTGGGCCCGGAATTCGATTTACAAACTACGGCGGTGGCGTTGGTGCGCATTAATTTCGTGAATTCATTTGCATTCAGCAATTTGGGCGCGGGAACTTCTTACAATTTCACGACCTACGTGAATATGGCGGGCAATCCGAGCGCGATGATTGATGCGCTGAATGCGCTGCTGCTGCACGGAACGCTTTCGGCGGCTTCAAAGACGGCGATATTGACGGCGGCGAATGCCGTGCCGACCGGAACGAATCAGAATTTGCAGCGAGCAGAGACGGCGATTTATTTAATTGCGTCATCTTCGCAGTACCAGGTGATGCGATAGAAGATTTTTATTTTCGAGATTTACGGAAGCACGGAGGGGCTATGGGATACACGCGACGGGATTTTATGCGGCAGGGTTGCTGCGCGGCGGCAGCGCTGGGAGTGGCAACGAGCTTCCGCAGCTTTGGATTGATGAACGCGCTGGCGCAGGGCACGTCGCCGTTTCAGGCGCTGGTGTGCATTTTTCTTTTTGGCGGGAATGATGCGAACAACATGCTGGTGCCGAATGACACTACTGGATATGCGAATTACAACACGGTTCGCGGCGGCGGAGGTTTGGCGCTAACGCAAGCGTCATTGCTGCCGATTACCTCGAAGACCGCGCAGAACGGATCAACGTTATTTGGATTGCATCCGAATTTGCCGGAGATTCAGGCGCTTTTTAATTCCGGAAATTTGGCGTTCATGGCGAATGTCGGTCCGCTGGTGCAGCCGCTGACGCGCGCGCAATACATCAACAAAACTTTGACGATTCCCTCGAATTTATTTTCGCACGCGGATCAGCAGGCGCAGTGGCAGACCTCCGAGCTGGATGGATTTCCGACCACGGGATGGGCGGGACGAGTGGCGGACGTGGTGCAGCCTTTGATTAATGGGAACACCGCGTACCCGCCGATCACCACGGTAGCGGGCAGCGCGATTTTTTGCACCGGGCAGCAGACGCAGCCATACGCAATTATTCCGGGGACGACTCCGGGGTTAATGGGATTTGATTCGACGGCGCCTTCGACGGCGCGATTGCAGGCGCTGCAACAATTGTTGACGCTGGATACGGGAGCGTCGCTGATTCAGTCGGCGAGTTCCATCACCTCAAATTCGCTGGCGGATAGCGCGATACTTTCCGCGGCGCTGGCTTCGGGCGGAACGCTGGCGACGCAATTCCCGGCGACTGGCCTGGGCGCGCAACTTTTGCAAGTGGCCAAGATTTTGCAGGTGCGGTCGGCGCTGGGATTGAAGCGGCAGATATTTTTCTGCTCGCTGGGTGGATTCGATACGCACAGCAACCAGATCGCGACGCAGCAGAGTTTGTTTTCGCAATTGAGTCCGGCGGTAAATGCTTTTTATCTGGCCACGAAGGAATTGGGAATTGACCAGCAGGTTACGACATTTACGATGTCGGACTTCAGCCGCACGTATCAACCGGCGACGGATGGCGGAAGCGATCACGCGTGGGGCGGAATTCAAATGATGGTGGGCGGCGCGGTAAAGGGCGGCGATATTTACGGAACGCTGCCGGTGTTTACGCTGGGCGGACCGAACGACGTCGGAAATAACGGGCGATGGATTCCGACGACGGCGCTGGATCAGTATGGAGCGACGCTGGCTTCGTGGTTTGGCGTGCCTTCGGCGGATCTGGCCGGAGTGTTTCCGAACCTGGGGAATTTTACGACGAAGAATTTGGGATTTGTGTGACGACGCCGGTCGCAAAACCTTCGATTTCCTGATTCCTGTTTTGGAGAAAATCGGGCTGTATGCATTACTATCGGTACTAGATAGTTTTTCCACGGTTCGTTACGTTTTGACTCAAGGATTCGTACTATCACGCCCCCTTTAAGCACCTAAGTTACTGAAACAAAAGACCTTAACAATTGGCAGCTCCAGTGCAATTAGAGCTGTAACGAATGTGGGTGTCCCCAAAAAACTGGACCAGGAGGAGTGGCGATGAAGAGCAGGATACTTTTGCTTGGCACGGTGATTGCGGCGATGGCGGTGAGCGCGCAATCGAAAGAACAGTATTCCTATATGAAGGGCACGCTGATGGAGATGGAATCCACGCCGTGCGGCATGGCTGAGAAGGGGAGTAAGACTGTTGCCGGAGAAATTTTGGGAACCGACGGCGAACATAAAATGACGCAACAGGTGTTGTGCCAGGAATATGTGTTGCAGGGCGAGCGAACAATTTATCGGATCCGTCCAAAGGATGACAAGCATCCGGCGCTGTTGCCAATTGGAGAGACGGCGGAATTCCGGATCTCGAAAGATAAAATGATCCTGCGCGTGCCGGAGGCGAACGGCAAAGAGAAGGAATACATTGTTGTGTCGATGACGCAGAGGCCGGAATCAACGCAGGCTAAAGCGGAACGTAAAGAGGGAAACTAGGAATTCGTTTTCAGGAAGAGAGTTCGGAATAGGTGAAAGGCCTCTCTCGCGAGAGGTCTTTCTTTTTGCGATTGGTTATTTGTTCGACGCGAGGCGGGCGGGTCGCAGACCCGCCCCTACGATTAATTTGTGCCGGCCGGTTTTGATGCTGGCGGGCGGCGCTTGGCGCGAATGGTGATGTTCAATTCGTCGTTGCGTATGTTGGTGAAGCGCAGGAGCACGCGGCCTTCGCTATCGAGTGAAATGACGGCGGGTACGTTGAGCGACGTGAGCATCCAGCCTGCGGGTAGTGTGACGAGATTCAGCGGGCGGCCCAGAGTGCGCTTCCAGACGAGTTCGTCTTTGTCCATCGTGTAGCCGACGGCGTCGGTGTAGGTTTCTTCGACGCGGATGCGGACAGATTCGCCTTCTGCAATTGGCTTATCGAGATCGCCTTGCACCACGACTGAATCGGGCTCGGTTGGCGTGGGGTAATAGTGCAGATCGTTCACTTCTTTGCCCTTCACGGTGTAGGTCTTCAGTTCTTTTCCCGTGTCCGCATTGAACATTTTTGAATCGGGATTTACGGCGCTGCCTGCACGAACAAAACTGTGCGCGTATTTTTGTCCGACGCGGCTGAGCGTGAAATCGTGCGAAATCTTGAATTGGTGGGTTGATGGATCAAGCAGCCAATAGGTGATCTCAAGATCTTGTTCGGAGCGATGAAAATTGGATTGGGCAACGACACTCAGCGCGAGGATTGCTGCCAGCGATGAACAAATGAGAAGGCGGCGGAAATTCATGGGAGCCTCCGCGCGGTGATTTTAACGGGAAGTTGATCGTCGCGATCATTCAGGAAGCTGAGGTGCACGCGGCCGTCGGAACCTGTGCTGACGATTGCCGGAGAGGCGCTGGCGATTAATTCCCAACCTTGCGGAAGGACTACCGTGTTGCGCTTGATGCCAAGCGGCCGATCGAAGATGAGCAGGCCGTCCTTTACATAATAAGAAGGCGCGTCGGCGTAAGTTTTGAAAATGCGGATGCGAGTTTGTCCGCCGTGCGGAACCGGGCCGGGCAACGTAACTTTCAGGAAAAGATCGTCATCGGCGGCGCGCGCGGAAACTTCGCCGGTAAGTTTCGCGTCTTTGCCGGACACCGTTTCAAATTTTAGATCCTTTCCGCCGGCGCGTTCGATCACGCGTTCTTTGGTGGCGGTGGAACCGGGACGAATGGGATTGAAAAAATATTTGGCGCCTTCGCGGTTGACGGTCACGTCGTAAGTGATGGCGAACTGGTGTGTATCCGGCGGCAACAATTCGTAAAGCGTGTAATCGTCGGCGGCGAATGCCGGAACGCACACGCTGAGCAGTGCTGCGATTAGAAATAGTTTGCGCATAGTTTTGGCGAGGCGGAGTTTATCACGAACTTTGCCGGAATAGGCCGGCGTTTCGCCGGAATTCGCCGCGATTTGACGGGGCGGCTACTTCTTTTCAATTTCGCGCGTTCGTAAATTGAATTTGTCTCCGCGCTTCAGGAAATAATACTTGTTGCCGTGCTTATCGGGTGGGTGATTATTGTCTGTGATTTCGACCTGGCCCTCACCAATCACGTAAAAGGAATCGCCGGTCACAATGATGGCGGTATTTTCGTCAATTCCAATACCCAAAAGATCAGGATGTGCGTCGATCACCTGCTGCATGTCATGCACGCGTTCACGCGCGTGAATATGCTGGTCAATCGCGACGCCCCGCAGGAATCCGAAACCCTCCTCGTGGCCGGGCGAGATCATGATATCGGGGCCCTCCGGCGCGCCGCGGACAAGGTACGAGCCGATGATCGTGGCTCCTGCAGAATTGCCGCCGATTACACCGCCGCGCTGGAGAACGCCGAAAAGTTCGGTGAGGGTGCGAGTGCCGAGATACGCGTCGACAAGACGCCACTGCCGGCCGCCGTTAAACCAGACGGCAGTAGCGGTCTTAAGCGGGGCGACAAAATCTTCTGAGTCGGCGACACGGCGATCGTAAGTGTGGAGCACTGCGACGTGGCTTGCTCCGGCGGCAGTGAGAGGGTTGAGTCCACGACCGCTGCGAGGATCGACGTCCATCGCGGTTGGAATATCCACAATTTTTGCTTTGTTGCCGCCCGCAAGTTTCATGAAGTGCGACATTATTTCCGGAGTGGGGAATCCACCGCCTACGATAACCAGCGAACCGTTTTCGGGGCCAACGACGGGCTTATCCGCTACCTGCGCGGATTGCCAGGAGAAAGCCGCGCACAGGAAAATTGCG
>Ga0210410_10005464_pt1 | contig 11059 bp, 9 predicted proteins | sample IncBWC4MmetaG_FD_161058 | JGI IMG/M metagenome (GOLD analysis project Ga0210410, IMG submission 161058) | Forest soil microbial communities from Barre Woods Harvard Forest LTER site, Petersham, Massachusetts, United States - Inc-BW-C-4-M | ecosystem: Environmental > Terrestrial > Soil >... | reverse complement strand
GTCCATAGGGAAACCCTGCGCCGCTTCGGGATGACCGAGCTGCGTCCCGGCCAGTATGTGCTGGTGCGGTTCGGGCCCGGTTCCAAGGGCATGATGGCTGCCGAGATCCAGCCGGAAAACGGTGCGCCCGGGTTGTCGTCGCATTAGGCGACTCGGCCATCCGCGCCACGGGCCAGAATCCGCCACCCCAATACCAAAAATGACAAGCGCCGCGGTGCCCGGGTCTGGTATTTGCCACGATCCTCGGGCTACGGTCGCCCGCAATAATCCTTCGCCCAGGGTAAGCGTTAGTCATGAATGTCCATCGAGATACGGTTTTGCGTCGCCTGCGTGCGCGGTTCTGGCTGCCTGTGGCTGCGGCGATGGTCGCGCTTTACGCGCTCTCGGCTCCAGCTGCGCGGGCGGCGAGCTTCGAGCCGCTCGAGATCGTCACCAAGAGCGGCGTGCAGGTGTTCTCGGTCGAGGTGGCGACGACCGACCAGGAGAAGGAAACCGGCCTGATGTACCGTAAGGAGGTACCGGACGGGAAGGGCATGCTGTTTGACTTCTCGCCGCCGCAGGAAGTGTCGATGTGGATGAAGAACACCTACGTCTCGCTCGACATGATCTTCATCCGCGCTGACGGCCGGATCCTGCGCATCGCCGAGAATACCGAGCCGATGTCGACCAGGATCATTTCTTCGCAGGGACTGGCGAAGGGAGTGCTGGAGGTGGTGGCTGGGACGGCCAAGAAATACGGCATCGAGCCCGGCGATCGTGTCGGGCATCCGCTGTTCAACGGCCGGTGATGGGTCCTTGGCCAGCCTTGCTGGTAGCCCCTGAAGCGTGTATCGACGTCGTTTCCCAATTGATCGGGGTATAGCGCAGCCTGGTAGCGCGGCAGTTTTGGGTACTGCAGGTCGTTGGTTCGAATCCAGCTGCCCCGACCAAAACGTTCCAAAAGATAAAATTGACATCAGACCGAAAAGCATCGGCTGGAAGCGATTGAATTCGGGGAGAGGAACGTCCGCATCATCAACGGAAAACTGATTCCAACTCTGCGGCCTTGAGCCGGACATCGTGAACGCGGCGCGATCGGCGTTAGCGTCTATGTCGTCAGGCTTGCCGCCGCAAAGCCCCGATCTTGAAATGCTTCCTGGCAAAGGCGACGATCTCGCGATCGCTGGGATGGTCGGCCGCTTCCACCGCGACGATCCGCTCGCCGATCTTTGGGTGCTGCTCGCGCAGATATTTGGCAAGTTCCGTCTTGGCGTCGGCCGGGCCGATGATGAGGATTTCGCCGGCGTCGCTGACCGCATTCATCACCTGCGCGAAGAACTCCTTGTCGAAACCGGCATGGCCGCTGCCAATCGAATTGGCCTTGTGGTGAATGTGCCGGGTGGCCAAATGGGGATGCAGGTCAATCTCGTCCTGGCCGGTCAGGCCGATATGGAAAACCTTGGCCTGCGAATGATCGATCCAGACGATCGCATGAAAATGGGTCGGCATGGTCAGTGTCCTTCTTCAACAGCGATCTAACGGCGTTACGCCCGGTTCAACTGGATGCGCAACGTCGACGTTTCGCCGGATACGAGCACCCCGGGCCCGCATCGGGCGATTGATATGGGTCAATCCGGCGCTTCGATGTCAGAAGGGGTTTAAGTGGGTTGGATCGGCGCGGGCGCAAGAAGGGCGGCCGCGGCCACTAGTCCGAGGCTTCCGGTTTGCCGCCGCGGCCGAGCGCAAATTGGCCGACCGGGCTCTCGATGTGGAAATCGATCCCGGTCATCTTCTCGAACAGATCGATATTATTGGTGCCGATCGCGCAGCCGCCGAGCCCCATGTCGGTCGCCATCAGATAGAGCGTCTGCAGCAGCACGCCGACATCCTTCAGGATCAGCGAATAGGCAACGGAGCTGTACTTCCAGGATACCCGGCCAAAGCGCGCGGCAATCGTGATCAGGACCTGCGGCGCGGCAGGCGCGCCCATGGCAAATTCGGCTCCCGCCAGCAGCGCGTCGAGTTCCGGCGGGCGCACGGTGATCGGCACCAGCGCGTGCCGGTCGGCGTCGTAGTGGTAGAAGCCGCGCGCAAGTCCCTGGCAATTGGCAACGGCCAGATAGAGCTCGAGTTCGTAAGCGCCGCCTCCTGCCGGATAGGGCCTCGCGGCGTAGTCAACCATGGGACCGCCGTCGCCGAGGTCGGCCCTGCTTTTCCATTTCGAGTGGATCCGCGCCGTGGTGGCGAGAAAACGCGCAAGCTCGGCGAGCGTGATCGGCTGCTGGTCGTCGAAATCCCGTATCGAGTGGCGCGCATGCAGAAGCTTGGCGAACGGCGAGACAGTCTCCGATGGCGCGTCCGAAAGTTCGCGCAGATCGATCTTCTTGCCGGGCCAGCGCGGCCGCACCGCCGGTCGCGGCGGGATCAAGCCCGCATAGGGATAAAGGCCGCCGAGCGGATTGGCCTGCCGGCCTTCCGTCGAGCGGGTGTGAAACACCAGATCGTGAAAGTCCCAGAGCACGAGGTTGTCGTCGCCCTCGGCGGGCCGAAGGCCATCGGAGCGCGCAACGTCGAGCTTGAAAAGGATCCGGCAGTCGACCAGGAGGCCGAGCAGCTCCATGCCGGGAAAACTCTCTTGCCGCCGTAACCGGCTGATCTTTTGCGGGGTGGCGAGGGTAGCGAGGGTGGCGGCGATCATGGGATCGCCAATCCCAAACAACGCCGCGGCGCGCGGCGATTCCAGCACCATCTCGTTGCCGCGCCGTCGCAAATACGCAAAGCGCGACAGCACGACGGTCTCGGTCGCGCCAAGTTTTGCAATTTGCGGCCAATAATCCGGAAGCTGCGGCTCGATGACAACCTGATCCTTGTCGCCGCGCGAGTCCCCGACGCGGTATTCCACGAGACCGCTCCGTGCCAGGCGCCGGACCAGGAGATCGATCTCCCTGTCGATCGCGCTGCCGCCGGTCTCGAACGAATCAAGCGGCAGCCCGGTGCGCAGGTCCTGGGCGCGCTTCGCCGCCGCAGCGCTGAATTTTCCGAAGTTGATGGAATGGTCTTCGAAGCAGCCGAGGATGGTGCCGTCCGCCTGGGGCTCCAGCCGGATGTGACCGCTGAGCCGGGCGGAAATGGCTGGCGGCGCGGTTCGCTGGCGTTTCTTCTTCGCGGGAGCGCGCAAGGCTTTTGCCTTCAGGTGTGGGGCAGGAACGGCGTGAGTTCGTTTTCCGGCAGCGGCCGCTCCAACAGTCCGAGCTTGATCGGAACATCGTAAAGCCGGCCCGGCGCGAAGCGGCGGTAGAAATGCCGCAAGCCCGGCACGATCACCCTGACGACGTTGACGCCGACGTCGGGCCGCGTCTGATTGAGGACGAGGAAATCGTGGCCGGCGCGCGCGGCGATCTCGACGCAGGCGTCGACCTGCTCGCGCGTGTTGTGGAGCGGCACGGGCTTCGCACCGGTCTCGAACTGGATCGGCTTGCCGCCCGGGACCAGGAAGGGATGTTCGCTCAGCCGCAACGGATTGATGCCGTCGAGGCTCGCTTTCTCCCCGGTTCCGCCGCCCATCAGGCCGATCGACAGGAACTGGTTCAACTCCGTCAGGGCGCGCAGCAACGCGATGCGCTTGTCGAAATGCGCGCCGGAGCCGAACTCGATATTTTCCTGCCCGTTCTGGATCCAGTGCAGGATCGCCACATAACTGGGAACGCCGAGGTCGCTGGTGATGTCGAGCACCCAAAGCTTTCGGCCGGTTTCGGCAAGCTGGGTCTGCAGATCGCGAACGTAGGAATCGTCGAACTGGCTGAGGTCCGCTTCCGTCCGCTGCGATCGGTTGTACCACCAGATCGCATATGAATCCCGCTCCACCAGCTCGAGAAAGCCCTGGACGATGGCTTCCTCCAGCGTGTTGCCGGCGGCGCAACCGTTGGAATCCGCCTGGAAGGCGGCGGGGCCGCTGTAGAAGAAATAGAGCAGGCTGGTCGGAAGATATTTGAAGCGCTGGTCGCGCAACGACCATACCGGCGACCATTCGATCCTGGCGCTGGGATCGAAGGGCGGCGGAGCCGGTTGCGTCTCGTGCGAATCCTCCATCGACGTTTGGTCGGCGAGCGTTTGAGCGTCGCTGAAGAGGAGAACGTCGTTGGGAAGGATGGCATCGCCCGGCGGGAAATCCGTAAACCGTCGCGTCACCCTGATTTCGTCGCCCTGGAAAATCCCGGAATAGCGTTCGATCGCCTCCATCAGCGCGCTGGCTTCGCCCTGTTCGGCGGTAGAGCCTTTGCCGAAGCTGCCACCGGTCAGTCCCGCCCTGAGCTGATTGACGTTCTGGGCGGGGGCCGAAAAATTATGCGCCGCATAAAAATTGGTGTTCATCGGCAGATCGGCTTCGATCCGCTCGAGCCGCGTGACCACGCCGGTGAGCGGGCTCACATGCTTGCGAAAACGGGCGACCGTGGTGCGCGACGCCACTGTACGGTACCCGCCGCTGGTCATCACCAGTTTGTCGCCGGCACCGAGCGTGATCGGCTCCGGCGCCCGGCGCGGATCGCGCAGTTTCTTGCGGCCGCAGGTCGGGCATTGCGGCCGGGCCGCCACGTAATGCTTGGCAATGGTCGAGCCCAACAGGTCGAGGCTGACGATGTGATCGCCCAATTCGGTGCGGAAGTCGGTGGCGACAGCTTTTGCGATCTCGATCGCGGCAAGCTGGATCGCACTTTGCCCGACGGCGTTGCGTGCCAGCGGCGAAGCGGCGACAGCGCGTGCCGGTCCGCGGTCGAGGAATCCCTTGACCTCGCGGTTGCGGATCATGCGATCGAAGAGGCAGGTCCAGCAGGCGCTTTCGCCGGGGGTGAACACGGGCCCGACCAGCGGAAAGGCGCCGGAGGGCTGCGCCAGCAGCCAGCGCGAACCTTCCGTCACACGCTGCTGGTTCAACTCGGCCAGCCGCCGTTCGAGATAATCGTTCACCAGCGTGACCGTCAGGTCGGGGGAGCGCTTGACGATGCGAACGCCGAGTTCGCTCAACGCGGCGGCAAGTTCGCGCTCACCCTTCACATCAATCGCTTGAACGCGCACCCGGCACTTGTCGAGATTCTGTTCGGCCATTCCGGGCGGTAGCCCAAGGCTCGCCCAAAAGCCGGCGACGGGGGTGGCGGAAGCGGGCGACGCCGGGACGATGTAGCGGCGTTCCATCAGCCGCTTGAGGGCTTCCTCGATCTTGTCGGACGGAAAGCTCTTCTCAAGTTCGCCAGTGAGCTCGCGAAAACTTTTTCCGCCCTTTGCGATCGCAGAGGCGATGGCGCAATAGAGCTCGCCGTGCAGAAAGAATTTCCGGTCCTCGGAATAGAGGCATACGACGTCGGGCGGCAGCACGTAGACGGTGAAATTCGGCGCGAATTGCGGAACGTCCTTGCCGGCCTGACGCGCAGAGGTGGTCTTGCGATCGCCTGTCATGGGGTTAGCACGCGTGCTCTGCCCGCAACTGCGGTTCGCCGGCGCAAGGCGTATTCTCCGACCACTGCAATTCCCTCGTCCAGCTCAAGCGCCGGCAATTCCCGATGATATGGCAAACCCGTGCAGCCGTCATCTGCGGGCTTTCGGCGCCGCGCGATGCGGCCGACAAACATGGATAAGGCCGGGCCGATTGTGTCGGACCCGGCCATGACGCCCTGTGATTGTCAATGTAATCGAAGAGTGATCCGCCTTAGCACCAGCGGCAGGATCCCCAGGATGCGCAACAGCCTCCGCAGCCAACGCCGCATCGGCAACCCCGGCAACCTCTGCAGCCCCGGCACCCGCGGCAGCCACCGCAGCCGCGCCAGGCAACCTGCACGCCGCCTTTGGCTGCTTCGCTGGTTTCCTTGTCGAATACATAGAACGTCGCCAGGCTGACGTCGGCGATTTCCTCTTCACCGAGCGTGATCGCCTGGCCCGGTGCAAGGTTCGGCGTCCGCGGCTGATCCTGGTTCGGCGCGACCGCTGCGGATGCCCCTCCCACTAGTGAAAAAGTCAATCCGGCGGCCCCTAGCACCGGTACGGTTTTCGTCACACGCTTGCGCTTCGAAGCTTGTTTCACCCGTGGCATTCCTGCATTCCTCCATACCTGTCGACGATTTCAGAGTCCCGCGTTTGAGAGTCTACGCTGTGCAGATGCGCCACGCAAGGCGCGTTCGCAGCACCAACGTTGACGTGACGCGCGGCGCATCGAATTGTCATGTTGATGAACGGCCTGTTCATGAATGCAGGCATCGCTGCACGAATCACACGTCCCATCATCTGTTAAATAGTTCACAGATGATGGCGAGGCCCGCATGTCTCGTCGGAAAAAAAAGAGACGTGTCCGTGCTTGCAAATGAGAGCCGGCCCGGCTCAATGCTGCGTTGCGATTGTCCAAAGGCTTGAACGGAGAAACCGACATGGTCCGTCGTCCCGGACGATTCGCCTGGTACGAGCTGATGACGACCGACGTGGCGGCTGCCCGGGCGTTCTACAGCAACGTCGTGGGCTGGAAGGCGCGCGACGCCTCGACAACGGAACTGGCCTACACCCTGTTCATCGCCGGAGATGATCCAGTCAGCGGACTCATGGCGCTGCCGGAAGAGGCGAGGCGAATGGGCGCGACGCCGAGGTGGATGGGGTATGTCGGCGTCGACAATGCCGACGCGACCACGGACCGGATCAAGCGTCTTGGCGGCGCGGTCTATGTTCCGCCGACCGACAGCAATATCGGCCGAATTTCGGTTGTGGCCGACCCGCAGACGGCGATCCTGGCGCTGGTCGAGCGGCTGAAAACCGGCTCATCAGAGCCGGCCGAGCTGGATCAGCCGGGGCACGTCGGCTGGCACGAGTTGCTCGCCGCCGATTGGGCAAAGGCGTTTGGGTTCTACGCCGAGTTGTTCGGCTGGCAGAAGGTGGACACCGAAAGCGGTCCGGTGGACGCGTATCTGCTGTTCTCGGCAGGCGGGCAAACCATCGGCGGCATGTTCACCAAGCGTCCGGTCGAGCCGATCCCATATTGGCTATTGTATTTTAACGTCGGCGACATCGATGCGGCCACGGAGCGCGTGCGGCGTGGCGGCGGCCAGGTCTTCGAGGGACCGTTCGTCGTGCCTGAAGGCAGCTGGATCGCCCGATGCATCGACCCCCAGGGCGCCATCTTTGCGCTGCAGGGAAAGCGCAACCCGGATGCGATCGCCAAAGACGTTGCCTCGGAAGTCGGCTGGTCCACCGAGTGGAGCGGGATTTCATCGCGCGGCAAATTGACCACCAAGCCGCGCGGGTAGGGGACGATGGTCCTTGCCCCGGGAATGCCGACGCGAAAGCAAACACAACTACGTTCTCGGCCTCAATACCTCCGATCATGATGTGAGTGCGTGCCTGCTGCGCGACGGCGCCATCGCGTTCGCGATCGCGAAAGAGCGCATCACGCGACAAGCACGCCAGCGGTTTCTACAGGAAGTGATCGGCTGCTGTCTCGGCGCCGAAGGCATCGCGCTCGATAACGTCGATCTGATCGTCCGCAATTGCTACGTTCTTGCCGTTGCCGAGATGGAGGAGCGGCTGGTCTGTCAGGACAGGCCGGGATTTCTTCCCGGTTATGAACGGGCCGAGGCCGTCAAACATCCATTGGATCTGTCGCGCTCCGACCAGTGGTGTCGACATCGCAGCCCGATCGCGGTTTCCTGAGCGACGAATTCTGCAACATGCCCGGACTTGGCGCGCTCCACAGCCGCGCTTCGACCTACAATTTCGGCGACTGGAATAAATGCGGCGAACTGATGAGGCTCGCGCCCCACCTTGCCGACGGCACCTTGCAGGTGCCCGCGCTGGACCGCCGATTTCAAACAGCCTTGCGTGATGGGTTGCGGAGATTGGGAAGCCGGTCCCGCGAGGCGCCGGCTCATCGGGCCGCTGGTCGGCATCTACAGCGACGTCGCCGCCATGGTGATGGCGAGCGCACGGCCCGCGTGAAGCACTAAGAAGTCCTGACGCCTTCGGGCGGAGCTAGGCTGCCTTGGGCGGCGCGACCTTGAGCGGCTTGTCCTGTCGCTTCGACCAGGAGATGTAGTAGGCGACGATGGTCATGATCGCGATGCCGGTGATGCTCACAAAAATCTGCGCGAACAGCGAGCCCGAGCTCATCATCAGTTCGAAATGTCCGACAAAGGACAGGAACACGCCGACGCAGAACACCGCGAGCGACTGCTGACCGCAGACGATCACGGGATCGAACACCCGCCATTCCAGCCCGGGCCAGTCCTTGGGCACGAAGCGGATCACCATGATCACGATCACCACGAAATGAATGAAGCGGTAGGGCGCGAGGTTGGTCTTGTCGTTGGGGTTGAAGGCCGAATAGAGCCAGTCCGGGAACATCGCCCCGAAATCGGGGAATTTCCCGGCCATGGTCATCGCCAGCCCAAAGATGAGATAGGCGATGCAAAAATAGAGGGTGAGGGGCGCATTGATGAACGACATCGACTTGCGGGCGCCGCCGAGCGCGCACCACGAGCCGAACACGAACAGCACCTGCCAGCAGAACGGGTTGAAGTACCAGGTCCCGGCGGGATAGGCCGTGAAATTCCAGCCGAAATGCCGGGCGGCCAGCCATAGCGCGATGGAAGCCGCCATGGTCCAATTGGGCTGCCGGAGCATGATCCACAGGATCGGCGGGAACAGGCCCATCAGGACGATATAGAGCGGAAGCACGTCGAGATTGACCGGCTTGAACCGGAGGATCAGGCCTTGCCGCAGCGTCTCGGTGGCATGGTCGACCAGGCCTGCGACATTGAACTCGTTGATGATCTCGGAATCGCCGAACCGCAGCGCCAGATAGCTGATCGAGGCGATGTAGATGACAAACAGGATGATGTGGGCGACGTAGAGCTGCCAGACCCGCTTGGTCAGGCGGGTGGCGCCGACGATGAAGCCGCGATCGAGCATCATCCGCGCGTAGACGAAGGAGGCGGTGTAACCGGAGATGAAGACGAACAGGTCGGCGGCGTCGCTGAAGCCGTAATTCCGCGTGGTGATCCAGTTCACGACGTTGTCGGGGATATGGTCCAGGAAGATCGCCCAGTTGGCCACCCCGCGAAACAGGTCGAGCCGGAGATCGCGTCCTTTTTCGGGGAGGGTTGCGTTGATTTTCATGGGCGCCGTTTCGAACTGATGCTTCCGGAAAGGATTGGGCGGCAGGACAGGGGTGTCAGCCGCGCATGCGGCAAAGATTGTCACACCCCAGCATAATGACTATACCCGTTGTGGAAAAGGTAACATCCAGGGGTGGGAATCACCGATTCAACATCCTGAAAGGTGTTTCTATACTATCCCAGCCGTTTCCACCACGCGCTTCCATGCCGCAAATCTCACGGGGCCTGATCATCCATGACCGCACGCATCTTTAAGCCCGCCAAAAACGCGATGCAATCGGGGACCGCCAAGACCAGGGAATGGCAGCTCGATTACGAGCCCGAGCAGCCCCGCGCGATCGAGCCGCTGATGGGCTGGACCTCTTCGGCCGACATGAAGCAGCAGCTCACGATCCGCTTCCACACCAAGGAGGAGGCGGTGGCCTATTGCGAGCGCAAGGGTATTGCCTACCAGGTGATCGAGCCCAAGGAGCGCGCCCGCCGGCAGGCCGCCTATGCCGACAATTTTGCCTTCCGGCGTGCCGAACCCTGGACCCATTAGCGCACGATCCTCAAGGCCATCCCGGTCCCCCCGGGCCGAGAATTATAGGTTGCCCAAGTTCTTTGTTGCCCAAGCCGGCGGCGCAATGACACCATGGCGCCTGTCCCGATGCGCAAATTGCGGCGCACCATAAACTGCAGAAGGCCATGCCGCTTCATTCCACGATCGACCCCACATCCTCCGATTTTGCCCGCAACGCGGAAGCGATGCGTGCGCTGGTCGCGGAACTTCGGCAAAAGCTCGACCAGGTTTCCGGCGGCGGCGGCAAAGCCTCGCGCGTCAGGCATACGTCCCGCGGCAAGATGCTGGCGCGCCAGCGGGTCGATCTGCTGATCGACCCGGGAACGGCGTTTCTCGAACTGTCGCCGCTGGCGGCCAACGGCCTCTATGGCGGTGACGTGCACTCGGCCAGCGTTATCACCGGGGTAGGACGGATCTCGGGCCGCGAATGCGTGATCGTCGCCAACGATGCCACCATCAAGGGTGGCACCTATTATCCCATGACCGTGAAGAAGCACCTTCGCGCCCAGGACATCGCGCGGCAGAACAATCTGCCCTGCGTCTACATGGTGGATTCCGGCGGCGCCTTCCTGCCGCAGCAGGACGAGATCTTTCCGGACGAGCGGCATTTCGGCCGCATCTTCTACAATCAGGCCCAGATGTCGGCGCAAGGCATTCCGCAGATTGCCATTGTGATGGGTTCCTGCACCGCCGGCGGCGCCTATGTTCCGGCGATGTCCGACGAGAGCATCATCGTGCGCAACCAGGGGACGATTTTTCTCGGCGGACCGCCGCTGGTGAAGGCGGCGACCGGGGAAGTGGTGACGGCCGAGGAACTCGGCGGCGCCGACGTGCACTCCCGGCAATCCGGCGTCACCGATCACTATGCCCAGAACGACAGCCATGCGATCGGCATCGCGCGGCGCATCGTCGCTACCCTGAAGCCGCCGGCCCGCGCCGCCCTGAACATGCGCGCGCCGCGCGAACCGCTGTTTGCGCCGGAGGAGGTCTATGGCGTGGTCTCCGCCGACGGCCGCAAGCCGTTCGACGTCCATGACATCATTGCGCGCCTGGTCGATGGCTCCGAATTCGACGAATTCAAGAAGCTTTACGGCCAGACCCTGATTTGCGGTTTCGCACATATCTGGGGTTATCCGGTCGGCATCATCGCCAATAATGGCATCCTGTTCAGCGAGAGCTCGTTGAAGGGTGCGCATTTCATCGAACTGTGCTGCCAGCGCCAGATTCCGCTGGTGTTCCTGCAGAACATCACGGGCTTCATGGTCGGCAAGAAATACGAGGCCGGCGGCATCGCCCGCGACGGCGCCAAGCTGGTGACGGCGGTGGCGACCGCAAGCGTGCCGAAATTCACCGTCGTGATCGGCGGCTCCTA
>Ga0210410_10005461_pt1 | contig 11061 bp, 8 predicted proteins | sample IncBWC4MmetaG_FD_161058 | JGI IMG/M metagenome (GOLD analysis project Ga0210410, IMG submission 161058) | Forest soil microbial communities from Barre Woods Harvard Forest LTER site, Petersham, Massachusetts, United States - Inc-BW-C-4-M | ecosystem: Environmental > Terrestrial > Soil >... | reverse complement strand
GCACCATGTATCAAAAGATTTGGGACTCGCACGTTGTGAACGAGCCTGCGGGACAACCCGGGCTACTTTATATTGATCGGCACCTGATTCACGAGGGCACCTGCCCACAAGCATTCGCCGGACTGAAAGCTGCAGGCCGCAAAGTACGCCGCCCCGATCTCACTTTCGCCGCGATGGATCATTCCGTTCCGACCATTACCAAAGATCGCTTTCTCCCCATCGTAGATCCCGATGCCGCCGCGCAGTTCGATGCCCTAACGGAAAACTGCCGCGAAACTGGCGTGCGCCTTTTTGACATGCACAGCGCCAATCAGGGCATCGTCCATATTATCGGCCCCGAACTCGGCATCACTCAGCCCGGGCTCACCATCGTTTGCGGAGATAGTCACACTTCCACTCACGGCGCATTCGGTGCGCTCGCATTCGGCATTGGCACTAGCGAAATTGAGCATGTGCTGGCCACTCAGTGCCTTTCGCAATTCCGGTCCAAGACGACTCATGTTATCGTGAGCGGAAAACTTCATCCCGGCGTAACCGCAAAAGACATCATTCTCGCCATCATCGGCAAAGTTGGAATCGCCGGCGGCAACGGACACGTTTTTGAATATGGTGGCGCGGCGATTCGCGCGCTTTCCATGGAAGGCCGCATGACCATTTGCAACATGTCCATCGAAGGCGGCGCGCGCGCTGGAATGGTTGCACCCGACGAAACAACTTTCGCTTACCTCGAAGGCAAGCCTTTCGTCCCACGCGGAAAAGAATTTCAGGAAATTGTAGCGCACTGGAAATCGCTGCCGACCGACCCCGGCGCCACCTACGACGAAGTTGTTGAACTCGACGGCGACGCGCTCGCTCCCCAAGTTACTTGGGGCACCAACCCAGGAATGGTTTCCGCGGTCACCGCCAGTATCCCCTCGCCGGATTCCTATTCCGATCCCGATCAGCAACACGGCGTCGAGCGCGCGCTCGAGTATATGGGCCTCAAGGCAGGCACGAAACTCGTGGACGTTCCGCTGGATCGCGTGTTCATCGGCTCCTGCACAAATTCACGCATCGACGATTTACGCGTCGCCGCAAAAGTCGTGGCCGGAAAGCACATCGCGAGAAATATCAAAGGGGCGCTAGTCGTTCCCGGTTCGCGTCCTGTGAAAGTCCAAGCCGAAAAAGAAGGTCTCGACAAAATTTTCACCGCCGCCGGATTCGAGTGGCGCGATGCCGGTTGCAGCATGTGCATCGGCATGAATTATGACGTGCTTCCGTCAGGCGAACGCTGCGCCAGTACTTCCAATCGAAATTTTGAAGGCCGTCAGGGTAAAGGCGGACGCACTCATCTTGTCAGCCCGATGATGGCCGCCGCTGCCGCCATCGCCGGACATTTTGTAGATACGCGCGAACTGGACGCCGCGCGCTAGGAGCCTTGCATGCAAGCCTTTGTGCAACATACCGGACTCGTCGCCGCCCTCAATCGCGTGAACGTCGACACCGACCAGATGATTCCCAAGCAATTTCTGAAGGCGTTGACGCGTCAGGGCTTCGGCCGCGTTCTCTTCTACGACTGGCGCTATCTGCCCGGTGAAAAACCGAATCCAGATTTCGAACTGAACGCCCCGCGCTACAAAGGCGCTTCCGTTTTGTTAGCGGGCGCAAACTTCGGCTGCGGCTCCAGCCGCGAGCACGCTCCCTGGGGTATTCTCGACTACGGATTCATCAGCATCATCGCGCCAAGCTACGCCGATATTTTCTACAACAATTGTTTTAAGAATGGGATTTTGCCGGTAACGCTTTCGCAGGAACAAGTGGACGAACTTTTCAAGCGCACCGAAAATAACGTCGGCTACAAACTCACCGTGGATTTGCCTAGCCAGACCGTTTCCGATTCCACCGGCCTGAAATATTCCTTCGACGTCGATCCATTCCGCAAGGATTGCCTGCTAAACGGACTCGACGACATCGGTCTCACGCTGCAACACGAACCCGACATCACCGCATATGAGAACAAGGCCCATCCGCACGTTTCACAATTCGCGCCCGTGGATATGAAGGGGCCGCAGCCACAGAATTAATTGCAAATCTTGTCAGCCTGTAGGATTCGGCGATTCCGCCGCAACAGGCGCCCCACTTTTCATTTCCGCTACCAAAATTCCCGCCAGAATTAACGCCGCGCCGCCGAGCGCCTTCCCGGACAGCCGTTCACCCAACCAAATATACGAAGTAACTCCCGCAAACACCGGCTCCAAACTAAATAGAATCGCCACGTGCGATGGCGACGTGTGCTGCTGCGCCCAGATTTGAATTGAAAATGCGAACGCCGTTGCGAAAATAGCTGTAACCACAATCGCGATCAGCACAGGTCCACTCGCGTGGAATCGCGCAGGCTCCAGATGAGCGGCCGACGCAACCGGTACCGCCAACATGGAAAGTACCGCTGTTATCGCGATCTGAAAAAACGTAAGCGCGCCCACGGAATGCTTCGGACTGAAGTGCCCCACAAACAAAATATGTATCGCGAAAACGATCGCGCAAGCTCCGACCAGTAAATCTCCGCCGTTCAACCTTCCAAGCCCCTCGTGGGGCACAGTCAAAAAATACAATCCCACCAGCGCCGCAAGCGCACCGATCCAAACCGTCACTCCAATTTTCGATTTCCAGAATATTCCGTGAAATATCGGCACCAGCACCACGCTGGAGCCTGTGATGAATGCCGCCTTCGATGGAGTGGTCGTTAGTAGCCCTAAAGTCTGAAACGCGTAACCGCCGAACATAATCACGCCCAGCCAAATTCCCGCGCGAATGTCCGCCGCATTTGCACTTTTCAGCGCCCGCCAGAAAAGCGCCGCCAGCACGATCGATGCCAGCACAAAACGCACTGCAAGAAATCCGAACACCGACGAATCCGCCAGCGCATTTTTCACCAACACAAACGTCGCGCCCCATACCAGCGCGCAACTCGCCAGTGCCAAATCAGCTTTTAGTCGAGTGGACATCTGCCGCGCGTAGTGTAGAGGCGCAAGCGTCAGCGGGCAAGTATTTGCAGGAATCTATTTTCGCGAAGCGACCGAAAATTACTGGCCGTAAATCATGTGGCCACCAACAATCGTCTTCAATACTTTCACTTTCAGAATATCTCCAGATGGAATCTTCGTCACATCGCCGGAAAGCACAATCACATCCGCAAATTGGCCCGGCACAATCTGCCCCTTCTTCCCTTCCTCGAATTCAGCGTAGCTCGCTCCGACTGTGTATGCGCGAATGCACTCATCCATCGAGATCTTTTCTTGCGGCTGCCAACCGCCCGCCGGAGTTCCATCCGGCAATTGCCGCGTCACGCACGCATGCAGTCCGCGCATCGGATTAATTATTTCCACCGGCCAATCCGTTCCGAACGCCAGCGTCACTCCATCGTTCAGCATTGCCTTCCACGCATACGCGCCCTTAATTCGCTCCGCACCAAGTCGTTTTTCCGCCCAGCGCATATCTGTCGTCTGATGCGAAGGCTGCATCGACGCAATAACTTTCAACGAAGCGAATCGCGCAAAATCGTCCGGCGCCACAATTTGCGCGTGTTCAATGCGATCCCTACGGTCGCGCGCTCCATTCGCCGCAACCACCGCCGCAAAAGCATCCAAAGCCACGCGATTCCCACGATCTCCAATCGCATGAAACGCGATTTGAAATCCCTCCTTGTCGCGCTCGATGGACATCTTATTCAAATCATCCGGATGCGATTCGAGAATGCCACTGTTTTTCGGATCATCCGAATAAGGAGCGAGCAGTGCCGCCGTTCCCGTTCCCAGCGCGCCATCCATAAATCCTTTTAGCGCTCCGGTTTTCAACCACGGATCAGTCGTGCCGCCTTCCGTCCGCATCTGCTGCAATCGATCCAGAGGCAAATCAAACGGCAGCCACTCCGTGATTCGCGCCGTCAACTTCCCTTCCTTCTTCAATTCGCCATACGCGAGAAAATCCGCCCACGAAGAATTGTCCTGCATGGAAGTGACGCCGTTTTGCGCCGCCTCAGCCAATGCGAGTTCAATTCCGTTGCGTCGCTGCTCTACGGTATCCGCCGGAATTTTTCGCGCGACCATTCCATACGCCGGACCTTCTTTCAACATTCCGTCCGGCTGTCCCTGCGCATCGTGTTCAATCTCTCCCCCCGGAGGATTTGCCGTCGCCGCAGTAATTCCCGCGAGCTCCAATGCCTTAGAATTCGCCACGGCAACGTGCCCCGAAATATGTGTGAACAGCATCGGATGCTGCGTGGAAATCGCGTCCAAATCCTTTCGCGTCGGAAAACTTGCCGGACTCCACAACGTGTGATCCCATCCGCGTCCCGTGATCCAATCTCCCGCCTTCGTCTGCGCCACTCGCTCGCGAATTCTCTTCTGAAATTCCGCCAGCGATTTCGCGCCTTCCAAATTCACCGTCAACTTCGCCTGTGCCGCGCTGCCCAGATGCAAATGCGCGTCATTAAATCCGGGCATCGCAAATCCGCCCTGCAAATCAATCACCCGCGTTTTCGCGTCGATCAATTTGCGAATTTCCCCTGTAGTCCCCGTGGCAATAATTTGCTCTCCGCGCGACGCCATCGCCTCCACGCGCGGTTTTGCCGGATCGCCGGTGTAAATCACGCCGTTAATCAGCGCCAAATCCGCCGCCGCGTCAGAAATTGGAATTGTCATAACTGCTTCCACCCGTTTCGCTGCATGAGTTGAGTACATCCACATTCCAATACCTAGGACCACCAGCGCAGATAATAAGAAAATTGCTCCTGCGACAAAGAAATATTTCACTTCTCCACTCCCGCCGCGCTCAACACCGTCAGCAGCACGCGCTTCAATCCCAACTCTCGCCCCGCAGGATCGAACCATTCGCCCAATGTATGCGCGCCGCCCGCAGTTCCACCAGCGCCCAAAGAAATTGCCGGAATTCCTTGTGACAGCGGAATATTCGCGTCAGTAGAAGATCGTTCCGTCCGCGAGCGATTCCCCAGAAATCTGTCCGCATCCATCACGCTTTGCAGTAACGGAGAACCCGCCGCCAAATCTCCGCCGGGCCGCGCGCCCAGCAATTTCAATTGCATTTCAATTCCCGCTCCTTCAGCCGGAGCCATGCCGCGCGCGTTCGACGCCGCCATCTCTTCCTGAATCCCGGCGCGAATCGCGTCGCGCAACGCCGTTTCCACGCGAGAAATATCCCGTTCTTGCTCGCTGCGAATATCCACTTTAATCGCCGCGCGCGCTGGAATCGAATTCACTGAACCCCCGCCCTCAATTTCACCGATATTAAATGTAGTGCGCGGACTCCCCGATACCTCGATCGTTTTCAGAAATCGCGCAATCCCACGCGCCATCGCATCAATCGGATTCGGTGCGCCAAAATCCGTCCAACTGTGTCCGCCCGGCCCCGTCAAAATAATTTCTATTCGGCGCGAAGCCAGCGCCTGCGTCACCACGTATTCCGTCGCCGCCCCATCCAGCGCAATTACCGCGGAAAGTTTCGATCCATACTGCTCCACCAACTTGCGGATCCCTCGGAGATTTCCTTCGCCCTCTTCTCCCACATCCGCCGCAAAAATAATTGTGCGGTGACTCTGAATCTTCGATTCCTGCATCGCGCGCGCCAGACCCAACAGCGCCGCCAGCCCCGCTCCATTATCCGAAATCCCCGGCGCGTAAAGTAACCCGCGCTCGTGCCGCACGTGAACATCTGTGCCCTCCGGAAAAACTGTATCCATGTGTGCGGTAATCAGCACAATTTCGTTTTCCGAAGTTCCCGCGCGCTCTCCAGTCACATTTCCAATTTCATCCGTGCGTACTCGCAGCCCGATAGCGGCAAGCGCTTTCTTCAAATACGCCGCACGCTCAATTTCCTTAAATGGGGGCGCCGCTATTTCCGTAATCCGCGCCTGTTCGTCCGTCACCCACGCGACATTCTTGACAAGCCAATCCATCGCGGATTTCACGCGCTCGTCACGCACCAAATCATTTACCGCCGTGCTCGCGGCACCGCTCTCGGCAATTTGATGTTTCCCTGAAGCAATCTTTGGCATCGAGAAAAATAATCCAATCGAGGCAGCAACTGCAGCCGCAAGAAAAAATCGTCCTCTGAAACAGCGCCGCCACTCACCGTAGCGCGCCAGTTTCGATGAATCTCGCGAAGTCGTCAACTCGCTCCGCACAAACCCAGAATTTCTTCGTCCGTCAGCACGCGGCTGGACTTCTTCGCCGCAGCCAAAATCCGCGTCACCACTTCTTCCGACTCCGCAATTCCATGCCGCTCCATCCAAAAAGCAACATTCGATTTCCCGCTCATCGGCCCAATTTCAATAATCTGTTCCAATCCGAATAAATGAGACGGCACTCCGCTGTAAACAGTATTCGCAGTCATCGGATCGCATTTCTTAAACGCTTTGATAATCGCCGCCGCGTGCACGCCCGTCGCCGTACGAAACGCATCTCGTCCGACAACCGGATAGTTCGGAGGAATCGTAGTCTTCGTAGCCCGCCCCACCGTCTCGCAATACTCCTTCAATCGCGAAAGGTCCCGGTCGATCAGTCCCAGCAATCGCATATTCACCAACATCAATTCCATCGGCGTGTTTCCCACCCGCTCGCCCAACGCATTTGCCGCCGCGTGAATCTGATCAGCGCCCGCCAAAATCGCCGCCAGTGAATTCGCCACCGCCAACCCGCGATCATTATGCCCGTGCCAATCGACGCGAATCTTTTCGCCTGAAGGCGCTACCACTTCCTCGCGCACAAATCTCACCAACGCAAAAACTCCGCTCGGCGTCGCATGTCCCACTGTGTCGCATAAAACCGCCGCCCGCGCTCCGCACTCAATCGCCGTCGTGTACAAGCGTTTCACCGTCGCCGGGTCCGTGCGAATCGTGTCCTCGGTCACGTACATCACCTGCAAGCCCTGCGCGACGGCGAATTTCACCGCCTTCTCGGTCGTGCGCGCCAGGTGATCCACCGTCCAATCTTCCACCAACCGGCGAATCGGACTGCTCCCGAGAAACGTCGCCGCCTCTATCGCGATTCCCGTCTTCTGCGAAATTTCCGCGATCGGACGAATATCCGTTTCCAATGTCCGCGCCGCGCAATTCGGACGTATCTTCAACTTCGCGCGGCCGATTTCGCGCGCCAGCGCTTCCACATCGTCGTAAGCGCGCGGCCCCGCGCCGGGCAGACCGATATTCACCGTCTCAATTCCCAGCGCTTCCATCAAATGCAATATTTTTATTTTGTCTTCGATGCTCGGGTCAGATACGGAAGGGTTCTGCAGTCCATCTCGCAGAGTTTCATCGTCCAGCGTCACCTTGCGTCCGGTTAAGAATTGCCCCGGCCCCTGTAAATTCCAGTCGAAGATTAATTCTTCACCCGAAGACGCTTCGCCGGAATTCAGCTGTTCGCTCAGAAATATTCTCCGCGGTATGACTAACGCGCACTTAGCAAGTTACTTTCGCCGCAGTACGTTCGCAGCACTACGTTCGCAATGTGTAGCTTTGTGGCATTTCCGCCATGTTCGGCTTGTAAAGCGTCTTGCAGAATTCACACCTATAAAGCTCAACATGCGGCCCGCCAACCAGATCCGCAATTTCTTTTGGATAATCGTAGTACCGCTTCAAGTGCCCGAAACAGAATTTGCCCTTCGCATCTTTCTCATCGCAAGCTCGTTGACGCGGCGCCCGCACCTTCACCTTCGGCGGTCCTGACTCAGCCGGAGCAGCCGCAGCCGGCGCGGCAGGTGCCGTGGGCGCAGGAGCTGCCGCAGGTTTCGGTGGCGCCTCAGGCGTCGCCATCGGTACACTTGGACTCGTCTCTGACATATGTTCCCTCTCCGTTTATTTATACACCAATTTGCGCGCCGTCGTAGGGGCGCTGCTTGCTGCGCCCTCACCCGATGTGACACAGCCATTCCTGGCTCTGTCCGAATACTTTTGTCAACCCACTACAATTTCCACGTCTCCGCATATTCCACACTGACCAAATAAAGCCCCTGCGGCGGGGCCGTCGCCCCCGAACGTGACCGATCTTTCGCGGCAATCAAATCCGGAATGTCCCCCGCCCGCAATTTCCCGCGCCCCACATCCATAAGTGTCCCCACCATTTTCCGAACCATATATCTCAAAAACGATTTCCCGCGCACAACATAAACTAATTCTTCCGGCTCCATCTTAAGAAAATCCTCAGCAGGCCCTATCACATCAGCCGTCACGCCAGAAAGAAATCCATCCCGTCCGAACAAATTCCCCGTCCGTGCAAAAAACCGCGAACTATAAACCGCCCGCGTCGTAATCCGGTCCTTATCTAACTCCTCACTCCCCGTCGAAGCCGCCAACGAGGTGAAATCGAACGTCCCCTCAAAATACCGCGCCGCCTCCGCCATTGCCGCAATATCCAGCGCATACGGATCGTGCATCACATATTTCCGTTCAAACGGAGAAAGTATTTTCCCGCGATAAATCCGGTACTGATACGTCTTCGCCAGCGCGTCATGCCGCGAATGAAATTTCGGCCCGACTTCTTCAACATTCACCACTCGCACCGAAGCAGGCAGCAACGCGTTGAACGCACGCTGAAATCCGCCCGCATCCAGCGACGTGCTTGCAGTTTTGAAATGCGCCACTTGCCCCAGCGCGTGAACTCCCGCATCCGTCCGCCCAGAGCCATGCACCTGCACATTTTCCTGCGTCAGCTTCGACGCCACACCCACCAACACGCCCTGGACAGTCGCCTGCCCCGGCTGCATTTGCCAGCCGAAGAATTCCGACCCGTCATAACTAATTGTAAGTTTGAAATTGCGCATGACGCGCAAGGATTATCGCACGGCTTCTAGCTTTGCTTTTGACTTTGACGTCATCCTGAAACGAACCGATCAGGTTCGCTGCTTTGAAGGACATCCGGCGGCGCACTTTGACGCCGGGGTCTTCGCTTACGCCTGAAATTAATAACAAGAATTTACTTCGCCGCCCGCATAAATCTACTTCCCGGCTTCACCGCCGCACCTCCCGCAGCGCAAAGCGGACATTCCCCAGGCTCATAGCTCTTAATATCCAATTGCACCAGCGACTCAGCGCGCACTGGCAATTCCAATCTTCCCTGACTCCTATCGATAATCGCGCCTGCCGCCACCACACGCCCGCCAGCCGCCTCCACCACCTTTATCGCCTCAAATGTCGATCCACCGGTAGTCCAAACATCCTCCACAACCAGCACCGGCTGTCCCTGCTCAATCGTAAATCCGCGCCGCAACGTCATCGTCCCGCTTCCATCACGCTCCACAAATATGGCAGGCACTCCATTCCCCGGACGCCCCGCGCTCAACGCCCGCGCCACCTCATGACCCAGTATCACGCCTCCCAATGCAGGCGAAACCACGCATCCGATGACCAATCCGGAAAATTCAGCCGCTAAAGCAGCACTTATTTGCTCCGCAATGCGCGGATACTGTAATACCAGCGCACACTGCACGTATGTATCACTATGGAGTCCGGAGGAAAGCTCGAAGTGACCGTGGCGTATCGCTCCCACGCTTTTCAGGATTTCTGTAATTCTTTCAGGCGTCATTTACATTCTCCAAACTTCGCGAACAATGACGCGCGTAGCCTACGGCCCACTGCACGCATTGTCAAGAATGCACGGACGCTGCTAAACTTGCGCCGCACAGGTTACGCCTTCAGCTTCATGCCGAAACCGTCCGGCGTAAAAACTTGAAACAATTCATCTGTCTGGGACGTTTAACTTACTTAGGGATATGCGGGCTTAATTCTCGGAAACGTAGGGATTTAGTCACTGCCGACAGAGCGCGAAGTGCTGCGGCTCTGCGGCGCTTGATAAACGAAAGGAATAACGAATTATGGTCAGGTACATGCGTACGGTCGGGATCTTCACTCTGGCGCTCTGCGTCATTTTGGGACCCGTCGCGCCGGCCTTTGCTCAGGCCCAGCAGCAAACTCAGACCCAGCAGGCGTACCAGCAGACGCCTCCACAGAATCAAGCTCCGCCTACGCAGGCTCCGCAGCCGCCTGTTCCCGCCACTCCGAACAAGGTGGACGATAAATCACCCTCCGAGTATTCCAAAGGACAACCGTGGTTTCCGCATGTCCTCAGCCCTTACACGCCGTTGCACATTGCCACGCCCAATCTCACCAACTCCGCGGATCTGCAGAAATATATGAAGGACGGCAAACTCTATCTCAGCCTGCAAGACGCCATCACTCTTGCGCTTGAAAACGATCTCGATATCGCCGTCGCGCGCTACAATCCTTTGATTTCTGAAACCGGAATTCTCTCCGCGCGTTCAGGTTTGGGCACCGGATTCAGCTTTGATCCGCGCTTAAGCGTCACCGGCGGCATCAACCATTCCAATACGCCCATCGGCAACCCCTTTCTCCAGGGTTCTGGTGTGGGCGTGAATGCGATTACTCAAACGCAGGACACATTGAACCTGTCTTACCAACAGTCGTTTCAAACCGGAACGAGCATTTCCGTATCCGAGCAGAATACCCACACGACTTCAACGTCAGGTAACTTGTTCAATCCTCTCGATCAGTCGCTTATGACTCTCGGGATTCAACAGGCTCTTCTGAACGGATTCGGATTTGCCAACAATCGCCGGTTCATTGAGGTTGCAAAAAATTCGCAGAAAATTTCGGACCTCGCCTTCCAACAACAAATCCTGACCTCCGTAACTCAGGTTCAAACCGCGTACTGGGAATTGGTCTTCGCCATCCAAAACGTCGTTGTCGCGCAGCACACCGTGGATCTCGCTGCTAAACTTTTGAGTGATGATAAGAAGCAGGTCGAGATTGGAACATTGGCGCCTCTCGACGTCACCACCGCTGATGCCGCTCTTTCTACCGCCAATCAGGGACTGATTAATGCTCAGACTTTGCTCTATCAAGATCAAATCAATTTGCTGGCTTTAATCACAAAGGACCCGCTCGGCCCGACCAGCAACAAAGTTGATATCGTTCCCACGGATCTGACCTACAATCCCGCGGACGTTGAAAATCAGCCGCTCGATCAGGCCGTTCGCGAAGCGCTTGCGAATCGC